>Ga0207426_1000075_pt1 | contig 321337 bp, 309 predicted proteins | sample AraplaMF_Cvi_mMS_FD_184265 | JGI IMG/M metagenome (GOLD analysis project Ga0207426, IMG submission 184265) | Arabidopsis root microbial communities from the University of North Carolina, USA - plate scrape MF_Cvi_mMS (SPAdes) (version 2) | ecosystem: Host-associated > Plants > Roots >...
ACCTCGGCTGTTCGCCCATTGGCCTCTGCTTCATGGATACGGCCGAACAATGGGAGCCGGATGATGCGGGAGTATCACGTCCGGTTCTGAGAGAGCGTGGGGGTGAAACTCCCCCGCGCCACTCGCCCCGTTGTTTCGATCCGCGGTAAGAAGCACTGACTCTGGCGCGCCGTCGATCAGAACGGTTTCGTCCTGGAGGTTCTGGTGCAAAGTCGCCGCAATGCCAAGGCGGCCAAGCGTCTGATGCGGCAAACTGTTGAAGGGCCAAGGCCGCGCGCCGCGGGTGATGATCACCGACAAGCTTCGATCCTATGACGCTGCAAAGCGCGAGATTATGCCAAGTGTCGAACACCGTTTGCATAAAAGCTTGAATAATCGGGCGGAAAATTCCCACCAGCCAGTCCGGCGACGGGAACGGATCATGAAACGCTTCAAGTCACAGCGCCATTTGCAGCGCTTCGTCTCCATCCATGATCCGATTGCCAACCTGTTCCAAATCCCCAGACACGACATCTCCTCCAGCGATCATCGCGAACTACGTTCAGAGGCGATCAACCTGTTGGTAAAAATCATTCGGGCATGAAACGCCCTGCTGCAAGCAGGCTACGACTGCCCCACGCCCATTAAGTTTACGATGCCGTTTGTAGTCGTCGAACTCTACGCCAACTTGGCTCTCATTGCCCTAGGGGGAACGCGACTCTGGTGACAGTTAGACTGTTTGTATCGAGGCGCAAATAATCGCGATAGACTGTTCATCCCTTGCTCTTGAAGGAATAAGAACCGCCCACCCTGCGATTACATCGCTGAGAAGCATAATGCCTCGTTGGGAATACGCCAGATCTATTTATTATATGTCATTATTACGGCGATCATCGCCGCAACAATGTTGGTGGTGCAGGCCCGCAAATCGTGCCGGTACTCGACCGGGCTCAGACCATGGATCCATAGCGAAGAAGGAAAGAACTATGCTCCCTTCATAATGCGCTTGACCGGAAACTCCTCATATGAGGTTGCAACTGCCACCAAGTTTTTGCCAGAATTTCCGTCGACCCTCGAACCGACGGCTCAGGTCTTTTGGCGCGGCGCAGATGTCTTAGAGAGTGTATTGTTTTTCGGCCCATTCGGCGAATTCTTCGAGTCGCTCCAAAGCTCTCTCAGCATCCCTGCGCGTCTTTGCCCTTGAGCCATACTGGACCTCGTCCTTCTGCTCGAGCAGTGCGCGCAGGTTGGATTCCTGCTTGGAAGGAAACTGCTTGCCCAAGGCCGCTTTCAGCAGCTTGGTTACCGCCTGATGGTCATCCTGGTTGATTTCGCCACGGAACTTGGCTGTCAAAGCGTCAGTGTAGGCGATGGCGCAATTGATGACGGTCGACATGGACGGGTTGCCAATGTCGCCGGGGTCTGCGACAGCATTGCTGTTGCGTGCATCTTTGAGGTATCCGCGGGCTATCAGAAGCCTGCCGTTTGCAAAAGCCTCATCCTTCTTCTTGGTCGATCCCGTTCTAACCAAGTTCCTCTCCCACCATGCCGATCACATCCTCGGGCCGCTTTCCCGAGAGTACCGTTGCCTCCGAGACGACGTCCTTCCACCAGGGATCTGCGTCTCTATCCAATCTTTTGATATCGGCAAAATCCAAGCCAACCACATTCGGGAGAAAGCCAAGCCGCTCCGACACGTCTCTCAGATTCTCACGCAGGCGCTCGGTTACTTCGGCAAGGTCGTCGGTCCGCGCTATTATCCCAATATCCAAATCGCTATCCATCCTGTCCTCCCCTCGGGCAACGCTGCCGTAGTAGAACAGACTGAAGATTGGCATCCCGATGGCGCACTGACGCACCGCATCCAGGATCGCCGCGAAGCGATCACTTTCGGCCTTGAAAAGCTCTGATAACACCGGAGCGAAATAGTGGTCGGCATTGAGGCGGTATACGCTTGACCGCCCCATTCCGGACGACGATACGATCCCAATCGAGACGAGATCGATCAGTGCCCTTCTGACGCTTTCCTGAGCCAGACGGGTTTTCCGGAGTATCTCGTTGGAAGCCAGCACTCCTCCATGGAGTGATAGTACCCGCGACACCCGTAAGTTGGAGTCGACGCCCAGGATGGCAGTCAGAGGATACCGGATTGCACTTTCTCTTGATGATCTGGCCATACGATTCTCGAAGGAGGTGAAACTCGGCAAAACTTGATATTTAGTTTTTAAACTCGATATCAAGTTTTAATGCTAGATATCGAGTATCAAGTCAACTGTCAATCTGAAGGGGCCCCAGGGTGTGCTCACGTTGAAGCTGCCTAAAGATAAGGTTCGTCATAATGCGTCTGGGCTTCCGCCCTTTGATGGCGTCGCGGGTGGTGGCAGTTGCTGCCTAAGTTCGGATTTTTCTTGCCCGTCCCTGCAATCTGACCGTTCGCGTCCCAGCGCTCGGAAGACGGCCATCCTCCAGCCAATGCTTCCTTTCTGACGCCGTAATCGTGAGGATGTCCTCGATCTCGCGAGGGATGATCGGAAGGTCGGCAATGTCTTCCAGCGCCTTGGAGACGGCCGACAAGGTGGCGCGAAACGCCGTCTTGGATGTCTCCGGCATGATGTGAGGGTGAGTGCTCCCGCCCCCATGTCCAACGACTTCCCGACTGAGACACGCAAGACGAAGCGCGTGCGGCTCTTCACGGAGTTCGTATCCCGCGGGCTCGCCGCGTACGTTCCGCTCCTCACGGGGCGTACTAGGAAAACGGTTGGGCGCGAAGCTGCCGATAGGGCGTGTTCCAATGCCCTTATGCAGAGATGCCCGCAAGGCCAGTTTTCACCACCGACGACGAAGGGCCTCTACGACGAGAGCGAAGGCGGGCGAGGGGTGCCGCCTATTCGGATAATAGAGATGATAACCGCCGAACGGCGGACACCAGTCCTCCAGCACGCGAACGAGTTCGCCGCGTGCCAGACTATCCTCAACCTGGTCTTCTGGCATGTGGGCCAGCCCGAGACCGCGGAGCGCGGCGTCCCGCCTCATGGCAAGATTATTGAAGACGAGTTGGCCGTCGACCCTGACCCTCAGCTCGCGGCCGTCCTTTTCGAACTCCCAGGCGAAGATGGTGTCGTGTGTGGGCAGCCGCATGTTAATGCAGTTGTGTGCGGTCAGGTCCTGCGGCGTCTTCGGACGCTGGTTCTGGCGGAAGTATACGGGCGAGCCCACCACCGCCATCCGTACGTCGGGGCCGATCGGAATAGCGATCATGTCCTTGGCGATCTGTTCTCCAAGCCGCACGCCGGCGTCGAACCGTTCAGCGACGATGTCTGTCAGACCGTAGTCGACGATGGTGGCCCGTCAATCGCTGCCCGGCGACACGCTCTCGTCTTCTCGGTAGGAAAGCGCAGGCGGCAGCAGACGATAGCAGCCATTTATGCATCTTTTATGCATGAACGGCTGCCTTCGCAAAAACTTCAGTTGGATCAGCGGCTTGTGATTTGCTTTTATGCAAAAGACCGCCTTCAGTGATGGGCGAGCCCACTGGCCTTTGCCTCACGATAACGATCGACAAGTTCGGGTTCCACACCATATGCGACACAGTTCACTTCGCTGATCGACTCGATGATATCTGAGAACGATTGAACGATGACATCCAAGTCTTCGCCCTCGATATCGGGGAATGCCTCTTTTGCGAAATCGCCCGGCGTCATTGCCAGACCATCGACCACCCTGCTAAGATATTCCATGACCGCGTCATCAAGGCGCCGACGCATCCTGATTTCGATAGAGCGCGGCACTCTCTTGGTGGTCGTTGCCACAAGATATGACGGCGCTGTGATTGCATAGCCTTCGGAGATCGCTTTGCCGAGGTATTTTGTATCCGCCAATTCATACCATGTCGTCATGCCGATGCCGTAAGCGGCTCTGCCCACTCCGATAAAGGAAATGGGAGGCAGGCCTGACGTTAGGAGAGGGATATTGCTTAGCAGTCGTCCGGTCCGCTTGTTGCCATCGATAAAAGGCTGCAGATAGGCAATGCCGGCAAGCAGCGCGAAGGATGCCTCGAACGGATCGTTCGTCTTCGACACTTTCCAGCAGAGTTCCGAAAGGCCCATCGATAGCTCGGCATGATCGGACGACGGGACGTATGAACTGGTCGTGATGGAAACCGGGTCGCGTCGAATCGCTCCCAGATTGTTCTGCCTGACCAATGTCCGCATGAGCATGGCGTGCAGTCTCATCACCGTTTCCGGAGTGATCTGTGCCATTTCGATGTTATCGATAACCCAGCCAATAGCCTGTTTGTGATTGAGGATCATCTGAACTTCGAGGTCGGATTTGCCACCCGCGACTTCCGCGTATTTGATCAGAGCCTCGGTCTCAGGCAGAGAATAGGTGTTTCCTTCCAGCGCCGAGGAAGCCCACGACATCTCGATCAAAAATCTTTCGGCAATCTCGCGAGTGTATGTCGAAGGATCGAGGTCAAGGCCGCCTTGTCCAACGGACTCCGCCATGAGCGCGCGCGCAGTGGGATCAAGCCACGGTGCAGCATCCGGGTCATAGGACCGAAAACGTGCTGGATCGTAGGTCACATGCGGTCGAAGGTGGCTGGGAACTGAAAACCATCTTGCTTCCAACGTTAGATTGAACGACGCGTCTCTGGTGGTTCCGGCCTTTTCAACGAGCCCCGATGCGCCAAGCTTGGCCAGAGCTCGCGAAACTGAAGACTGACTGGAAGGCGGAAGTCCCAGCAGTTGGATGATCTTCGCCTGGGAAAGCCCGCTTCCGCCACGCCGTGCAAGCGTATCATAAACGTTCTTCTCCAGACCCTGAAGCTCGGGGACGAGAAGGGCCGGGTGCATGGGAACTACCTTTCTTTACATTTCATCCAATATATGCATAAAAAGTGCATAATAATAGCCTGCGTCTCCCGAAAGTCTCCGGGCTGCATAAAACCGATTCATCAACCAATTGATATAACGGACGTTTCTGACATTCAAAATTGTCGTGCATAAAATCTGCATGAAATATGCACGGTCTGCTCCAGAAAGATGAGCCATCGCGTAAGCTTATCGGATCGGGATGCTCACGCCAATCTTCGGCTTCGGTCACTTCAATCAGTTTCGGTAGCCATCGATGCCTGCGTCGGTGATTTCAGATCCCAATGGTCAAGAACCGCTCCGATCCGCTGGCCGTAAATTTCTGTCTGGCCGCCGGACTCACAGTCGACGAGATAGGCGATCGTAATATTGCCTCCTACGCCTGTTGGAGGGAAGCGAGGGCTCTACTATTGCGGGCCGCCCAGTTCCTTAGGCGCAACCCATTGAGCTTGATAAAGCCTCCCGCATCATGATGATCGTACGTGCCTGAGCCCTCTTCAAAAGTGACGAGGTCCATCGAATAGAGCGAATAAGGTGATGAGCGGGCAACCACATTTGCGGACCCCTTATAGAGCCTTACCGAAACCTCGCCGCTTACATAGGTCTGGCTCTGGTCAATCAGGGCTTGAAGCATCTGCCGCTCAGGGGCGTACCAGAATCCATTATAGATCAACGCGGCGTAGCTAGGCATAATCTCATCTTTCAAATGAGCTGCAGCGCGATCCAGGGTGATGGATTCGATCCCGCGATGAGCGGCAAGCAAGATAGTGCCACCCGGGGTCTCGTAGACCCCCCGCGATTTCATCCCGACGAAGCGGTTTTCAACGAGATCGACTCTTCCAATCCCATGCTTGCCGCCCAATTCGTTGAGCTTCGCCAGTAGCACAGCAGGTGTCATCGCTTCACCATTCAGGGAGACCGCGTCACCCTTTTCAAAACCGATGACGACGATCTCTGGCTCATTAGGCGCATCCAAGGGGTCGACCGTACGCTGATACACGTGGGAGGGCGCGACTTCAGCCGGGTCTTCCAGAACCTTACCTTCGGTCGAGGTGTGCAGGAGATTAGCGTCGATTGAGAACGGAGCTTCTCCACGCTTATCCTTCGGTACCGGGATCCGATGTCGCTCGGCGTATTCGATGAGCTGTGTGCGGGATTGAATGTTCCATTGGCGCCACGGCGCAACAATCCTGATCGACGGATCGAGCGCATTGACCGCCAGCTCAAAGCGAACTTGGTCGTTGCCTTTGCCGGTGGCACCATGCGCAATGGCATCGGCACCTACTTCTCTTGCTATGCTGACAAGATGTTTTGCGATTAGCGGACGAGCGATCGAGGAGCCAAGAAGATATTGCCCTTCATAAAGCGTGTTGGCTCGCAACATCGGAAACACGAAGTCTCGAACAAATTCCTCACGGACGTCCACGATACGGATGTCCTTAACGCCCAGCTTCTCGGCTTTTTTGCGAGCTGGCTCAAGCTCGTCGCCCTGGCCGAGGTCAGCCGTGAAGGTAACGACCTCGCACCCATACGTCTCCTGCAACCACTTTAGAATGATGGAGGTGTCCAGACCTCCTGAATAGGACAGCACGATTTTCTCAATCTTTTTTGTCATCAGCTTTCGTCTCCAAATTGAATGGCTGAAACGATAGGCCAATCTGTACGCAATGAGCTTGCAAAGAGTTCATTAATGCGAGAGAATTTGGCATATTATGCTACCTTGATGGGCTCTGGAGCTATATTATGTCAGTCACCCTGGACGAGATTGATCGCCGTATTCTCAGGGCGCTTCAGCGAGATGGGCGTATTTCCAATGTTGATTTGGCGAAGGAAGTGGGGCTGTCACCTTCGCCTTGTCTCCGCCGTGTACGGCTGCTGGAGGATGCGGGTATCATTGATCGGTACGTTGCTGTTCTTGACCCGGCAAAGGTAGGTGCTGGCCTCACCGTGTTTGCCCGCGTCTGGTTCAAAACGCAGGATGCGCAGGTCACTCTGCAATTTGCGGAGGCTGTCAGACGGTTGCCTGAAGTCATGGAATGTTATCTGACGACGGGAGAGTGTGATGCGATCCTGCGCATCGTCACGGGTGACCTTCATAGCTATTGGCGCTTTCAGGCCGACCATTTGACCCGTATCCCGAGCGTGTTGAACGTTAAGACCGATGTACCGATGGAAACGCTGAAGCGAAGCTTCGAATTACCTTTGGCGCCTTAGTTCCCGAGATATCCGAGCCAACCGCGCACCGTTGCGATGACGCTTTCTTTCATCTCGGAGACCCAGTTTCGAACAGTCTCAACACGATCCATAATCCATTTGAGCCAGCCGTAAGTCAGCAGCTTCTCGCGGCCTGCGTGGAAAAGGCGCTCAACCAAGAGGAAGCTCATCATATAGGCCAATGCGATTATTACGAGCCCAGAGATCACGTGGCCCCTGGCGATAATAAATAAAGCGTAGATCTTTAGCGGCTCAGCAATCGCAAGCGGCACGACGAATAGAACGAGAATCACAGCTCGAGGTAACGAACCAACAAGCTCGCTGAAGTGCTCGACGATGGAAAGCGTGGAGAACCACTTCACGAATGGTCGGTATAGCGGTCGGGCGATCTCGCTGATGACCACGAGCAGGACTATGACAAGCCGCAAGGGTAGCAAAAGAAGTTGCCAGGCAGACCGGCGTCGGTGTTTTATGACCATCTCTGAATGCCTCGAATTGCCATCACATGATCGACGGCTGTTTTGGATGTGTTCGCCTGAGCGGGATGGTTCTGGAATTGAATGAATTGTTGCCCCTACTGGCGTCATTGGGTTGTGTCTGGGAAACTTACGGTATTTAGAAAATCCTTCGCGGGCAAATTCGGGGCCATGCCCCGTCGATTTTTCGTTTTTGCTTTCTTGCCTCGAATGCAATCGGCATCGATTGAAAAGGAAATGACGCGAAATCCCGCTTTCAGGACGGGCTAGCTGCTCATGTCAACCGTTTAACATCCTCAGCTTCCAACGATGTCAGCCTTCACGTCTACTCTTGTCTCAGGATAAACACGGATGCACTCGAGCGACCGGTTCCTCAGCAAATCTTGTATGAGTGGCTCCGAGCCTCCGACCAGTGTGAACGCTAAGTCGTAATCGCTGCAGACGAGCCAACTGCAATCCTCGGGGAACCAGTGGGTCGGTGTGAGGCGAACGCCTGAAACCTCATCCGGAAACTGGGCTGCCTCTTGGAGGCTGCCTGAAAATAACAGATCTTCCTGAATATCGGTCGTCGCCAGCAACCACACATGAAAAATGCAGCGGCTGACATGGGTATGGCGGCTGAGAACGGAAATAAGTGCATCGCGTTCACGCGGCGCGAGACTTCCTTCCTCTGGGCCGATGAGGTACCGGGGCCAGCTTCCACTTTCGAAACGTCGCGTAAATGAGAACGATGACAATGTTGACGCGTAAGGGATATCGAGTTTAAGACAAAGCTCCCGCCAGCGAACTGGCGCGAGGCGCGATCCCGGTGTTACTCCCCCATAGACCAGGGTTGAGGCACCCAGGATGGTTTCAAAGAGCGGATCCGGCGACTGTTCGTCGTTGGAAAGGCGGGAAAGCTTCTCCGCGCCGTGCCATGTCAGTTGCTTATCCTCAATCGCCAGATCCTGGTACATAGGATGAAAGACCTTGGCATATGCTGGAAAGGTCGGTGGTATCAGTCGCGAGACTGTGGACGGTGCGTTCGGTATCGCTGGATCGGTACCGTTCGTGATCCAATCGAGTTCGGAGAAGTCGAAAAGCCGTTCCATGCTTGATAGTTCTTTTAAACGTGGACTGATTGGAGTGGTTTACAGGCAATCGAGTTAAACCAAACCAAATGTCGCCCGAACCGCGACAGTGAAAGCTGGAATGTGGCAAACAATCGTTCATAGAATGCTCCCGTTTGCGGTGAAAGCCGGCGAGCTTCCATGCGTTGGAGAGAACAAGACCGCGGTCACAGATTTTCAGGGTGGCAAATTTGTTTTGATGTGATCGATATCGCAAATTTCCTGACTGCAGCGCCGCGCCCTCGGCTAAGGGGTCGACCGTACGCTGATACACGTAGAGGGGCGATTTCGGCTGGGTCTTACAGAACCTTACCCTCTGTCGACGTGTGTAGGAGGTTTGCGTTAATTGAGAACGGGGCTCCTCCGCGCTTATCCTTAGGCACCGGAATCTGATGCAGCTAGGTGTTCGAACGGCTCGCTGTGATCGCCGCAATTGCGTTTAGTGTTTCGGCATCACGGCCGTAGATGTCATCGTAGTAGTGTACGATTCCATCGGCTGTCGGCCAGGCAGTGAAGTAGGCGACATAGACCGGCAGCTCCTCAGGAACAGGCATTTCCTTTTTTGCTCCGTCGGCGATCTGACCATCAACGAAATCAACCGAGGTTTTCAACACGGCCGCCGCCATCGCCTGAGGATTTTGAAGGCGGATGCATCCGTGGCTAAACATGCGATCCTGTGACGCAAATTTTCCCCGAGCCGGGGTGTCGTGCATGTAGATGGCATGCGGATTGGGGAACAGTATCTTCAAACGACCAAGCGCGTTCTCCGGCCCTGGTGGTTGCACCACTGAGATGTTGTCCAGGGGCTGCGACCAGTCGACTTTTGCCGATGGCATCATTTTGCCCTTAACCGAAACCTTGTAGCCTTCCCGGTCAAGGTAGTTGGGATCGCGCCGCAGTTTGGGTAGCATTTCGTTCTGAATGATCGATTGCGGAACGCCCCAATCAGGGTTGAACTCGACCGTTTTGATCGTTGCATTGAAAAAGTTTGTTTGATGATCCTGCTGCCCAATCACCGCCTTCATCGAAAGAGCCAGTTGCCCGTTCTCATGGTAATAGGCCATGTACGCAGGCTGATTGATGAAGACGTATCGATCCGGAAACTCCCGAGGAAGCCACCGGAGTTCTTCCATCGCGACAACAACCTTATTGATGTCGGCGAATGTCTTGCTCGAAGCGGACGAGCTGCGAAGAAATTGAAGCTCGATCGCGAGCTGCGCAAATTTTTCGTTGTCTGGCACCACACGCTTGACAACAAGTGACAGGTTTGGAGCCAAGCCAAGCTCATTCAGGGTGGCCACAAGATCCAGACTTTTGCGCTTGAAATCGTAATAGTGCGAGAGCGCGTTCGGATCGATACGTCCGCGATAATTGTCTTGTAGGAACATCAGGAACTTCGCGCTCAGACTCGCCTCGAACTGCGCAAGTGCCTGAGTTCTTTCAGTCGAACCCCTCGGAAATTGAGTGTAGGCCTGCCTAACAGTGTAATCGCCAGCATTGAGACCCCAGTCATCAGCTTGTTTGAGAAAGCTCAGTGCCTGGATTGCTTTAGATGTTGGCCCGCCTGCATCAACCCAAATTGTTTTAGCCTTTGGCTGTCCGTAGAAGCCCTCGATAGCTCGCGCGATGTCATCCGTGGCGAAGATCGATACGTTTCCCATCTCCCGCAGTATTTTCGCTTGTGATCCACCGCCGCCGAAGAGCATCAACAAGCTTGGCCCGCTGATGGACGGAACAATGTGCACCTGCCGAGCGACAGGAGTGCGGTAATCGCTAGTGTGCTCCAGCTGAGGAGCTAGGGGTGCCGCCGGAGGTGCAGCGTGTGCGGCGTAGGGAGTTGCCGCCAAGGCTCCAACGAAGAGAAGGAGAGTAAGGGCTAGTCGTTGTGCCATATGATAGAACCCCAGTGAAACACGAAACCTTCGCGTACAGCGCATGACATTTGTTGAAGGAAATGCCATTGGTGCTCGAACACACCGAGTGGTTCGGCTAACTGCTCTTCTCTTTTAAAGGCTTATGCAACCAAGCCTGATCAGTTGGGCGGAAAAAGGGCGGGGCGCTTGGCGATCCTTGTCGCCGTGAAGTGGGACAAGCGCGTGACGTTGCTTCGAGGAAGGGCCTTATGTCGGCAGCAACGACGGCTTAGAACCGGTGACCACCGCTTGTGGCGTTGATGGTCTGCCTGGCTGGAAGGTGATGCGTTCGCCGATGAACGCGAACGCGCCAAGCGGGATCTCGCCGAACGTCGCGACAACTGGGACGCCATTGACGAATTTGTCGGCTATAGCGGTGCCAAGACCGCCGAGACAATTTCTTTCGATCACGAAAGCCGGCTTGTGGCCGCGCTCTGGGCGATGCCCGCCCATACCCTGCCGGCGGTTGCGGGCAAACTGCACGCAATCACTATGCACGGGGCACCGAAGCTCGACACCGAGGATTTTCCGGGGCCGCGGGTCCGCTCGGTGCTGATCGATCTGCTCGGCATGTGCCAACCATTAGCTACTCGGGCTGTCGGTCCCTGATCAGGTCGAAGACGGTCACGCCAAGCGCCGTCGCGAGCTTGTCAAGCGTGCCGAGGGTAGGCGACTGCTTGCGCAATTCGAGCGCCGTGATCGAGGTTCGGTGCATACCCACCCGGAAGGCAAGCTCTTCCTGGGATAGGCTCTCTTTGGCTCTCAACCGTCTGAGGTTCCTGGCGAAAATTTCATGGATATTCATTCCCGAACTTATTGCGCGATGTAGAGTATTCCACTACAGAGTATACAATGCAAAACGCAGCAAGACCTGACCTTCGGAACGAAAACGATCGTTCCGCGGGAGCGGAGACGTGCGCAATGAAGAGCCTTCATCGCGGCAGGTCCGAGCCAAAAACCAAAGAGGGAACTTCATAATGCCACTACTGAAACAATTCCGCTCAGCCATCTTCGCGGCGACCGTTTTCGCCGCGATAGGGGCCGCGCTCCTCGGGACCGACGCTATGGCGGAGGAACTGCGTATCGGCACGCAATACAAGCTGATGACGCTCGATCCGCAATATGCAGATCTCAGCGAGAACGACTCTCTACTTTCGCAAATCTACGAGCGGCTCGTCTACCAGGACGACCGTCTCAATCCGCAGCCTGGCCTTGCTGTTTCCTGGAAACGGCTGTCGGAAACCCAATGGGAATTTAAACTTCGGGACAATGTTCGCTTTCACGACGGCTCGCCCTTCACGGCACAAGACGTCATTTACTCGATCAAGCGCGTGCGCGATTTTCTGAAAACGCCGAGCGGCGGCTTCCAGTCATACGTGCAGGGGATCAAGTCGATCACCGCGCCAGATCCGCTGACCGTGATCTTCGAAACGTCAGACGCCGCACCGGCGCTACCGCTATCGCTCACCTCCATCTTCATCATGCCGCACCGGACGAACGGCTTCATCACCACCGAAGAGCTCAATTCCGGATCGCCACCCGTCGGCACCGGACCTTACAAGTTCCAGAGCTGGCAATCGGGCGAAGCCCTGAAACTGGTGCGCAACGACGATTACTGGAGCGGAAAACCTGGGTGGACAGACGTGACCTTCCGGGTCATCGAAAGCCCGGCTGCCCGCGTCGCCGCATTGACCACGGGGGACGTCGACGTCGCCGACTATATTCCGGCGCGAGACGTCGAAGGGCTGAAGCAACGTGGCTTGCACGTCGAAAGCGCAGCTGCCGCCCGATCGAACTTTCTCCAGTTCGATGTCGCCCGGGATGATGCTCCCGGCGTGACCGACAAATCCGGCAGCTCGATCAAGAATCCGTTTCGGGACAAGCGCGTCCGTCAGGCGCTCACGATGGCGACCGACCGCTCATTGATCGCCGACAAGATTCTGCTCGGCTACGGTACCGCCGCCTCGCAGCTCTTTCCGAACGGATTGCCCGGAACATCAGCCAAACTGACCGTCCAACCGCCGGATTACGCCGGTGCAAAAAAGCTGCTCATTGAAGCGGGCTTCCCGCAAGGCTTCAATGTCGTCGTCGCCGGGCCGACGGGACGTTATCCCGGCGACGGCGAATCCCTGCAATCGATAGCGCAGAACTGGGCTCGGATCGGCGTCAATGTTCAACCGGTCGTCGCCCCATTTTCGGTTTTCGCCACGAAACGGTCGAACGGCGACTATCCCGTCTGGTATGGCGGCTGCTCCGGCGAGGCCGTCACCCTCTGCCTCGACGGCTTGCTCGCCTCCCCGGACACCAAGCTCGGAACAGGGTCTCTCAACTACGGCAACTACCGAAACCACGCATTCGATGAGATGCTCGCAAAGGCGAAGACGATCGAGGAAGGCCCGGATCGGAACGAAGCGCTCGCCCGCGCGACGGAATTCGTGATGGCCGATTATCCGATGCTTCCCCTCTACCACTTCCACCTGATCGTCGGATACGGACAGAAGGTTGCCTCCTTCACCGTTCATCCGCGCGGATGGACGACGGCCATGCAGGCCGCTCCCTCGAAAGAGTGAGGGCGGGCCGATGATGACCGCCACGCTTGGGAGGCTTTCACAAGCCTTCCTTCTTCTCCTCGTCATGTCGCTGATCGGGTTTGTCGGCATCCATGCCGTCGGAAACCCTGTCTACAACATCGTCAATATCGAAACCGCGACCACCGAGGACATCCGCAAGGCAACGATCGCACTGGGGTTGGACCAGCCTCTCTGGCGGCAATACCTGCTCTTCCTCGGCAATGTGGTCACGGGCAGTTTCGGCACCTCTTACATCTATCACCTGCCGGCCTTCGGCCTGGTGATGGGCAAGCTGCCGGCAACACTCGAACTTGCCTCGATCGCCATGTTGATCGCCGCGCCAGCGGGAACCTTGCTTGGCCTCATCGCCGGCCGCTGGCAGGGCAGGGCGCTGGACCGGGCCGTTCTCCGGGCGAGCGTATTTGCTTTGAGCATTCCGTCGTTCTGGCTGAGCATGGTGCTCATATTGACCTGCGCCATCCTGACGGGATGGTTTCCATCCGGCGGCCGGGGAGCGACAGTCTCGGTGTTCGGTCTGGAATGGAGCGTCTTGACCCTGGACGGGCTGCGGCATCTCACGCTTCCGGCGTTGTCGCTCGCCATTCCGAATGTCGCGCTCATCGCGCGCCTTGCACGAGCCGGAACGATCGAGATTGAACACCAGGATTTCACGCGGTTCTGTCGGGCCAAGGGCCTCTCACGCCGACGGATCCTGTTCCGGCACACCCTGCCGAACATCAGCGTTCCGATCGTGACGATCGTCGGCATGCAGTTCGGTGGCATGCTCGCTTTTGCGGTCATTGTGGAAACGATCTTCGCCTGGCCCGGCGTCGGCAAGTTGTTGATCGACTCCATCCAGCTTCTCGACCGGCCCGTCGTGATGGCCACCTTGACCTTCATTTCCGTCGCCTTCGTCGGCCTGAACGCACTCGTCGATCTCTTCTATGCCGTTCTTGATCCCCGCGTCCGCATTGCAACATGAAAGGAAGCTCCATGAAGGCCGAAACGATACGTGCATTGTGGAAGCGTCCGAGGCTTTCCTGGATCAGCCTGTCCAGGTTGCTGCTCGCCGCCTACATCCTTCTGGCGCTGATGGCGCCGCTCATTGCCCCACAAAATCCCTATGATCCCCTCCAGATCTATGCCTGGGAGGCCTCTTCGCCGCCCGGGACAATCGGAGGGGCAGGCTACATCTATCTGCTCGGAACGGACGGCCTCGGTCGAGACATGGCGAGCACCATCCTCTACGGTCTGCGCATCAGCCTTGTCGTCGCCGTCACCAGCACCGCTATCGCTGCTCTGATCGGCGTGACGGCCGGGGTCAGCGCGGCCTATTTCGGCAAATGGGCCGATAGCATCATCATGCGCATCGTCGACCTGCAGCTCAGCCTGCCGACCATTCTGGTGGCCTTGATCGCGATCGTCACGCTCGGACCGGGAACCGATCGGATCATTCTCGCGATCATCATCGTACAATGGGCGGTCTATGCGAGGATCGTGCGCGGGGTGGCGCTCAGTGAAATCGGCAAGCCCTACCTTGATGCGACACGCTTGCTGCGGCTGCCCAGCATGCGCACCATCTTCCGCCATCTGCTTCCGAACTGTATCGCCCCCGCGATCACCCTCATCCCGATCGAACTCGGATCCGCAGTGGCGCTCGAAGCAACTTTGTCATTCCTGGGCCTCGGGGTTCCGATCGACAAGCCTTCGCTCGGATCGACGGTCGCAAGCGGCTTCCAATACCTCTTCACCGGACAATACTGGATCAGCCTGTTTCCTGGCCTCGCCCTCTTCGGCCTGATCGCAAGCATCAACTTCGTCGGCGAAGACACGCGACGACATCTGGACCCGAGGAACAGTTCGATATGAGTCAGGATAGTGGCCAAAAACCTCTGCTGGCGGTCAGCAATCTCACCCTCAAACATCGTGCGGCAGCGGGTGTGACGACCATTCTTCGCGACATCACCTTCGATCTGGAGCCTGGTGAAATTCTTGGACTGATCGGCGAGTCCGGCGCTGGAAAATCGACGCTGGGCAATGCAATCCTCGGATTGCTCGCGCCCGAATTCGAACGAGCGGCCGGCACGATCCACTTCGACGGACAGGAACTTGACCGAGTGGGCGAGCGCCAACGGGATGCCATAAGGGGTCGCAGGATTTCGGCAGTCTTCCAGGATCACACGGCCTCACTCGATCCATTGATGACCGTCGGCGCTCAGCTGCGGGAGACGGTTCTTGCCACCAACCAGACTATCTCAAGGGGGCAGGCTCGACTGCGCGCCATCGAATTGCTGACCCGCGTCGGCATCCCGGATCCCGGTGAACGATATCACAGCTACCCGCATCAACTGTCTGGCGGCCAACGCCAACGCGTCGTTATCGCGATCGCATTGGCGGGCAAGCCCGACATCATCGTTGCAGATGAACCGACCTCGGCGCTCGATGCGACAGTTCAGAAACAAATCCTCGGCCTGCTTCGCGAGCTGGTGGACGAAACGAACGTGTCTATCGTGCTTGTCACCCATGACATGGGCGTGATCTCCGAAATTGCCGACAGGGTGCTCGTCATGAAGCACGGAAGGATCGTTGAAGAAGGCGCTGCCTCGACCGTCCTGGAAGCGCCTCGGCAAGACTATACGCGCAGCCTTCTTGCAGCGGTGCCGCGCCTTCGGATCTCGTCCAGTGGAAATGGAATGGAGGGGGCCGGCGCGCCCGACCCCGCCGCCTCAATGGAGGATAACACGGACCCTGAATCAACCGCATCGATCCTGCTTGCCAGCGGCGTTTCAAAGACTTTCGCCTCGCAGGGCTTTTCCCTGTTCAGGCGGAATGTCCGTAAATCCGCGCTTCAAGGTGTGTCGATCCGATTGGCTCGCGGCGAAATCACCGGGATCGTCGGCGAAAGCGGCAGTGGCAAGAGTACGATCGGGCGGATCATTGCGGGGTTGGAAACGGCCAGCGAGGGAAATCTTCAGATCGGTGGCTCCGCTTTCGATATCGCCCTGTCAGGGCGACGAAGCGGGTTGCTCGGCCAGGCCCAGATGATCTTCCAGGATCCGGCCGTATCACTGAACCCGCGCATGTCGATCTGCGAAACACTCCAGGAAAGTGTCCGGTTTGGTTTCCATCGGCCGGACAGGGAAAGGCCCAACGTAGCTTCGATGATGGCGCGGCTCGGGCTCGCGCAAAGCCTGCTGCCGCGCTACCCGCATCAACTCTCCGGCGGACAGAAACAGCGCGTCTGCATCGCACGCGCGCTTCTCGCCAGCCCGCAGATCATTGTCGCCGATGAGCCGACATCCGCCCTGGACGTCTCTGTCCAAGCGGAAATCGTGGACCTGCTGAGAGAGAATGTCAGCGAATACGGCATATCGATGCTCTTCATTTCGCACGATCTCGCCCTGGTGCAGGCACTATGCCGTTCGATCTACATTTTCAAGGACGGCAAGGTCGAGGATGCGGGCACGTCCGACTTCATCTTCGCGCGCTCGCGCAATCCATACACGCGAAGCCTGATCGATGCTCGCTCGCGGCAGTTCACCGACTAACGACGGCAACCGGTGAGGGGAGCTGAAGCTGCCCTTCCGTCACTCTGTTCAACCTCATCCCACGTTCACGCGAAAACGGCTCGTCGCCAGGGAAAGATCAATCATGACGCAAAAGTTTACGATCGCCGTTACCGGGCAATCTCTCATCAAGCAGGATATTCGCGATACTGATACGCCGGCGTTTCGAAGCGTCGGAGAGCTCCTCCGCGGCGCCGATCTTTCATTCACCAACTTCGAAAGCACAATCCTCGGAAGCCACGGTGGCTGGCCGCTCAAAGGATCTTTCTTCGGATGCAGCCAACCGGACGTTCTCGACGCTCTTAAGTTCATGGGATTTCAAGCTTTGTCGCTGTCGAACAATCATGCTTTCGATCTTGGTCCTCCCGGCATTCTCTCGACCATTGAGGAGGTCGAACGACGCGGCTTCCTTCGTGGCGGCATCGGACCCAACCAGACCGCGGCCGCCCGTGCGGCAAAAGGCTCGTTCGCCGGCAGGAAAGTGGCACTTGTCGCGATGGACGGAGGACCGGGGCCCGACTTCATGTATGCTGCCGACGCGGCCAAGGGCCGTCCTGAGCGTCCCGGCGTCAACCGGCTGCGATTGACCCAGGTGCTCGACGTCGACAACGATGCCTTCGAACAACTGCGTAACGTGCGTAACAGGATTGGCTACACCACCAGGCACCTCGGCAACGACAGCCAGCCTGACGATGTCCTACCCGTCGAACACGACGTGGAAATCGCGATCGCGCGCGCAATTTTCAGACGCTCCGACCGGTTCGGCCGCAATGTCAAAGTCGATGAAGAGGACATGTCCCGCAACCTCTCGGCGATCGCGTCTGCGGCAGAGGAAGGACATCTGGTCATCGCCTATCTGCATCATCACCATTGGGCAACCGACTGGTATCAGGTTCCCGAATGGGTTGGCAGCGTTGCCAAGACATGCATCGATGCGGGTGCTGCGATGTTCGTCAGCCACGGCGCGCCCGTGCTCCAGCCGGTCGAAATCTATCGGGGTCGACCAATCTTCTACAGTCTCGGCAATTTCATCTTCCACGTAAAATCCGAGAACTCGCCCTGGCGCGCGCAAGAAGTATGGGAGAGCGTGATCGGCCTATGCTCGTTTGGCGAAGACGGCGCGCTTGCTGCCATCGCGTTCCACCCGATCGTCATCGGGGGAAGTGAAGCGTTGGCGAGTGACGACCTGGAGCAGCGCCGTGCGCCCGAATTGGTCTACGGCGCGGATGCAGAGCGGATACTCAATCGTTTTCGGGATAATTCAGCAAAGCTTGGGGCTGTAATCGACATCAGGGATGGTGTCGGGTTTCTCAGGGCTTAGGCTAGCACCGGATAAACCTGGATTACGCTGCGGTGGTTGTCAGCATGACCCGCCGGATGACGTTGTCGATGAAGGCGTCGCCGCCGGTCATTGCCCGAAATTGCGTCCCCAGCTTGAAATCTATATCGCAATTGGCATATTATGCCATAACTGCTGTTGGTCGAGGTCGGAACAGCTATCTGGGAATTTCAAAATGTCGACACGAAATGTCGTTCTCACCGAACATCACGAAGCGGTTATCGACCGGCTGGTGAAATCCGGACGCTACCAGAACGCAAGCGAAGTCATGCGCGAAGGCTTGCGCTTGATTGAACAACGCGAGGCTCACGAAGCAGTAAGATTGGAAGCGTTGCGGGAGGCGGCTCGTATCGGCTTTTCCGATCTGGATGAAGGCCGGTTTGTCGACGTGCCAGCCGACCGCCTTGAAAGCTTTATCGCCGGACTTGGGCGTGATGCTGAAATGCGGACACGCAAGGCCGGCATCTGAAGGCAATGGCCGACTTTCGTCTTTCTCCGGCAGCACAAGCCGATATCGTCGATCTTCTGGCGCAGACGCAAGAACGCTTTGGCGAACTGGGGCGGTTGCGTTACGAACGTCTGCTCGTCACTGCACTGCGCGATCTAGCCGTCGATCCTGATCGGATCGGAACGGTCAGACGTCCCGAATTGGGCGATAACGTGTGCAGTTACCATCTGCGCTATAGCCGAGACCGCGCGCGACATGAAAGCGGAATCGTCCGCCGGCCTCGTCACCTGCTGCTCTTCCGTCTTACCCGTTTCGACCTCATCGGTATCGGGCGTGTGCTTTACGATGCTATGGAAATCGAGCGGCATCTTCCGTCGAGCTACGGCGACGAATAAACCCGGGCAGAACTGGGGATTGAAATCGCAATCAATCCTGATTGTTTCACATCCCGTCAGCACCGCGAGGATCTTCCGGGTTGTCCCGGCGACTTCCCGCTTTTGGCTTGAGAAGATCGGCGGCTTCCACGCCGAGAATCGTCGCGAGGCTGTCGACCATGTCTATGGTCGCCGCATATTGGCAGCGCTCGAGGGAGCTTACATAGGTGCGATGAATGTTGGCGCGATGGGCAAGCTCTTCTTGCGAAAAGCCCCTTTGCTGCCGAAGTCTCCGAAGATTGGACGCAAAAATCTCTCGTATATTCATGACGAGGACCATGCATTCTGCATCGCATTCATCTACAGAGTATACAATACAAAGACATCTGGGCGCAGTTCGTTGGTCACTTGGCGGAATGCGGCGCAGTCAGGGCCGCATCGACATGCTGGTCGAAACCGAGGTCGATTCCGCAATCATCGATCACAAGAGTTTTCCCGGCCGCTTCGAGCTTTGGGAGGAACGCGCCATTAGCCACGCGCCCCAGCTTGCCGCCTATGCAAGGGCCGTGGAAACAATCACCGGGCGAAGCTGCACGGAGCTCTGGATCCACATGCCGATTGTCGGCGCGCTGTTCCGGCTCGCTCCGGCGTAAGATTGAGGCGGAAGGTGCATCGATCGGAGGTCGGCGCGCCTCGATAGCCTATCGGCGTTTGGGAAAGTCTCGCTGATGCTGGCTATAGGCCGCGGATTGGAATTTGAACGGGGGCCAGTTTTGATAGAGATCAAGCTGCGTGTTCGGTCCGAAGCTGCAAATCGATATCTGACCATTCTGGACCATCTTCGCCTGAACCAAAGCGGCCTGGCGCGTGGAGCCGGCAGGGTCGAGATAGTCCATGACGACCAGCAGGTCAGCAAGTTCGCCGTCGCCCGCTTTGCTGAAGTGGCCAATTGGCGGCCCGGGTTCAAGATAAAACGAGCGACCGATCACATCGCTATTGAACTCATCGAGGATGATCCAGAGTCGAAGATCGGCATCAAGGCCAGCGCGACGTTTCTCGATTGCCGGGATCTCAACGCAGAAACGCCGGGCCTCCGGCTGTTTCGTGGTTATCGGACAGAAGAGTACGAGGTCTCCGTCCGACCGCGTGATGCGCACGCCAACAGCGACGGGCCTGTCTTTGCGGCCCTCCGTCTCTCCCTTGCCGGCAAGCGCCGCTAGCGATAAACGCCGGTCGAATAGCAAAGACGGTCAGAAGTGCGAGAGCGGATCGGACGGCGTGATGCGTCCGACCTACTCGGCGGCCTCCTGGGTCGAATCTGGTGTGTCCTCCTCTTCGAGGACGGCCGCCGCTTTCACCAACTCAAGAATTTTGTGGCGAAGACGGGTATTCTCAATCTGACCGAACGCGCGGGCCAAAATGACTGTTTCGCGGGTCATGTTCCGCACGGCATCATCGGTTGCTATGTTGTCGTTTTGCGTAACTTCGTCGAAGAAACGTCTAACATCTGTCTTCAAGGTGCGCGCGATCTCGACCAACATGCTGGCTGATACTCTGTTCGTGCCTCTTTCGTACTTTTGAATTTGCTGGAAGGAGACGCCGATACGTTCCCCCAGCGCGCCCTGCGACATCTCGGCCAAAAGCCGTCTCTGTCTTATGGCCTGGCCCACCGCGATGTCGGTGGGGTGTGGTAACTCTTTCATCGTCCTCCCCAAAATGCTGCGTGTCCCTCGAGTATTACCAAACGGCGGATCTCCGCGTCGCTTGCTCACGATGATTTCGGCTGATGCCGCCGACCTGCCCGCAGGTTCGACGGAGGATCTTCTCCTGCGGCCGGCTGTGAGAAGAGCTGGCCGACTTCAACGCTCAAGGCAGCCGCAATCTTTCCCAAGGAGTCGATCCCCAGATTGACCTGCTTTCGCTCGATCTGCGAGACAGCGACGCGTTCAAGATTCGCTTCAAGCGATAGACGCTCTTGCGACATCCCTTTCAGGACGCGAAGCTTCTTTACGTTCCAGGCCAGCAGATCACGTGGTTCTTGCATATGCCCACAGGATCATTCGGTAGTCAATTAAATAACTGGCTATTCTATACGGATTAAGCCCTAGGAAGCCCCATGGCTGCTCGATGCTGCTGCGCCCACCAGCGGATTGTGATTTAGCCGACGTTCGAGGCGAATTCCAGCAGCTTACGATCTCTGCAAGCGGTCGGCTCTTCGAGCCGGCAGCCCCTCCGGGGTGTGCCGCTTGCGAGCGGGCGGCGGCAAGGGAAGCTTCGCCGAGGCCTTTCGTGGTGTAGCGCTAGCAAAATCGTCAGTTGCTAGCCGCGCCCTTGCCGCCTTCACTCTTCGCGCCCGCCCGGATGGAGACCCGCAAAATTGCGGGGAAGAAACCAAACAGGAAAGGGCCGGCGTGGAGGCACGTCTCGAAGGAGAATGGAAAAGAACAAAATAGAGGAACTGAGGGGCCGCGTGCATTGCGCAGCGGTCCTCGAAAGGTCCGGCTTTGCGGTCGACCTCAAGGAAGGCACACGTCGTGCGATCAAGTTCAGGCGCGATGACGATATCATCATCGTCATCCATGATGGCAAGGGTTGGTTCGATCCTTTAAGCGAAGCCAAAGGCGACATCTTCAGCCTTGTCGAGCACCTGGACGGTGTCGGCTTCACCGACAGCGTCGATCGCGTCCGCGAACTCGTCGGCGCGGTGCTGGCTGAACCGATATGGACACGGCCGGCCCGTTCGCGATCCGTCGATCTCAGCGTCGCGGAGCGATGGGTTCGCCGACGCAAACCATGGCCGGGCTCCCTCACATGGCGCTATCTCAGGGAACGGCGGGAATTGCCCGAGGCCATCATCCGCGCTGCGATCAGATGTGATCGGCTGCGCGAAGGTCCTCATGGCAGCATGTGGGCTGCTCACCGAGATCATTCCGGCCTTGTCACGGGCTGGGAAGAACGCGGCCCTGAATGGAGAGGTTTTGCCGCCGGTGGGTCGAAGCTCCTCTTTTATTTCGGTTGGGACGAAGCGGTGCGGCTCTGCGTTACCGAAGCGGCGATCGATGCGATGAGTCTTGCCGCGCTCGAGGGGCCTCGGCCGGATACTCTCTATCTCAGCACCGGCGGCGGCTGGTCGCCCGCGACCGATGAAGCCATCAGGTTTCTTGCCGCTAGGGACCACACGCTCCTTGTCGCCGCAACTGACAATAATGCTCAAGGCGACGTCTATGCTGAGCGTCTCGAGGCGATCGCGCTCGACGCAGAGTGTGGATTCGAGCGCCTACGCCCCCGAAACGGAGATTGGAATGATGATCTCCGTGATGGCACGACCGCCACACCTCTCGGACAGATAGAATGAAAAGAGGGAAAAGGCCGGAAGGGCCTGCCGCATACCCGTCGGCCCGCTTTATCGGGGACACCTCGACCCGGCGCCTGGAGGATATGGGTGAGGGGGCTGCGAGCCAGTTTGCCATGGCAAAGGCGATCACCAGCAGAGATGAACGATTGATGCAGAAGGCAGGGCTGGAGGCCGACATTGCTCGTCTGGAGCGCCTGCGCGCCGCCCATATCGACGACCAGCACGCCGTCCGCTGGCAGATCCGTGACGCCGAGCGCGAAATCGACTATTCGACACGGCGCATCATCGGCGAGATTGGTGCTGACCTTGAGCGTCTGGTGACGACCGCCCGCGACGCCTTTTGCACGAGCGTCACCGGCAACACCTGCGACGAGCGCAAGGAAGCCGGTCGCGCGCTGACTACGAGATCGATCTTGCCGTGACGGTGACGCCGCTCGGGGCCGTCTCCCGCCCCGAGTATGCGCTCGACGGCTTCGAGGAAGAGCAGGGGCGGTTCCGGCAGCGGCTTCCGTTGCGCGCCGGCGTGAAAGCCGCCTGACGCTAACGTGCCGTGGGCCGACCGCACCGTCAGCTGCGGCGGCACTTTTTCATGTTGCGGGTGAACGCAATTCCTCGACCATTTCCGGGTGACGATCAAGGAGACGCAGCAACTGGCTCGTCGGGCCGCTCGGCTCCACCAGTCCCCGCTCATATTTGTCGAAGGCGTTTTCGCCGACTTTCAAGAGACCACCAGCTTCGCGCTGGGAGAGCTGAAGCTTTCGGCGAATTCTCTGGATTGTCGATGGCGAGGGAATACCGTCGATCTGTTCCTTCAAAGCCCGCAGGGCAAGATCGGTCACTGCCATGTCGTTGCCCACATGCACGCCCTCGTCGCCGCTTTCCGGATAGTAGCCCGAAAGCTCGACCGTGATCATCTTGCCCTTGTAGGTGACGACGAACGGCCGGACGTCGCGGCGCAGCGTCTCCCCGGTTTCGGGAGACGTCATAGTCTCCGGATAGGTCCTTTCCGCAACTGTCATTTTACTTCTCCTTGAACGACATGAGCGTGAACTCGGTCACCACATCCGCCTGAAACTTCGAATCCTCGAATGGGCAGGCGACGATGCCCTTCCTTGGAATTGATGGGTCCATAGACCTGGCGTGGAGCGATTGCTCCCGGAGCCAGACGATAGGTCATCGATAAAAAGATGAAGTCCCGCTCATCACCCTGAACATTTTCGAGGTTCTTGACAAACAGGGGCTCGCCCTTGTTTCTGGCGACCTCCATGTACTTTTCGACCTTTTCGTCATCGGCCGACAGGCGCCTCGACGCTTGCCGGAAAACGGGTATTTTGTCGAGCGATCCGACGAGCTGCTCACTGCGCCAGTCCAGAGTCTGGGAACGATAAATTCCATTCAACCGCTCCATATGCCTGAACATCAGACATAGGTGCAATGCCTAGATGCGAATCTCCGTTTGCATAGCGGTCTCGCCGACAACAGCCCGTAATTTCAAGGCCGACCTCCGATCTATTCCTACGTCCCACATTTAGAGGTGTCGGATGCAACAACCTGATCGAAGTTTTCCGCACACTTCGGCAGACTCACCCAGCCCCGCCTAGACCTAGGTATCAGTTCGATAGACCAAGACCTAATTCACCGACGGTATTAAGCGGGCGATTGTTGGTCATCTCAACAAAGATCGACGCCTTGGAGAACACGACTATGACACGGATCAGCCTATCTGGCCTTGCGCTCCTCGCGAGCTTAGCCGCCACCTCAACCGCATATGCTGCGATCGACCCGCGTGCCCCGATGGATGACATAGTCGTGCCGGGCGACAACATTAGCCTGACTTTTACCGCTCCTGTGAAAGCCGACCGAACTACCGTCAAGCTTTCAGGTCCCAACGGCCCGGTCACGGTCGGCGAGGTCTATAACGGCGCTGATCCCAGAGAGTTGATCGTGCCAGTCTCGGGTGATCTTCCTTCCGGCGTCTATACTATCCAGTTCAATGCCTATTCGGTCTCTGGGAAACAGATGACAGGGTCGTCATCCCTTGTCATTCCGGCACTCGAGCCTTCACGGGCTATCAGTGAAGGATCGTCGGAAGATGCCGTCTGGCAGCTCTCAGGAGAAGCCAGATGAGCTATTTCCACGCCTCTATTTGCCTCCCCAACAAGCGTCGAACGCCACCTCGGTACTCCAGGCTGCTGGCGGCGGCAAACGCGAATGCTGAGAAACCCTCCATGGTTGCGATCGCGGCGCCTTGCGGACCTGAACCCGGCCCCTTCTGTGCCGCCGCGACTGCTAACTCTTTGCTGCGTCCAATTTGCCTTTTCGCGTTGCTCTTGGCGATAATCGTCTTAGACATCGCCTTATTAGCCGCGGCGATCCAACTAGTCTCGCTCGCATTCCTCTGCTGGCCGATAGGTCTCAGCTGAACAATGGATTTAGAAGATGAGGTCGCTTTATCTCGTAGCTCTTCTCGTGGGAACTGGCGTGGCAACGCTGACAGTCCTAGTGGCGGTACTGTTTTCCCCTATGGTCGCTCCGCCGGCTGTCCAAGGCATTGTACCGCAAAGCAGCGCCGATTGACGTCGCTACGCCATGATCTTCCGCACGGCCGTGAATACGTTCGACACCATTAAACGCTATTCCGAACCGGATTTCGACATCGCAAGTCCTGCAAAGTCATTGCCCGCAGCGCGGTCCAACAGGCTGATCGCCTTGGACGCCGCTACGGGGGCCGTTTCGAACCCCTTCCTATCTATATGTCTCTTCAGCGAACCATTCCTGTCGCCCGGCCATCCAGTCTCTCCAGAACCTCACGCGCAAACACCAAGTTGAAGGACTGAAACCCCCTCTGGGCTCGCACTCCAAAACCTTAGTAGAGCATCAGGTGGACTGTAGAAAACTAAGGTTGCCATTTTCGTTCGTAGGTCTGCTCTGAAACAGCGCACTGTGCAAACTGGACGGCCCTCAGCAGCGTAGTTGTCCAGGCGCCGCTTTGGGGCCGTTAGCGGAATATCCGGTTCGGGAACTGCATTTGGTGAAGCTGCCGTTGCCACCAGTTGACCGCTGCCGGCGACCATACAGCGCGCGGCAATCGCGCGTAACCTCGATCGCTAGAGCACCCCGATACAGCGGAGCAGTCGATGGACCTCCAACGATGATTGCCGAGGTGGAGAGCACCGAAGGCCGGCGTCACACTTGGTTCCTAGCCGCCTCCGAGATACGGCGCACCGCCGCAGACCTCGATGAAACTGGTGTGGCCGAAGGACGCCTGCGTCTCGCCCGGCCCGCCGCAACAGCCCGTCTGGAGTATTTTCCGCCGGCGGGACAGGCCCGCCTTTGCATCGCGAAGCAAAATAGCCCCGCCAGGCTGCCTTCCACTTCGTTCCAGCCCTGCGGGTGCGCAGCCGATCGCCCCCGGTCCTTACACCGCCATCGAGGTCGCAATGGTGCGACCCGATCGAAACGGAAGGAACACTCTCATGGCAGTCATCGGCGAATTCACCACCAACGGCAACGTCATCATCGGAAGCGTCCGGACCCTGACGGTCAGGATGAAGGCCCGCCTCTCTCCCATCGATCGCATCTCGAAGGACGCGCCGGACTTCCGAGTCACCTCGAATGGAGCGGAAATCGGCGCCGCCTGGAACGCCGTCTCCGACGACGGCGAGCCCTACATCTCAGTCAAGCTCGACGATCCGAGCTTCCCGGCTCCGATCAACGCCGCCCTGTGGCCGGCCGAAACCGAAGGCGACTATGCTCTCGTCTGGTCCCGCGCGAAGAAGACCGCCTAAGCGACTCCGGTGGACCCCGCCGCAAGGCGGGGTCTGCGCCCAATGATGAAACCGAAGGCCGGCATCGAGCCGCCCCTCGCGTTTTCGGGTGCCAAACGAGACCAAAAGTCTGCTCAGTCGGTCCAAGGGTGCCATGACGGCATGGCGGCCTCAAGGACGAGCGGTTCCCCCAAATTTCAGCCGCGCCCCTTTAGGGCAGGTCAGAAATTCGGCTCCCCCACTCGCCGGCTCCCCGGTCGCTATCGCGATCCTTGACCCCGCCATCCCGCCATGACCGCGGACGTCGTCTTTCACAAACGTCAAGGAGACGACAATGACAAACGAAATTGACCTCACCATCGAAGAGCTCAAGGCCGAACTGCGCAATGCCGATCCAGCCGAGCGCCTCCAGATCGAGGCAGAGCTGCAGCTGGCGCTTGCCGAGCGCGAGGTGATCTGGGCTGAGCAGGACGGCCGCATCAACGCCGAGCCTCCGTTCTAGCGGAGGTTCTTTACCGCATTCGTGAACCCGGCGGGACGGATCGACCGGCCAGCCAGGCTGTCAGAGATTTACCCCGACACCGCGGCCGGCTTGCGCTCGGCAAGCGGTCGCGTCCCCTTCGGGTTCGGGGGTCACTTTTCTCTCTGACGTCCTATTTTACTCCAGCAAATCCGGTGTCAAGGACGCCGCGGTCTCCCTCAATTTTCCCGCTCTTGCATTGCATTGCGCTCTGGAAAAGCCGGACCCCCGCTTACGAGCCGCCTGCCGTCGAGCAGCCGTCTCTCCCCTTCTTTTCGTCCTCCAATGTCGACACTCAAAGTGGAAGATCCGGCATCGGACCACTGGCGATCTCCCACTGCCAGGACGGCATCCCGCTCTCGCCGATCAGGCGGTTGAGTGCTTCGCGATAGCCCGCATCCGCATTGTCCGGTATGAGATACATCGCAACCGGCTGCGAACCTTCTTTTCGCAGAATGATGTTAGCCATCGGCTTGGTCGATGGGAGATCGTAGCGCAGACCCTTGGCGAAGCTTCCGCCGCGCTTGATGAGTGCCTCGATCAGATTGGCCTCGTAACGATGGTCGAAAGGTATCCACCGTTCACTCACGACCATCAGGGCGATAGCCTCGATGGCCGCAACGCCGGAAACGCTAATGCCGAACGTGGCCGCTGCTACAAGATGCGAATCCGGGCTCGCGTTCCAGAGCGCCAGCTCCTGCGCGAAGGCCTTGCTCATTCGCCTGTGAAGATCCTCCGCCAGCATGAAAGGGAAACGAGGGGCGTGCTTGATGACGAGCTTGAAGCCGAAACGCGCAGTCGCGATCTCCTTCACCTCGCCGATCATGATCACGAGCGAATGACGATTGCTCTGCACCTGAATCGCCTTGCTGAGAAACGCGGCTCTTCCCTGGAGGATGGCCTCCTCTCTGTCGGAGTCGAACATCTCTGGCACATAGAGAAATTCCGACAGCGGCCTTCCGTTCGCTATCGTCGTTAACGCGGCCTCGGTGAGGAATTTGCGGATGACCGCCCAGTTGCGGCGTCCCGCCATCGCCGGACGCCAGCGATTGAACTCGGCCCGATCCCAAAGATAATGTAGGGTCGCCCGAAGCGAGAGCCTTGCACCATCGCCTCTCGCTTCACCGGAATCGCCGCCTTCGCCGACAGCAAGCGCGACCCGACCCGAGAGCTTCGACAGGCCGAATCCGAGCTTTACCAGAGTTGTCCCGTCCTCGGGATTCTCGATGATCGCGTCGCCCTCGATCGCTCCGAGACCGGTTAGCCCGGACGGCGGCTCATAGGATTCGCAGTCGGGATCGTGCTGCGGCCCAGTCTCCGGCATACGCTTCAGCACATGCCGATCCTCGAAGCGCGCTACATACATCGGCACACCTCCCGCACAGCACAGGCAAAGCGGCCGCTCGTGACGAGAGAACGCGGCGGCAAGTTTCGTCGGCATCTCCTCTGCGTCGATGACGATCTCGGCGCCGTCAATTCGCACTCGTCTGGACACGTTTCCTCCTTTGCAGCGACCGGCGTTCACGCGAGAGGCGGCATCTCGCCGGTCCGGATCCTTGTGCTTTCCCTTGGTCGAGCGGACGCGGTTGAGCGTTGGTCGCAGGAATGACAGGTCCTCCCATCCGATTGTCTCCGCGAAGAACCGCTCACTGTTGCGGTTACGCCAGTTCGCTTCGGCCCTGGTGACGAAAGGAGGCGCGATATCCGCAAAGACGCCGAGAGGAACAACCACGGCAAGGCAGAACAGATCCGCCGCCTTTACCACCGCATTGACGACCGCCGGCAGGACGGCCAGTTCGATGATCGCGCCCGCAAGGAAGAAAGGAACAGCCATGATGAAGACGACCCAGATCATCAGCGGTCCCATCAAGAAATACGAGGTCCTTTTCCACCGGCCCATTTTGATTGCTCTCGTGGTTTTCATAGTTCCGGTTCGCCATTGTCGTCGGCAAGCGCCTGGCTTGTGATCGATATTCGATGGAAGCGGTTTTCGCCGACGCACGAGCGCATGTCCTGCCGCCGAAACCAGATTGCCCGGCCGCATCTGAGCGGCGCGTTTCCAGCGGTAAACACGATCTGCTCGTCGGCGCGCATTCGCAGCACCTCATGCGGCAGGATCAAAGACCGGCGCGTCAGCTGCTTGGAGCGTGTATGCGAGCTGCCGGACATTTGCGACGAGCGGCTCAGCTGGTCCACCTCGACCGTTGTATCGCCGCAGCGTCTGGAAATATAATCGGCAGTCTCAGGGTCATTGATTGCCGCAAACGAGAGCCAAGACGCGCTCTCGAACCATTTGGACGTTGCGTCCCGGCCGCCATAGGCTTCGCGCATCTGACCCAGCGACTGAAAGATCATCGTGAGGGTAATGCCGTATTTCCGGCCGGCGTCACGAGCGGTTTCGAGAATGCGCAGATAGCCAAGCCGCGCCACTTCGTCGAGCAGGAAGAGCGTCCTTGAGGACACGTCACCGTTGCGATTGTAGATGGCATTGAGGAATGACCCGATCACGACACGAGCAAGTCCCGGATGGGCCTCAAGGACCTTCAGATCGAGGGCGATGAAGATATCCGTCCTTCCCTCGGCAAGCTCGCCGGTCGTGAAGCTGTTTCCTGATACGAGCGCGGCGTAATTCGGATAAGAAAGCCAATGCGTCTCCTTCACCGCATTTGCATAGACGCCCGAGAAGGTCTCGGGAGTCATGGCAATAAAGGGAGCAACGTTCTCCCGCACGAATTCCGATACGGATTGGTCGTATATTGCCGTCAGCCGCTCGCGCAGCTTCGGCTCGGGCTCGGCGAGATTGGCGCGCACCTGGCGCAGCGTTTGGTCCTTGGCCTGCGTATGGCCGGAGAGACAAACATCGGCGATCAGCGCGGTGAGCAACTGCATGGCCGAGGCGCGAAAGAAATCATCGCGTGCCGATGCCTGCCGCGCACTGTCCGTCATGACCCATGTCGCAACAGCGACGGTGTCCTCCTCCTTCGTGCCGCCGAACCGCCCAATCCAGTCGAGTGCATTGAAGCCGATCGACGAATGTGCGGGCGATATGACAATGACGTTCCGGCCGGCCTTCCGCCGATGGTCGATCACCATCGGCGCCACCTCGCTCGACGGATCCAGCACGACCAGCCCACCGCCCCATTTGAGTGCCGTCGGAACGGTCACGGATGTCGTCTTGAAACCGCCAGATCCCGCAAAGACGATGCCGTGCGATGACCCGAACGAACCGTCGAAGCAGAGGAGCGGCGCAGTGCCGCCGGTCCCCCAGCTCTCCTCGACATCAGCACGAAACGCCATGGCCGCCACACTGTCACGGTCGACGCGATAACATTCGCCGACAACGATGCCGCCCTCGCTGCGGAACAGACTTGCTGCTTCCGACAGGCTCATCCAGTTGGCATCGCCATGGACGGCGCGCCGGCCGCGGATCCGTCGTGGCGACGCGGTCGCAAATGCGGCGTTGCCCTTCAGCGCCACCCGCAGCGCAAAGCCGGCGGCAAACACCGCCAGACAGGCACCCGACAGTGTCGCGGGGTCGACATAGCTCAACAGCAGGTGACCGTTTGGCACGCGATCCGAAAAACTGCAAAGCCTCGCCGCTTCACGCAACGTCGCGATGAGGATCACCGCAATATTTCCCGACAACACGCTCCATCCAGCGATCTTGACCCTCGGCGATCCCTGCGCGGCGAACAGGCAGATGATGCCGATCGCTGCCGCCGCCGCATAGGGGAGCGCGAGGCCAATCCGCCCTAACAGCAACTGCGCAGAAGGGTTGGTCGCCAAGACAACAAGCTTCCGATCCGCGTCCGATAACGCCATGACCGCTATCGTCATCGCAATTGGCGGAGTGATCGCGGGAATGATTTTATGGACGGTCATCGGCGAACGCCTCGGTACCAATTGCTGTCAGGCGCGACCGCTCGGCCTCGTCACTCCGGATCCGACGGGCCGCGTCTATGAGCAGGCCAAGCACCAGGGCGCGTTTTTCATAACGCAGACCGGCTTTCACGATCAGCCCTCCGAGTTCGATCTTCTCGCGCGTTTCCATCTTGCGCGCTTCCGTGACTGATCTGTTCATCCGCTCACGCCTCACCAGAGCCGCCCGCAATCTGGCCAGTTCCGACCGGCGAGGGTTCCCGTCGATGTGGCCTGCCTTGGCGAAAGCGCGCCGCCACCTCCCGGAAGGCCGCCAACAGGTCATCGTCAACAATTTCGACCTCGCCGAGCCCCGCCTTCAGCGCCACCCTGCCAATACGCTCGGCTTCGCGTGTCTCGGCCTGGCGGAGCTGGTCCTGCAGGCGGGCGATATCTTCCCTGATCTTTGACGACGGCTTCTTCATTGCTGTTGCTCCCTAAATCGGATGCGGATCGATCGGGTCTTAGTTTCTCCGATAGCGTTGCGCCTGCGACTAACAAAAAAGCTAGTCGGCGCGGCCGACGCTTTGGAGGATCATCCCGGCAGTTCTGAAGGAGCGGTTTCAAGGGCGCAGTAATACGTCGCTGGTGCGACGAGCGGCGCGTGCCGGGCTCGACCGGTCCCGATGAACGAACTGAGTGTTCAGCAGCCGGGAACTCTTCATCGTGGCCATCACGCATTTCACGCCTCAGCTTATCGGTCGCGGCAATGGCAGTAGCGCCGTGCTGTCGGCTGCATACCGGCATTGCGTCAAGATGACCTATGAGATCGAGGCACGCACAGTCGATTATTCGAACAAACCGAACCTCGTCCATGAGGAGTTTCTCCTGCCGCCGGGTGCACCAAACTGGGCTCGTTTGCTGATCGCCGACCGCTCGATCAGCGGTGCGTCTGAGGCTTTCTGGAACCGGCTGGAGGCTTTCGAGAAACGTGCAGATGCGCAGCTCGCCAAAGAGTTCATCATCGCGCTTCCCATCGAATTGTCGAAGGAACAGAACATCGCGCTGATGCGCCAATACGTGTTCGAACAGGTGCTCGCGCGAGGCCAGGTGGCGGACTGGGTGTATCACGACGAAACCGGCAATCCGCATGTTCATCTTATGACGAGCCTGAGACCGCTCACGGGCGACGGATTTGGCCCGAAAAAGATCGTCGTCATCGGCGCCGATGGCAAGCCTGTCCGCACGGAAATGGGCAAGATCCAGTATCGGCTTTGGGCGGGCGAAAAAGCCGAATTCCTCGAGCAACGCAATGCTTGGCTCGCATTGCAGAACCAGCATCTTGCGCTCGCGGGCCTCGAAATACGTGTCGACGGCCGCTCCTATGCAGAGCGCGGCCTCGGCATCGAGCCGACCATCCACATCGGCGTCGGCGCCAAAGCGATCCAGCGCAAGACAACCGAAGAGGGAAAGCAGGCTGAACTCGATCGGCTTAAGCGGCTTGAGGTGCAGCGGCAGGCAAATGCGCGACGGATCGCGCGGCGTCCCGAAACGGTCCTTGACATCATCACCAGTGAAAAAAGCGTCTTCGATCAGCGCGATATTGCCAAGGTCCTGCATCGCTATGTCGACGATCCGACGACGTTCCAGGAGCTGATGGCGCGCGTCTTGCGCAGTCCCAATATGTTGCGGATCGAAGGCGAGACCGTCGACTTCGCCACGGGTGCGATTATCCAGGCTCGCTTCACGACCCGCGAGTTGATCCATCTCGAGGCCGCGATGGCGAAGCGGGCCGTCGCGCTGTCGGCGAAAGCCCGCTTCGCCGTCCCCGCGCCCGTTATCGAACGTACGTTCGTCCGACATTCCGGCCTGTCGCTCGAACAACACACGGCGATCGAACACATAGCCGCGCCGGCTCATATCGTCGCGGTCGTCGGGCGGGCCGGTGCCGGCAAAACGACGATGATGAAGGCCGCCCGAGAGGTGTGGGAGGTTGCCGGATACAGGTTGATTGGCGGCGCCTTGGCGGGCAAGGCCGCAGAAGGGCTGGAGAAGGAGGCTGGAATTGAAAGCCGCACACTCGCCGCTTGGGAACTGCGCTGGAAGGAAGGGAGGGACACGCTCGATAGCAAGACCGTGTTCGTCCTCGATGAAGCAGGGATGGTCGCTTCGAAGCAGATGGCGCTCTTCGTCGAAGCCGCATCCCGGACGGGCGCAAAGCTCGTCCTCGTCGGCGATCCTGATCAGCTCCAGCCGATCGAGGCGGGGGCCGCGTTCCGGGCGATCGTCGAGCGGATCGGATATGCCGAATTGGAAACGATCTATCGCCAGCGTGAAGAATGGATGCGCTCGGCTTCGCTTGATCTTGCCCGGGGAGAAATCGAAAAGGCCGTCGACGCCTACCAGCGGCAAGGGCGCGTATTTGGATCGACGTTGAAAGCCGACGCCGTCCTTCAGCTCATCGATGATTGGAACAAGGACTACGATCCCGCAAAGACCACATTGATCCTAACCCATCTGCGTCGCGACGTCCGCAAGCTCAACGAGCTCGCACGCGAGAAGCTTGTCGAACGCGGCCTGCTCGGCGAGGGATACGCCTTCCACACCGAAGACGGCCCAAGGAATTTTGCCGTCGGCGACCAAGCGGTCTTTCTCAGGAATGATAGCGCGCTCGGCGTCAAGAACGGCATGATCGGTCGGATCGTCGAAGCCACTGCCGGGCGGATCATCGTTGCAACGGGTGAGGGGGATCAGAGCCGCCGCGTCACCGCGAACCAGGGCGTTTATCGCAACATCGATCATGGATACGCGACGACGATCCACAAGTCGCAGGGCACGACGGTCGATCGCATCAAGGTGCTCGCTTCCCTTTCGCTGGATCGGCACCTTACCTATGTCGCGATGACCCGCCATCGCGAAGATCTGGCCGTCTATTACGGACAGCGATCCTTCGAGCTGAATGGTGGCCTGACCAAGATCCTATCGAAGAACAATGCCAAGGAGACAACGCTCGACTATGAGCGTGCCGTTTTCTACCGGCAGGCACTCCGGTTTGCCGAAAACCGTGGACTGCACATCGCACGCGTCGCCCGAGCGCTTTTGCGCGAACAGGTCGAACGAACACTGCGGCAAAAGAACCATCTCCTCGATCTGGGCCAGAGGCTGGTCAACGCCGGGCAGCGTCTCGGCACGGCCGAAATCAGAAATAGCCTGAGGAGAAAGGAGGCCGAGCCCATGCTCACCGGCATCACCGTCTATGGAAAATCAATGGCGGCAGTCGTCGAGGAAAAGCTGCAATCCGATCCGGCTTTGAAGAAGCATTGGGAGGATCTATCGGCGCGCTTCCGCTATGTCTTCGCCGATCCCGAAGGGGCCTTCAAGACGATGAACTTTGCCGCAATCGTCGCCGATCCGGGAGTTGCCAAGCAAACCCTGGCGCGCCTGACGAGCGCGCCTGAGTCATTCGGAGTGCTCAAGGGCAAGGCTGGTGTTCTTGCGAGCAATACGGATCGAGAGGCGCGTCACGTCGCCGAGAAGAATATTGCGTCGCTGCGAGAGGACATCGAACGTTATTTGCAGGTGAGACGAGCCGCCGAAGACAGGTTCGAGAAGGACGAACAATCGGTCCGCCAACGTATGTCGATCGACATCCCGGCTCTATCCACCACCGCCCATCGCGTTCTCGGTCGCGTCCGCGATGCCATTGACCGAAGAGATCCTCCTGCAGCGCTTGGTTTGGCAATTGCGGATCGTGAGGTGAAGGCCGAAATTGATGCGCTGAATCGGGCCGTCGCGCTCCGGTTCGGCGAGCGCAAGCTGCTTGCGATCTCAGCGCGCGAACCTGCGGGTGTGATCTTCGAGAGCGTGGTGCAGGGGCTTTCCGCCGCGCAGAAGCAGAAGCTCGCAGTGGTCTGGCCGCTGCTGCGGGCAGCCCAGCAGCTTGCCGCTCACGAGCGTACAGTCGCGACCCTTAAGGCCAGCGAGACGTTGCGCCAGTCGCAACGGCAAAGCCCGATCCTGAAGCCATGAGCGCGCGTTTTGCCGTGATGACGCTCGGTGTTGCAAGCGCCGTTGCCTGTGCCGTCGCGACGGGCGCCTGGTTCGGCGGCTACAGGGTTAACCTGACGCCGAGCGAACAGCTTGGGCTTTGGCGCATTGAGCCGCTTGTCCGCAAGCCCGCCATCGGCGACGTGGTCTTTATCTGCCTACCGGCGACGGACACCTTTCTCGCGGCGTTCGAGCGCGGCTATCTGCGCCGCGGGCTTTGCCCGAGTGGCCTTGCCCCACTGATCAAGACCGTCGCCGCCTTGCCGGGCAATCACATCGAGGTCAGCGCTGTCGTGTCGATCGATGGCAGGCCGCTTCGACACTCAGCCGTGCGTACCGTCGATGGCGTGGGACGCCCGCTTTCTCCTGTTGTCGGCGGCAAAGTGCCGCCAGGACATTTGTTTCTTCACTCCGACTTCGAGGGCTCTTATGATTCAAGATATTTCGGCCCGGTTCCGGAAAATGGCGTACTCGGTCTCGCCCGGCCCGTCCTTACATTCTATCCGTGAGCACTGGGACTCGATCATATTTGTCGCATGCTCGGTGGCGGTTGGCACGATCGGCTGGAGCGGCGAAATCGAGACTTTGCCACTCGCCACGCTCTTTCCCCTGTTCTGGGCGGCGTCACGATCCCGCCTTGTGTCGCTTCTGGTTTCCGCCGGATATTTCCTGGCTGCATCGCGTGGCTTACCGCAGGGTCTTGCGAACTATTATGCCTCCGACCTCTGGCCGGGCCTGCTTCTCTGGATCGCCGCTTCGTCGATCTTTGCTGGTGTGCATGCAGTAGTGTGGACAAGACGGCCGGGGTGGGCGAGGGGGGTTCGATACGCCATTGCCGGAGTGGTAATGGCTGTTCCACCGTGCGGCATCATCGGCTGGGCGCATCCAATCACCGCTGCTGGCGTCCTGCTTCCGGGGTGGGGCTGGATCGGCCTTGTCGCAATCGCAGCCGGCCTCGTCGTGATGACGACGAGTTGGTGGCCGGCTGCAGCCATCGTCCTCGGAGGATTCTGGCTCTGGTCCGCCGCATCGTGGACGAACGTCTCTCTACCGGATGGCTGGGTCGGTGTCGACATGAGACAAGGACAAAATCTCAGCCGCAACGCATCGCTGGAAGCCCACCGCGCGCTGATCGATGCAGCGAAGGCCAGCGCCGGCCGTCGCGCTCGCATCGTCGTTCTTCCGGAGAGCGCGCTCGGCTTTTGGACCCCGACAGTCAGGGATTTGTGGCGATCCAAATTGGCCGGCAGCGGAACCATAGTCCTGGCCGGCGCGGCTGTCATTGAGCCCGATGGCTATGACAACGTTCTGGTGGTTGTCTCGCAAGGAGAAGGCGAGGTTCTCTACCGTGAGCGCATGCCCGTTCCGGTATCGATGTGGCAGCCCTGGCAGGTTCTGAGCGGAGGACCGAGCGGGGCGCGCGCAAACTTCTTTTCGAACCCGATCGTTCGGGCTGACGGCAAGAGGGTCGCGGTGCTGATCTGCTACGAGCAGCTCATCATCTGGCCGGTCCTTCAGTCGATGCTGCACAAACCGGATCTTGTCGTCGCCGTCGGAAACGGCTGGTGGACTGAAGGTACGTCGATCGTGCCAATTCAGAAGGCGGCCACGGCTGCTTGGGCAAGGCTCTTCGGTCTTCCTGTCGTCACAGCATTCAACACCTGATGAGGAGTTAGCAGGATGGTCGATACCGCCCTGATCCAAAAATGCGCGGATCCTTCTTTGAAGCCCGCGATTATCGAAAAGTTCCTTGATCGTGCCGGATCAGAGGATCCGCTCTCGGTAACCGTGCGCTCGGGAAACCGCGTGATCCTAGTCCCACAGGCGAAGGCGCCCGCTGAAGCCATGGAGCTGATCCGAAAGTATGTCGGCCAGGCGGTTGTGCGCGTTGGCATCACACAGTACCCGGCTGGCCTCGGCGCAAGGGGCGTCGATGCGCTCAGCCCCGATCTGGTCGATCCGTGCCAGAACATGCTTATCGGAACAGCGCTCTTTGGTAAGGTCTACAGGATCGTCACGAAATGGTATGGCAATGCGGTTGAGGAGGCTTTCGAGGATGCCATCTATGCCTGGCAGACCGGTTACTTCGAGGGAAAAGCAGTGTTTACCGCATCGGATCCTGGCAAGGTCAAGCTGGCTGAGCCGTCAAGTGAAGAAATTCGGCCGGATGATGCTACTGAGGATGCTTCAGACCGGCGCGTGACGGACGAGGCAGATCCCAATAGCGCGGGCATTCGCGTCGATCTCTCGAGTATAGGCGGGAACGGTCCCGGACGACAAAAGCCATGAATAGTCTCAAGCCGTGTCGGTCCCGGTGTTGAGCGGGTGTCAATTTTTGCAATGATCGGACCAACATTTGTCAGCCAGCCTGAAGACGACTGGAAATCCGTTTTTCTGCGACTTATAAGGGCCGCGAGGGCAGTGCGCGCTGCCTCGGGGTTTGGAAACCTCTACTCGGCGGGTCCACGCCAACCGCAAGGACGGCGAGGATCCCGGCCCTGCGGCCGGGGGCATGCAATGGATGTCCCGGCGCCTCGGTGCTGAAGGTCATCGGACTGTCCGAGTCTTGGATTCGCCCTCATTTGTGATCAGGGGTTACCGTTTGCGAGGGCGTGCGCGGACGAATTCCAGGAAAGGCATAATGACGGCTGGGAAGAATAGTGATGCGCAGTTGGAGCCTTCTTTCATACTGCGTCCGATCGTTGGCTTGGTGGAATGCCTACCGAAGGTAGACCTCGAACAGATCACGATCGAGGCGATCAAAACTCACCGGCGTCTCCGCGATATTGCGGAGGAACGATATGAGGCGTGGCGGACAGGTTCCTCTTCCAACGGCGAAACAGCGGGTCCTGCGCGGATTGCCTATGTCACGGCCATGATCGACGTGCATGCACAGCAGACGGTGCTGTCAACGCTCTTGGAAGTACTCGGACATATCCCATTGGTTCCGAAGACCTGAGCGTCGCCGGAGTCAAATCAGCTTCAACTTCGTCGCCAGAGCTGTGGCCTGCGCCAGGCTGCTGGCGTCGAGAGCCTTTCGCGCGTTGTTCAGGTGAAAGTTGACCGTACCAAAGGACATGTTCTCGATGGTAGCGATCGCGCGCATGGACTTGCCCTCCGCCGACCAGCGAAGACAGACGGCTTGCTTCGCTTTCAGGTCGATCTGCGCGCTTGCCGTTGGATGTGCATGCTGCTGCTCGAGGCGGGCATGAAGCTGGGCGACGGCGGTAACGGCCGCGACCTGATCGATATCCCTCTCGAGTGAGAAGGAGGCCCGGCTGGAAGCTAGGGTCAGCATAGACATGTGTCCGAACGCCGTCCTGACGGGGATTGAAATGCCGGAGCGTATTCCAAAATCATGTGCCTCGATATAAAAACGACGAAGCCGCTTCGACGTCACTCTTCGCGGCCTTTCGACTGTCCAAATGAATGCCTTCATCTCCGCCCTGGCGGTGGAGATCACGGGGTCGACCGTGGCATAGGCTTCGGCAAGATAACGCATCTGCCATTCGATCGGATAATTCGACACGGCAAACGTTCTGACGGGCTGCAGGTTCAGATAAGCATACCGTTCAAAGCCGAGTTCCTCCACAAGCTCAGGCAAAGCCTCTTTCAGGGTTTTTTCCGTTGTCGCGATAGCCGTGAGATCGGTGAGTTTCTGGAACCACGTTCGCAATTTGTAACCTCCCAGCGCAACAGATTCCGCGTCCTTGCCCGAAGGTCTCGTGCAAGTTTTCGCAATGTCGGAGAGTGCCTGATGGCGATCGGATAACGCCTTCAACAAATAATACTTCGATAAGTTTCAGAAAAGCGAAATCGTGTTATACGTGTACTTTCTAGAGTTCACGATTTTGTGAGTTAGCCAGAAACATTGAGCAATATCAGTGATTAATATTTTGGCAGCTTCAATCTGAATTGAGGCGGGTGCTTTTAAGAGCAATCTAAACTGGCATCACATAACAACTATTATGGAACTTTCTAAGGCTGCATAATCGAGCTTCTCTGCGGAAACGGACGGACGAAATTCCATTCACTATTGAATCCGGTCAATTTTGATTCCGATCAATGTTCTTGCAGAAAATCCTCAGCAGAGTGCTTCATGTGAACAATTCATGAAGGATCGAGACGATGTTAAGAGCCAGACGTGACAGCCGCGGCGGTGCGGCCTCAAAGGCTATTCCTTCGCTCGGCGAGGTAGAGGGTCGCATGATGATCCTCGAACTCATCGCATTAACGGCGCTCACCCGCCTTATTCGCCTTCATAACGCGGAAGAGAGATCGGACCTCATGACAGCGATGCGGCACGCCATCGATCGAAAATGCCATGACGCCAAACTTTGCGGCACCGACACTAAATCGGCCGAACAATATGCGGAAGAACTGCTGGCATGCGCGGAGGAGCAGGCAAGTGCCATTAGTGCAATCCGCGAGAATGCCTAATAGGCGATGACACAATTCCAGTGCATTTTCGAAAGGTTTCACCGAGCCCCGCTATCCGTCACCTTCTTTGGACGCGGAGCGAAGCCGGCGGACGAGCCAGGAGATTGACTATGTTGGCGAAGGACATCATGACCAGGAACGTCATCTCTGTCACGCCAATGATGAGCGTCCGAAACGCGGCGCTCCTTATGCTCGCAAACGGCATCAGCGGCCTTCCGGTGATCGACGACAACAGCGCTGTTTGTGGGATTTTGACCGAAGGGGATCTTATCCGGCGCGTCGGCGACAATTGGGCTGCAAATGACGCGCGAGAGCGTGACGACCGACAGGGGTTGAACACCTACATCCAAATCTATGGGTGGTCGGTCGGGGAAGCAATGAACAGCCATGTCATAAGCATCGCCCCCGACACCGACGTCGGGCGAGTAGGCAAATTGATGCTCTTGCACAAGATCAAACGGGTTCCGGTCATTGATCACGGCCACCTCGTCGGTATCATCAGCCGATGCGATCTGCTCGGCCTGGTCATCGATGCGCCCTCCGAGAAAATCGCGAGGGACGACGATGCTTTGAGGTTGGCTGTCGCAACGCGACTGGCGACGGATCTTGGTCTCAGTAGCGACAAGGTCACGGTCACGGTGAAAGACGGGCAGGTCTGCGTCGAAGGAACGGTAGAAACGAGCGTCCAACGCAAAGCGATCAGATCGCTTGTGGAACGCATCGGCGGCATTGGCGGATACGTTGATCAGACAAGGCTACCCGTTCACAAAAAGCCGAATTGATTGGCAATACCCGACCCACGCGATGACCCAAGAACTGGTCACCGTCGAGGATACGTCTTTCCGTTGGCGATTGCCGGCTCGCCTGGCTCGCTTGCGCCACCGCCGCTGGCTCGTGTCGGACCAGCCTCATTACCAGCGTTGCCGACGACGACCCAAGCGGTATCGCCACTTATTCCCAGGCGGGGCACAATTTGGCCTGAATATGCTATGGACGCCCTTGTTTCCGTATCCAGCAGGACGCTAGAGGACGTCGTTTGGATCCGCCTTCCAGATCAACAGTATTGGCGATGATCTATGTCTTTGTTACAGCAGAGGCACCCGGCTGGCAAAAGACGCCTTGCTATAGTTGTCGCCAGGCGCGTCTATTTGCCCATCAGCTCAAATGTGATCGTCAGGCTTTTTCGTGGCCGCGGAAACCTGCAAATCCGCCAGTTTCTTTTCTTCGGCTTTCAAAAGTTGCAAAAGTGTTTGCCGTTTCGACTCATCGCGCGTCTCACTTAGCAGCGTGCGAAATCGCTCAATATTCTTCCGCGCAATGAACTCTTGCATGCACCGTTTCTCACAACCTTGAATTTCAGCTGGTGGTGATGTGGCTGCTGCAGCCAGGAGCGAACCTTACACAAAGTAAAGAACGGTCGCCGCCGCACCATATTCAAGATTGCATTGATAGCGGCGCGCCTGCAACGACAAAAGTCAGTGCTTTCGCAGCTTTCTATCGACCGGAGATAGATAGAAACATTTACTGGAGCAACGAAGCCGTGACACGAAAAAGCCAGACGCATATCCGTATTCGTGCGGTCGTCCCTGAGCTCTAATTCTTTTGTCGAAACTTGACCTAGTTCAAAGTCGCTCGAAACAATTTTATCAATAACTAATATTGATCTGTCGGATTTGGGGACCGGCTCGCATACTGGAGCTTGAGAGAAATGAAAGACCCGGAGCGCCATAAATTCCTAAGCGAACAAGCCCGCATCTACCGGAAACTCATCGATACCTTAGAAGAGACGCATCCTGGTTTGGGCGAATTGAGTCCGGAGGGCAACCATCCATTGGCCTTTCAATCTCGCCAGCTCCTGAACTATAGGCAGTCTCTGAAGACAGTGCTCGACTTTATCGCTGCGCTGGAGGACGAATAGCCGAACAGAGGTGTGGCTAGAAAAAATGGAACGCATGGGACGCAAGGCTAGTTGAGTGCGATACCATCGAATCGGAAGTCTAAAGCAACGCAATAAGACAATGCGTGTCTCGCCTTTAGCCCACTTCCGGCACCAAGACCGCTGCTCCGATGAGACGTCCCGCGCGAAGATCGGCGATCGCCTCGTTGGCCTGGCGGAGCGGATAGACCGTCGTGTGTGTTCGCACCGCCGCACGGCTGGCAATTGGAAAGAACTCCGTAGCGTCCTCACGCGTCAAATTGGCGACCGACACAAGTTGGCGTTCACCCCACAAAATAACATAGGGCATCGACGGAATATCGCTCATGTGAATTCCGCCGCACACGACCGTGCCGCCCTTGCGAACCGCTTTGAGCGCGGCCGGCACCAGATCGCCCACGGGTGCGAATATGATCGCTGCATCGAGTGGAACCGACGGGTTGTCCTGTGAGCTACCGGCCCACACGGCCCCCAGATCCAGTGCGAATTGCTGCGCGGCGCGATCGCCGGCTCGGGTGAACGCATAGACCTCTCGGCCCTGCCAAACGCAGATCTGGGTCAAAATGTGGGCGGCGGCGCCGAAGCCAAAGAGACCAATGCGTTTGCCGTTGCCAGCCTTTCTGAGCGAACGCCAGCCAATCAGACCGGCGCATAGAAGTGGTGCAAGCGATACCGGATCGGCATATTTATCGAGGTCAAAGGCAAATGCCGCGTCAGCCAAAACATGGGTGGCAAAACCGCCGTCCCGGCTGTAGCCGGTAAATTGCGGTCGGTCACATAGGTTTTCCGCCTTCATCTGACAGTAGGGGCAGTTTCCACATGTGTGACCAAGCCATGGAATGCCGACGCGTCGGCCAAACCTTGCGGGGTCGACGCCTTCGCCAAGGGCATCGATCACACCAACAATTTCATGGCCGGGAACGAGTGGAAGTTTGGGATCCTTGAGATCGCCATCCACAACGTGCAAGTCGGTGCGGCAGACGGCACAGGCCTCCACCTTGATCCTTAACTCACCCCGACCGGGCTTGGGGTCATCGCGTTCGATCAATACCAAGGGCTTCCCAATTTGGTGAAGGATCATCGCTTGCATGACGGGGCCGATCGAGGTTGTGGCGTGTTTCGGAGTTCAGGATCGAAAGACAAGCCCATCGTTCGCAGAAGACAGCCAACGTTTCGGATGCCTATTCTATCTTCGATAATCTCCAACAATGTCTTGGGTCATTCGCAATCCTTTCACCCAAGTAAAGCCCCGTCTTTGATCGGGATCAAGATTGGCCGCCCTGAAGGATCTTAAGCAGCGCTCTCAAATTGACGATGATCAAAGCACCGGAATGGCGGGGTTGGTAACCCTCATTCATCGAAAGGCGAGGGGCCTTTCAGCGACCTCAGGCTAGATCATCATCCAGGAGACGTGCAATGCTTATTCAAGCGATTATGACCGCACCGGCTATCACCGTTAGCCCAAAAACGCCCGTCGCCGAGGCGGCCAAGATCATGCTCGACCATCGCATCAGCGGTCTGCCCGTTGTCGACGATGAGGGAAATCTTATCGGCATCGTCAGCGAGGGCGATTTCCTTCGCCGCGGCGAACTGCGCACCGAACGCAAGCGCTCGTGGCTACTCGACTTTTTCACGAGCCCCGGCAAGATTGCCGACGAGTATGTTCGTTCACACGGCCGGAGCGTCGACGAAGTGATGACGTCGGACGTACACACCATCCTGCCTGGCAGCATGATCAACGAAGCTGTCGACGTGATGGAGAAATATGGCATCAAACGTCTCCCCGTCGTGGTGAAAGGCAAAGTCGTTGGGATCGTGTGCCGATCAGATCTGTTGCAGGCTTTGATCCGTTTCCTGCCCAACAAGGCAGCATCCACAAAGGACGAGGACATCGAGGAAGCGATCGTTGCGGAGCTCTCGCAGCAGAGCTGGAGCCGAAATGGCTTTATCAATGTGAAGGTCATCGAGGGGGTAGCGGAGTTATCTGGGAGCATCTTCGATGAACGCGAACGCCTCGCGGCGAAAGTTGCGGCAGAAAATGTGCCCGGCGTGAAGCAGGTTTCCGACCAGATCACATGGATCGATCCATATTTTGGCGTCGCCATGCCAGCACCGACTGAACCCGCCAAACCGGAGCAATTGCCGTTGGTTTAGCGGGAGGGCGGTAGGATGGGATGGTGGTGATCCATCTGCCATCCCGCCTACCCGTTTCACCCTTCCCTTTATCTTGCTTGCCTGTAGAGCATATTGTCCATTTTTCAGATGATTTTATCCGAGACTTTGCGCTGCTAGCCGATTGTCATTCGCCTCAGGACATCCGTCTTCCAGTAGAACTGATGGGCCAGAGCACCGACGACATGGGCAACAATTAAAGCCCATAGCATGACTTTCAAAATGTCAGCATGGACTGAACCCAGCAACTCGACACCAAAATAGTAGGCGGCAATCCCGGACAAAGGCATTGCAAAAATGAACACATACAGAGCCACATGCGCCAATCGCGCTGCAATCCGGAAAAGCGCAGGTTCGTTGGCAGCCTCATCCGGCACCCCTTGGATAAATCGCACACCCAAGCGCAGCATCGCGAGGACCAAGATGGCAATTCCAACATAGGCGTGGATGTTTGCGGCTGAAACGTCATCCGCCGATGGTTTCCCGCCTTGTCGCACGACGTGATGCCATGCGTTCATGCCATCGGGGAATAGGAGGTTTAAAAAAATCAGCAATGCAATAGTCCAGTGAAGGAGGCGTTGCATTGGGCTATATTTCGACGGCATTGATTGTGTCATAAATGACCTCGCTCAGGGTACAAATCCATGGGATTTCAAGATGCTTGTCTGAGCTGACATTCACATGAATTGACGCTAGTTGAGCTCATGAGCATCTCGGCCGGACCGATTTGCCCGGCTTTGACATCGCCACTTCATAAGGCTGAGCCAGCTCGACACGTCCCATCAATCATTGTAGCTAAGAGGCGACACACACCATTGATTTGTCGCAAATCAAAAGTTCCGCGCGACAGGATCCAACGGTCCGGCGAAAAAACCGCGATCTTGATCCAGAGCAATGTCCGCTCTCGAAAAATGAGTGTCAATTGCCTCCATAGAGGAGGCTTGCCATGAACTATGTCCCATCCCACACGTTCCCAGACGCCGCGCAACAGGCGGAGATCTGGGTGTCGGAGCTATCCGAACATCTTCACTGCGAACGGCGGCAAGCGTACGATTGTCTTCGTTCCGTCCTGCACACGCTTCGAGATTCGATGAACCAGAAAGCAATGGCCGACTTCTCGTCCCAGCTGCCTGTGTTAATCCGGGGGATGTACTACGAAAATTGGCAGCCAGAAGGATTTCGGCCATGTCTAAGTAAGAATGAATTCATCACGCAATTTGAGAAGGGGTCAAAATTTAAAAATAGTATGGATAGCGAGCAGGCAGTGACGAACGTCTTCAAGTTGCTCAACCATCGTTTGAACGCACCGACTATAAAGAAGATCAAATCGACGATGAGCGCTTCACTCGATCCCCTATGGCCGGTAGAGTAGAATAGGCGCGCATCCAAGCGAGCATCTTCCACCTTCGGATGCTGTCATCATGTTCGCGCTGGTCACATTTGTAGCGGAGACCAGCTTGCGCGCTCGCATGGCGAGCTTACTCAAAGATCGCATCGTTATTTTTTGCCATTGCTTTCACGGTAGCTAATGCTTTGATGCGACCATACGGCTCAACCCATGGGCCGTCTCAGAGCGTTTGAATTTCGGTTTGGGTTGGTTGGCGACAGCTTCGACAGCTGCATCGAGTAGTTGAAAAGCGTAGTCCACTGCAGCATCGGTGTCCTCGCAGCAAAGTCCTACTTCTGTGCATTGATTTTGAAGCGCTTGTTTGGTTCTTCGCCTTATTGAGGCCAACGGGTCAATGTCCGGTCCGGCGAAGAGCTGACGCAGGCAACTTGTTGCGACAACCTCCGAAACAAAGAGTTTTCCCTCGACTTCACCGAGCGTCGGCACGGCAAACCGCTCTCCACCTCTCCGGCATTCCCGATCTGTTATCAACATGGTTTTCCTCCCGTGGAATTAGCTTCCACCGACTTCCCCCATAGAGGGCTCTTTTAACCCGCCGCAAATGATGGAACGTCCCTTTTTATCGGCGGTATTTCGTAAGCGGTCCTCCAAATCGAGAACGATCGACTGATAGTCATTGTGGCAATCTGTATGCCCGAGGTCTCGCGGAGCACGACGAGGTGCCGGTGCTGTGGGTGCAATCGGGACCGCTGCTTTTCTAGTCAGACGATAACCATCATCGAGCGCTGGTACTATGATCCCTGCATCTCATTTTTCCAAGGGCAGACGAGATTTTAATTGGCCCAGCGCGGCCGGCTCACCGTGCACCAGAAACAATCCCGATCGGATCGGCTCTCGGGCAGCAATCCAATCGATCAATTCAGAAGCGCGAAATACGAACCGGTAGCTGACCCGGCTGCACCACAGAAATGTTAAACTGGATCAGTCATCGCCTCTCCTCGGATGTCCATCGACTTTATATGCGCAGATCCTTGTCCGCTTTGAGAAAGATCAAGGAAACGGAGATGCAATGAAGACTACCCTTTGGTCATCTACAACAGGAAAGGCGAACTGACCATGACCATCAAAACTGTGCTGAGTGTCCTCGACGTCAATCGCTTCGACAATGACCTGAAAAGCGCGGTCGACTTTTGCCGAACACACGACGCCCATCTAACAGCACTTATAGTTTCAATGTGCACAGCCCCTCCAGTCGGCGCCTATAGCGTCCTCTCCGCCGTTTGGCTTCAAGACCAACAACGCGAAATCGACGCCTTGGCTGAAAGGGCGGCCGAAACTAGAGCGTTACTCGGCAGGAGCGAGATGTCCTATGACGTGCAAGAGGTCTATACCGAATTCGCCTGGGCGGATCAGGATATTGCCGAACGAGCACTCTATGCCGATCTCGTCCTTATTGGTCCGCAAGCCACCCGCAACGAGGAGCTTCGCCGAAGAGTGATCGATGGGGCGTTGTTTCAATCGCCGACACCAATGCTTGTCAACCCGAGCAGCAAAACGATCGGGCTCGCGGCAAAAGCAATCTTGCTGGCCTGGGATTCGAGCGATGAAGCGGCGCGCGCCGTGCGTCAGTCGATCGACTTCTTGCAGGCGGCCGACTCAGTCCATGTAACACTTGTTGATCCGCTTGCCTCAAGCTCCGTCAACGGTGAAGAACCCGGCGCGGATGTTGCAACCTTTCTTGCAAGGCATGGCGTTAAGGTCAATGTGGATCGCGTCGCAAGCGGTGGGCGACGGGTGGACGAAACGCTGCGACAGCACGCGCTCGACATCTCTGCCGACATGATCGTCATGGGAGCCTACAATCATCCACGGCTGCAGCAGCGTCTGTTTGGAGGCGTGACGCGATCCATGCTGGAAGGCTCTGATATACCTCTGTTTCTCGCTCACTGATAAAAAGCGCCCAGAGCACTTCTCCGGGCGCTTCCAATTGATCTTTCCGGCTGGCGCAAACGCGATAAACGTTCGCGTGTCCGACAGTAGAGTCGTACTTGAAGGCGACGTGCCCGCATTGAATGAGCTGCGCGCGGCAAAGCAGGCCGCGTGGTCAGTCCCCGGCGTCACGATTGTTGAAAACCACCTTCATGTCGGCTGATACCAAAAAAGGGAGGGCAGGCCCCTCCCTTTATCCACCGCCGCGCTTTGGCGACATTGCAGCCGGGCAGCGACGATCGCCCGAAGCGCCGTTAGGTTGTCTTGATGGTGATTTTCCGGTCATTCTTTTGTGCGGCAGGTGTTTTCGGCAGGACAACCTTTAAAACGCCGTTCGAAAAAGAGGCATCGATCTTATCCGCTTCAACGCCATCGGGAAGCTGGAAGCTACGTTGGAACGAGCCATAGCGGCGTTCTGAAAGGTAGAATTCCTTCGCCTTTTCTTCCTTGCTTTCTTGCTTCTCGCCTTTGACTGTCAGAATGCCGTTTGCGAGCGTCACGTCCAGTTCCTTAGCTTCAATGCCCGGCAGCTCCGCCGTAAGCTCATAGGATTTGTCGGACTCGACGAAGTCGACCGCCGGCACGCCGCGCGTGAAGGCGGTGGGCAAGCGGGCGAATGTGCGATCGAAAAAGCCGGGCGTGAATTCGTTGAAGACACGATCGATCTCCGACCGCAAGCTATCAAATGGCGACCAGCGTTCCATCGCGGGTGTGGGTTTGTTCTCAGGGCTCACAGGGAGCTTCTTCGCCGTATCGGCCATATCTTTCTCCTCTTCGTACGGTGACCGTTAGGGACTTCCCTTCATCCTCGGTCCTTTTCCAAATCGTCTGCGTGAGACGCAAGTTGATTAAAAACTTTGCTGCCCGGCATTTCATTGACCCGCATCAAAATGACAGTGACGGCGCAGTCGGCGTCGGAAATATTATGAAGAAGGGAATGCCGCTTCAGGCGACGGAAGGCCTGGGCCAGTGGCCTCGAGCGCCGGTGGCGGAAACCATTGTGAACCCATAAGCCGCCCGGCGAGCTGGAGACCTTGACTTTCATCAATGTGAGGATGGACCGGGTGAGCAATCGTGACGGCGGTGTGTGTGAGGAGATTGATATGAAACCTCAATTCCATTTGCCATTGGTCACTTATCCGGAGGCCAGTTCGTTTGCTGTCGTCCAGAATGCCGTCGACTTCGCCCGCCATCAAAAGGCCGACCTTACCGCAAGCGTTTTGCAAATTAGGATACCACCTGTCCCGCAATCATTTTTACCCAAAGCCGATGCGAAGAAAATGAGTTCCGAGGCGGAGCATTTTAGCCGCGACAATGGAACGGCACTGAGCGAGACGGTCCATGATTATGCACAGAAGGCGGGAATACGGGCCTTGATTCAGCCATTCGAAGAGCGGGAGCCCTTCGTCGCCAGCACACTTGCCGAGCTTTCGCGCGCTTATGACTTTTCGATCATGGAAGCATCTGTAGTAACAAGGCCAATTGTCGAGAGCATTCTGTTTGAAAGCGGCCGGCCTCTCGTCCTGTTTCCTTCGGACAATTTCTGCGGCCGGATCGACACAATAGCGATTGCCTGGGACGGGAGTGCTAACCTATCGCGCGCACTCACGGGTGCGCGACTGCTCTTGGAGAATACATCGCGAGTCGTGTTGATCTCCGTCACTGATGACAAGCTAATCAATGAGAAGGCCCGCGATCGGTTCGCGACCGTGCTTCGCAATGCCGGCCTGAATGTCGAGACCGTCTCCGTCAAAGCCCATAAGGAACAGGCGGCCGACGTCATCCAATCTGTCGCCAAAGAAAATTACGCGGACCTGCTTGTCGCCGGAGCATTTGGGCATTCCAGACTGCGCGAATTTATCCTCGGAGGTGTCACCCGATCGTTGCTGACCAGACTTGAGATGCCTGTTCTGATTTCCCATTAACCTAAAGTGCGCGCAGGGCGTTGAAGATAACCGCGACGTCGATAACTTCCTGCAACAGCGCCCCCCGCACCGGTGTCAGATATCCGAGGCTCGCGACAATCATAGCTATGACCGAAAGCCCGATTCCCGAGTAGACGCTCTGAAGGGCGATCGTCCGGGATCGGCGCGCTATCTCCAGCGAGGCTGCAATGTGTCGAAGATCATTCCGCAACAAGACCACGTCTGCTGCTTCCGCTGCTGCAGCAAGATTTCGCTGGCCAACGGCAACGCCGACATCGGCAGCAGCCAGCGCCGGCGCATCGTTGACACCGTCGCCGATCATCATCACGCGACCGTGCTTTCCTTCCATTTTAACGGTTTCCACCTTTTCGATCGGCGTGAGCTCCGCCTTCACGGCATCAAGATGAAGAACTTTACCGATTGCACTAGCGACTTCCATCCTGTCGCCGGTGGCAAGAGTGAAGCGCTTGACACCCGACTGTCGAAGGCAGTCAATCGCTGCCGAGGCGTCGTTTCGTATCGGATCCTCAAGGACAATCGTACCGGCACATGTTTCGTCGACTGCCACATAACTCATGGCTGAACGTCTAGCGCTTCCCAGGGGGCGAGCAACGAGCTTGGTCTTCGCAGCGATGAAATTCCAACCGCCGACTGCGACCTTGCGATTGCCAACAAACCCCTCAATGCCCTCTCCTGGCACTTCCTTGACCGTGATGGGCTTCGAAAGCCTGAGGCCGCGTTTCTTCGCCTCCTCGACGATGGTACGACCGATCGTATGTGCGGACGCCTGGTCCAAAGATGCTGCAAGGGCAAGCAGCTCATCGGGATCCAGACTTGTCTCAATCCGGGTGACGGTCGGCTCTCCGGTGGTCAGAGTACCTGTCTTGTCGAAGACGACGACCGTGATTGCCGCGAGGGCTTCCAGAGCGCTCGCACCTTTGATCAGGATACCGGTTCGCGCAGCTTTCGACATTCCAGCCACGAGAGCGACGGGAACAGCAAGAATGAGGGGGCAAGGAGTCGCAACGACGAGCACTGCGACAATCCTGGCCGGATCACCTGAGAAGAATGCAGCAAGCCCGGCAATTGCGAGAGTCAATGCAAGGAAGGCAAGTGAATAGCGATCAGCCAGTCTGGACATGTGCGCCTTGGAGCTTCGCGCCTGCGTGACCAGGCGGACAATGCCGGCATAGGTGCTTTCGGCCGCCGAACAAACTGCAATCATTTCGAAGGCATCGCCAACATTGGATGCACCGCTCATGATCATCTGACTCGGATCCCGCCGCATCGGCGAGGACTCGCCGGTTAAAGCTGCCTCATTCAGGACGGCAAGTCCGCTCTCGATATGGCCGTCGACCGGGATCAGATCGCCTGTGCGAATGAGAAGCCTATCGCCGGCGACGACCTGGGCGATGGGAACATCCGACAGACCCGCATCAGTGATCCGCAGAGCCACGCGCGGCGCTCGCGACAGAAGCTCCGTCATCCCACTCTCCGCTCGCTTTTGAGCATAACTTTCCAGAAACTGTCCCCCGGCATACATCACGGCGATGATTGCGCTTGCAAAATATTCACCGAACCAAAGTGCCGCACTCATGGAGAGAGCCGCGATGATATCCAGGCCGAATTCGCCTTTGCGCAAGCTAAAGACAACCTCGGCCACAAGCGCGAGCAAAACGACGACCGATCCACCAATCAGAGTCAAGACTGACCAGGAAGAAACGCTAAACCACTGCAATAGCGCACCAGCTGCAAGACCAACGGCCGCTAAGACAAGGAGCAGTGTTGGCCGGGCTCGCAGGATCAGAGAAAGGACGATGGGCCCTTGGCCAGAGGCGGCTGTCTCTACGGAGTCGACGACCTCACGCATGAGCTTGTTCGGCGCTGTCGGATTCGGCGGGGACGCCAATGTCTCTATCAAGAACAACACGGCTGGATATGCGATCGGCGCCATCATCATCAGTGAACATTCGGCCGAGACCGTTTGCCATGGCGCCCCGCCGCTTCTCAAAGCAGCATTCGATACCTTCAGTCTTCATTGCTTCGCCTCGGAATAATCCGATCGACGTGCACGCAACATTTTGCATGGTGCATAATGTGGTCGACGGTGGATCCGAAGACGCGATCGAGGATGTCGGAGGCGTGGGCGGCGACGACGATCAAATCAGCTTTGGTTTCAGCGGCAATTGCCAGGATGGTATCGGCGGCACGGCCTGCGCGAACATGGATAAGTGCAGGAACAGACAGCTGCTTGCAGAGCAGTGACAGCTTTTTTTCGGCCTCATCGATCACCGAGACAGCCCAGTCGTCTGGTCCTTGACTAACAAGGGAAGGAAAACGCTCCACAACATGAACCACATGCAAGCTTCCATCGGTGTCGAGAAGCGCCTGAGCCGTGCGAACCAGATGCTCGGCCCTTTCTCGTGATCCAAGGCCCACTGCGCAAACGATTGTCTTATACATCTTTCACCTCAGAAGAGATCTTTGCCGCTTCTTCCGACAAATTCGGTTCGAAATCCGAGCGCACGTGCTTCTTTGAGAAATTGGTCTGCACTCAGTATATCCACTTTGAAGCTGTCGCTTAAACATTGGCCGAGAGGACTGCACAATTCGTTATGAACCCACGCACGGGCGCTAGGTGACAGGACCGTAATTTGCCATTCGTTGTTCGCTGTTTGGTCGAGGCAAAAGTCACAGTCCCGGTGATGATGCGGGAGGGAGTACCCGGCACCTGCAAGAAGTGCTTCGCCTGTTCGCGTATAAGTCGCGCGCATACTTGTTGCATCCCTTTTTATGTCTTGATGGGGCGGTAGCTTCTGTCTGCCGCGCCATTTGTCGAAATCTGCTCAACCAATCGACAGTTGATCATCGAGCGTGCTGACACCCGGAGCCGACCATGCCGCGCGTTCGGCCGTATACCGTTCAGACCAAGTCTTGACCCTGCCTTTCAAGGTAACCTTGCCGCCGGAGACATCGACATGAATTGCCTTCGCCTCAAGTTCGGCATTACGCTCCAAAGCATTCTCGATGCGCTTCTTGACGTCGGCCGCGCTGACGCGGGGAGCGACTTCAACGAGGTTCGAAACGCTGATAACGCCAGCAAGGTCTCTGACCGCATCAGCAGCGGCATTCTTCTGGTATTGCCATTCGACCTTGCCGGTGAGCGTAACAACGCCTTTGCGCACCCCGACCTGCACGGCTTCCTTCGGAATGGAGACATTCCAATCCAACATCTTGACTACGCGCCGAGCAATGTCGTCATTGTCGGTCTTCCTCGCGCCAAAAAAGCGCACTTCAATCTCCTGGGCTATACCGCGAACACCTTTCATGCGCTTGGCAACGCGCTCGGCAGCTTCCTTCTCCGCGCATGTGCTGACGTGTCCAGTGAGGGTGACGATCCCGTTGTCCGCAGTCACGCCAATATTGGCAGCATCAACGCTCGGCTCAAATTCGAGTTTGTCCAGGACACTCTGTCTCAGAGTGATGTCGTCCATAACCTGCTCCTTCCGGTTCCCTCAACGGAAGAACGATATGATCGGTCAGGGGAAGCAACATTGATCGTGGTCAATAAACCGAAGGAACAGTCTAACGCTGATCGAAAGCGACGGCCAAGGAGATCCTTGCTTGCTGCAGCAGAAATGATCGAGGCAGACGGCTGGGAGGTCGGGCCTTGCGCTTTGGGCTCTCCGATCATCACGATGCGACAATACTATCCCAGTCGCATCGGCCTCTGGTCTGGTTCAATATCTTGTTCGAGCTTATTTGACTCCGTTCAAAGCGTTTCGTTCAGCTCGAGCAGATGGCGCTACGACTTGTAATCTTCTTGCCATGGTCGCGTTGCAGGTCTGATCAAAATAACCCCAAACACCCCGATCATCACTAAGAACGAAACAGAGAGCAGGAGATGATCAGCCATCCCGCGTCGCGATGAACCAAATCGGCTCCGAAGCCCAAGATGTGTAGAAATGTTCGTGAAGCAGATATGGCAGAGACAATTCATGTCCCTGCGGACGCCGTCCCAGAGAGGGCCTTCGCCAAAATCCCCTCGCAGATGAACTTGACGCCCTGCGACGCATCGATCTTGTGCCATGCAATGTGGTTAAATCGGCGCGCAAGCTGCATTTCCAAAACTTCGATATTTGCATCCGAAGGGCTGCCTCGCCGACCGGACACTCGTTTCCATAGCAATGCAGGATCGGCTTCAAGCCAGATACCCTCGAATTGAACGTTTCGGTGACGTGCCGTCGCTTCAATTGCATTTCTGTGATCGAGATCGTCAAAGACAGCATCGGCAACAACGCATCCGCCGCCGGCAAGTATAATGTCGGTGCGCAGAACCATCTCTGCATAGACCTTTCTGGATATTTCTGGCCGATAAGCAGCCTTCGGGAGATGCGTTTCGGCAGATACACCGTGCATGGCTTTACGAACGCGATCACTTTCGACAATCCGTGCCCCAGGCGGCACGCCAACGTGGGGAGCAAGCGCTTCCGCAACCGTTGTTTTGCCGGACCCACTCAGTCCGCCAAGGGCGATCAGGCGTGATGCCTTTGTTTCGAGCAGTTCTCTTGCCAAATCGAAGTAGCGTCGGGCTTCAGCGGACAACTCGTCTTTATTCGCCGTTGCGGTTTCGGCTTGGGTCGCTGTGACATGGGCCCTGACGGCAGCGCGGACAGCAAGGAAGAAGGGCAGAAGGATAAATCCGTCCTCATTGTCGGACTCGTCGAAATAGCGGTTCGCAACGAGATTGGCGTGATGCTGATGGCCTTCATGCCAGAGATCCATAAGGAGAAAGGCAAGGTCATAGAGAACATCGACCGTGGCGATCTCATCATTGAACTCAATGCAGTCAAATAGACGTGGCTGGTTATCGAGAAGGCAAATATTGCGTAGATGTAGATCACCGTGACAACGTCTCACCTTCCCCGCCGCGCTGCGCTCGCGCAATCGTTCCGCGAGTCGCTGGAGCATGTCTCGAAAAAGCTGACTGAACGCCGCAACCTCGTGTTCGGAAAACAAAGTGCTGGTTGCGAATCCGGCGTCGTTGATATCAATGACCGCTTCCATCTGAACGGCACCGTCCGCGCCTTGGGCGACGATGGCATTTTGATGGAAGCGGACGATCATACGAGCAGTCGACGTCATCAACTCATCTGTAAGTTTGTTCGCGGTCGCAAGCCTGTCGAACAGGAGATTCTGATTGAAACGAACCATCTCAACGACAGCGTCGACGCACTCGCCGTCCTCAGCGAAGCAAATGGTTCCGTCCTTGTCTCTAGCCAGCGTCTTGACGCCGAGATAGAGCCCGGGCGCGGTTGCGCCGTTTAACTCTAGCTCCTTCCGGCACGCGTTCAAACGAAGGCCCGCGGTCGAGAAGTCGACATAAGGAAGCCTCACCGCCTTCTTCATCTTATAGGCGCGTCCGCCCGCCAGGAAAATCCGTGAAATATGGGTTTCGATCACCTCTACGGGCGAGTCGAGACCGTAGGATTTCGGATCGCTTAGAAAGGCTATGGCCGCTCGCTGGTCGTCGACAATCATTGCTGCTTCCCACCTTTTGCCGATAATTTGCCAATCGAACCGCCGCCCTCCCACTCTCCCCCAAAAGGCGGTAACGGCGGCGGCCCGACAACCCCATTGGAACAATACCTCCGAGGCGCCTTTACCAAATCATATCCGCCGGCGGACACATTGATGAGGATCAAGGTGCTCATTGCCGCTGCGCGTACGATGTCACGTCCAAGTTCATGCGTGGAGATGCAAGTGCGTCACCGGTCCCGAGAACAATTGATTCACGCTTTATTGCCGAGCGTTCGCCGGGCGGGCGACCTGGCAATGACCCGATGGAAGTCCAACAGTCAGGTGGTGACAAAGCCAGACGGGTCACCTGTTACCGCGGCCGATTTTGAGATCAACACGCTATTGTGCAAAGCCTGCCAACAATTCGATGCAGATATTCCAATTCTAAGCGAAGAGAATTCTGGCTCGTTGCCGGCCGTTGATGGCCCAATGTTCGTTATCGATCCGATCGATGGAACCAAGGAATTCATTGCTGGCAGAAAAGACTTCACAATCAACCTCGCTTTGATCGAGAAATGCGTCCCGACTGCCGCAATCTTGTTCGCTCCGGCTCATCGCCGCCTTTTCTTTTCCGACGGTATGGGACGAGGGTTCGAGGAAGATCGCAAGGGCGGTCGCCGACAGCTTCCCCCTCTCAGGAGATCCAGCAAAGCCCCACGTATTGTCGTCAGCCGTTCCCACCCGGACGAGAGGACGCGCTTGCTGTTGCGCAAGCTTGGACCATCGTCAGTCCGACATCTCGGATCCTCATTGAAGTTCGCCCTCATTGCCACTGGTGAAGCAGATTTTTATCCGCGTTTGTCGTCGACAATGGTCTGGGACTGCGCGGCAGGCCAAGCTCTGATCAGCGCTGTAGGAGGTGTGGTTTTACGACCGAACGGCAAACAACTTCGGTACCATCTTGAAGAGGGACAGGTAATCGAGGGCTTTGTGGCCAGCGCAACCGCGGAACTTGCTATGGCTGCGGTCGACATCGTTGAATTACTGCCGGTTAACTGAGATTCGATTAATCGAATTTCGCTAGGAAACGTCTTCAATCTCTGCGTCCTGTTCTCAGCGGTCGCCGCGCGATAGAGTAGCCCGTTGCATCAATCGACCAACAACCGTCGGTGAGCTTCAGCCCGAATGAGCGCCGATGCCGAATGTCACCGTTTGACCGAGCCCGAAGGGATTTCCGATGGCAACGACATAATATCCGACCCGCAGCTTTGTCGAATCGCCCATGCGTGCGGCGGTCAAGCCAGACGCCTTAATTTGGATCAAGGCAAGATCGGTCTCCGGATCAACACCGGCTACGGTGCCTTCATAGGCATCGCCGTTGGCAAGCATCACGTCAATACCGGTGGCGTTTTCCACCACGTGATTGCTTGTTAGTATATATCCGTTCGTTCCATCGACGATCACGCCGGAACCTGTTGTCTACGATCGGATTAAAGGCGCTGCATCCTCTATCGAACTGTCATCGTTCGGCTGCGCTTTTCCTTGCACGGCAATACTGACGACGCTCGGAACGACGCGCTCTACCATCGGCGCTAAAGATGGCTGCGTTATTTTCGCAGCATTGACGGAACTCACAATCGCAAAGAGGATAAAAGCCACCGAAAAACCCAGTTTTGCGAATGATGATCCAGACGGTCGGTGCGAACCCCAAAGTATCAGCCTGAAGTTAGTGATTGCTTGCGTAGCAGCCCTTTCCATTACGTCCATCGTGGCAATCCTCTCCTAGATTGGTCAGAATGGCAGCCAAAGAACGGGCTTACATTGACATGGCTCAATAAAGCTCCGTCGCTTGGTTTTGACCGTTCCGCCACGTCAGGCCTCGTCGCGCCGGTTTAAGTGCCGCGCAGAAGGCCCGAACAGCGACGATCGGTGGAAAACGAAAGTGACGCGCGACATGGTTCTCCGAATGAAATGTGCATACGTCGCATTGTCGCCCATGCTCACAGGAAATTGCTTGCCCGTCTTAGCGGTAGACAAGCACGGGAATCTGCGAGTGGCTGAGAACCTTGGCGGTAACGCTGCCAAGGACCAACGCGCTGACACCACTACGCCCATGCGAAGCAATGGCAATCAAGTCGCAGCTATGAGCGATGGCCGTATCAATGATGGCTAGGTGCACGTTGTCGCTTTCGACGCTCACGGTGTGGCAAGTGACGTCGCGTTCGCGTGCCTTCATTTCCGCCTCCGCCAGAAACTGTGCAGCCTGCATATCTGCCAATCGCTCGTAGCTGTCGCGCGTGCTCGTTAGCTGCTCGCTTTCAATGGAAATAATGTGGAACGGCTCGACAACTGTCAGGAAAATGACGGTCGCGGTGATGTCGCGCGCAAATTCGACTGCTCTCTCAACAGCCTTGAAAGCGAGTGGCGAGCCATCCGTTGGGACAAGAATATTGGAAAACATGAGAACCTCCTCTTGCTGGAAGGAAGTCTAGCAAACCCGGATGCGACGGCTTTGATCAGCGTCAATATTCACCACCGTAAGACGCCGGTTCGTCTGAAGCCTTTTCAATTAGCTGCGCCGCTGTCGCAGCCAACAAGTAGGCGACAGTGTTGCCGTATGACCCCGCGAAAATGGTTCAATCGAGCAGTTCGCGTAGGCGAATGGCGAGTTCGTGCGCGGTATAAGGCTTCTTGAGCCAACTTCCGGTCTCCGCAAGTTCCCGACCGGCAATGGTTGGCTCAGCGTATCCGGAGGTGAACAATACCTTGATGCCCGGGCGCAGCGCGCGGACCTTCTGAGCCAATTCGTCACCCGCCATGCCACCCGGCATGACGACATCGGTAAACAGAAGCGCGATATCCGGATTGTCTACGAAGAGCTTCAGCGCCTCGGTGCCGTTTGCCGCTTCTACAACCCTATAACCGGCGTCTAGCAGCCGCGACACTGCAACACGACGCACGCGCGCATCATCTTCGACGACGAGGATGCACTCGAACCCGCGGGGTAGAGGCTGGCTTTTGACCTTTTTGGAGTATTCCGCCCCATGGTCGGGTTGCGGCTTCTTCGCCGCCGGCAGGAAAATGCGAACGCTCGTCCCCTGCCCGATCTCACTATAGAGCTGGATATGACCTCCAGACTGTTTGGCAAAGCCGTAGACCATACTGAGGCCAAGGCCGGTACCAGCACCCATTCCTTTCGTTGTGAAGAAAGGCTCGAAAGCGCGCTCCCGGATCTCGCGCGACATTCCGACACCGGTATCGGTCACGGAGATAAGCACGTATTCACCGGTTCGAACCTGGGGATACATCTGCGCATAGTCGGCGTCGAGCCGCACACGGGAAATCTCGATTGATAAAAAGCCGCCGCGTGGCATGGCGTCACGTGCGTTGAGCGCAAGATTGAGAAGAGCATTCTGCAATTGTGACCCGTCGACTAGCGCCTCGTTCATCGCGCCGGTAACGACCGTTCGCAATTCGATGCTTTCGCCAACCGTTCGCCGCAGCAGATCGGAAAAGCCGGCAACAAGTTGCCCGGTATCGACAAGCTTGGGGTTCAGCGGCTGCCGGCGGCCAAATGCCAGGAGCTGTCCCGTCAACTTGGCACCATCTTCGGCGGCCGCCTGCGCCTCCGACAGCAGCGCCAGCAGCTTCTGATCCTGAAGCTTGCCTTCGATCATTTCCAGATTGCCGCTGATGACGGTAAGCAAGTTGTTGAAGTCATGAGCCAGCCCGCCTGTCAGCTGGCCGACGGCCTCCATCTTTTGGGCTTGCCGCAACTCCTCCTCGATCTTGTGCCGGCTGGTCAGGTCGCGCACAAAGCCCGTGAAGATGCGTTTGCCGTTGGCAACGGCTTCGCCGACCGATAGCTCCATTGGAAAGATCGAGCCGTCCTTGCGTTGTCCGCTGACGACACGGCCGTAACCGATAATGCGCCGCTCGCCAGTGGTCAGATAGTGAGAAATGTAGCCGTCATGCGATTCCCGGTCTGGCGAAGGCATCAGCATACGAACATTATTTCCGTAGACCTCATCGGCTGAATATCCGAACAAGCTCTCCGCCGCCGCGCTGAAGGAGGTGATCATACCGGCTTCATCGATGACGACCATCGATTCCGGAACAGTTGCCAGAATGGACCGCAGGTGCGCCTCTCGCTCGGCGAGATCTGCCTGTATCCGCTTCAAGTCGCTAATATCATTGTTGGTTTGGACGATGAATTGCCGATTTGGCTCGACCGAAGACGCCGACACCCACCGGCTGGCGACGAAAATGGATCGGCCGTCCTTGTGACGATGAACGAGTTCTCCTTGCCAGACGGCGTGGCGAGCGACCTTCTCGCGTATCTGATCGAGAGGTTCCGGTAAGTCGGTCGCAAGCAGTTCGTGAACCACCTGGCCGACCGCCTCTTCCCGGCTCCAGCCATAAAGCCGCTCGCAACCTGTTGTCCACCGACTAATGACGCCATCGAAACCGTGAATGATGATGTTGGCGCCATCGAGTACCCGAGCAATCTCGTCCAGTCCGCCTTCTCCTGCCTGGGTCAATGTCGACTGCTCGTTCATTTTGATTTCGCTTTTGTTCGCTTAGTGGCGTCGTCCAGCGCAGTCAAAGGCCACGACGGACGAACTGCTGTCGTGGCATTCATCTCCGTCTCCCGCAAGATGGGCGAGCGTTCCTGGTTTTGCAATACGAATGGAATGGCGGCCGGCGGGGCTGACGACACCTTTATTCGTCAGCTTCGTCATCGTCCTCGAGATGGTTTCAATCGTCAGTCCAAGATAGTCGGCAATATCGAGGCGTGTCATCGGTAGGTCGATGAGGTCGGTCGTGCGTTCTTGCTCTCGCTTGCGCCGCAACTGCTGCAGGAGAAAGCTGCACAATCTCTCCTCGGCATTCTTGCACGACAGTAGCACCATCTGATCCTGGGCCGCTGCCATCTCGTCACATAGGCGCGCAAAGAGCTGCGGCCTCAGCTCTGGCGAGTCACTGACGGCGTCTTCAAAGGATTTACGGGCGAAGCGGCGGAGTTTGACCGTGGTCACGGCTTCGGCACTGTAGAGATAATGATTCCTGAGCGACACGCCGACGAGATCACCAGCATAGAGAAAGCCTGTGATAACGCGTCGGCCGTCTGCCATTATCTTAAAAATTCGCAGAACGCCTTCAACGACCTCGAAAAGATGTTTGGCCGGATCACCTTCAAAAAACAACGACCTCCCGGCGTCCAACTGTTCCACCGGCTGCTTCTTGAAGAGGGATTGGAGGCAAATCGGTTCCCCACCGAAAACCACAGCTTCAGTATATTTCAAAGCCTGTACTGCATGATTTGCCTGCAACATGACAATCCCTCTCAAATGTTGTGTCGATGTTGGATAATTGATCGTCTGCGGGTGACAGCCGAATGCCGCGCGTGTTAAAAACGGCGCGAATTTGTAACGGATTGTCACAGGGCACCGCCTGCGTTTATCTGGATCCTTTTGTGATGGCCTCCGACCAGCTTCGACGTGAACATGTTCTAGTGGTGGATGACGATCCGAGAATCCGGCAGATGCTGACCCGGTATTTTGAGGGTGAGGGATATGCGGTGAGCGCAGCATCAGGCGGCGCAGAAATGCGCGCTCGGCTGCGTCAGGAGAATTTCGATATCATCCTACTGGATTTGGTCTTGCCCGGAGGTGAAGACGGGCTGGATCTCGCCCGTGAGATTCGTACGCAATCGGACATTCCGATCATGATGCTCACCGGCCGGGACGACGTGGTGGACCGGATCGTCGGTATCGAGGTCGGCGCTGACGACTATATCGCCAAGCCCTTTCATCTCAGGGAAGTACATGCGCGCCTGAAGGCGATCCTTCGCCGGCGTCAGCCCATCACCAAAGGCCCAGACAACAGCCTCGGCGAAATCATCCGCTTCGAAGGCTGGCAGCTCAACATCGGAAAGCGTCAACTCTTGACGGCGGACGGTGACGAAATCGAATTGACCACCGGCGAATTCGACATGCTTGTCGTCTTCGTCCGGCATGCCGGGCGTGTGCTGGGCCGAGAGCTTTTGATGGACCTCACTCGCGGTCGCAATCTCGAAGCTTTTGATCGGACGATCGACGCTCAAATCGCCCGGTTGCGCAAGAAAATCGAAACCGATCCCAGGCGTCCGCAATTGATTAAATCGATACGCGGTGTCGGCTATGTATTCACGGGCAAAGTGTGACCGGCACAGCTAGAGGCTTCGAAAGTTCACCGGGCCAGGTCAGCAACGGAAACCATCAGGCCGTGATCCAGACGGTTGAATTGCGCCTCGTCTCGCATCCGGAGCCAATTGCCCGGATCCTGATTCCAGAAACGAATCCCCGCGCATTTCAGTTCTTTGGCCCGCGCTTTGACGGTTGCGAACAAGGCTCCGGCCACGCCACGCTCATCGGCCGCACTTGTAACACAAAGCAAGATCACATCCAGCAGCGCCCCTAGCACGGGATGCTTGAAGTGCCGATAGATAATGAGGCCCTGTAGATATCCGCGCGGATTGACGGCCACGAGGATTTCTTCGCGCCGAAAGGCATTGCAGGCCATTCGGTGCCAGCTTGCCAGGTCAAGACTCGGGACAGCCGCTTGGATCAGCGGGTAGGCCCGCTCGATCTGATCGGATCGCAACGAAGCGACGTCATAGATTCCATCCATCTTCCCCTCCCATGCACCTCATTGTTGGGACAAAACCGGAGGACGCTACGGCACCCTCCAGTTTGCTGTCATCGCGTCATCATCAATGGGACGGGCGCGGCATCCAGCATCGAGCGCGTGGTCCCTCCGAAAATCCATTCCCGCATGCGCGAATGTCCATAAGCACCCATGACGATCAAGTCGGACCCAGTATCCACGGCGTGTTGGCGCAGGACTTCGGCAACGGTCCTACCGCCGCTTGCCAGAATATCGACCGAGACATGAGCGCCATGTCGTGCAAGGAAGGCGGCGACATCGGCCCCAGGCTCTTCTCCATTGCCGCGGGTTGAAGCGTGCGGGTCGACGATGACGACATGTACTTTTTCGGCCGCCGTCAACTGTTCCATCGCGGCGCGAACGGCGTGACTTGCCTCATTTCCGGAGTCCCAGGCGACAAGCACAGTGCGCGGCCGAAGGGAAGCGACGTATCCTTTCGGCACAACGAAAATCGGCGCCGGCGATTGAAACAGCGCGCCGTCCAGAATGCGCCACCGCATATCATCCTCCGCCAAGAGACCGCCCCCGATCAGCGTCAGGTCCGCATATCGCGCCCGTTCACCGATTTCGTTTTCGACCCAGCCATATTCCGTAAACAAAGCATCGACATCGAACGAAATGTCGCTGGATTGCAGCAGCGTTTTTGCGGCTGCGACTTGCTGGGCTAGCTTCTCCAACTGGCGCTCGCGTTCTTCGGCCCATGCGGACGAGGAGACTTCGCCGTATCCTCCGATAGGAGCTATTGCGAGCGCTGTTTCGAGCACCGAAAGATGCGCCCCGGCCGCCCGGCACAGTCCGATCGCCGCACGCAGATCCTCGTCGTTTTGGTTGATGCCGATAATGCTCAGAATGGTCTTGGCTTGCATGGTGATACCTCATCTTTGGACTTGTTCGATCGCTGCGAATTTAAGCCCATGTCGACGCTCCACCTTGATCCTGGTCAAGAGCCCGCCCAACGACCGGAAATATTTCCCGCTTCAGTGAATAGGTCGATCGAGGGTCATCGCATCACTGGCAGCCTTGGCTGGGCCTGGAGATCGATCGTGGGGCGGGGCGGGGGCCGCTTCATAGTCAAAAGCTCCGTCACATCATGAGATGGCGACAGTCAGCCACTTCCCGTCAATGTATGTTTTGGCCTCATCGTAGGGTTTGACCAGCGGCGAGTGCCAGACATAACGCCTCTCCTCAAACTTCTCTCGTTCTGCTCGAAGGATCAGCTTTCCACGCCCTGCGCGACAACGATCACAAAGTTCGTGGCAAGCCGGAAGCAATAGCCGCGGCCGGCATCCTCGGCGCCCGATCATTCATTCCAACGACTCAATAGGTTGGATATCTGCCGGGAATTCGAACCTCTGGGGCGGACATTCGGCTGAGGCACAGGTTCGTGGTTATGCCCTGGACCTGTCGCTCAACCAGGTGGCCCGTCGATAATGTCAATTTTTCAAATCCGTGCACTACCCAGATCGGCGGCTTGCAGTCGACCAAAGCTTTCGGCCTCGATTTCGGCGATGAACGCTGCAACCGTTTCGCCGATGATTTCCGGATGGTCCTCCTGGAGATAGTGAAGTCCTGGTCCGAGTTTCACCAGCCTGCAATTGTGAAGCCGAAGCGCAAATTCCTCTGCAACGGCAGGGGACACAAGACCGCCTGGTTCGGCGGCGAACAGAAGTTTCGGATACCGGGACGCCGATAACGCCTCATGCGCGCGTTCAAGAGTAGCATAAACATCGGCCGGTTCGCCGGCGATCGGCAGTTCATTCGGAAAACGCCATGTCGGCCGCCGCGATTGCGGCGTCATGAACGGCGCACGATACACAGCCATTTCCTCTTCGCTAAATTGGCGAACCGTTGCGCCCGGAAGCACGCCTTCGATAAAGGCGTTATCCTCGAGAATGAGTTTCTCACCCTCTCCCGGAGTGCGGAACCTGCGAAAGATCTCGCGCTCGGCTTTATCTCGCAAAAATTCCTCCCAAGTTGCAACCGGACGCGTGAATTCCATAAAAGCCAAACCCCGCACGAAGTCGGGGCGACGCGCTGCAAGATGGAACGCCAGTGCTGTCCCCCAATCCTGGGCGACGAGGTAGGCGGAGCCAATCTCCGCTTCCGAAATGAAGGCGTCGAGGTAACGCACGTGATCCTCGAAACGATACGCAATGTCCGGTTTGCCTGATTGTCCAAAACCGATCAGGTCAGGCGCGATGCAATGCGCGACGTCCGCGACCAACGGAATAATGTTGCGCCAGATATAAGATGAGGTGGGATTGCCATGCAGAAAGAGAGCCACGGGAGCATCCGTTCTCCCGGCTTCTCGATAGGCCATTTCGGAATCCAGGACGGGACGAAGCGGTAAGCTGACATCAGGTCTCATAGCGATGGGTCCTTCAATACAGTGGCCAAAACGATCATTTTGAAACGCTCGAGCGGCTCGGCGTTACGCGAGACCTTCATACGAAGGATCGCACCCTCCCATGCCGAGAGGAGAAATTCGGCCAAGTCGATAGGGGAAAACGTGTCCACAATTTCTCCCGATGCCTGACCCTCTTCAATGCATGCAGCGAAAGCTGCTGACCATTCTGAGAAAATCTCCATCAGTCGCGTGCGAAGCATCTCGCTTTGCGGGGCGGCTTCAAGGCTGAGATCGCCGATTAAGCACCCTCGGCGGAAGCCGTCGTCAGCCAATCGGCCGGTGATAAGTTCCAAATACCGCTCAATCCGTCGCCGAGGTGGTAGATCCTTGCGCCCAAGCGTTTCCTCCACCGCGCGTTGGAGGTCGCTGAAGTACCTGTCCAGCACCTCCCTCACGAATTCCTCCTTGGAGCGAAAATGATTCGTGAAGGATCCTTGGGGGACCGACGCCTCCGCAACGATATCGCGGACGCCGGCGCCTATGTAGCCCTTGCGAAACATGACCTTGCGGCCAGCCTCAAGAATTGACTCGCGGTGAGAATGTTTAGCCATGACGTATTCAATACGTACGACCGTATTCTTTGTCAAGGGTCTCGCTGATGGGGATCGAATTTGTGATGAATCGCGTCGGCAAAGCGAGGCGCTGGGAGCAGATATCGGGAAAGGCTCTGGCATATGGCCTTGCTTTGGCCCAATCCGGCGCCAAAGTTGTGAAAACACTGGATGCGCCGATGAAACGCTGCCTGCTTGCCTTTATCGCCCTGTCGGCCGTTTCTTTGGCCGTCCTTTCGCCCGAAGCTCACGCGGAAGGATTCGTTCATGCCGATCACCAGCGGATCGTCGACGGTAACGGCAAGCCGCTGATCTTGCGCGGCATGGGGCTGGGCGGATGGATGGTCCAGGAAGGCTATATGCTGGGACTACCTAATCTGGGCGCCGAGCACGTCATCCGCAGCCGCATTTCCAAGATCATCGGTGCGCGGAGGGCCGAGCAGTTCTATCAGTCGTGGCGCGACAATGCCGTTACGAAGGCCGATATCGACGCGATGGCAGGTTGGGGCTTCAACAGCGTGCGCCTGCCGATGCATTGGAATCTGTTCATCAAAGACATGCCACGCAAGAGTGGCCCCAGCAAAATCGTCTGGAACGAAGAGGGATTTCGGCGCGTCGACGCCCTAATCGCCTGGCTGAAGGCCAATCACATGCTCCTGATCCTCGATCTGCATGCCGCGCCCGGCGGTCAGGGCAATGACCCGGCGATTTCCGATCGCAATCCTCAAAAGCCACCGCTGTGGGGGAGTGGTGACAATCAAGCAAAGATGATCGCGCTGTGGACCGAAATCGCCCGGCGCTACAAGGACGAGCCGACGATTGCCGGTTACGATCTGCTCAATGAACCGAATTGGGGTTTTCAGGATAAAACCGATACTCACGGCTGCCGCGAAACCGGCAATAAGCCGCTGCGGGACCTTTATGAGCGCACCATCCGAGCGATACGCGCCGTCGATACCAACCATATGCTGATCATCGAAGGCAATTGCTGGGGTAACAACTATGCCGGTCTGCTACCCATTGACGACCGCAACACGGCGCTAAGCTTCCACAAATACTGGACCGCCACGACGCAGGAGACGATCGAGCCCTTTCTCAAGCTGCGTGGGCAATACGACATGCCGCTGTGGAACGGCGAGACAGGCGAGAACTCCAATGATTGGTATGCTCGCGCTATCGAACTGGCAGAGAAGAACGATATCGGCTGGGCTATGTGGCCGCTGAAGAAGATCGGTATCAACAATCCGCTCGAAATTCCTGCCAATAGCAATTACCGCAGTCTCGCCAGCTATTTGCGCGGTGAAGGCAAGAAGCCCAAGGCTGACGCGGCCTTCGCCGGGTTGATGCGGCTGGCGGCCGACAGCCGGTTTGATAAGAACGTCCAGCACCCGGACGTAATTGATGCCCTATTCCGGGCCTCGCATAGCGACCGGCCGGCTCCGTTCAGGAGCCATAAGATCACCCGGGAGGGAGGGACGATCGAAGCGGTTGATTACGACATGGGCAGGAACGGCGTCGCTTACCATGACATCACGCCCGGCGGTTCTCGCCGAAAAGCAAAAAAAGGCGCGGCCTACCGCAATGATAGCGTCGATATCGCCCGATCGATCGACGGCTATTCGGTTAGCCGTATGCAGCCTGGCGAATGGCTGAGCTACAGCTTCGATTCCGACGGTGCCTATACCCTGCATCTCGTGATCCGCGCCAAAGGGTCTGGCACGCTGAGCCTGTCGCTCAATCGCGGCCCGGAAAAAGCCGTCTTGGTCAATGCACGCGGATGGTCCCAGATGGCGGCCACTGTCCAGCAGGTCCGTAAGGGCCGCAATGTCCTGATCGTCAAATCGACCGCCGGTGCCCCCGATTTTTCCGGCCTGACGTTCGGTGAATAAAATAGGAAGCGCGGGTCCCCAACGGTCATGCCGTGCCGCACACATGCTGCACCCGATCTGCAAGCATCAATCATCTCTCAGAATCGCATTGCCAAACGGGCGCCTTAGAGACGTGACTGAGCCTATCGACACCCAAACAATGTTACGTGAAGCGGCGTTCATAGCGCTGACAAAACGTTGCCGCCTCTGCTAGGTGCATAGCAGAACATCGAAGCGACATCGATTGTACGTCCCTTGTCAAATAGCAGGAGTTTGAGCATGACCGGTTCTTCCGACTATACGCCGCCGAAAATCTGGACTTGGAACAAGGCGAGTGGAGGCCAGTTCGCGAATATCAACCGCCCGATCGCAGGACCGACCCATGACAAGGATCTGCCGGTCGGCCGCCATCCCCTCCAACTTTATTCGCTTGCAACCCCGAATGGCGTGAAAGTCACGATCATGCTCGAAGAGCTGCTGGCCCTCGGCCATAGCGGCGCGGAATATGACGCGTGGCTGATCAAGATCGGCGAAGGTGAGCAGTTCGGAAGCGGCTTCGTCGAGGTCAATCCAAACTCTAAAATACCGGCTCTCATGGACCGTAGCGGCCCGACGCCGATCCGGGTCTTCGAGTCCGGTTCGATCCTGACCTATCTCGCCGAAAAGTTCGGCGCCTTCCTGCCGACCGACGCCGCCGCGCGTGCCGAATGCTTTTCTTGGCTGTTCTGGCAGATGGGAAGCGCGCCTTATCTCGGCGGCGGGTTCGGTCATTTCTACGCTTACGCGCCGACGAAGATCGAATATGCGATCGACCGCTTTGCCATGGAGGTCAAGCGCCAGCTCGACGTGCTCGATCGCCGCCTCGCTGAAAGCGAATATCTGGCCGGTGAGGACTACACGATCGCCGATATCGCCGTTTGGCCCTGGTACGGCGGTCTGGTCAAGGGCTGGCAATATGGTGCGGCCGAGTTCCTTCAGGTGCAGGATTACAAGAACGTCCAGCGCTGGGCGGATGCGATTTTCGAGCGCCCGGCGGTGAAACGCGGACGGATGGTCAACCGGATGTCCGGCGAGCCGTCCAGCCAGTTGCATGAGCGCCATGACGCCAGCGATTTCGAAACCAAGACGCAGGACAAGCTCGCGGCTGCGAGCTGAACAATCTTCTCGTTCGAGCCAAAGCTGGGCGTTGCTACGCCCAGCTTGTGAGCACGCAACGAGGTATGGCCGGTCGATTGACTTCCGCATGCAATCTCTATGAAACGGCCGCTAAGGTCTCGATTTGCCATCGACAAGACATTTTGGTGCCGTCTCGACAAGAGATGTTCCAATGTTAAAAGGCATCGGTGATATCATGTGCTGAAGTGTGGCAGAGAAGAGAGTTCATGCGGCATCCCCGGTCAGATGTGCGAGGGCGCGCGCGCGTCGATCTTGGCGTGACGGCGTCGAAAAAAGTCGGTCTTCGATCGACCGAGATCGCCGACCGGAATTTCCGTGTCATCCTTGAAGCCATTCGTCGCTACGGTCCATTGACGAGGCTCGAACTGGGACAGCGGACCGGTCTCAGCGGACCGGGCATCACCAACATATTGCGGCGGCTGAGCGAAGATCGGCTCGTGACCTCCCGACGACGCAGGGATGCGGCCAAGGGTGCTTCGTCCACCGAATTTGCGCTCAATCCGGATGGTGCCTTCTCCATCGGCGTCCGGCTGGGCGGGGCTCGCCCGGAAGCTGTGCTGGTCGATCTCAGCGGGCAGATTCGAGAGCGGGTAAAGCTTGACCTGACGAACGATCTGCCCGTCGGCCTTGAAAAGGCGGCGCGCGATCTTCTGGCCGGCGATACGGCGGCGCATCGTCTGCTTGGCATCGGGATTGCCACCGGCTCAGGGGATGAAATCAATATTGGACAAATAGCACTTGATTCCCGGCCGCTCCGTGTCCTTGCCGAACGCGATTGCGTGGCGGCGGTGCTTGCCGAACGTACCATCGGCGCACCGATGCCAGAAGGCGGCCTCGTGATGATCATCATCGACGACACCGTGGAGGCGGCGCTTCTCGTGCGCGGCGTGCCTTTTGCCGGCATGCATGGCCGGGCAGGCAGCATCGGCGCCATGCGGACGGGTCCCGACCATGTTCGGCTCGACAGCATCGTCGGCTTACGAGCGCTGCAGACCTGCCTGTCGGCAGAGGAGTTCGCCGCGCTTCTGGCGGGAGAGGAATTGCCGATGTCGGCGGCGGTTTCGGATTGGGTGAAAAACGCCGCCGGCCATCTGCTCGACGCCATTGTCGCGACAGCAGGGTTCCTCGCTCCGGGGGCTATTCTCATCGGCGGTGATCTGCCGCGCGGCATGATCGAGGCGCTCATCCATCAAATGTCGATCGAGCGCCGCAATACAACCATTCGTCCGTTCATCACGCCGTGGATATCGCCCATCAGGCCGGCGAGCTTCGACGGTGGCGGAATTGCGATCGGGGCCGCATTGCTGCCGTTCTTCGACGCGCTGTTGCCATCGCCATCGGCGGGATGAGCGATGTGCCCGGCCTATTTCGACCGGGCACATTGCTGAGCTACGCGACCTCTTCGTCCGTGTGGCTGAGATCGGAGGCGAGCGCTTTGTCGAGCACCTTCTGGATATTGGCGGCGCGGCGGAAGGACGGTTCCTGGGTCTTGCCGGCCCTGACGGCTTGGACGAAGCGCTGGTAGTTGGTTTCGACCGGGTCGAACGGAATATCGCGCCATGTGGCGGTATGGACATCGTCGCCGAGGCAGGCGCGCAGGGTCGATTTGCCGGTGTCGTAGATCATTTCGATCGAACCGGTCTCGCCATAGACGCGCAGCCGCAGCTGGTCGAGCTGGCCGGCCGCCGTACGGGTTGCCTGGATCGTCCCGATCGCGCCAGTGGTGAAATCGACATTCATCGTGAAGCTGTCATTGGCATCGAGATCATATTCGTCGATCTTATCGCCAGGCGCCTTGGCGAAGGTTTTCAGCCGGCCGAAAACGTGTGCCACGTCGAGCCCCGAGCCATAGGACGTGAAATCGACGATGTGGATGCCGATATCGCCCAGCGCGCCGTTGGAGCCGTGTTTCTTGCTCAGGCGCCATAGCCACTTGCTTTCGGTCTTCCAGTCGCCCCAGGCGTTGCCGACCAGCCAGCTTTGCAGGTGCGACGCCTCGACATGGCGGACGGCGCCGATCTCGCCGGCGAGCACCATCTGCCGGCCCTTCTGCAGGGCAGGGGAGTTGCGATAGGTGAAATTCACCATGCCGACTTTGCCGGATTTCTCCATCGCTTCCGTCATTTCCATCGCCTTGACGGCATCGGTCGCAAGCGGCTTTTCGCAGAAGACATGCTTGCCGGCCGCGATCGCCTGCATAGTAGTCGGGTGGTGGACGCGGTCCGGCGTGACATTGGCGACCGCATCGAACTCTCCCCAAGCAAGCGCTTCTTCGAGAGAGCTGAATTGATTGGGTATGCCATGGAGGCTGCAGAAGGCTGCCAGCCGCTCGGGAACGATGTCGACGCCGCCGACAACGCTCACACCTTCGATCGCCTTGAAACTTGATGCGTGCTTGTCGGCCATTCCGCCGGTGCCGAGAATAAGTAAGCGCATGATATCCTCCCATAGGATCGTCGTTCCGCGGCCGAGCACTCAAGCCCGAACACACGATAGCCGCAGCAAAAAGCAGTTCCGCTTTGCCGTTCAAAAGTTGATTGACGTGACCTTTCAGCTATGTCGCCGGGCGCTATGTCTTCGCAAAAATCGCCATTTTCCGCTCCTCCCAGGTTCCGGCTTGACATCAAAACAAAGTAACTTAATCTAATCAATGCAGCACGGAAATGAGGATAGGTCAACAGATCAAACCTGCTGTATTCGCCAAAATGGGGGAGGAGACCCATCATGATGAAGTCTATTATCAGCGCCTTGGCGCTGAGCACGATGCTATTTGCAGTGCAGTCCGGCTATGCCCAGGAGTTGGCGACAAAAGACAGAATAGGGTTGGAGAAGGCTCCGAAGTCTTTGGTCGTCCGGCTGACGAATGACAGTCCGAACAATGCCGATCCGGCCATTGCCGATGGCTATCAGAAGTTGTTTGTGGAATTCATCAAGAAATATCCGGACTGGAAGCTGCAAATGCAGTTCATGTCCGCCGACATCGGCACCGAACAGGCGAAAATGCTCGAACAAGCCAAAGCCGGCAATGCGCCGGATTGTGCGGCGGTCGACTCCTTCGTGCTATCGCAATTCATGATCAATCATGTGCTTGCCGACTTCTCGCCCTATTTCAGCAAGGACGAAGTCGCCGATCTCTTCCCCTTTATCCGCAATGGCATCACCGACAAGGACGGAACCATCCGCGCCTGGTGGTGGGATACTGACCTGCGTGTCCTCTATCGCAACAAATCGATCGTTCCAGACGCGCCGCAGACCTGGGACGACCTGAAGAAAGCTGCCCTTGCCTCCAAGGACCAGGGCATGGAAGGCGTCATCTTCAATGCCGGCCGCTATGAAGGTTCCACCTTCGACTGGCTGGCGAACTACTGGGCGCTCGGCGGCAAACTGGTGGACGACAGCGGCAAGCCGGTTTTTGGCGAGGGCGACAACAAGGAAAAGTTCCTGAAGGCCCTGAACTACTACAAGGATCTGGTCGATACTGGGGCCGCGCCGAAGCGCGTCACGACAATCGGCAATTACGACGACCTGAATGCTGCCGCTGCCGCCGGCACGACCGCGCTATTCATCGGCGGCAACTGGCAATATGCCCAGTTGAAGGCGACGCTCGACGAAGACGAGTTCAACAAATGGACCTTCTCGCCGATCCCGGGTCCGACTGCCGACAAGCGCTCGACCGGTACCGGCGGTTGGACGATCGCCTCCTTCAGCAAAGACAAGGAAAAGATCGAGATGTGCGCCAATCTGGCTCGCGAGGTCTATATGGGGCCGGCCAACGCCCTCCAGCAGCAACTGCCGACGCGTAAATCGCTGTTCGACAAATATCCGGTCTTTGCAACCGATGCGAACAAGACGTTCGCGGCTGCGCTCGCCAACGGCCAGGCTCGCCCGGGCGCGCCGATCTATCCTGAGATCTCCAACCAAATTCAGATCATGATGGGCGACGTCCTTTCCGGCACCAAGTCGCCGGACGAGGCTTTGAACGCGGCGTTCAATGCGACGATGGAGGCCTACAAGCGCCTCTAAAGCGCCGCGCGTTCAACTGAACGCGCAAAGGTCGTCCTACTCTTTTGATTCTGGAGCATCTCGTCAGCTTGCCGGTGAATCCACCTCAAAGCCGCATGCTCCAGCCGAAAGATGATCGGGGGCGGCGCTCCGACATCGGCAGCGCCGCCACCGTCCATTCGAAACATTCGGATAGAGAGAGCAGATGAGCCCAATTGCAATGGAGGCCCCGACGGGCCGAAGACGCGGGTTCCTTCCGCGCGATTTTGCCGGCGCACCGCTTCCGTGGATCATGCCGGTCATCCTGGTCATCGGCGTATTCTACCTTTACCCCGTACTCGATGTCTTCAGGCTGTCGCTGACCAACGCGACGCTGATCGGCGACAATCCCAGCTACACGCTGGATTCGATCAGGAACACGGTCAACTCGCCGCAACTGCCCGACATCTTATGGGCGACGCTGATCTTCGTCGGCGGCAGTGTGGTCGGCCAGCAGATTCTCGGTCTGGCAGTCGCGGTCGTCGTTGTCCGCGGCGAAAAGCGCGGACTGTTCGGCACGACCATCCTGCGCACAACAGCGCTCGTCGCCTGGGTCGTGCCCGGCATTGCCGGCGGCATCATCTGGCAAATGCTGTTCAGCGAGGCCCCCTACGGCGCCCTCAACAGCATCCTGCGCATGATGCACATTCCGCCGGTTGCCTGGCTCTCCGATCCGGCAATCGCGCCCTGGTCGGCGCTGCTTTCCAATATCTGGCGCGGCACGGCCTTCTCGATGGTCGTGATGTATGCGGCGCTGAAGGCGGTCGATCCGTCGCTTTACGAGGCGGCCGAAGTGGATGGCGCATCCTCGACGCAGCAACTGGTTTTCATAACCCTGCCGCAACTGCGTGCCGCAATCCTGGTCAACATGATCCTGATCACCATCATGACGCTCAATACCTTCGACGCCATCATCACGTTGACGGGGGGCGGGCCGGGCCGGGCGACCGAGGTCATATCGCTCTATGTCTTCAACATCGTCTTCCGCAATTACGACCTTTCGGGCGGCAGTGTGCTCTCGGTGCTGATGCTGTTCATCAGCCTCGGCCTTGCCTTCGTTTACGCCTCGTTCCTGCCGAAGGAGGAAGAAACATGAGCGTGAGAACAGGCAGCCGCTGGGGCGATGCCGTCAGCTATATCTTCATGCTGGTCATGTTCGTGTTTTTCGCCGGACCTCTGTCCTATCTGCTGTCGCTCGCCCTGCGCGATCGGCGGGAAATCTATCTCGGCGTTGCCCGCTATATCCCGAAGAACCCGACCATCGACAATTTTACCTCGGTGCTGACTAACAGCTACTTCCCGATCTATCTTTGGAACGGCTTGAAGCTCGCGTCGCTGAGCGGCCTTGGCGTCCTGATCGTCGCGTTGCCGGCGGCCTACGCCTTTTCCCGCTTTCATTTCCGCGGCAAGGGCCTCTCGATGATGGGACTTTTATTGTTCCAGATGATTTCGCCGCTGGTGATCATGGTGCCGCTCTATCGCTACATGAACAGGCTCGGGCTGCTCGATACCCATTTCGCCGTGGTCATGGTCTATATCGCCCTCGGCGTGCCGCTGGCGACATGGCTCCTGAAGAGCGCCGTGGACGGCATTCCGAGGAGCCTCGATGAGGCCGCGATGATCGACGGCTGCAACCGCTTCTCGGTTTTCTGGCGCATCATCCTGCCGCTTTCGGCACCCGGCATCGCCTCTGTGTTCATCATCACCGTGATTGCTGGCTGGTCGCAGTTCCTGGTGCCGTTCCTGCTGCTGACCCAGAACAACCTGATGCCGATCGGCGTCGGCATCTTCAACTTCAAAGGCATGCAGACGGACTCCTCCGTGCAGTTGCTGGCGGCCGCCTGCCTGATCTCGGTGGTTCCCGCCATCGTCGCCTTTCTGTCCCTGCAGCGGCTGATCCTCGGCGCGATGACTAGCGGAGCCGTGAAAGGATGATGTTACGGTCAAAGAGAATTGCGTGTACGAGGCGGACGAGAGATACCGCGAGGCTGCCTTGACGATGCGACAATTCGACGATGCCCATAATTTCTTCGACCTGACCGGCGCCAATGTCGAGGATGCTGGCGAGCACAACCGTGCTGTCATCCTGCGCTGCATTCACCGCCAAGCGCCGATCTCTCGAGCTGAGATCGCGCGGCAAACCGGGTTTACGAAGCCAGCGATCGCGCGCATCGTCGACCGGCTGCTTGACGAAGGCCTGGTGATGGAGGCGCGCCGGCGTCATGGGTTGCGCGGGCAGCCGGCGATCGAGCTGGAGATCAATCCGGACGCCTGTTTCTCGATCGGCGTGAATATCGACCGTGATCACCTGACCATCCTGGCGGTCGATGCGGTCGGAAACGTCCGCGGACGCGTGCACCACGAGAAACGCTTCATTCTTCCGGACGAGTTCGTCGAGTTGACGGCCGACGCCATCTCGCATTTCCAACGCAGCAAGCTCGTCGACGACGCCCGCATCGCCGGCATCGGCCTTGCAGTCCCCGATTGGCTCGGCGAAATTCCGGTGCTTGGACGGCCGGATGAGTATGCACAATGGACCACTTTCGATGTCCGCAAGGCGATCGAGGCCATCACCGATCATCCGATCTTCATCGACAACGAAGCCAACGCCGCGGCAATGGCCGAGCTGGACTATGGGCTCGGCGCCGAAAGCCGCAGTTTCTTCTATATCGCCATCAACGCTTGCCCCGGCGGCGGGCTGGTGCTTGACGGGGTCGGCCATCGCGGCGCGATGGGACTGAGCGGCGAAATCGGCTGGCTGCCGATCGCCGATCCGAATGACCCGAAGGGTGCGAAGGTGCAGCCTCTCGGCGAGATCTTCTCGCTGTTCTTCCTTTATGACCACCTTGCCAAGCACGGTATTGAGGTGAGCAAGCCGCAGGATTTGTTGGCGCTCGATGGACGTGGACGCAAGCTGGTTTCGTCCTGGCTCAAGCAGATGAGCGTCCATCTTGCCGAAGCGGTCATCCACATCGGCCTGATCGTCGATCCCGACGCGGTGATCGTCGGCGGGCGCTTGCCGGTGCGCATGACCGACGAGCTCCTGCGCTATGTGAACGAACATCTGCAGACCTCGGACCCCAACCTGCCGTCCATTCATCGCGCCTCGCTGTCGGAGGACGCGGCCGCCCTTGGCGGCGCAGCGATGCCGACGGCCGCAGCTCTGATGCTCGGGTCGGCCGATCCACAACAGCGCATCCGCTCGCCACTGCAGATCATGGATCGCCTACACGCCATATGACGAGATCCTAGAACCCGTCATTCGATTTGAATAAGGAGGAATTCAATGAAGATCGGCTTTTATACATCGACTTTCAACGACAGACCTTTTGAGGAGGTTGCGGATTTCGCCAGGGAGGCGGGCTTCGATGCGATCGAGATTGACGTAGGCGGCCATATCAAGACTCCCGATCGCGTCGCCGATGCGGTGACGATTGCCAGGGATCGTGGCCTGTTCGTCGCCTCGATCACCTTCTTCGGCAATCAGCTTGACGCGGATGTGGGCCGCCGGACCGAGTTACGCAGCCAAACCCTGGAGTTCGCGCATGCGATCGGCGAGGCGAAGGTTCCGATTTTCGTCATTTTTCCCGGTCGAAACGACGATGCGAGCGAGGAGGAGAATTACGACAGTTTCGCAGACCACGCCAACGCGCTGATCGAGGCAACCGTGGCGAGTGGCCTCACATTTGCGATCGAGAATTGGCCCGGCCCGAAGGACAATTTCGTGGGCACGACGCCCTACGGATGGCAACAACTCTTCGCCCGGATCAAGAGCCCCCGCTTCGGCCTGGAATTCGATCCGTCGCACCTGCTGCGCATCGGTGTCGATCCGTTCGCAGCGCTTGCCGACGTCAGGGATCGCATCGCCATCCTGCACGCGAAGGATACCGCCATCGATGCCGAGCAGCTGCAGGCCGTGGGCTATCATGGAAAAGGCTGGTGGCAATACAAGCTGCCCGGCAAGGGCATGCTCGATTGGGACAAGTTCCTCCGCCAGGCAAAATCCTATGGTTTCGACGGCACGCTCTCGATCGAGCATGAGGACGCCGCTTACGGTTGGCCCCGCAAGGATCTTTCCGCACGCAAGGAAGGCGAACGTCTTGGATTGAGCTTCCTGCGCAATACGTTGAAATCGATCTGACGGTCGCGTCCAGAGGAAAGGGAGGAACCAATGGCGAATGTATCCGTCAACAATGCGCGCAAGGATTACGGCGCCTTCAAAGCCATCAAAGGCGTGTCGATGGAGATCGAGAACGGCGAATTCGTCGTTCTGGTAGGCCCGTCCGGTTGCGGCAAGTCCACGCTGCTTCGCATGATCGCCGGCCTGGAAGGCATCACCTCGGGAGCCATCCAGATCGGGACGCATGTCGTCAACGATCTGCCGCCGAAGGATCGCGACATCGCGATGGTCTTCCAGAATTACGCGCTCTATCCGCACATGACGGTAGAGCAGAACATGGGCTTTTCCCTGCGGCTGAAGCGCATGCCGAGGTCGGACATCAAGGCCAGGGTCGATCGGGCAGCGCGCATCCTTGGCCTGGAGAGCCTGCTGGAACGCTATCCGAAACAGCTCTCCGGCGGCCAGCGTCAACGCGTCGCCATGGGCCGCGCCATCGTGCGCGATCCGGCAGTGTTCCTGTTCGACGAGCCGCTGTCGAACCTCGATGCGAAGCTGCGCGTGCAGATGCGTTCGGAAATCAAGGAGCTGCACCAGCGCCTCAAGACGACGACGATCTACGTGACGCATGACCAGATCGAGGCAATGACCATGGCCGACAAGATCGTCGTCATGCGCGACGGCAAAATCGAGCAGATGGGTTCGCCGCTCGATCTCTACGATCGGCCGAACAACATCTTCGTCGCCGGCTTCATCGGCTCTCCGGCTATGAACTTCATCAAGGGCACGATGACGCCGGATGGCTTTCGGACAGTCGAGGGCGTCATACTTCCGACGCTCGACAAGCCCGGCAATGCTTCCACCTATGGCATACGCCCGGAAAACATCCATCTCGATCCCAATGGCATCGAGATCAGCATCGTCGTGCTGGAGCCGACCGGATCGGAAACACTGATCATCGCCAGGCTGGGCGAACAGACCATCACCTGCGTTTTCCGCGAACGCATTCGCGCCAAGCCGGGGGAGATATTGCGGGTTTCGCCTGACATGTCGGCAATCCATCTCTTCGATGATGCCGGCGTGAGCATAGGTTACAATCGCGCCTGGTGACCGGCATCGCGGCTACGCTGGACGGATGTTTGGCGCGGCGCAATATTATCTGCGCGAAAGGCTGCGCCTACAGGGCTGGTGTCCAAAGCGCCGCCGGTTTCACCGACGTACAGCGCCGACTTTTGCAAGCACCTCGTTGGGGATGGCGTAGCGTTGAATGACGTCGCGACCGTTTCGAAGGCCGCAGATTTCACGCTGGATGAAGAAGGCCCAGACGGCGTCGGATGCCCTGTCCACAAGGTTCTCTCGGTCCACGTCGCTGTGGCGGGCTGAATCCCATGCCCGTAGCTCCGCAAGCGCAGACTCGACCTTCAGGCCGTGGCGTCCAAGGGAGTTGGCCCGCTCGGACAAGAGTTCGTATTCGAGAACATTGAACCCGCTGTCAGTCGAATGAAACTGCCTCAGGGATTGCGGCGGACGAACGCTCATTGATGGAAGTCCTCTTGCTCCGCGATGATGTTACCCGATCATGTCCGGCAGATCGATAGGCTAAGGCCATGCTCCGATACAGTTTGCGTCAGCTTCGACACGGCGTTGCCCATGGTGTTTGTCATCGGGGCGAAGGTACACCGGACGTCCAACAATTCTTCGCAGCAGATATGCGCATGCAGCATATCGATTGCCTCGCTCATCAAGAGCGGTCGATAAAACTATGCTACCGAAATTCCAAGATCGCCACCGCATTCCACGAATTCCTGGCCGATTCTCCGCCGGTTGGTCGCCAGCCAGCCGGCAATATCGTTACAACCCTTAGCGCTATCGTCTAAAAAATGTGCGATCGACAATTAGTTATGCATTCATTGCAGTGGTGCGTTGACGGATCGGCGCTGTTAACCGGGAAGGCCAGGCCTTATATTCCAACCATCGAAAGCACGGCGGCGCCTGGATGGCGGCCGCTCTTCCAAGCCCGCAGAAAGGGGATGAACATGAACGTAGCGCATTCCTTCAACAACTGGCGCAAGTATCGTCGGACCGTATCGGAACTCGGTCGCATGTCAAACCGCAAGCTGAACGACCTCGGTATCGAGCGCTCGGATATCCAGCGTATCGCTCGCGAAGCAGTCGCACGGTAATATTGAATTCTCTCGCGCCTTGATGGTGCGATGTTTGGACGCCCGCTCTCATACAGCGGGCGTTTTGTTTTACCAGATGGTCGCACTTCACTGCGCAGGCGAACCAAAGATCTGAAAATATCCCCAGGCGGCGGCGAAAACCGCGATCACGACGATGACGACAAGCAACTTGCGTAAACCCGGGCGCGGTGTCCTGGGCGGCTTCGGCCTTCGAAATTTGATGACGTTGTCGTTCATTTGACCTCGGCTATCGGGCACTATCCGGGTTTCTATTTCGCTCCGAATCCATGAGAGGATAAATAGAACTGTCCGGCATCCGAGAGCAAGATATTGCGAGCTGGCCGGTGCCATTGGCGGTCCAAAATCTGACGCACCTGTTCGCGGCGCGGGCCCCGGTAACCACGAGCGGCAAAGCGGCCGTTTCAGGCAAGGATACGATGGCGCAGCTTTTCAATCTCGGCGTCCGACAGGCCGATCCGCACGGCGTAGGCAGGTATGCTACCATAGATCCGGGCCATATGTTGGAGCATGAAGCGCATGGTCTGCGGTTCGCTGGCGAGAAAGAGCTCGATAAGTGCCGGGTCGACGCCGCTTCGCAATGACTTCTCCCGCAGGCGTTCGATCAACCGGCCGGCGATCGTGCTGGTGAGGGCGTAGTCCTCGATGATAGTATTGTCATCGACACCTGCGATTGCCAGCAGGATGGCAGCGATAATGCCGGTGCGATCCTTGCCGGCGCTGCAATGGAAAAGAACAATCCCTTCCGGCGCCATTGCAATCGCGCGCAGCACGTCGGCAATGGCTGGCTGGCAGTTTTCAATGGCGTCACGATAGCGCGCCGCCATGTCGAAAGAAATCGCACCGGCTTTCGCGGCGGCTGCGATCGGTGCAAGTGCGGAAAAAAGCGGTAGATTGTGATATTGCACGCGGCCGTCAGCACCGAACGGATTGATTTCCAGCGCGGTTTCTTCCACGCGGCGCAAATCGATCACGGTGGAAAGGCCCTCTTTTAGAAGGCTGTCGATATCGGCAGCGCTGAGCAGATGCAGGCCATCACTTCTAAGAAGCGAGCGCCAACGCGTCCTGGTGCCGGCCGTCGTCGGATATCCGCCGAGATCTCGGACATTGTGTGCACCCTCCAGCACGAGAAGACGCTCATAGGTGTTTGGCATCAGCGGATTCCCGACTTCATGAAGGATTCGATTACCTGCCTCTGCAGGATGAGATAGATGAGGAGGATCGGTAGGCTGGCGAGGGTTGCGGCGGCCATCAGCGGCCCCCAGAGATTGCCCTCCTGCGTCATGAACATTTGCAGGCCGATCTGCACCACCGAGTTTTCGATCTTGCGCGACAGTAGCAGCGGCCAAAAATATTCGTTCCAGGCGGAGATGAAGGCGAGGATTGCGAGCGAGGCGATCGGCGCTCGCATGTTGGGCGCAACGATCTCCCACAGGATGCGCCAGTGCCTCGCACCGTCCATGCGCGCCGCCTCCAGCACCTCGGTCGGAAACGATCGCATGGAATGATAGAGTAGAAGAACAGCGAAGGCGGCAACCGCATTTGGAATGATCAGCCCGCTGAGGCTGTCGAGCAGACCGAGCCTGGAGGCGAAAACATAGTTCGGGATCATCGTGACCTGAAACGGCACCAGCCACGAAAGCGCGATCAGCCCGTTGACGAGGCCTGCAAGGCGCATGCGCCAGCGGACCAGCGCATAGGCTGCGAAAAGGCCGGTGAGAACCTGCAAGGCAGCCGTCGTTGCCGAGACGATGGCGGTGTTGGCGATGATGCGCAGGATCGGCATCTTGGCAAACACATAGGCATAGTTCGCAAGCGACGGATTTGCCGGCCAGAGGGCAGTGGAGAAGATGTCATTTTCCGCTTTCAGCGAACTGACGACCATCCAGTAGATCGGAAAAACCGCGACGAAAGACAACAAGATCATCAGCGCATGGATCGAGACAATCCGTGGCGTGAGGCCTCGGCCATCGACCGTCTGATTTTGCGATACAAGGTCAATTGTCATAGACGGCATACCTCTTCATGAGCCGCAAGCAGAAGAAGGCGATGATCGCAAAGCTAGCAAAGGTGATCATGCCCGCGGCCGCGCTCCAGCCGGCGGAAAGCGTTTCGAAGCCGTATTCCCAAAGCACATAGAAGATGTTCGTCGTCGATTTCAGCGGACCGCCATTGGTCAGCACGCTGATATAGGCAAAGCTCCACTGTGCGCCGAACAGGATCGTCATCATCGACAGAAGCATGATCGTCGGCGATAGCAGCGGCAGGCGGATATCGCGGACGATCTGCCAGCGGCTGGCGCCATCGATACGCGCCGCCTCGACATAGGATCGATCGATGCCGGCATTGGCGGAGGAAAAGAGCAGCGTCGAAAAGCCGATGAGCTTCCAGCCCGTGATCCAGGTGAGGGTCGCCAGGGCGTAATGCGGGTCGGTCAGGAAGCCTACGGTCCCGAAACCCGCGAGCGCGAGCAGATTGTTGACGAGCCCATGATCGTCGCTCAAAAGCCAGCGCCACAGGATCGCCGCGACGACCGGGGGCACGATCATCGGCACGAAAATCAGAGTGCGGTAGAGCGTGCGCAGGCGGCCCTGCAGATCCTGCGTCAGGATGGCGACGAAAAGCGGGATGATCACCGACATCGGAAAGAGCCCGATGATGTAGAGAAGCGTGTTGCAAAGCGCGATGCGCATCTCGGACAGTGCGAAGATCCGGCGGTAATTGTCTAGGCCAACAAAACGCTGCGGCGCAGTCGGCAACATGTTCCATTGGTAGAAGGAGAGCTTGAAGGCCTCTATCAGGGGAACATAGGTCCACATGAAGAGCAGGATCAGCGCCGGTGCAAGATAGAGCCATGGCGTTATGCCGGCACCGCGCTGTCGGTTGAGTGCCGGGCGGGTCGTGATCCTGCTCATGGGTTGCGAAAGGTCGGCCTGGATATCGGTCATGAAAAATCGTCCCGAAACAAAACCGGCCGAAACCTCGGGCTTCGGCCGGTGCGGTCCTCGTTAAGGCATGAGGTCCTGCGCAGCCTGCTCCGCTGTCTTGAGCGTTGCGATCGGATCGCCGCTACCGAAGACGGCTTGGCGCACCGCATCCATCATCATGTTTTCCACCTGCCGATAGTTGGGTCCAGGGAAGGCGACGTTGGGCGTGAGGCGGTTTAACTGTTCAAGATTAGGCCGGATCATCGGATTCTGCTTGACCCATTCGCCGAGATATTTTGGATCGTCGACGATATCGAGACGCAGCGGCAGATAGCCGATCTTGCTGGTGATGATCGTATAGGCTTCCCTGCTGGTCAGGAATTTAAGCAGCTCGTAGGAGGCACGCTGCTTGACTGGATCCTTGCTGAAAACGAAGAGGGCGCTGCCCGAGTTCGTCGGCGCCGTCGGTTTGTCGCCGAAGGAGGGCATGGCGGCGACGCGCAGATCGAACTTGCCGGCGGCCGATTTCTTCAGGCTGGCGTACAAGGCGCTGGTATAAAGGAACATGCCGAGATTGCCGCTTGCCATCGTATCGGCGGGGCTCGCGACATCGATGCGCGCATGCGCGCCGCTATCGACCATATCGCGCAACATCTTGACGGCATCGGCGGCATCGCCGTCGGCAAAGGTCAGCGTGTTGCCCTGGCGCACCTTGCCACCGTTCGACATCACGATCGCCTGATAGACGAAGGTACCGTCGGCGGGGCCATAGGCGCCGGGGAAGAAGCCATTCTTGCCCGTCTTTTGTTTGATCGCTTCGCCGGCCTTCTTGACGTCGGCCCAGGTCTTCGGCGGAGCGTCGGGATCAAGGCCGGCCTGCCGGAAGAGGTCGGCGTTGTAATAAAGGATCGGCGTCGAGAAAGTATAGGCGAGTCCATAGGTCTTGCCGTCGACCTTGCCGAGTTCAAGGCCCTGCGGGATCATGCCGGACAGGTGGTCCTTCAGCTCCTGCGGGCTCACCATGTCCTCAAGAGCGTTGGCGCCGAGATCGTTGGCGATATAGATCAGGTCACGAAAGACGAGTTGAGCGACATCGGGCTGTTGGCCGGCGACGATATCGGCCTGCACCCGGCTCATGATCTCGTTGGAGGGGACGGCGATCGTCTCCACCGTGATGTTGGGAAATTTCTGCTTGAAGGCGGCAAGTAGTTCCTTGGTCGCATCGGCTCCGGCGCTCGCCGAGGCGAGATTGTAGTTGTAGAAGCTGATCGTCACCGGCCCGTCGACGCTTGCCGGCATGTCCGCAAAGGCGGCGGAAAAGGGCACCAGAGCGGCGACGGCAAGCGTCGACATCAGCTTCAGATAGGTTCTGCGCAGCATTTCAATTCTCTCCGGTCGGATTATTCGGCGGCGACGGGTACGGCCCGTTCCAGCAGCATTTTCAAGGGATAGATGTTGAGCTCGGCGCGATCGGAGGGCAGCGGCACGAAGGCCATCGTCAGGCCGGAGGGACGGATCGTTCCGATGCCGAAAGAGGCGCCACGAACCATGCGCAGCACGTCTGTGCGCAGAATATCGGTCGCTGCATGGTGGCCCATGCCGACGACGACGGGGATGCCGTGCCAGACGGACACGCGGTCATGATGGATATGGCCGCTCAGAATGCCGATGATATTGCGGCCCTTCAGAATCTCGGCAAGACGTTGCGATTGCGGGAAGTGGATCGTCCGCCAATGGGTGAGATCGGGCTCTTCACCCAGGGCAGGTGGGTGATGCACGACGATGAGCTTCGGCAGATCCGGATGGGTATCAAGCGTGCGCTCCAGCCATTCGAATTGGGCAGGATCGATCGTTCCGCCGATCAGGCCAGGTGTGCTCGAATCGATGGTGACGATATGGATGCCGCCGGCCACGCGATCATGGTCATAGGGTGCATCGGGACTTTCGGTTGCGATTTCCATTCCTTCATAGAAGCCGGCGCGGGTGTCGTGATTGCCGAGGGCGTAGATCACCGGAACGTCGATATCGGCCATGATATCCTGCAGCTTGCGAAAGCTTTCGGCGTCGCCGCGATTGGTGAGGTCGCCGCTTGCGACAACGAATTCCGGCTTCGGCGTCACTGTCGCAACAAGCGCCAATATCTGGCGCAGCGTTTCCGTCGTGTCGCTGTAGAGATGATCGTCATCAGGCGTGCCGATGTGGAGGTCGGTCAGATGGATAAATGTCGTTTCGCGTGACACTGCGGATCTCCAATCAAAAGACGGTTCGGGAGCTGAGGTGGCAGACAGCGGAACGGCCGATATTTTCGGCGCACAATAGGGATCAGGATTGTTCAGACACCCTTGCGGCCAACGCTCCGTCACTGTTGTTCAGCCTATGAACATGACCGATAGAGGAGCTTGTTATCGTTGACGTGACGAATTTCGAACGCTGTTCGAGAACGGCCCAGCGCCAGAGCGCGCTAGTTCTGGCGGCGGAACATCGGCGCGATGACCTCGACCATGCGGGCGATCACGATATCGGGATTGTCGAGGTCGATGGCGTGATTGGTCAGGATTTCGGTGCGGGAACGGCTGCGGGTGACCTGCGAGCGGATTCCCAGCGCACAATTCAGCCGCCAGCCGATATCGACGTCGTCGAGCCAGGGAGCGATGCGCTTCAGCGGTGGGATGAACGCCCTGTGGTGTTCGACATTATCGATGATCCGGCGATAGTGTTCGACGTCTCGATGGCGCTGGGCAAGCGACGTGACATGCGAAAGCACCGGGTAGCTGGATGTCGGATCGAGACTCCAGCGGATGGAGGGACCGACGTGAGCGGCAATGACCTCATCAAGATCGGGAGCATTGGGCGCTTTGCGCGCGACTGCCTTATGCAGAAGGCTCAGACGCTCGGCATTCAGGCGCCGGTATACCCGCTCGGCGACGGCAATGATCAATGCTTCCTGCGAGCCGAAATGATAGCTGATCGCCGACGGTGTGGCGTGCGCAGCAATGGCGATACGCCGCGCCGTCAATTCCTCAAGCGTTGCCACATCGCAAAGAAGATGTTCGCAGGCATCCATCAGCCTGAACGCGGTGGGGTTTGTCCGGCCATGCATCGCTAATACCAACTTTCGTCAGCCCGGCTTTGGTTAGCATGGATTGGATGTCGTAGCGATGACGGCCCCAGTTGAAAGCCGGGAGGGGCGCTTGTCGCCGCCGCTCAGCCGCAAAGATAACTTTGGGCGGGTGTCCCTGCGGGAACCTCACGCACGGCGTGTATGCATGTTTTGCAACTTATTTCCCCACTTTGCCATGTGAACAGAAAGTCATTTCTTATAATCCATTTAATCTACGTATTTTATAGACTATAGGAACGGCGCCGCAATCCGGCACGATAATCGGATGATCCTATATGTCCTATCTTTTGAGCCTTCTCGACAAAAGCCCCATCGAAGCCGGTAGAAATGCGACGGATGCGCTGCGGGCGACTGCCAAGCTGGCGGTTCGAGCCGAGGAGCTTGGCTATCATCGTTTCTGGGTGGCCGAGCACCACAATATGGCGAACCTCGCGAGTTCCGCACCTGAAGCGCTGATCGGCTATCTGCTCGCCAAGACATCGAAGATTCGCATCGGCTCCGGCGGCGTGATGCTGCAGCACTATAGCGCCTACAAGGTGGCTGAGACCTTCAATCTGCTTTCCTCGTTGGCGCCCGGCCGCGTCGATCTCGGCGTTGGCAAGGCGCCGGGCGGCTTTCCGCTATCGACGCGGGCGCTGCAAGCAGCGGTCGATCCAGAGCGCAAGCCGAGCTTCGCCGACCAGCTCGCCGACATCAACATCTATCTTTCAACCGAATCCACTGCTGATGCCGCCGTCGCAACGCCGGTTCCTTCGATCGCGCCGGAGCGTTTCCTGCTCGGCGCTTCCGTCGAGAGTGCCGAATTGGCGGCGGAGAAGGGCTGGGAGCTGGTTTTCGCCGGCCATCTGAATGGCGACCCCGAAAATCTGCGCAAGACCTTCGAAGCCTATGAGAAGGGAAGCGGCGGCAAGAGCCCGATCCTGGCGCTGGCGGCTTTTGCTGCGGAGAGCGAGGAGCAGGCGCGCGCGCGCGTCGGTGATCTCCGCATCGTCAAGGTTTTCCTTCCCAACGGGCAGACGGTCAATGTTGGTAGCGAGGAACAGGCGGCCGAATTCGCCCGCCAGGCCGGCGTCAGCGGCTACAGGACTGAAGAAAAGGTGCCGAGCGTGCTGCACGGCACGGCGGCGCAGATCCGAAAAGAGCTGGATGAACTGCATCGCCTCTACGGTGTCAAGGAATTCATTCTCGACACGCCTGCGCTGACGGCCGCCGAGCGCTTCGCCTCCATTGAGCTGCTCGCCAAGGAGCGGCTCTCCCTCGTCGCCTGATTTTGTACTGAAGAGGATTGTTCCATGGCTCAGAAACACATCACGTTCGGCATCATGCTGCAGGGTCCCGGCGGCCATATGAACGCCTGGAAACATCCAAGCGGTCCGGCCGATGCCAGCGTCAATTTCGATTTCTTCGTCAAGACGGCGCGCAAGGCGGAAGAGGCCGGAATCGCTTTCGCCTTCGTTGCCGATGGTCTCTATATCAACGAGCAGTCGATCCCGCATTTCCTCAACCGCTTCGAGCCGATCTCGATCCTGTCGGCGCTTGCCGCATCGACCTCGAAGATCGGCCTCGTCGGCACGGTCTCGACCTCCTACAGCGATCCCTTCACTGTCGCGCGGCAATTCGGCTCGATCGACCTGATCAGCGGCGGCCGGGCAGGGTGGAATGCGGTGACCTCGCCGCTCGAAGGTTCCGGTCGCAACTACAGTCGCGAACATCCCGAACACGAGCTGCGTTACGAGATCGCCGACGAATATCTCGACGTCATCAAGGGCCTGTGGGATTCCTGGGATGACGACGCCTTCGTCCGCAATCGTGAGACCGGCGTCTTCGTCGACAAGACCAAGTTGCGGCGGCTGAACCACAAGGGGCGGTTCTTCCGTGTCGAAGGGCCGCTGAACATCGGCCGTTCCAAGCAGGGACAGCCGGTCGTCTTTCAGGCGGGCGCTTCGGACTCGGGCATCCGGCTTGCCGGCAAACATGCCGACGCCGTCTTCACCAATGGCGGGCCGATAGAAGAGGCGCAGGCCTTCTATCGGCAGCTCAAGGACAGCGTGATCGCGCATGGGCGGTCGGCTGCGGAAGTCGGCATCTATCCCGGCATTGGCCCGATCGTGGGAGCGACACAGCAAGAGGCGGAAGCGAAGTATCAGGCGATCCGCAATCTCGTCACCATCGAAGAGGCGCTGCTTTATCTCGGCCGTTTCTTCGATCACCACGATTTCAGCGCCTATCCCCTCGACGAACCATTCCCAGAACTCGGCGATATCGGCCGCAACAATTTCCGCGCGACCACCGACCGCATCAAGAGGACGGCGCGCGAAAAGGGCCTCACGCTGCGCGAAGTCGCGCTCGATTCAGCAACACCCCGCACCGCCTTCATCGGCACGGCGGAGCATATCGCCGACGAGATCATCCGTTGGGTGGATCAAGGTGCTGCCGATGGCTTCATCCTCGGCTTCCCGGTGATTGCCGAAGGCTTCGACGACTTCGCCAGATACGTCCTGCCGATCCTCACCGAGCGGGGCTATTTCGACCCTGTGCTGAAGGGCTCGACGCTGCGTGATCATCTCGGGCTGCCCTATCGCGAGAGCCGCTATGCGCAGGCCAAGGACGAAGCCGAACAAGGAAGGGCGATCCGTGCCTGAGGCACGATCGACGCTGCCATGAACGTCATCACCCAGCATCATCGACCGGCTGATAATATCGAAAAGGGGATAGCCTCCTTTCTCGACGAGATCATTGCTCTCCGTCACGATCTGCATCGCTATCCGGAGCTTGCTTTCCAGGAGCGGCGGACCAGCAAGATCGTCGCCTCGCTGCTTTCCTCCTGGGGCTATGAGGTGACGACCGGTGTTGGGGGCACCGGCGTCGTCGCTACCCTTCGGGGCGGCGACGGCGGCAGGCGTATCGGCATCCGGGCTGATATGGATGCGCTGCCCATCGAGGAGGCGACGGATCTTCCCTATGCCAGTGACAACCCCGGCGTCATGCACGCCTGCGGCCATGACGGGCACACGTCGATCCTGCTGGCTGCGGCGCGCTACCTTGCTGAAACAAAACGTTTTTCCGGTGTGCTGACGCTGATCTTCCAGCCAGCCGAAGAGATCGGCGCCGGTGCCCGCAAGATGATCTCCGATGGGCTTTTCGAACGGTTTCCGGTCGACGCCGTCTTTGGCCTACACAATTGGCCGGGTGTGCCGCTCGGTCAGTTCGGTTTCGTCGCCGATGCCGCCATGGCCTCCGTCGACCAGGCCGTGATCCGCATGGTCGGCAAGGGTGGCCATGGAGCTGAGCCTCACAAGGCGGTCGATCCGGTATTGGCGTCCGCCGCCTTCATCACGGCGCTTCAGAGCGTCGTGTCGCGCAATGTCGATCCTCAGGACATGGCAGTCGTCACCGTCGGCTCGATCCATGGCGGCTCGGCCTCGAACGTGATCCCGGAAAGCGTGGAGCTGAAGCTGACCATGCGCGCCTTCAGCGAGACGGTCCGCCAGCAACTGCAGGAGCGTATTCCCGCACTTGCCCGCGCCCAGGCCGAAAGTTTCGGTGCGCAGGCGGATGTGAACTACCGCCTCGGTTTTCCGGCGCTGATCAACCATCGCGAACAGACCGCTTTTGCTCGGAAGGTCGCTCTGGAGGCCTTCGGCGAAGGGCGGATCGTGCAGAACTTCCGGCCACGCACGGCAAGCGAGGATTTTGCCTTCATGTTGCAGGCGCAGCCGGGCAGCTATCTCTTCGTCGGCAATGGCGACAGCGCCCCTCTCCATAGCGCCCATTACGATTTCGACGATGCGATCATCGCGCCTGCCGCCCGCTACTGGGTGCGGCTGGTCGAGACCTTCCTTTCATGACGAGGACAACAGGACGGCTGATGAGATGAGTGACAGCTTTCTCTACACGACCCCTCTCGACCCACGCGCCAAACCGCTGATCGATGAGCTGATCCATGAATATGACAGCCGCTACGGCACCTATTTCAGCGCCGAGGGTGCGGCGGCCGAACTCAACCGTTATCCGCCGGAGGCCTTCGCACCGCCAAATGGCAATTTCGTGCTTTTGATCCGCGACGGCGAAACCATCGGTGGCGGCGCCTTCAAGCGTTATGACGAGCGCACGGCGGAATTCAAGCGCATCTGGACCCGCCACGATCTGCGCCGGCAGGGACTGGCGCGCAAGGTTCTGGTCGAGCTGGAATCGCAGGCGGCCCGCCAGGGTTATTCCCGCATCTACCTCACCACCGGTTTTCGCCAGCCGGAGGCGGTCGGACTCTATCTCAACTATGGCTACACCGCCCTGTTCGACCAGACCGTCGATCCGGAAATCCATAGGACGCTGCCTTTTGAGAAAGACGTCAGCCATCTGGCCGAACCGGAGCTGCGTGTGGCCGGCGGCAACAGGTGAAAACGGCGCAAACCGATAATCCATAAAAGGGAAACATCATGGCACTGACGACAGATTTCGCGGGCATCGACCCCGGAAGCAGGACCGCCGATCAAAAGCAGGATTATTCTCGCTATCATATTGTCCCGGCGCGGCATCCCGGCCGGTTGGCGGGCACCGTTTTCGCTGCCCTTGTCATCGCTGCCGTGCTCTATTCCACCTTCACCAATCCGCGCTGGGGTTGGGACGTCTTTGCGCAATGGTTCTTCGCCGAGCCTGTTCTCGTCGGCCTCGGCAGGACTCTGCTTCTGACGGTGCTTGCCGCCATTTCCGGCTCGATCCTCGGTACGGCATTGGCGCTTGCCCGCGTTTCCAAGTCGCCGCTGCTCTCCGGCCTCTCTTGGGGCTACATCTGGCTGTTGCGCTCGATCCCGATGATCGTGCTGCTGCTGGTGCTGAACAATCTCGGCTATCTCTACGAGACGATCAAGATCGGCATTCCCTTCACCGATACGGTCTTCATCGACTATCCGACGGTGCAGCTACTGACGCCCTTTGCCGCCGCTTTCCTGGGTCTGACGCTCAACCAATCCGCTTTCTTCGCGGAGATCGTGCGCGGCGGCATCCTCTCCGTCGATCAGGGGCAGTTGGAGGCGGCATCCGCCCTCGGCCTGTCGCGCCGCCGGCAAGCCTTTCGCATCGTCCTGCCGCAGGCCATGCGCTCCATCCTGCCGACCGGCTTCAACGAGATCATCGGATTGGCGAAGAGCACTTCCATGGTCTATGTGCTCGCCCTGCCGGAACTCTTCTACACGGTCCAGGTCATCTATCGCCGCAACCTCGAGGTCATCCCGCTGCTGATGGTTGCGACCGTCTGGTATCTGGTCATCATGACCGTGCTGTCGATCGCTCAGCACTATATCGAGCGTTATTTCTCCAAGGGTGCGGTGCGCAATCCGACACCGCTTCCGTTCCAGGCCTTCTTCGAACGGTTCCGCCGCCCACTGCCCGTTTTTGACACGGCAGCGGATGCTGCGCTCAGATCCGGCTTCAGCGACGTGGCAGGCTTCAGGGCGGCCGGCGGGGCTGTGCGCATTCACGGCATTTCGAAGAGCTTTGGTGCTCTGAAGGTGCTCGACAATATCGAACTCAGCCTTCCGCCTGGCAGCGTGACCGCCATCCTCGGTCCATCCGGCTCCGGCAAGTCGACACTCCTGCGTGCCATCAACCACCTCGAGCGCGTCGATAGCGGCTTCATCTCCATCGATGGCGATCTCATAGGCTATAGCCAGAAAGGCGATACGCTCTATGAGCTCAAGGAGAAGGATATTCTCAGGAGCCGAGCCAATATCGGCATGGTGTTCCAGAGCTTCAATCTCTTTCCGCATCTGACCGTGCTCGAAAATCTCATCGAAGCGCCGATCCAGGTGCGCGGCGTCGGCCGCGAGGACGCTGTGCAACTGGCGCAGGAACTGCTGGCCCGCATCGGCCTCAGCGACAAGATCAACGCCTATCCCCGCCAGCTTTCCGGCGGCCAGCAGCAGCGCGTCGCGATCGCCCGTGCGCTTGCGCTCCGCCCCAAGGTACTGCTTTTCGACGAGCCGACTTCGGCACTCGATCCGGAACTGGTGGGCGAGGTGCTCGACGTCATCAAGGAACTCGCCCGCACCGGCACGACACTCGTCATCGTCACCCATGAGATCGGCTTTGCCCGCGAAGTCGCCGATACGGTGGTCTTCATGGAAGCTGGCCACATTCTCGAAGCTGGCCCGCCGGCCCGCATCTTCAATGAAGCGCAACATCCGCGCACCCGCGAGTTCCTGGCAAAAGTTCTCTAGCGAAAACCCGGCCCCCTTCGCGAGAGGAAGAAAGTAAACGCAACTACAACCCTAGAGTGAAGAAGAGGTAAGTTACATGACTGTCTTCAGGAAAACGAAATCTCTGGTGGCCGGCATTATCGCCGTGACCGTCATCGGCCTCGGCTCTGCGCACGCGGCGGAAAAGTTTAACCTTAGCCCGGATACGTCGAACCGCGTCCGCGCGGAAAAGGACGACGCGGCAATCAAGGCGATTGCGTCCAGCTTCAAATTCGTCAATCCCGGCAAGTTCACCGTGGCGATCAATCCTTGGGATCCGCCGGTCGCGACCTATGCCACCGACGCCAAGACGGTGGTCGGCACCGATCCCGAGATTGCGCAGTTGCTCGCGGATTCGCTCGGCCTCGAGCTCGACCTCGTGCCGGTTGCCTGGGAGGACTGGCCGCTCGGCGTCTCCTCCGGCAAATATGATGCTGTCATCAGCAATGTGACGGTCACCGAGGAGCGCAAGGAGAAGTTTGATTTCTCCACCTACCGCAGGGATGTTCTCGGCTTCTACGTCAAGTCCGACAGCAAGATCACCGCGATCAAGGAGCCGAAGGATGTTGCTGGCCTCAAGGTCATCACTGGCGCCGGCACGAACCAGGAGAAGATCATCCTGGAGTGGGATCGGGAGAACGTCGCCGCCGGGCTGAAGCCGATCGAGGTACAATATTACGACGACCGCGCCGCCGCCGATCTGGCGATCCAGTCCGGCCGCGCCGACATTGAGTTCAACCCGAACGCCACGCTGGCATACAGCGCATCCATCAAGGGCACGACCAAACTGGTCGGCACCGTCAGCGGTGGCTGGCCGGTATCGGCCGAGATTGCAGTGACGACACGCAAGGGTGCGGGTCTCGCCGACGCGATCACCATCGCGCTCAACGACCTGATCAAGGACGGCAAATACGGCGAGGTGCTGAAACGCTGGAGCCTTAGCTCCGAGGCGATCGACAAGTCGCAGACCAACCCGCCCGGCCTGCCGAAAAGCGGCTCGTAATCGGCCTAACGCGATTGACGGCCGGCTCGCACCTGCGCGGAGCCGGCCATTCATGAAGACAGGATATGGAGAAGACTCCCATGACAGGCATACCGGCCATCCGGGCATATTCATTCGCTTTGATGATGACGGCGCTGTCGTCCTTCAGCGAGGTCCGCGCCGACGATCTAACTTTCGATTTGAGCCCCGAACAGCCGGGCCGCATTCATGTCGTCCGGGACGAGACGGCGGTTGCCGCCATTCCCAGGGATTTCAAGTTCGTGACGCCGGGGACGTTCACGGTTGCCGTCTCACCCGGCGGACCACCGCTCGCCACCTATGCGACGGATGCCAAGACCGTGGTCGGCGCCGATCCGGATATCGCCTATGCCATCGCCGATAGTCTTGGGCTGAAGCTGGAACTTGTGCCGGTCGCTTGGATCGATTGGCCGCTGGGTCTCACTTCGGGCAAATACGATGCCGTCATCTCCAATGTCGGTGTCACCGAGCAGCGCAAGGAGAAGTTCGATTTCTCCACCTATCGCCAGGGCCTGCACGGCATTTACGTTAAGCTGGACAGCAAGATCAGCTCGATCAAGGAGCCCAAGGATGCGGCCGGCCTCAGGTTCATCGTCGGTGCCGGCACCAACCAGGAGCGCATCCTGCTCGAATGGAGCAAGGAGAATGTCGACGCCGGGCTGAAACCGCTGGAGCTGCAATATTACGACGACGATGCGGCAAGCCTACTGGCCTTAGCGTCGGGCCGCGCCGACGTCATCGTGCAGCCGCATGCGCAGCTCATTTACATCGCTGCCCGCGACAAGAACATCAAGAGCGTCGGCACGCTGAGCGCCGGCTGGCCGGATCGCTCGGATGTGGCGGTCACCACGCGCAAGGGAAGCGGCTTGGCCAATGTATTGACCGTCGCCGCCAACGACCTGATCGCCAGCGGCACCTACGGGAAGATTCTCGATCACTGGCATCTGGCGGAGGAAGCGCTGCCGAAGTCGGAAACCAACCCGCCCGGCTTGCCGAAATATTGATTGCCTGACGGCATTGACAGGAGTGATGACATGAGCGGCCGCAAGATATCGATCAGCCATATCGGTTTCCTGACTCCCGGCAACTATCCGGACGAAGATCCGCTGTCGGGGTTGGAGCAGACGCTTCAGCAACTGCGATATGGGGAAGAGCTGGGCTTCGACAGCGCCTGGGTCCGCCAGCGGCATCTGGAGCCCGGCATTTCGTCGGGCAGCGCCTTCTTGGCGGCGGCAACCCAGCGCACCAGCCGGATCCAGTTGGGAACAGCGGTCATTCCGATCGGCTATGAGAGCCCTTACCGGTTGGCGGAGGATCTTGGGACCGTCGACGTTCTGTCGCGCGGGCGGCTGAATATAGGTGTCAGCGCCGGACGTCCACTGCATGCCGATCTGATCGCGCCGCTGGTTTTCGACGGTGACTGGACGAGCAACGATTTCTCCCATGATCGCGTCCTTCGCTTTGCCGACAATCTGCGAGGCACCCATCTCGGCGATGAGCAGACCTTCATCAAGACGCCCTTCGGCCCGATCCGGCCGCGCCTGCAACCCTATGCCAAGGGGTTGATCGACCGGATCTGGTATGGCGGCGGGTCTCAACGCTCGGCCGAATGGGCCGGTCGCAACGGCTTCAACCTGCTGACCGGCAATGTGATTACGGGCGAGGGCACCGACGATTTCTTTGTAGCGCAATCGCGGTTGGTGGAAACCTATCGTGCCGCCGCCGGGCCTCGGCGCCGTGTTGCGCTTGGGCGCGTTATCGTGCCTTTCGACAGCGCCGATGCTGCTACCCGTCGCCGCTATCAGGACTACGCTGCCGGGCGCCATGAACGAACGTTGTCGCCGCAGGGCGAGCGGCGTACCCTGTTTGCCCGCGATATCGTCGGCACCTCAGACGACATATTGGAACGGCTTTTCGCCGACCCGCTGCTGCCTGAGGTCAGCGAATTGCGGCTCGAGTTGCCTTACGAATTCGAGCACGAGCAGTACCGCCAGATCCTCCACGATTTCGTCACGCGGATCGCGCCGGAGCTTGGCTGGTCAAGCGCAGGCTCGACTGCGCCAGACGACGAAAGACGTTACGCCTGAGTTGCCGGCACGCATCCGTTAGGAGCTCGTCGCGCTCAGCTCACCCAACCGAGTGGAACTTGAACCCCACACCAAGGCAGACCCATGGCAGACAATGAGGACACTCCGACCGCTCTCGGTCCTAACACGCAGCTTATTCGTGCCGGATACAATCCGTTCGACTTTCACGGTTTCATCAATCCGCCGGCAGTTCACGCCTCGACGGTTCTTTTCCCGGATGCTGAGACGATGGAAAAGCATGGGCAGAAGTACACCTACGCGACGCGGGGGACGCCAACGACCGATGCTCTTTGCAATGCGATCAACGAACTCGAAGGCGCTGCCGGAACCATTCTTGTGCCCTCCGGCCTTGCCGCCGTCACCCTCGCATTCCTGGCCTATCTTTCGCCCGGCGACCATGCGCTGATCGTCGACTCCGTCTACGGCAACGTTCGCCATTTCGGCGATACGATGCTGACCCGCTTCGGCGTCGAGGTCGAATACTACGATCCGTCGATCGGCGGTGCGATCGAAGGGCTTTTCAGGCCGAATACGAAACTTGTGCACCTCGAATCGCCCGGTTCGAACACGTTCGAGATGCAGGATATTCCGGCGATCGTTGCCGTCGCCCATCGGCATGAGGCTGTCGTGACCATGGACAATACCTGGGCAACGCCTCTGTATTTCCGGCCGCTGGATTTCGGCGTGGATGTATCCATCCAGGGCTCAACCAAATACCCAGCCGGCCATGCCGACATTCTCATGGGCACCATCTCGGCTAACGCCAAATATTGGAAACGTCTCAAGCATGCCAATGGCGCACTCGGCATATGCGGTACGGCTGACGATGCCTATCAGGTTCTTCGCGGGCTGCGTACCATGGGTGTGCGGCTCGAACGTCATCAAGCAAATGCCCTTGCGATCGCCGAATGGCTGGAAACACGTCATGACGTTGCGCGTGTTCTCCATCCGGCTTTGCCGAGTTTTCCAGGTCACGACATCTGGAAGCGAGACTTCAAAGGCGCAAGCGGCGTCTTTTCCTTCGTTCTCTCCGTCGAACGACGCGAAGACTTCAAAGTCAAAGCGCAAGCCTTCCTCAATGGCCTTTCGCTGTTCGGGCTGGGCTATTCCTGGGGCGGTTTTCCCAGCCTCGCGCTTCAGGTCGATCTGGATGACCGTCGCATCCTGAAAGCACCGGAGGAGGGGCCGGTGCTGCGCCTTCAGATCGGTCTTGAGGATGTCGCCGATCTGAAGGCAGATCTCGAGAGGGGATTGGCGGCGGCGAGAGCTGCTTGAGCTCCGCGGCTCCTTTAGCGTCACGGCGGCATCCCAGTCACAAGCGCGCAATGCTTTCAGGGACAAAAATCGCCATCAATCCGGAACTGGCAATGCACGCTGGTTGTAAAGGATTTTTCGGATACGCTGCTGTTCTTCCGGGGAGAGCTTGCTTGCGTCGGTGCTGAGGTCCGCACCGACGGCAAGGCCGCGCTGTACAGCCGGCCGAGCGCCGATTTCCTCGAACCAGCGCTTGAAATGCTTGAACTCGTTGATGTCCTGGCCCTGCGCCTCCCAGTGGACCGTCCAAGGATAGCTGACGATGTCGGCGATGGTGAAATCGTCGCCGGCGAGATAGCGCCGGTCACGAAGGCGCATATTGAGGACGCCATAGAGGCGGTTGGCCTCGTCTGTGAAGCGCCGCACGGCGTAGGATTGATCGCCTTCGCGGTCGCCGAGACGGCGGAAATGTCCCGCCTCGCCAAGTTTCGGACCCTGGTTCGCCATCTGCCAGATCACCCATTGGGTGACTTCGTATTTCGTGCGTAGGTCATGCGGCCAGAGCTTGCCGGTCTTTTCCGCCAGATAAAAAAGGATGGCGCCGGATTCGAAGACGCTCAGCGGGGCACCGCCATCGCTCGGCTCATGATCAACGATCGCCGGCATGCGATGATTGGGGTTGAGCTTCAAATATTCCGGTTTGAACTGATCGCCGCGCCCGATATTGATGGGCACCAGCTTGTAGGACGTTCCGGTTTCTTCCAGGAAAATCGCGACCTTTTTGCCATTGGGAGTCGGCCAGTAGTAGAGATCGATCATGTGCGTTCCCTTCATTGGAATGGAGATGGGACGGATAATGCCAAGGGCGGCGGTATCTTAGCCTCCCGGGAAGAGAAGGCCGAATGCATTTGTTCCAAAATCGGTCGCAGAATTAGCAATCATATCCGCATGGCGCGGGTGACGGACCACGTATTTGTAGCGCGGACATATCTTGGCGCAGGTGCAAACCAACCCCTTTATTTTTACGGGCTCGCTTGTTAAAGCAAACTCATCATACATGTTTGCAATTTTCGTTTACAAGTTCATCGAGTGGCATGTATTGACATCAACTTGACATACGACTTCGCGCAGTGCTTTTCTCACAGCCCAAGCCCATCAAGAGAGGTACCGACGTGGCCGTTCAGCCAAAGTCGCAGACTGAAGCAAGGTCGCAGACGCTGGTTGCGCGTCTCAGCAATACGCTGCGTCGGGCCATTGCGAGCGGACAGTTTCCACCGGGAAGCAAGCTGCCGAGCGAATCGCAACTCACGGAGGCCCATGGTGTCAGCCGCACGGTCGTGCGCGAGGCGATCGCGGCGCTCAGAGCCGACCGTTTGGTCGAGGCTCAGCAGGGTGCTGGAGTCTTCGTGCTGGAGCAGCCGGCATCGCCGGTCCTCTCCTTCGGAAATCTCGACCAAGCCCGCGTTTCCTCGGTGATCGAGCTTTTGGAGCTCAGAACTGCCGTGGAGGTCGAGGCGGCCGGGCTAGCCGCGTTGCGCCGGTCGCCGGCGCAGGAAGAGACGATCTTCGAACGGCATCATGCGCTGCGCGAGTGTCTCAATGCAGGTGCCCCGACAAGCGAAGCCGATTTCGCCCTCCATCTCGCGATCGCCGAGGCAACAAACAATTCCCGTTTCCGGGAGTTCCTTTCGATGATCGGGCCGCGGATCATTCCGCGCGCGGCCATGCGCGAGGGGGAACTCGAGGCCGATCAGGATGCCTACATCCTGTTGATCGACGAGGAGCATCATCAGATCGTCGTCGCGATATCGAACGGTGATGAGGAAGGCGCCCGTGAGGCGATGCGCAGGCATCTGCGGGGCAGCCAGGAACGCTATCGCGCACTTCTGCGCGAACAGCGCAGACCTGTATGATGAGTTGTTGACAGGAAAACGTCATACATATATGACAACTCCTGCCTGAGGAGGCAGAAGAGGAATTCCTGATGACGCCGCAAGAAATCAAGGCTGCGCTGGGCGCAGGCCTGTTGTCCTTTCCTGTTACGCATTTCGATGCGGATGAGAAATTCAGGTCCGACAGCTATCAGCGTCATATCGAGTGGCTCTCCGGTTATGATGCGCCGGTGCTGTTTGCCGCAGGGGGCACGGGCGAGTTTTTCTCGCTGTCGCCGAATGAGATCCCCACCATCGTCAGGGCAGCCAAGGAGGCGGCCGGCAAGACGGCGATCGTTTCCGGCTGCGGCTTCAGCGCGCATGTCGGTGTCGAGCTGGCGCAGGCGGTTGAGAAGGCCGGTGCCGACGGCATCCTGCTTTTGCCGCACTATCTGATTGATGCGCCGCAGGAAGGGCTCTACACCCACGTCAAGCGCATATGCCAGTCGGTCGATATCGGCGTCATGGTTTATAACCGCGACAATTCGGTGCTTTCGGTCGATACATTGAAACGCCTTTGCGACGAATGCCCGAACCTGGTGGGTTTCAAGGACGGCACGGGCGAGATCGGCGTGGTACGCCAGATCACCGCCACTCTCGGCGACCGACTGACCTATCTCGGCGGCATGCCGACCGCCGAACTTTTCGCCGAAGCCTATCTCGGGGCTGGCTTCACCACCTACTCCTCGGCCGTCTTCAATTTTGTGCCGGCACTTGCCGTCGAGTTCTACAAGGCGCTTCGCGCCGGTGAACGTGGACGCTGCGAGACGATCCTGAAGGATTTCTTCTACCCCTTCATGGCCATCCGCAACCGCCGCAAGGGCTATGCGGTTTCCGCCATCAAAGCCGGCGTCAGGCTTCAGGGCTTCGAAGCTGGCAAGGTGCGACCACCTCTGGACGATATGACTGCCGAGGAAGAGGCCATGCTCGACAAGCTCATTTCGCCGTGGAAGCGGTGAGACAATGACGACCGCCGTCCGTCCATATCGCCTCGAATATCGGTCGCCTCAGCAAGTCGGCCATTATTCCTCTGCGTCGGCGGGGATCGTCTGGCACGCGTCGGCGGTTGAATTTCGTACGGAGGACAAGTGACATGCTCGTGCGCACGCTCTCAGGCACTTCGCCCCGCACCATCCTTCCCAAGGGAACGGTGGACACACAGATGCACATGTATCTGCCCGGTTTTCCCGCACAGCCCGGCGGCCCCGATCTGCCGGCCGGCAGTCTGCCGACACCAGACCAATATCGCAAGGTGATGGGCTGGCTCGGCATCGATCGTGTGGTCATCACGCAGGGCAATGCCCACCAGCGCGACAACGGCAATCTTTTTGCCTGCCTTGCCGAGATGGGCGATATCGCCCGCGGCGTCGCCGTCATCGACGCGGAGACGCCGGAGGCCGAGCTTGACAGGCTCGCGAAGGCCGGCGTCGTCGGCGCGCGCATCATGGACCTGCCGGGCGGCGGCGTCGGTCTCGGCACGCTCGAAGCTGTCGATGCCAGGGCGAGTGCGCGTGGCTGGATGCTGGCCGTGCAGTTCGACGGCAGCCACATTCTCGAGCACGAGTCTCGGCTGGCGCGGCTGAAATCTCGCTGGGTGCTCGATCATCACGGCAAGTTCTTTTCCGGGGTGATACCTGAGAGCCCGCAGGTTGCGGCCGTGAAGCGGCTGATCGACAAGGGCAATTGCTGGTTCAAGTTCGCAGGCTGTTACGAATCCTCAAAAAGCGGTGGTCCCTCCTATGAGGATATCGCTGCCGTCGCCCGCGACGTCGCTGCTCATGCGCCGGAGCGGATCGTCTGGGGCACGAACTGGCCACACAATCTGGCGAGACAAAACGCTGACTATCCTGACGACGCAGCACTGACGGACACGGTGCTCGGCTGGCTGCCGGACGCGGGCGCCCGAAAGCTTGCCCTCGTCGACAATCCCGAGGCGCTGTTCGGTTTCGCGCCATTCAGGGGCGGAGTGTAATGAGATTTCGGCCGGAACGAGGAGGTTCCGGCCTTCTTTGAGGAGGGGAGATAATGAAGATTATTGCCGGCATCTTGGATGCCCAAAGCGGCTGCGCCGTTGTTGCGCCGCCGTCCGGACCGATCTTGACACAGACCGAAACGGTCACGCAGCCGTTGCCATTCCAAAAATAACCACCGTTTTCAGCCCCGAGCCGTGACCTGGGATCTCCAGGCACGGAAGCGGGCGGCCATTTTTGTTTTGTGATTAGAAAAGAGGGAAACAATGAAGCGCAGCACCAGGATCATTACGACCGCATTCGCAGGCCTTCTTGCGCTCGGCACGTTCACGACGGGCCAGGCCCGTCAGTTTCGTTCGGCCGATGTCCAGCCGCCGGATTACCCGACCGTCAAAGCCGTGCAGTACATGAGCGACGAGCTCAGCAAGGCGACCGATGGCAAATATACGATCAAGGTTTTTCCGAATTCGCAGCTCGGCAGCGAAAAGGACACCATCGAGCAGGTCAAGCTTGGGGCTCTCGACTTCATCCGCGTCAACTCCGGAACGCTGAACACCATCTGCCCGGCGATGATGGTGCCGGTCCTGCCGTTCCTCTTCCATGACAAGGCGCAGATGCGCACGGTTCTCGACGGACCGATCGGCGATCAGATCCTGGCGGATTGCGACGCCCATGGTCTCGTCGGCCTTGCCTTCTACGATTCGGGCTCGCGATCCTTCTATACGACCAAGCCGGTGCGGAAGATGGAGGACCTCAAGGGTCTGAAAATCCGCGTACAACAGTCCGACATCTGGGTGGCGATGATGAAGGCGCTAGGCGCCAACGCCACGCCGATGCCGACGGGCGAGGTTTTCACCGGGCTGAAGACGGGGCTGATCGATGGTGCGGAGAACAATTGGCCGAGCTACTATAATTTCCATCACTATGAGCTCGCCAAGTACTATTCGCTGAGCGAACACTCGATGGCTCCCGATGTCCTGCTGATGTCGAAGCGCGTCTATGACAGCTTCACCCCGGAAGAGCAGGTGCTGGTGCGCAAGCTCGCCAAACAGTCCGTCGTCTATATGCGTCAGCTCTGGGACGCGATGGAAACGACGTCGGAGGAGAAGGTAAAGCAGGCCGGCGTCGAGGTCATCCCGCTGGACAAGGCCCCGTTCGAAGCCGCCATGCAGCCGATCTATGACCAGTTCGTCACCGATCCGGCGCTCAAGGACATGATCACCCGTATCAAGGCAACGAAGTAACAAATTCTGCCGGGGGCGTTTGATGCGCCCCCGCATTGCCTGCGATCGCCCTGGTCCGACGCCGATGGGACGCCGAAACAATGGCGATCGATACATCAGCATCAAATGATCAACCCGAGGAGACAAGCAATGGCCGCGCATTTGCATGCACTGCCGGCAGATCCCGCCGCGCGTTCGCAAGCGGTCCGTACCACCGCCAATACCACGGGCATGCTCGGCGCCTATTTTGCCTTCCACGCGTGGCTCTCGCGCATCTGCCTCATGATTGCGGTCGTCGGGACGATTCTGATCGTTGCGGCCGTCCTCTATCAGATTTTCGGGCGCTACGTGCTCAACGACTCCCCGGCCTGGACCGAGATATTCGCGCTTGTGGTCATTCTTTACGTCACCTGCCTGGCGGCCGCGGTCGGTGTTCGCGACGGGCGCCACATCGGCATGGACTCGCTCTTGAACTTCGCGCCCGAAGGGTTTCGTCTGGCGGCCGAGATCATTGTTTATCTCGGCATGATCGTCTTCGGCCTGTCGATGGCCTGGAGCGGCGCAGAACTCAGCATCGAGATGGCACCTTACATCAACCCAGGCCTGCCGATTTCGCAGGCCTGGAGCTATGTGCCGCTGGCAGCCGGCGGCGTGCTCATCGCCCTGTTCGCCGTCGAGCGGATCGTCGCAGCCGTCCTGAAAATCAAGGTTATCCCCTCATGGCATTGATCATTCTCTGCGCAACTTTCGTGGGCGGGCTGGTGCTCGGCATGCCGGTCATCTTCGCCATCGGTCTGTCGTCTATCGCCACGGTGCTCTACGAAGGGCTGCCACTGGCCGTCGTCTTCCAGCGCATGGCTTCGGGCATGGGTACATTCTCCTTCCTCACCATTCCGTTTTTCATCTTCACTGGCGAGTTGATGATGTACGGCGGCATCGCCGACCGGATCATCCGCAGCTCCAAGGCAATGGTCGGCCATGTACGCGGCGGCCTCGGCATGACCAACGTCGTCGCCTGCACGATGTTCGGTGGCGTTTCTGGTTCGCCGGTCGCAGACGTTTCTGCAATGGGCTCGGCATTGATCCCCCTGATGAAAAGGGAAGGGATCGATGCGGACTATGCGGTCAACGTCACCACCTATTCCTCGCTCGTCGGCGCGCTGATGCCGACCAGCCACAATATGATCATCTATTCGCTTGCCGCCGGCGGCCTCGTGTCGATGAATGCCTTGATCATGGCAGGCGCCATCCCGGCGCTGATCCTGACGGTTGCCAATGTGCTCACCGCCTATTTCGTCGCGCGGTCGCGCGGCTACAGCCGCGGCGAGTTTCCTGGTTGGACCGAAGTCTGGCGCAGCCTCGCGGCGGCAGTTCCCGGCCTTTTCATCATCGTCATCATCGTCGGCGGTATTCTGTCCGGCGTCTTCACCGCGGCAGAAGCTGGCGCCGTTGCCGTCCTGTACGCGTTACTGCTGACTGTTTTCGTCTATCGCAGCCTATCCTTCGAAAATTTTCTGAAGGCGGTGGCAAAGGCGACCAAGACCACGGGCGTGGTGCTGCTGCTGATCGGCATTTCGACGATGTTCGGTTATCTGATGAGCATTTATGGGGTCGCCGACATGGTCGGCGAGGCGCTCAGCCATGTCAGCACGCAACCATGGGTGATCTTCATCCTGGTCAACATAGCGCTGTTCATCTTCGGCATATTTCTCGACATGGCCGCACATATCCTGGTGTGCACGCCGATCTTCCTGCCCATCGTCACGCATTACGGCATGGATCCGGTCCAGTTCGGCATCATCGTGCTTTTGAATTCGACCATCGGCCTTAACACCCCACCGGTCGGTGCTGCGTTCTATCTCGGCTGTGCTATCGGCGAGGTGCCTGTCAGCAAAGTGATCCGGTCCATCTGGCCGTTTATGGTTGCTCTTTGGACCACGCTCATGATCGTCACTCTCATCCCGGAAACCTCCATGTTCGTCCAGGATCTGTTCCGATAGAACAAGTCCAGGAAAAGTGCGAAGCGGCTTTCCGTCGGAATTACGAAAAAACAAAGAGATAGAGCGGTTCTGCGATTCCTGAAAAGCTGAACCGCTCGCGACCGGAGTCGCGGGTATTCGGCCAGCCCATTGGTTTGACAATGCCGTCAAGCTCGTATTCGCCGCGGGGATGCTGGTTGAGGATTGGTGAGGATTTCGAGCAACAAGCTTTGCGAACTATTATGGCGTCGAAGATCCTCTGTTAAAGGCGCAGGACGCGCTCAATACTGCGTTTGTATCCCCTGATCTAGACGAAACCTTCAGAAGCTCTATCTCAGGTTGGGTCTAACGTGGAGGAGATCATGTCTGAACTCATTGTGCTCGGTTTCGATGAAACTGACAAAGCTGATTCCATCCTCAACCGATTGTCGACGCTTGAGAAAGAGTATCTCATAGACCTGGAGGATGCAGTCGTTGCTGTTCGCGACAGTACAGGAAAGGTCCGCCTCAAACAGAGCGTGAACCTTACCTCGATGGGTGCGGCCAGAGGCGGCCTGTCTGGGGCGCTTTGGGGATCTCTGGTCGGCCTTCTTTTCCTCAACCCCTTGGCCGGCATGGTTGTTGGAGGAGCGTTCGGAGCCGGTTCCGGCGCTCTCGCGGGCTCGATGACCGACTATGGGATTGACGACGATTTGATCAAGAAGTTGGCGGACACAATTCCGGTCAACACCTCAGCTTTGTTCTTGCTGATCCGAAAGGTTCAGCCGGAGAAGATCCTTGAGGAATTCAAGGGCGAACGCGCACGAATTTTGCGGACGTCACTGTCGCCAGAGCAAGAAAAGCGATTGCGTGAGGCTCTCTCTGCGGACGGAGCGACGGCGACGCCAACCGGGTCCCAGAGTCCCGCTGCTGCGAGCTAGCAGTACGGGCGACTTTTAATGTGAAGATCGTTGCAGACGCGCCTCGCCGCGCGTTGCGCTTCTACTTTGCATTCCGATGGTTGTCGGCAGAAGCGCTCGCGCTTCGATCGCCTGAACTCGCTAAAATCATGGCTGCCGATATAGCGACGGGAAGTAGTAGATTCCCAACAGACACAGTGCTAGGTTTTCGGTTGTATTCCAGCGGCGTGCGTTCGGAGGAATGCCATGTTTCGATTGGGCAAGAAGTATCGGCACTTTGTTCACGATACAAGCTGCGGCTGCGTAAATCCCCTTCTCCAGCAACGATTTTTCCATCTCAATGAATATTCGCGACGAAACTTTCTCGCAGGGATAGGATCGGCTGCGGCTGTCGGGATGCTGCCCGGAACAGGTAACGCGCAGCCACCAGGGCCGACTTCCAAGATCTTGCTCAAGCAGGTCCGGCTGTTCGACGGCAAGTCGGATGCTTTGCAGACAAGGGTTCAGGTACTGATTGACGGCAATAAGATCGTCTCCATAGATACGGCAAACAACACGCCGCCTTCGGATGCAACGGTAATCGATTGCGGCGATCGTGTGCTTATGCCAGGCATGATCGATGCGCATTGGCACACGATATATGCCGCGGTGCCCTTGCAAATTCTCATGATGGGAGACCCCGGCATCATCTTTGCTGCGTCCACGGCTGAGGCTGAGCGTACCTTGATGCGAGGCTTCACGACCATCCGCGATTTGGGCGGCCCTGTGTTTACCTTCAAGCAGGCAATCGACACCGGCATCATCCCCGGCCCGCGCATTTTTCCAGCGGGCGCGATGATTACAACGTCTGGCGGTCACGGTGACCTGCGAATGCCATTCGAAATTCCCGCAAAAGATGGTCAGCTTAGCCTCAGCGAGATGATGGGAAGCGCTGCCATAGTCGATGATGTCGGAGAATTGAAACGCCGAGTGCGCGAGCAGCTTCTGCAGGGGGCCTCTCAGATCAAGCTCGTGGGAGGCGGAGGCGTCTCGTCTCCTCGTAGCCCTCTCGACATGACCACCTTCAGCCAGGATGAAATTCGCGCGGCCGTGGACGTGGCGCGGGACTGGAATACCTACGTTACCGTTCACGCCTACGCACCCAATACCGTTCAACGAGCCATTGCCGGAGGGGTGGCGTGCGTCGAGCATGCGCATCTGATGGACGAAGATACTGCCAGGATGTTTGTGGACAAGAATGTCTGGCTGAGCACTCAGCCCTTCCTGACGATGGAAGATGCGGCTTCGCAGACCGGCCCAGGTGCGGAGCGTATCAAACAGCTTTTTGCGGGGACACCGAAGGTCTACGAGTTTGTGCGAAAATACGGCATCAAGACGGCTTGGGGCTCTGATGTGTTATTCTCTCCGGAGTTGACGCCCCGCCAGAACACCATGCTGACCCATCTGGCCAACTGGTACACGAACGCCGAGGCGTTGCGCATGGCGACGTCAGGCAACGCGGATCTTCTCGCGCTCTCCAATTTGCGCACGCCGTATGCAGGCAAACTGGGCGTCATCGAGAAAGGGGCGCTCGCTGACATCCTGGTTTGGGACGGCAATCCGCTCGACGATTTTCGGATGATTGAAGATCCCCATCGGAACCTAAGCGTTATCATCAAGGATGGCCGGATTTTTAAGAATACCCTGTGAGCAGTCGTCGGAATGCATGGCTGGGAGAATCGAATTCGGATCCACGTGATCAAGTCCTCCCATTGTCTAACGCGGAACTTCAGTCGAGGAAAACGAATGCGGATCGGGACGTATAAGACAGTCCATGCGGCCCAGGTTCTGATTGCAGTGCTACTCGTCCTTGCCATGTTCTCCATGGCGGGCACAGTCCTTGCTCCTATGGTATTTGCGTTGCTGGTGATTGCGCTGTTGTGGCCTATCCAACGGAGCATGCAGACCATTCTTCCGCGATACGTCGCCCTCCTGATTAGCTTGTTGGTCGTCGTGTTGGCCTTCCTGGCGTTCGCATGGATCGTGGCCTGGTCTTTCGGGCAGGTTGGTCGGTGGTTCATTGCAGACGCTTCGCGCTTTCAACAGAGATACGAAGAAATCCGTTTATGGTTGGAAGACCAGGGCATCGCCGTGGCTGCCCTTTGGTCGGACAACTTCGGTGTGAGTACGATTTTGCGAACGGTTCAGACCGTTACCAGCCGCATCAATAGCGCATTCAGCTTCTGGCTGATCGCGCTCGTATATGTGCTCCTCGGACTTATGGAGGTCGAGGATTTCGAGCGCAGGATCGCCAGAATGGACAGTCAACTTGCAAGGGAATTGCTTCTGAATGGCAGCCGGCAAACCGCACAGAAGCTTCGGCGCTATATGGCCATAAGAACCGTGATGAGCATCGCAACCGGGCTCCTCGTCTGGCTTTTTGCGCTCTTTGTCGGGTTGCCACTCGCTGCAGAATGGGGCGTCATAGCATTTGCTCTAAACTACATACCTTTTATTGGACCCCTGGTGGCAACCGTGTTTCCCACTCTGTTCGCCCTCATTCAGTTTGACAGCTGGCAGTCGGTAATCGCGATTTTTATCGGGCTTAATTTAATACAGTTTACGGTAGGCAGTTACATTGAGCCACGAGTTTCAGGCAGTGCACTGTCTCTCTCGCCCGTCATCGTCCTGTTTTCTGTTTTCGCATGGGGTTATCTTTGGGGCATATTCGGTGCGTTCATAGGCGTACCGATTTCAATCGCTTTGCTGACGTTTTGCCGTCATCATCCGTCCAGCAAATGGGTATGCGAGTTATTTGGAACGGACAATGAGGAGCTGACCCCGGAGGGGTAAATCCGGCGTGCCCAGGCGGGAACTCAGTGCGACTCCTAGGGCGGGCAGACGGCGTTCTCCCAGCGAGGACGATCAGAATGAGGTCGCGCTTTCCGGCCCGTCAGTTTTCCGGAATTTCACCCGGCCGATAATTTGGAAGCCTGCCCGCGGGTAGCATCGCCAAAAGAGCGAGTCCAGCCATGATCAGAAATCCGATCTTCAGCGCCAGCAGCCTGGATTCGGTGTTGATGCGAAGTGCCTCGGCCTTTTGTTCAGGAGTGGCGCTCGTGCTAGCGATCACGGATGCGAGCTGGTCGTTGCTCACAAAGGTGATGCTGTCGAGATTTACCTCGGACTGTATCTCGATTGGAAGTGTGGGGTTTTCTGCCAACTGGCGCATGACCGCCGAACTGAGAAGCCCGACCAGCAAAGCCCCTGCGACGGCAGTGCCAACCGCGGCAGCGAGGTTATTCGTCGTTCCTCGCAGCGAGCCCACATCCCCGGCCAGTTCTTTGGGTGACGCGGTCACCAGGACATTAAACAGCAGGGTAACGAGCGATCCCTGACCAATGCCGAACAGTATCAACCCGAAAAGCACCGGGATCGAGTTCCAGTCATTCCGCACGACGACGGCTAGCCAAACAAGGGCCACCGCGCATAACGCGAAGCCGAAGCGCCCGATCTGCTTGGGTGTCAGCCTTTCATAAAAACGCACGATCAACATGGCCGCGAAAAAAACGGTCAAGTTAAAAGGCAGCATGGCAACAGCGGTGGCCAGCGGCGAACGTCCTTGTACGATCTGGATGTACAGCGGAACGGAAAAATTGAGTGCGGCTTCGAGCGCCACGACGGTGAACATCGCATAGACCGCGGCTCGCTCCTGGGGCGAATCCAGCACTTCCAGCGGCAGCAGTGGCGTGCGCCCTGCTGCCTCGCGACGGCGGGTCCACAGGAAAAATGCCTGTCCGAGGACGATGCCCAGAACGATCATGATGGGCGCTGGCGAAGCACCTAGCACATTGAAAGGTGCTGTCGTCCGCGCCACGGCAAGACCCCAACTGTTCAAATTGTTGAAGCCGAAGCTGATAAAGATGATCGCGATCGCTGCAAGCAGCACGCCTACGAAGTCAATGCGTACATCCGAACGGCCGTGATCGGGTTTCAATCGGAAGCTGAGCAGGAAAACGAGTGCCGAGACTGCGATAAGAATTCCAAATACCGGTCTCCAGCCGATATAAGTACCAAGGACGCCGCCAATAAGGAATGCCAGAACTCCTGCGCCCGCGCGCGCCGAACCGAGTGCTCCGAGCGCCGTAGCCTGCTGGCTGCCGTGGTAGTTTTCGGCGATGAGTGCCACAAGGGCAGGTACGATAACAGCGCCGGCAGCCCCGCAGAGCGCTTGAGCGGTAATCATGGCGGTCGCGTTTGGACTGAATGTCATGAGAATCTGCGACAAACCAAACACGATCACTGCCAAGCGGAATACCCGGAGCGCGCCGAAGCGCTGCACGAGTTTTGCGCCGAGCATCACAAAGCCTGCAACGATCATGGAATAGGCGACGATGCCTGTGGCCACGACCGTCGGCGCAACGCCGAAGCTGTTTACCATGCCCCCCAATGCCACAGGCAGAGATGCTACATTGAACGACATGATTGCCTGGCCGAATGCGATCGCAATCATGGGAATCCAAGACGAGCGCTCTTCCATGTGGGTTTGTTGCGCAGATACAGTTGCAGACATGAACCGACTTCCTCTTGATATCGCGGGATCGATGCAATGCAGTCTGAGCAGCCGGTCTGCTAACCGTCTGGCGACGACATCAGCAGGTCGAGCCCCAGCCGTTGTGATAGAAACTGTGCGACGAGTTGCCCTTTCACGCTGTTGCCAGCCTCATCCAACGGCGGTGCGAAAGTACCGAGCCCGCCCTTGCCGGGCGAAACGGTAACAATTCCGCCACCGATGCCGCTCTTTCCCGGAAGTCCGATCTCATAGAGCCAGTCGCCCGAGGTCTCGTATAGGCCGGCAGTCAGCATCACCGCCAATGCGTAATGACAAACATCGGGCTTCACCACCTGCTCTCGCGTAACCGGGTTAAAGCCGCCATGAGCAAGTGTTGCGCCCATAACGGCGAGGTCTCTTGCGCTGACGTTCAGGGAGCATTGCCGGGTATAAAGTTCAACGGCTTCTATGGGCTCGCAGTAGATGCGGCCGAGGCTCTGCAACATCCAGGAAATGCTTCGGTTGCGAGAGTTTGTTTTCGACGCCGACTCGTAGACTTCCTCATTGAGTGGCAGCTCTCTGCCAGCGAAGCGGGACAATCCCTGGTGGATGAAACGCCATTTCGCTTCCGCGTTCTCCCCAGGGACGAGACTGGTTGTGGCTATGGCCCCCGCGTTCACCATCGGGTTGGTACGGCCATCCGTGTTGCGTTCGACGCCAGCAAGCGAATTGAACGCGTAACCCGTCGCGTTCACGCCCAGTCGCTCCCGTGCTCCCGTTGCTCCGATGATGTCGCAGACCAGCGCGAAGATAAACGGCTTTGAAACGCTCATGATGGTGAATTCGTGCTCGGCATCGCCAACGGCGAAAATACGCCCGTCAATGCTAGCGACACAGATCCCGAACAGATTGCTCGGTATATTCGCGAGGGCCGGGTAGACCTGAGAATTCTGCCCAAGTGTCACTTGCGCAAAGCGCTCGTGAGCCTCGGTTACTAATCGCACGACCGTGTCAGACGGCGGGAGGTTGCCTGTCGACACATAGGAATCGTGAGGGTGATGCAAGGGGTCTAGAAGTTCCATGCACTTCTCCTTAACATTTAGGAGAAATTTAGTTCGCTGAAGATGGAGTTTTCTTGCCTTGATTGTGGGATGTTAGTCCCTAAAACCATCCTTTGCAATAGATTGCTAAAATAAATGCCTTGGGATTGACCAGGTGGCTTTGCTGATCGTGTGGCGGTATTTGGCGCAATCCAGAGAAGGCATTCTGCCCTCGATTGACATTGTCGCCCGCGCTCCTTGGTAGCGGAAGATCCTGCCGAACGCTGACGAAATCCGCCGGAAGGAAACGGCGCAATCGCCACTGCCGCCTGGAACGCCTTCATCGCTGGGCAAACAAACGCATTGCTTAAGCGGATGAATTGAAGTGAGCAGATGTCTAACCGGATTGATACCCATCTAGCCCTGCTGCCGAGGCTGCGTCGGTCGGAAGTAAGCATCTGCCGATCGGAACGTCGCGACCATCTGACATCCCCTTATAGATCTCTATAGTGATGCTTTGCGATCGATCTTAATTGAAGGCCAAATTGTCCGTTTTCAGCACGATCTCATTCTCAAATGAGCAACCGTGGTTTGCATGGACCTGCAACAAAAGCGGCGACAAAAAGGCAGCTAGGTCGATCAGGTACTTTGAAGCTTTTCGGATAGGGTTGGGGTCAAGTTGCTCTGGTCCGCACTTTCCTCTGCCTGGCCTCCCGCAAATGCTTGTAGACTGTGGCCCGCGAGATCCCGAGCAGCCGCGCCAGATACGGCACAAGATTTCGGATGGCGAAATAACCCTCCTGCTCCAGTGCCTCTACCAGACCGGCATGGTCCTCCTTTGCTAGCGCCGATGCCGCCAGCCCGCGTTCGCCGAGGAAGTCCGCAATCGCTGCATTTACGGTTTCCTGCCAATCCGACTGGAAAAGGGCTGACGGCTGTCTGCCATCTCCCTGAAATGCGGTCAGCATATTCAGCGCGTCACGCGCCAATTCCATCGGCTCGATATCGAAATTGATGCACAGCAATCCGAAAGGCGTCCCGTTCCTTCCGCGCAGGACCGAAGTCACGGACTTGAGCTTTCGTCCATCGAAATTGGTCTTTCGATAGGGTCCGATAACATCGCTGTCGAGCGAACCGATATCCTTGAGGTCAGTGAGCGAGGAGCCGCCGACCTGACGTCGCGAGATATTGTTTGCGATATAGGCGATCTTCGTTGTCTTCAAATCGTGAATGACCACCTCCGCATGCGGTTTGAGCAGCATCGCGATCGCCTCCGCAACTGACGCAAAACCCAGCACATCCTCTTCAGAGGTCGGCTCTTTGGCATTGGCGGCCTTCTTTGACATCTGCGGTATTCCTATCTGCATGTGCGGTAACAAAATCTCTGCATTTGACAAAATGTCAACGCACTTCTACCCTAACATCTCCTGACCGTCACCCGCCGAAGCGATCCTGTCACCGTCCAAGTTGGAGAATCTCGTTATGCCGGTACTGCCTGACTTCAAGCTCGAGGCCTATTTTTCGAAATGGGAGTTCACGGCTCGCTATCACATGACGGGGTCCGATGCGCAGAGCATGACGATGGACGAGCTGCTGGCGATGGGGTCCGAAGAGCAGCGGGCTGCGTTCAAGAGCCAATGGCTCGGCTATACGGAGACCTTCGGCGATCCGGAACTGCGGGAGACCATTGCTGGCCTGTACGAGCGGATGCAGAGCGCGGATATTCTCTGTTTCGCCGGAGCAGGCGAGGGGATTTACATCGCCATGCATGTGCTCCTCGAAAAGGGTGACCATGCGATTGTGGTGACGCCGAACTACCAGTCGGCCGAAACGGTCCCCCTGAGCATCTGCGAGGTTTCGGGGGTAGCGCTCGATCCGGCCGACGGCTGGTCGCTCGATATCGATGCGGTGCGGGCGGCGATCCGGCCGAATACGAAGCTGATTTCCATCAATTTCCCACACAACCCGACCGGCAAAATACTCGAAAGGGTCAGGTTCGATGCTTTGGTGGAGCTCTGCCGCCAACACGGCATCTGGCTTTTCAGCGATGAGGTCTATCGTGGTCTCAACATCGACGGCAAAGCGCAACTCCCGGCGGCGGCCGATGTTTACGAACGTGGTCTTTCGCTTGCGGTGATGTCCAAGGCCTTCGGACTTCCCGGCCTGCGCATCGGATGGATCGCCTGCCGGGATCGCGCCGTGATCTCGCGCATGGAGCGGATGAAACACTATATTTCGATCTGCAACGCCGCTCCCAGCGAAAGCTTGGCGAAGATCGCCCTACAAAATTCCGGCCGTATCCTTGAACGCAACAATCGTCTGATTGCCGCCAACCTGAGCAAGTTGCAGGCTTTGTTTGCGGAATTCGAGGGCCTGTTCGAATGGTATACCCCCGACGGCGGCTGCGTCGGCTATCCACGCTACAGGGGCGCCGATGGCGTGGAAAATTTTGCGCGCAACCTCGTGGAAAGCGCCGGCGTGCTTTTGCTGCCTGCCAGCATCTATCGCTCCGAGCTCAATCCGACGCCCGATAACCGATTTCGCATCGGCTTCGGGCGCGCCAATATCGAAGAAGGCATCGCGGCGATGCGCTCCTACCTGATCCGAAACGGTCAATAGGACAGTCCATCGACCGAGACGCCATTGCTCTCCTACGCGTTCGGCCCCACGAGCGATGATCGCCATCGAGATATAGCGGGCCTCTTCGGCCCGGCGGCCCTCGATCGCCAAGGCGTGAGCCAAGTGGATCGTGGGATTGGGATGGCTACGCGCGAGCCGAAGCGGCAGGCAGTGCGGATGAGACCTTTGCCTGCCAACACTTTGACCGCCTCACGAAGAGCATTGCGGCCGACGCCGAATTGGGCCGCCAGATCTGCTTCCAGCGGAAGGTGCATGCCAGGCTGTTTATTGCCCTGCACGATCGATCGCCCCATCGATTGGACGGTATCCGCGATGACGCCCTTGGGTAGCAAAGGCTCCTCCTTGAACCAGCAAAAGGCTTTAAAATTCGATCTAGTGATCAGTATCAACGAGGAGCTTGGCGCCATTACCTGCCTGCCGCCATGGTCCGGCAGGTACGCCGGGTCGGGAATGCCTTCTAAAAAGACCGGCAGGCACGCAAAGAGGAAAACGCCCCCTTGAGAAAAAGCATATTGTATGACAATCATACCAAATGACTGTGTAGCGAAGACGCGTTCTAAGCTTCACTATGGAAGGTTTTGACCCTGCGGGGGACGCGGTGTGGCGCGGCAGGCAGGGGATGGTTATGGAGGAAAGAAATTTGTCTGATCAGCCCACAGCGCAAGGCGTATTCGATATCGGTATCAATGGGCGGTTGACACCATCGCAATTCGTGCTTCTCGGCATGCAGAACGTGTTCGGCATGACCGGCATGTTCGTTTTCCCCGGCATCATGGGCCGGGCTTTCAATCTGCCGGCGGACCAGATTGCCTATCTCTATGGCATGACTTTCATCGTCTGCGGCATCATCACCATTCTGCAATCGGTCATTCTATTGCGGCTGCCGATCGCTCAGGGACCGTATGCCGGCAGCTTCGCTGCGCTGTTGACCGTCGGACATTTGCAGAGCGGTGGATTGGGCGTCGCCTACGGCTCGTTCTTCGTAGCATCGTTGATCTGGTGCGCATTGAGCCTACCGATCCGCGGCTGGAGCGTCATCAGCATTTTCGCGCGCTTTCTGCGGGTGCCGATCATCTCGGGCATGATGGTCATGCTGATCATGATCCAGATCGCAAGCGTCGCTTTGCCGAACTGGATCGGTCAGCCGACGAGCCCCGGATTTCCGACGATCAACCTGCTGTCGGGTGCCGTCGCCGTCGTCGGTATCGTCGCTGCCATGCTGTGGGGCGGCCAGCGGTTTCGCCGCGTCGCCATTCTCATCGGTCTGGCGCTGGGTACGCTGTGTTATGCTCTGTTCAGCCCCATTTCTCTTGCGCCGGTCGTCTCGGCGCCTCTTATCGTGGAGCCGAAACTTTTCCCCTTCGGCTACGGTGTCCGTCTGGATTTGGTCATCGTCTTCCTGCTGGTGCTTCTCCCAGCCGGCATGGGCTCCATGGCGCTCTATCAGACGGTGGCGGACTGGGGTGGAGAGAAGCTTACGCCGGGACGCATGTCTGAAGGCATCTTCGGTGTCGGCATAGGCTCGGTGATTGCCGGCCTGTTCGGCGGCTTCAGCACTATCGTCTATCCCGACAATATCGGCATGCTCAGGACGACGCGAGTTGGATCACGCTATGCGACGCTGGCGGCTGGGCTGCTGCTGATCGTCTTCGGTGGCTGCATCAAGTTCGACATGCTGCTGGTTGTTGTTCCCCTGCCGGTCATTTCAGCGGCGGCGACGCTTTTGTTCGGTATCGTCTTCATGCACGGCGTCCATATCCTGGCGCAGGTCGAATGGGACGACCGTCGGCTGATCGCAGCCGGCCTAGCCTTTCTGGTCGGCCTCGGCGGATTGTTCCTGACGCCCGATGCGCTTCATGCCATGCCGTTGGTGTTGCAGATGATCCTGCAGCAGCCTGTGATCTCGGGCGGATTGACGCTGGTCGTCCTGCATTCGCTGCTCTGTTCGGCTTCTCCGGCGCGCGCGACCGTTGGCGGTGGAGCGGAGGCCAAGGCAGCCATCAGCAGTGGCCGGGCCAGACATTGAGATCATGTCGCCCTTGAAACCAATTGAGGCCGGTAGGTCAGCCACCGGCCTCAATCGTCAGGATACGAGGGAAACGTATCCCGCCTTTGATCGATAATTCTACGCGGCGGTATCGCGCCTCGGCACGCCGACGCTTGGCTCGGCGACAACACCGCGGCTGGTCTCGTCGGCCTGAGCGAGCTGCATGATTTCGGCCAGGATCGAGAGTGCGATGTCGCCGGCGCTCTTGCTGCCGGCAAAAAGGCCAGCGGGTCCGTGGATCCGGCCGATCTGGGCTTCAGAAATACCCATTTCCGCCAATTGGCGAACACGTAGGCGATGCGTCGCTCGGCTACCCATCGCGCCGATATAGAAGGCGCTGGTGCCGAGCGCGGACGGCATCATCTCCAGTTCCCATTCATGATCATGGAACATGAAAACGATGGCCGTCCGCGCATCGGCGTCCATCCTGGGAGGATGTTTCGATCCGGTAAGCGCCACTGTTTTTATCATCTGGGATGCCAGGCGTTGCAGCGTTGGTTGGTCATAGGACCAGACCGTGACATCGAAGCCGCCGATCGTCGCCATGCGCGCCAGTTGCACCGTGGCCGGGCCGACACCCGCCACAATCAATTTCCTCCTCGGCTGGTATTGTCGCAGCGTCCATTCGTCCCCGGCATCATCCGGCATGGGGACTTTGATGACCGCCGGCAATCGCTTCTCCAGCCGCGCATCGATGGCGGCGAGGTCCGCCTCTTTCGTCTCGACATCGAAGACCAGTTCGATGGCGCTGCCGCAGGGGAGTTGGATGTCGATATATTTCGAGCCGCGCCCATAACGGACGGTTCTGTTTTTGCCCTCGGCAATCGCATCCATCGCTTCGGCAACCACGGCGCGCTCGATGCAGCCGCCCGAGAGATAGCCGACCCATTCGCCAGTTTCCGACACCGCCATTTGTGCGCCAATGGGCCGGGGCGAAGAGCCTTCGATCTTGACGAGTGTGACAAGCGCGACCCTTTCGCCGAGCCGCATCCGCTCCAGCGTGAAATCGAGCACGTAGTCGTCAAAGGCTTCCCAACTGCCGTCAGCATTTTTCATGAGACCAGACCCTGTCCTATCGAAGCGACTTGTGTTCCGCCTCGTTCTTCAGAAGTCCGGCGATCATGAAGGCAAGTTCAAGCGCCTGATTGGCATTCAGCCTCGGATCGCAATGGGTGAGATAGCGGTTCGGCAGATCGATCTCGGTCAGGCCGCCGGCGCCGCCTGTGCATTCGGTCACGTCGCTTCCGGACATTTCGATGTGGATGCCGCCGGCGATTGTTCCCTCGGCCCTGTGGATGGCGAAGAAATCCTTTATCTCGCGGGAGATGCGCTCGAATGGCCGCGTCTTGTAGCCGTTGCCGGCCTTGATCGTGTTGCCGTGCATCGGATCGCACGACCAGACCACCTGCCTGCCTTCGCGCTCGATGGCGCGAATGAGCGCCGGCAATTTGTCGCCGACCTGATCGTAGCCGAAACGGGCGATCAAGGTCAGGCGGCCGGGCTCGTTGGCCGGGTTGAGGATATCGGTGAGGCGCAAGAGCGTATCGGCCTCGAGCGAGGGACCGCATTTCAGGCCGATCGGATTCTTTACACCGCGGCAGAATTCCACGTGAGCGTGGTCCGGCTGTCTGGTACGGTCGCCGATCCAAAGCATATGGCCTGAAGTCGCGTACCAGTCGCCGCTGGTGGAATCGACCCGCGTCAGGGCTTCTTCATAACCGAGCAGCAGCGCCTCGTGGCTTGTATAGAAATCGGTCCGCGACAGTTCCGGATGCAGTTCCGGATCGAGGTTGATGGCTCGCATGAAGGCGAGCGTTTCCGTGATGCGGTTCGCAATCACATGGTAACTCTGACCCTCGGAGCTACCTTCGACGAAATTGAGCATCCATGTGTGGACGTTTTCCAGGTTGGCATAGCCGCCTTGGGCGAAGGCCCGCAACAGATTGAGCGTTGCCGCCGATTGCCGGTAGACCATCTCCTGGCGGGCAGGGTCCGGTGCACGTGCTTCAGGCGTGAATTCGATGCCGTTGATGACATCGCCGTGGTAGCTCAGCAGTTCGATATCGCCCTGCTTTTCCATCGGAGTCGAGCGTGGCTTGGCAAATTGCCCGGCAATGCGCCCGATCTTTACCACCGGGCGTGAGGCGGCAAAGGTCAGCACGACGGCCATCTGGAGGAAGAGGCGGAACATGTCGCGGATGTTGTCGGCACCGTGTTCGGCGAAGCTCTCCGCACAGTCGCCACCCTGAAGCAGCAAAGCCTTGCCTTCGGCAACGCTGGCAAGCCGCGCCTTCAGCGCACGGACCTCTCCGGCAAAGACCAGCGGCGGATAGGATGCGAGACGTTCTTCGACAAGGCGCAACTGTTCCTTGTCGGCAAAGTCGGGTACCTGCGCCATCGGCCGGTCACGCCATGTGGATGGGGTCCATATCTGCTGCATCTCTTCCTCCCCGATATCCTCTTTTGTTTTTAGGCAACTTTTGTCAGCGTCTTGAGTGCGTCGGCGATCACCACGGGCACTTCCAGAGGCGAGAAGTGCCGCACGCCTTCCATGATTTCCATCTTCGCACCGGGAATGTGGTCAGCGAGATATTTTGCCATCTCCGGCGGTGTGGCGTAGTCCTCGGAACCGACCTTGATCTCGCAGGGGAAATCGAATTTCGGCAGAAAGGCACGCAGGTCGGCGGCACCCAGCATGGTGCATGTGGCAGCATAGGCGTTCAGATCGTTCGCCAGGAAAACCTGGATGGCAGCGTCGAGAACCACAGGGTTCGCCTCGCGGAAGGCATCGCCGAACCAGCGGGTTTTCTGGAAGCCGACGAGGGAGGAGAGGCCTTCAGTCAGTGCCTTGTTGCCGCGCTCGGCCCAGGCTTCCGGTGCATTTTCGCCGTACCAGGCCGTGGTGTCGAACAGGCCGAGCCCATCAACACGTTTCGGATGCCGGCCGGCAAATGCCAGGGTGACGCAGCCGCCCATGGATGCGCCGGCGACCACGGCCGAAGTCCAGCCGACATGATCCATCACATCAGCGATATCGTCGGCGAACTGTTCGACGCTGTAAGGACCTTCGGGCTTATCGGACTTGCCGTGACCACGGCAATCCAGGATCAAAACATCACATGCGCCAGCAAGGGCTGCCACGGTCGAATTCCAGAAGCTCTTGTCCATGGCAAGCGAATGCACCAGCACGCAACGGCCCCGGCCGTTGCCGGGTACAAGCTGATAGGAAATGCGGGTGCCGTCACGGGTCGTGGCGAAGTCGGATTGTGTCGCTTGGGAGGTCATGTCGGTCTATTCCTGTATGAACGTGGGAAATGCTAGTGCCGCGGCAACGGATATTTCGGCATCCGCCCGCGACGGGAATCCTATTCGGCCACCTTCCGCGCCGGTCCCTTCGGCAGGTTGAACATGCCGCGCGGCAGGCCCTCCATGAAGGCGAGAACTTCTTCGCTGTCGATCACGTCGGCATATTTGGCGTTGAGATCGCAGAGCGCGATCGCGTGGCTGGCTTCGGATCGCTCGAAACAGGCGTCCTCGACCATGGTGACCCGATAGTTGTAGCTGAAGGCGTCGACGACGGTGGCGCGGACGCAGCCGCTGGTCGCCGTCCCGGCAACGATCAGGCTGTCGCAGCCGAGCAGCGTCAGGTAGCTGACAAGATTGGTGCCATGAAAGCCGCTCGGCTTCTGTTTATAGATGACGAGATCCTGCCGGCTGGGGGCGATCTGCGGCATGATCTCGTTGCCGTCCTGGTTGGTGCCTCCAGGCTTTTCGCCGCTGCGGCCGTTTTTCCAGGCCCAGGCGCCTGCATCCCAATTGTCGGCCCGGCGGACACCCGTGGTGTAGATGACGGGCAATTCACGGTCATGGGCAACGTCGATCAAGTTACGGATGATCGGAAGCGCATCCCAAGCGGCTTCACCGCCGGACTGACGCCAACGCTTGATCGATTCCAATAGAGGCTCACGGCGATCGCCACAAAAGGCATAGTTGACGTCGACAATCAAAAGAGCCGGCCTTTTGCCAAAGCCTTGCCGCACGCCGTAGCCGGCCAGTTCGAACACAGCTTTGTCCCGTTCAGTCAGAAACTTGTCCCAAATTCTCTCGCCCATGTTCTCTCTCCCTTGAAAAGACGGACCGGAACCCTCTGTGACCAGCACATTGCGCAACCCGATCCGGAAACATTCGGTCCGCGGACTTGACTTATGACATAGTTATGTTTGTATGGCAAACATACACTATGACAAGATGACATCGAATTGCAGCGGGTGGTGAACGGGCTGAAGGTTTGTAATTGGTCAGGTGATCCGCGCGCTTGGCGCCTGTGGGAGGAGAATGCTTATGTTGGCGAAAACGATTGTTCGCGGTGGCTTTTTTGCCGTCGCAGGAGCCTTGATGACAGCCGCCGGGTTTGCCTCCGCCGCCCATGCCGCGGATGTGTGGAAACACGGCATCGTCGAAGCGAAGGGCGATTCCGGATTTCTGTTCCAGGCTGCCGAAGGTGGCTTTGCCGCCAAGCGCAATCTCAATATCGACATGGTGGAATTCACCGGCGGCCCGACGGCACTGAAGGCTCTGATCGCCGGAGAACTGGATAGCTTCGAAGCAAGCCCTGTCGTCGCTTTCGCCGCCATGCATCAGCGTGCCGACATCAAGATCATCGGCTGTAACTGGCCGGGCATGACCTATACGATCTTCGCTGCCAAGAATATTGCAACGCCTGCCGACCTGAAGGGCAAGGCTGTCGGTGTTTCTGCGCCGGGCTCGCTTCCTGCGCTGTTTGGCCAGCTTGCTCTTGAGGCGGCGGGCATTTCCGACAAGGATGTCCGATACGCCAATGCCGGCGGCAGCGCCGACCGCGTACGCGCGATAAGTTCAGGCGTGGTCGCCGCCGCCGCCAGCTCGAGCGAGTTTGCCGTCAGCGCCGATAAGCTCAACATCAAGCCGCTGCTTTCCGGCGCGGAAGTGACGCCGAAATTCGTCAAGGTCTGCATCATGACGACAGGCGCGAAGATCAAGGAGCGCCGGCAGGACATGGTGAACTTCCTCGCATCCGAGATGGAAGGATTGACCTACGCAGTCAACAATAAGGACGCGATGATCACGCTTGCCAAAAAGGTTGCCCATCTGCCCGACAGCGACAAGACGGCGGAATTCATCTATGACGAGGCCATCAAATACAAGGCGATTGCGACGGACCTGGCGATCCCGCTCGACAATCTGCAATGGACCGACGATCAGATGGTGCGCCTCGGCGCCCTGCGGCAGAAGGCCGATGTCCACACCTTCGTCGACGACAGCGTTCGTACGGAAGCCTTGGCGACCGTCAAGAAATAAGCCGATCTACCAAGGAGGACTCTGCATGGCCCATCTGGAGGTGCAGAACATCATCAAATCATTTCGCACACGCTCGGGCGTTGAATTCGCTCGCGCCCTCGACGGTATCTCGTTCGACGTCGAGAAGGGCGAGATCATCGCATTGATCGGCCCGAGCGGCTGTGGAAAGACCACCGCATTGCGCATCATCATGGGCCTCGAAACGGCAACGTCGGGCCAGGTGCGGGTTGCCGGCCGGCCGATTTCGGGCTGCGGCTACGATCGCGGCATGGTATTCCAGCATGCGGAGTTGCTGCCTTGGCGAAGCACCTTGAGCAATATCGGCTACGGGCTGGAGATGAAGGGCGTCAAGGAGCCGGAATTATCGCGCGCTGCCGGCCATTATCTTGAACTCGTCGGTCTCAATCATGCCCGCACGCTAAGGCCGCACCAGCTGTCCGGCGGCATGAAGCAACGCGCCGGCATTGCGCGGGCACTCGCCATCGATCCCGAGGTGCTGCTGATGGACGAACCCTTCGGCGCGTTGGACTCGCAAACACGCGAAACGCTGCACGGTGAGCTTCTGTCCATTCATGCCAAGACCGGCAAAACCATCATCATCGTCACGCACGATCTCGACGAAGCGGTCATGCTGGCCGACCGCGTCGTCGTCATGCGCAAAGGCTCGGTCGGACAGATCATCCCGGTCGAACTCGGCCGCAATCGGGCCGACATGCGCGCCGTTCGCACCTCTGAGGAATATTCGAGGAAGCGGACCATGATTTGGGAAGCCTTGCACGACAGCGAGCGGCAGGCCGCCTAAGGAGTAGGAACTATGACGACAACGGAAGCAGGAAGAACTGTTTCGAAAACATCCGCCGGCGACAATGTCCGCTGGTCGATGCCGGGCTGGATGATCACGACCATATCGGTCATCATTGCGGTTGCGCTTTGGGAATATTTCGGCCGCAACGCCAACCCATTGCTCGGCACCTATCCAAGCGCAATCTTCGTCGCCTTTGTGGACATGATGCGGGATGGGCGGTTGCTTCAAGCCTTCGTTGAAAGCAGCCAGCCTTTTGCAGCCGGTTATATCGCCGCCGCCATCATCGGCATTCCGGTCGGCCTGCTGCTCGGACGTTACCGCTTTCTGGAATCGGCTTTCGGCATCTATGTCACCGCCGGTTATGCGACGCCGCTGATCGCTCTCGTGCCGCTGATGATCCTGTGGTTCGGTCTTGGCTTCATGGTCAAGGCCGTCATCGTTTTTCTGCTGTCCTTCTTTCCGATCTGTCTCAATACCTGGTTCGGCGTGAAGGCCGTTCCGAAGACATTGATCGAGGTCGGTACAGCCTTTTGCGCCCCGCAGACGCAGATCATGCGCGGCATCGTCCTGCCCGCGACGATCCCCTACATCATGGCTGGTCTGCGGCTCGGCATCGGCAAGGCCGTCATCGGCATCGTGATCGCCGAATTCCAGACGGCGATCTCCGGGCTCGGCGGAATCATCATCACCTCGGCGAATGCTTTTCAGACTGCGGAGATGTTCGTGCCGATCGTGCTGATCATGGTTATTGCGGTGGCGCTGACTGCACTGGTCGGTTGGCTCGAAAAGATCGTTGCGCCGTGGCAGAGCGAAATTGCCGGCCATGACGCGGCCTGAGGCAGATCGCCTATTCCTGCCTTTTCGGAACAATAGAAAAGCCGCCGTAGGGGATTTTCGGCGGCTTTTCGCTGTGGGACAGATTTATCCACCGTCATGTTCTTCCGGTCGAAGGCATGGGGGACGCGCCGTGGGGGTGAATGCCAATGCCTGGACCGGATCTATGGAATTTCTCTGTTTCCCTCTATGAAGCGCTGGGCGTTTCGGATGCTTGCCTTTGCCTTCAGGACGAAAGCGACGTCGATGTCCCCGTGCTGTTGTTCGCGGCCTGGCTCGGGACCCGCTCCGTTCCGCTGCCTACCGACGATCTGGAGCGTATCGCCGAAAGCGTCGACGCATGGCATGACGAAGTGATCGTTCCCTTGCGAACTCTGCGCAAGCGGCTGAAGGCCGGACCGGCGCCGGCGCCCGGCAAGCGGACTGAAGCTTTGCGCAATATGATCAAAGGCGCCGAACTCTCGGCGGAGCGTATCGAGCTCTATGTGCTGGAGGCGGCGGGACTTGCGCTCGCGAAGGCCGACGGTGCCAACCCGCTCGAAAACATGGCCGTCGCCGTCCGCTATTATCGGGGCGGAGATATGAGCGAGCGGGCATCTTCATTGATAGAGACAATCGCCGAGGCTTTACCGCTTCGGGGACAACCACCTCAGATATCCTAGACATCGGGCGGGACCGCGAAGATTATCTCGATCGTGGGGTGTCGGAATCTCCTTTAGCCAGTCGTCTTTAAGACAGACAGGCTACGGAGAACACCAATGATTATTACTATCACCGCCTTTGAACGGTCGCCAGATCGCGGCAGGGGGCTGGCGCGTGACATGCGCGTTCGCTGGGCGCTCGAAGAAGTCGGCCAGCCTTACGACGTTCGTCTTCTTTCGTTCAAAGCGATGAAGGAACCCGCGCATCTCGCGCTTCATCCTTTCGGGCAGATTCCGACCTATGAAGAAGGCGATCTCGCCCTGTTCGAGTCGGGGGCGATCGTGTTCCATATCGCGGAGCGCCATGCGGGCCTGCTGCCAGGCGATGCGAATGCCCGGGCGCGGGCGATCACATGGATGTTTGCCGCAGTCACTACGATGGAGCCGCCGATCGTTGATCGCGAAGTCGCCAAGCTCCTGGAGGGCAACGAGACCTGGTACGAGCGGCGTCTGCCTCTTGTCGAGGAACGCATCCGCAATCGGTTGAACGAACTTTCCTGTCGCCTCGGCGATGCCGACTGGCTCGACGGCGAGTTCAACGCCGGCGACCTTCTGATGGTGTCCGTGCTGCTCCGGTTGAAAGGATCGGGTATTCTGGACGAATACCCAAACCTCTCCGCCTATGTCGCCCGCGGCGAAGCGCGGCCCGCATACAAGCGTGCGTTCGACGCTCAGTTAGCGGTTTTCACCGCCGCATCGGTCGCCTGACAAAGGTCCGCTCTGGACTCGAAGCCTTCATTCGAGTCTTTCGCCCAGTTTGTGGGTCCTGACCCTAGAGCATCCATGGTGATCCCACTGAAAGCGGATGCTTTAGTCTTCTTTCCAGCGCTTGACGATTGGCAGATGGATGTCGAAGAGGTCAAGGGCGCGGCCGACAGTCTGATTGACGATGTCGTCAATCGTTTGCGGCTTGCTGTAGAAGGCCGGCACCGGCGGCATGATGATCGCGCCGTTGCGCGTCGCCTGGTCCATCAGGGCAATGTGACCGGCATGCAAAGGCGTTTCACGCAGCAGCAGCACCACGCGCCGGCGCTCCTTGAGGCAGACGTCCGCCGCGCGGACGATCAGCTCGTCATTGTAGGAATTGGCAATGCCGCTCAGCGTCTTGATCGAGCAGGGAGCGACGAGCATGCCCGCCGTGCGGAAAGACCCAGAAGAAACGGCCGCGCCGATATCCCGATAGTTATAGAGCTTGTCGGCAAGGCTACGAATCTCGTCTGCGCTCTGATCCACTTCGTCCGCTGCCGTTTTCAGCGCCGAGGGAGAGATGATCGCATGCGTTTCGACGTCGGATACGTCCCGCAGCAGTTGAAGCGCACGCACGCCGTAGATGACGCCGGAAGCCCCGGTGATCGCTATGATGATGCGTCGCATGCCCTTCGAACTTTCTATGCCTGCATTGAAATCTAGCCGTCGCTTGCGTGCAGTGCGGAGCGAGCGGAATTGGCGACATGGGTTTCCGCAGCGGCATGCGCCGCGCTCTTGTCGCGCTTGCTGATGGCACCGACAATCTGCTGGATCTCCGTGATGCTCTGTTTTCGCCGTTCCGGCCGCACGACCGAGCGTCGGCGAAGCGGCGAGGTGAGAAGCGTCAGCTTCTTCAAGAGATCGAAGGCGATCGGATTGCGGGCGCCGGTGCAGATGAGGTCGTAGAAATCGCGCTTGGTGGCCACGATTTCTTCGGCGGTGCCGCTCCGGTAGGCGGCCGTGAGTTTTTCGCTCTGCGCCTTCAGCGCTGTCACTTCCGCATCGGGTGCGTTCTCGATGAACTGCTCGACGATCAGCGGCTCCAGCACACCGCGGATGCGGTAAATGTTTTCCGCATCCGCGGGCGTCACCGTGACGACGGCGAGCCCGCGATTGTTGAGGTCGGTCAGGATGCCTTCGGCCTGCAACTGGCGCAGGGCCTCGCGCAGAGAGGTGCGGGACACGTTCAGTTGCTGGCACAGATCTTTTTCGACCAGCCGCGTGCCTGCCTCGAGAAAGCCGGTCTCGATCGCCCGCCGCAGCGACTGGATGATCTTGTTCCGCAGCGGAGCGGATTCTTGTTTCAATGGCCCAAAAGGTTCTCGTTCTGTCGTGTTCATTCTGTTCCCCGCTGACACCATGTCCGCAATTTAACGCCAACCCAATCCCGACGGACGAGCAGACGATCCCACTGTATTGCGCGAAATAGCGATTCACCGTCAAGCGATTGTATCGATCGGACAGATGTTGCGCCCCTCCGTTGTTCCTCCAGCGCCGTCATTGCGAGGGGACCATGGGCGGACACAGGCTTCTTCCCGTGTCCGCCCATGGGAATCAGCGCTTCTTTTCTATGTCGCGCGCCGGCGTCTCCGGCTTCATGCCGCCCTGGCGGCGGGCATAGGTGTTTTCTCCCGTAGCCCGCCAGTCACCCGTGACGGCGGCATCGGCAAAACCGCTCCAGAGATCACTCCAGTCGCCGAGTGAATAGCCGTGCCACGGCGGCTGCGGCGAAAGACGCGGCAATTGCAGGTCCTCCCAGATCTTGCGAGCTCGGGTCATGTAGGGTTCTGCCGGCAGGGCGAGCGGTGGCATCGGCGCCTTCAAGGTGGCGTCGATCAGAAGGGTACCCTCGGCGGTCTTGGCGGCGGATTTCGGACCGTGGCCGCCGGAGCGGTAGGGTGTGATGTGCACGTCGTCGATCATGTTGGCACGATAGGCCAGCGACCAGAACACGGCGTCGGCATTGCGCGAATCGATGTCGTCCGAAACCGCGATGACGATCTTGCCGCACTGGGCCTGCAACGTGGCCGCACCTTGCAGGCCGCGCCAGATTTCCGATTGCGGTGCGCTGCGGTTGAACTCGAGGAAGATGACCTTGCGGATATTGGTCAGCGGCTCATGCATGACGACGCGCTTGATGCCTTTGACGTTCAGGGCCTTCTTCAAGTGGTTGAGGAAGAGCGGTTCGTAGGCGACGCGCTTAAGCACGCTTGATTCGCTTGGGGTTACCTGGCTGACGATCGACACCAGCACCGGCTTGCGCTTGCGGGTGATCGCCGTCACCCGCATCGACATGTTGAAGTCCTCGAGGGCGACATGGCCGTGGCTTTCGCCGAAAGGTCCTTCGGGCTCGAGAAGCTCGGTATCGATCAGACCTTCGATGACGATCTCTGCGTCGGCGGGGACTTCGAGGTCGATGGTCTTGCACCGCACGATGCGGATCGGCTTGCCGGTCAGCCCGCCGGCAACGCCAAGCTCATCCTGATCGATCGGCAGTTTTTGCGGGCCGGTGAAGAGAACTGCCGGCGCGCAGCCGATGACGATGGCGCAGGGCATGGGCTCGCCGCGCTTCTGGTATTTCAACCAGTGCTGATAGCCGCCGGCGCCGCTGAGACGGCTGGCCATGCGCACGCCGAGACGATCTTCCGCCTTCAGCGCCGCACGATATGTGCCCATATTGCGGATGCCGTTGTCAGGGTCGCGGGTGACGCAAAGTGTCGCGGTAAAATAAGGCGCGCTGTCGAAGCCGGGTGTCGAGATTGGAACCGGCAGGCTGCCGAGGCCGCCGCCTTCCGTCTTCAGAGCGTCGCCGGTGATGACAATTTCCTGGCAGGGAGCGTCGTCGACCGTGACGGGATCGATCGGGTTTTCCATGGCGCGAACCCAGACGTCGCCGATCTCGTCTTCCTCGACGCCGAGGCCGGCGGCATAAATCGCCGGCGAGGCGGCGAGAACGCCGACGGCGACCGGGATGTCGTATTTTTCGCCCTTGGCGCCGTGAACGTCGGTGAAAAGAAAGCCGCGTCGTTGGTCGTCGGGAAGGCCGCCCTGAAATTGCCAGCGGGCAAGCGGATGCAACTCGCTGTCCTTGTCGATCGGAACCTGGATTTTCGTCAGGAGTCCGCGGGCCTCCAGCCGTGCAATGTGCTCCTGGAGATCCAACGGAGCATTTTGCTCTTTCGTCGTCATGGAAATTACGCTCCCAAAAATGCGTCGTCGGGGCCTGAAATGGCCGCCGCCTCCCGCAGAAATGTGTCTGTCTAAACGCTCCCGAAAAGGCTCAATCGAGAAGCACGCGCGAAAACGTTCGTCTTTTTCGATTGCATTACACCGCCATACTGTCATACATTATGACGAAGAGCAACAGCGTGCCGATGGTGATGAAGGTCCGAACCGACCGAAATGTCCCGAGGCAGGTGTCAAGGGGATCGAAGAGGTTTTATGGCGAGCCTACTCCAGCAAACTGCGGCGACTGATCGCGAAAACGCACAGGAAAAAATCAGCTATCCCGCGGTGACCCCCGAGATGAAGCTTGTGCAGGAGGCGCTATTCCGCCACGTCGGCAAGCCGATCCCGCGCAAGGAGGATGGACGCCTCATCACCGGCAAAGGCCGCTTCTCGGATGATTTCAGCCTGCCCGGGCAGACCTATGCGGCCATGGTGCGTTCGCCTTACCCGCATGCCCGTATTCTTGGCATCGATACGTCGGAAGCCTTGGAAAGCCCGGGCGTTCTGGCGGTCTTGACAGGTCAGGACATATTGGACGACGGGATTGCGCCGATACCGCACAGCCCCGTTCCCTCGACGAAGTTCGATATGAAGCTGACTGCACCGGACGGCGGCAAGCCGTTTGTCGGTCCACATTATCTTCTGCCGAACGACAAGGCCCGCCATGTCGGTGAGGCCATAGCCATGGTGATCGCAGAGACGGCGGCACAGGCCGTTGATGCCGCCGAAAAGGTGGCCGTCGACTATGAAGAACTGCCGCATGTCACAAGCACAGCCGCGGCAGCAGAACCCGGCGCGCCGGCGGTGTGGGACGAGGTGCCGGACAATGTCTTCATCGAGACGAAGTTCGGAGATTGGGAGGCGACCGACGCCGCCTTCGCCAAGGCCGATCACGTCATTCGCGCCGATTTCCACATCGACCGCGTGACCGCCGTCACCATCGAACCGCGCTCTTCACTCGGCCATTTCGATGCCGAGACCGGCCGCTATACGCTTTACGCCGGCAGCGGCGGCGCCGTGCGGCAGAAGAACGAACTTTCCAAAGTATTGGGTATCGAGCCGAAAGATCTGCGCGTACTTTCCTTCGACGTCGGCGGCAATTTCGGCGCGCGCAACCGCGCCTATGTCGAGTTCGGCCTCGTGCTCTGGGGCTCGCGTAAGGTCGGCCGTCCCGTCAAGTTCACAGCGACGCGGTCGGAAGCCTTCCTGACCGACTACCAGGGTCGCGACCTCGTGACCAAGGTCGAGCTGGCATTGACCAAGGACGGCAAGTTCCTGGCCATGCGGGCTGATAATCTCAGCAATGTCGGCATGCGCTGTGTGTCGCTTTCGCCGCTGAGCAAGGGGTCGGGTCTGATCACCGGTTCCTATGATATCCCGCATGCCGCGTTGCGCGCCCGCGCCGTTTTCACCAACACCATGTGCACGCAGGCCTATCGCAGCTCCGGCCGACCGGAGGTCACCTATGCCATCGAGCGTCTGGTCGAGATTGCAGCGCGTGAACTCGGCTTCGATCCGCTGGAATTGCGCCGCAAAAACCTGATCCAGCCGTCAGCAATGCCTTACACCAATGCGGTCGGCTCGATCTATGACAGCGGCGAATACGAAAAGAACATGGACCGCGCGTTGGAGATTTCCGGATGGAACGGTTTCGAGGCCCGGCGTACGGAAGCGAAGCGCCGCGGCAAGCTGCTCGGCCGCGGTTTCGCCAACTATGTCGAATCCTCCATCGGGTCGCCGAAGGAACGCGCCGAAATCGAGATCAAGGACGACGGCACCGTCGAAGTGGTCATCGGCACGCAGCCGAGCGGACAGGGCCATGAGACGAGCTTCGCCCAGGTGGTCGCCGACATGATCCAGGTGCCGGTCGAAAAGGTTTGGATCGTTCTCGGCGATACCGACATTGTCAGCGTCGGCGGCGGCTCGCATTCCGGCCGCTCGATGCGCCATGCCGGCACGGTCATGGCCATTGCGTCTGCCGATCTGCTTGCCGAAGGCCGCCGCCGGGCTGCCGAGCTGTTCGAGACGACTGTCGACTCGATCGATTTCGAGGGCGGCTATTTCAAGGTTAGCGGTACCAACAAGGCGATCGACATCTTCGCCCTCGGTCGCCAGACGCGCGCCACCGCCGGGCCGCTTCGCGTCGGCCGCGACAATGAGATGCACACCCCGGTTTTTCCGAACGGTGCCGCCGTCTGCGAAGTGGAGGTCGATCCCGAAACCGGCCATGTGCAGATATCAGCCTATTCCACGATCGACGATGTCGGCCGTTGCATTAATCCGCTGATCGTTCACGGCCAGACCCATGGCGGCATCGCTCAGGGTGTGGGTCAGGCAATGTGGGAACTCTGCGCCATCGATCCGACGACTGGCCAGCCGCTGGCGGGCTCGCTGATGGACTATGGCATGCCCCGTTTCGACAATCTGCCATCTTTCAATTGCGAGATCGCAGAGGTGATCTCGCCGACCAATCCGCTCGGCATCAAGGCCGGCGGTGAGGGCGGCACCACGCCGGCGCTGGTGACCGTGACCAACGCGGTCATCGACGCCTTGAAGGATTATGGCGTCACCCAGATCCCCATGCCGCTGACACCCTTCACCGTCTGGCAGGCGATCCAGCAAGCTGGCACCCCAGGCCAAGCCATAGTGGCAGCCGAATAATTCAGGAGCGTTTTCGATTATGACCGATCTTCAAACCATCCGCATCATCGCCTTTCCGGGCGCTCCGAACCTGCCGACCTTCGCCGCCATTGAAAAAGGCTTCTTCGCAGAGGAAGAACTTGCGATCGAGCTCACGCTGACGCCGAACTCCGTGGCGCAGGCCGAGCGCACGGCCGCCGGCGAGTTCGACATCATCTTCACGGCATTCGACAACGTCGTTGCCTATGGGGAAGGTCAGGGGCCGGCCGGGGCCGCCGTCAATCCGGATTACGTCGTCATCATGGGAGCGACGCAGCTAGAACTTGCGATCGTCGCAGCACCCGATGCCAAGACCTATGCCGACCTCAAGGGCCGTACGATCGCGCTTGATGCGCTCTCCACCGGCTTCGCCTTCGTTCTCTACGAGATGTTTGCACGGGCCGGTCTCAAGCCGGAGGACACGACCTTTGTTCCGGTGGGTGCGACGCCGCAGCGCTGGCAATCGGTCAAAGGCGGCGAGCACGCCGCAACGCTCACCATCGAGCCCTTCACCAGCATCGCACGCAAATCGGGTTTCAACGTGCTTGGTCTTTCGACCGAAATCTTCGACAGCTACCAGGGCGGTTCCGTCGCGGCACGGCGGCAATGGGCGAGCGCCAATCCGGAAACGGTGAAGGCATTCATCCGGGCTTATCTCAAGGGTCTTGCCTGGACGCTCGATTCGCAGAATCGCGCCGAGGCCGAACAGATCCTGCAGACGAAGATGCCGGAGATCCAGCCGGCCGCCCTGCAGTCGGTCATGACAAGCCTGCTGTCGCCGCGCTCCGGTCTGACGCCGGACGCCAGGATCCTGCCCGAAGGTATGATGCGCGTCCTCGATCTGCGCTCGCGTTTCGGCAAAAGCGGCAAGGTGCTGACCGACGCGGCAAAATATCTGGACCTTTCCTACTACGAGGCCGCCGACGGCAATCGATGACAAGAACGATAGTGAGGGAGGGGATCCATGGATCTCAAGGGTGAATACCGGATCAGGGCGTCACGCAACGACGTCTGGGCGATGATCAACGATCCGCAGGTGTTGAAGGACTGCATTCCTGGCTGCGACAGCCTCGACGGCAGCCTGGAAGACGGTTTTACGGCGCGCGTCACGACAAAAATCGGGCCGATCAAGGCGACCTTCGACGGTTCGGTGAAACTCAACAATATTCAGGCACCGGAGAGCTATACGATTTCCGGTGAGGGCAAAGGCGGTGTAGCGGGTTTCGCCAAAGGCGGAGCGGATGTGCATCTTGCCGAGGCCGAGGGCGAAACGATCCTCTCCTATACGGCCAAGGCGCAGGTTGGCGGCAAGTTGGCGCAGCTCGGAGCCCGCCTGATCGACTCGACCGCAAAAAAGCTGGCCGACGAATTCTTCGCGAGCCTCGCTGCCCGTGCTTCGGCCCCCGCCGCTGCCGTGGAGCAGGGGTCGGCAGCTTATGAAGCGGTCATCGTCGATAGCAATGCGGAGCCGGCGGTAGCGGTCGCCGCGCCGGCCGCTGCCGCGCCATCCTCCGTTACGCAGCCGACCGCATCGTCCAACAAGTCCACGCTCTTGCTCATCGGACTTGCCGTTGTCGTGATCGCAGCCATCGTCATCGCTGTGGCTGTCCATTGAAATAATCGAGGTTACCCATGTCCACCGTCACCCTCACCGTCAACAACACGCCGCAGACCAGGGAGATCGAGGATCGCACGCTGCTGGTCCATTTCCTGCGCGATCATCTTGGGCTGACCGGTACTCATGTCGGTTGTGACACGACGCAATGTGGCGCTTGCACGGTCATACTCGACGGCCGCGCCGTTAAATCCTGCACCATTCTGGCGGTGGCCGCCGATGGCGGTTCGGTCACGACGATCGAGGGGCTTGCGACCGGCGACAGGCTGCACGATGTCCAGACGGCCTTCCATGAATGTCATGGCTTGCAGTGCGGCTTCTGCACGCCGGGCATGATTATGGCTTCGGTCGACATGATCCGTCGCCATGACGGCGTGCTCGACGAGCATACGATCCGTCACGAGCTCGAAGGCAATCTGTGCCGCTGCACCGGCTACCACAACATCGTCGAGGCAGTCCTGATGGCGGCGGAAAAATATCGCGGCGAGCATCACGTCGCAGTCGAGTAACAGGGGAGCCGAGGCAACGCCATGTACATGTACGAGACCAAATACCATCGGCCGAAGACGCTCGCAGAGGCCGCCGAGATCTATTCCAATACTGAAGAGCCGGCCTATCTCTCCGGCGGCCATACGCTGATCCCTGCGATGAAGGGCCGGCTAGCCGCGCCCGCCAACCTGATCGACGTGCGGCGGATACCGGAGCTTGCCGGCGTCCGGATCGAAGCCGACCGCGTCATCATCGGTTCGGCGACCACGCATGCGGCCGTAGCTGCTTCAAAAGAGATCGCGGCCGTCATTCCGGCGCTGAGCGGCCTTGCCGGCTCGATCGCCGACGTTCAGGTCCGCCATGTCGGCACGATCGGCGGTTCGGTCGCCAACAACGACCCGGCTGCCGACTATCCCTCGGCCGTGCTCGGTCTCGATGCGACCGTCCACACCGACAGGCGTGCCATAGCTTCCGACGACTATTTTGCCGGCCTTTATACGACAGCGCTCGAAGAGGGCGAGATTCTCGCCCGGCTGGAATTCAAGATCCCCGAAATCGCCGGCTATGCCAAGTTCCGCAATCCGGCCTCGCGTTATGCTTTGGCGGCAGCCTTCGTCGCCAGGCATCGCGATGGCCATGTCCGAGTTGCCATTACCGGTGCCGGCAATTCCGGCGTATTCCGCTGGACGGCAGCGGAAGAAGCGCTGACGGCTCACCTTGCTCCGGAAGCCTTGATGGGGCTTCTGCCGGATCCCGCCGATATGATGGGCGATATGCATGCGTCGGCCGAATATCGGGCTCATCTCGTCGCTGTCATGACGCGGCGAGCCGTCGCCAGCCTCGGCGGCGTCGAGATCAACTGACACGTAAGGACTTTGTAGCGGAGGTTTCCGTTATTCCGCCGCAGCGGGTGATGCGGGTCGCATTGCGCGCATCATTGCATTTGCGCTGCGGGCCTCGATGGCCGACATGAGTGCGTGCAGCTCCGTCCGCCGTTTGTCCGCAGCCAGCTCGTCGACGAGTGACAGCCGGCGCAGAACGGTGATCCGGTTGTTCAACTGCGAAAGAATATCGGCGGCAACCCTGTTGCCACTGCCTTTGAGTAGCCTGGCGGTGAATTCGTCCTCGACCGCCAGGATGTCTTCGGGATCCACCAGCGAGTCGAGCTGATGGAGTATTTCCCGAAGCTGCCTGACCTGGAGCTCCGTCGCGTTGCGGCTGAAACCGTCGACGACAAGCCATTCGATCGCTTGGCGCACCGCATAGATCTCCTGCGCTTCTTCGGCACTTATATTTGCGACGACGCGGCCTCTGGGTGGGGCATTGACGATCATGCCCTCGGCCTCGAGATGCTGTAATGCTTCGCGCAGCACGGTCCGGCTGATCCGCATTTCCTCGCAAATCTCGCGTTCGATCAGTTTCTGGCCCGGGCGTAGCTTGCCGGAGAGGATCGATCCCCGGAGGCCGTCGGTCACTTGCTGACGCAACGAGACGGCGCGGGGTACGTTCAATCCGAGATTGGCCATAGACCTATTCCTTTCGAATATTCCCCAGGGCAACACCACCCGACCGTCCTGGCGATATTCCCAACGGGTTTTGCATCCTGCTGAACACAGACTTCGTTATATTCACTCATATATAACGTCAAGTCCAGCGCTGGGCGCGGAGGTCGGCGTCACCCATGCCAGGGAACGCGGAAAAGGCAATTTGCATATTCCGGCCTGCCCTCGAGATGGAACGCTGTCGGAAACACGCGTCTGCGCACTTTCAGCTCTCGGGGATGTTTTCCCTAAAAATGACCTGCAGCCGTGGTGGATGATAATCCATCGGCAGACCGCGGATCGCACGGCTCAGCATGGCCAAAGCTTCGCGGGCTTCGACGCGCGGGTTCTGGTCGATAACGGCGTCCAGTGTGCCGTCCAGCAAAAACGCCTTGTTGTGGTCCGTCAGTTCGTGGCCGATGAAAATGATCTGGCCTGCACGGTTGGACTCGATCAAGGCCTGGCCGATCCCCTGATTGCCGGCGCCGATATTGTAGATGCCGGAAAGATCCGGATGTCGCTTCAGAAGAGAAATGGCTTCCTCATAGGCTCTTTCCCGGTCGTCACGAATTTCTCGCAACTCGACAATTTCCAGATTTGGAAAATCCTCGCCCAGGATGTGGCGGAAGCCCATCTCCCGTTCTTCATGACCACGGTAGGAGAGCGATCCGGCAAAGAGCGCAACCTTGTGTTTGATGCCGCCGCCGAGGAAGCGTCCGAGCAGATAGCCAGCAAGGCGTCCGGCGGCGCGGTTGTCGATGCCGATATAGCCGATACGGGGCACATGCAGGATATCGGAGGCAAGCGTCACAATCGAGACGCCGGAAGCAGCCAGGTTGCGCATGGCTTCGCGTACCGTCGGATGGTCGAGTGCGATGACGCCGACCCCCAGCGTCTTTCCCTGCAATTCGTGAAGGGTCCGGGCCAAGGTATCGGGGTTGAAGCCCTCTATCGAATGGATATGGACATCGAGTTCATGTTGCCGCGCCGCTTGCCGCTCGATCTGCGCCAGGAGATTGGCGATGAAGGTGTTGGTGCCGGCTGGAAGGACGAAATCCAGCCGGATACGGTTTTGCGGCGACACAAGGGTCAAGCCGGAACCGGCGAGATAGCCGAGCCGCTTTGCGGTCTCGATCACGACCTCGCGCGTTCGCTCTTTGACGCCGTTGCGATTGTTCAGCACCCGATCCACCGTGGCGCTGGAGACGCCAGCCTCGCGAGCAATGTCGGTCAATGTCGATCGCAAATCGATTCCCTTCTACGCGATGATGGGAAATGATGTATTTCTAATCGCAGGAGATGCAAGGGGCGGATGACTGCAAGCCGCGAATTTTGCAAACTATCCCCTTGTTCTACACCCGTTTTTTCGAGCGTTTATTCCATTGTTGCCTCAATGAGCGGTGACATATTCGTTGGTTTCGATGCATTATGATGTAATATGATGTGTTATGATGTTGACATCGATCATTTGAAGCGTCAATAATCCTCACGGATCGGCAGAGGAGGAAGCTGCCGACGGGAGGGATCACCACAATGTCAAATCTGTTTCGCATGTCGCGCCGCGACTTGTTGGCGACCGGTGGCCGGGCGCTTGCCCTGACTGCCGCCGCGGGCATCGCCCCGCAATTCATTCGCCCCGGCCGTGCCTATGCCGCCGATGCTCTGGCGCCCGGCATGATCGGCGGCCCGACGGGCTTCGATGGCGCCGAGCGGTATCAGTACGGGCCGGACACGCCGGAAGGCCGCGCGATCGAGGCGATCAAGGAAATGAAGGGTGCCGGCAAGGCGCCTGCCAAGATCGTCCTCGGCCTTTCCGATGGTTCGATCGGGCAGTTGACCAAGCCATTCCCGGCAGGGGCGCCGTCGATCAAGGAGCTGTGGGAGAAGGAAACCGGCATCACGCTGGACATCGTCGGCGTGCCCAACGGCCAGGAATTCACCAAGACGATGCAGGACATCTCCACCAAGGGTGGGTCGTTCGACATTTACGCCGTCGAGTGGAACCGGCTGGGCGATCTGGCGGAAACTGGCGGCATTATCAAGATGGACGATTATGTTGCCGCCCACAAACCGGAATGGGATGATCCGCAGCGCGGTTATGTCAATGGCAAGAAGGGCGTGTCACTGCTCAACCAGTATCGCGGCTCGACCTACGGCGTATCGCTCGACGGCGATTTCCAGGTCTGGAACTACCGCACCGATCTCTTCAATGACGAGGCCGAGAAGAAGGCCTTTGCCGACAAACACGGTTACCCGCTGGCGCCGCCGACTACCTTCAAGCAACTCGACGAAATCGCCGCCTTCTTCCATCGTCCGGACAAGGGGCTATTCGGCTGCACCGACCTGCGCAATCAGGGTTGGGGCTATACCAATTGGTATCAGCGCTTCACATCGATGGCCTCGCCCAATCAATATCTCTTCGGTGATGACGGCAAGGCACTGATCAATTCGGAAGCCGGGCATAAGGCGACGCAGGAATATATCGACGCGTTGTCCTACCATTCTCCGGATGCGATCTCCTGGGGTTGGCCGGAACAATACGGCAATTTCGCAGGCGGCGGCGCGGCGATGACCTGCGCCTTTTCGAACCTGCCGAAATTCCTCGACAACAAATCGAACGAGGGATCGAAGATCACCGGCAAGGTCGGCTCGATGTTGCCGCCCGGCCGCGAGATCGACGGTCAGTTGATACGCCGCTCGGTGCTCTGGCTCAATCTTTCCGCATCGATATCGTCGCAGAGCAAGAGCCCGGAAGCCTGCTATCTGCTGCTGCAATGGCTCGGCTCCAGCCGCATTTATTCGTGGATGACGGCCAATCCAAGCGGCTATTTCGATCCGTTCCAGCTCGCCAACTTCGCCGACCCGCTCGTGCGCGAGACCTATCACGCCTACCACATGGACGTCGTTCGCGAGACGGTCAGCCGCACGGTGCCGTCGATCAATTATCCCGGCGCCACCGCCTTCCACAATGCGCTCGACGAAAACCTGGTTGCGGCGCTGACGAAGACGAAGACCGCGGAACAGGCGATGGCCGATACCGAAAAGCAGTGGACGCGGATTGCCCGCCGCATCGGCGAGGACAAGCTGATCGAGGCGATCAAGACCAACAAGCAGGCATGGCCGACCGTTGTCGACCCGTTGCAGGGCTAGACCAGCCAGTCGCTTCGATATCCGGGCGGCTTCGCCCGCCCGGATATTTCAGATTTCTCTTTGCAGACATTGCCATGAACCGCTCGCTACCCTTTGAAATCTTCCGTTATTGCGCCATTCTGGCGGCGCTCGCGGTCACCCTGGTGCCGACGCTGTGGATGGCGTCGATGGCATTCAAGCCGATTGCCGAGTGGTCGGCGAGCGGTGGTGATCTCACCTGGTGGCCGAAGCATCCGACGCTCGACAATTTCCGTTTCATTTTCGGCACGTCGACAAACGACCTGATCGTTGCTCTCGACCGCACCGCCGGAAAGCCGGTCCTGTCTTCGTTGCTATCGGCCGTTTTCGGTACGCTGATCGCCATGGTCTGCGGCACCTCGGCCGCCTATGGCCTGTCGCGCTTCGGCTCCGGACAGAACCTGCCGCTGGCGCTGATCCAGCTCAGGCTTTTTCCGCCGATGGCGGTGATGATCCCTGTCATGATCATGTGGGCCTTTCTCGGAATCATGGATAGCTGGTGGGGGCTGGCGCTGATCTACGGCATCGTCACCTTGCCCTTTGCCTTCTGGCTGATGAAGACCTTCTTCGACGACATGCCGCGCGAAATCGAGGACGCGGCACTGGTCGAGGGCTGCTCGCGTTTTCGCGTCTTCAGGAAAATCACCCTGCCGATGATGCGGCCTGCGCTCGCAAGCTCGGCCCTCTTCGTCTTCATCCTGAACTGGTCGGATTATCTGATCGCGCTGCTTTTGACGACCAAAGAATGGGTAACCATCCCTGTCTACATGGCCTCGCTGTCCTCGTCGATGACCGGCCAGCTCTACGGCGCCAAGGCCGCACTTGGCCTCATCGCGGCCGTGCCGCCCGTCATCATGGGCATCGCCATTCAGCGCCATCTGGTGCGCGGCCTGACCTTTGGAGCGCTGAAACAATGAGCGCGCTTGCAACAGAGGAGAAAGTGCCCGTGGCAGGCAGACGCGTGAAATCGGCAGTGCAGGCGGAAGACGGACGCCGGCTCGGCTTCATGCTGACGCTGCCTGCGCAGATCCTGGTGCTGTTCATCGCGCTGTTTCCGCTGCTGATGCAGCTCTATATCAGCATGACCGACTGGTCGCCGCTCGAAGGTACCGGTTGGTGGCGCGCTTATGAGCTATGGAACAGCTTCGCCAACTACACCGATCTTGCCGTCGACGGCCGCTTCTGGAGCGCGCTCGGGCGCACCGCGCTGATCATGGTGGTCTGTGTGCCGGCCGAATTCCTGCTCGGCTTCGGCCTTGCTATCCTGTTCATGGATGATTTTGTCGGCAAACGGTTCTTCTATTCCGTCATGCTGATCCCGATGATGGTCGTCCCCGCCGTCGCCGGATATATGTTCTTCATGCTGTTCCAGTCGGGCGGTCCGGTCAACGACATCCTGTCGACACTGACGGGCACGCCGATCACGCTTGCCTGGCTCTCTAGCCCCGGCACGGCGCTGATCGCGGTGATGATTGCCGATATTTGGCAGTGGACGCCGTTGATGTTCCTGATCCTGCTCGCTGGTCTCGTCGGTGTGCCGGAGGACCAGATGCGTGCGGCGACCTTGCTCGGCGCATCCTGGTGGCAACGTTTTCGCACCATCGTCCTGCCGAAGATGAAGACGATCATCATCATCGCGCTCGCCATCCGCGTCATCGAGAATTTCAAGATCTTCGACACGCTCTTCATCATGACCGGCGGCGGCCCCGGCGTCGCGACCGAAACGATCTCGGTCTACATCTACAAGGTCACCCAGCAGGACCTGATCTGGGGCTATGTCGCGGCCATCGCGCTCGTCATCCTGATCGTGCTCTCCATTCTCGTATCGTTGGCGATCAGCCGAATGAACGCCGCCAAAAAGGAGGCCATGGCATGACCGCGATTCATCTCGATAATCTCGTCAAACGTTTCGGCAGCTTTACCGCCTTGAAAACCATGGACCTCGACATTCGCGACGGCGAATTCATGGCGCTGCTCGGACCGTCCGGCTGCGGCAAGTCGACGACCATGAACATGATTGCCGGTATGGAAAGCCCTTCGGAAGGACGTATCCTCTTCGACGGCAAAGACATGAGCGGCGTTGCTATGGGTAAGCGCGGCGTCGGCTTCGTTTTTCAAAACTACGCGATCTTCACGCACATGAATGTCTACGACAATCTCGCCTACGGGCTAAGGATGCGGGGTTTGGCGCATGCGGAGATCGGCCGGCGGGTGAAGGCGATCGCCGATTTCTTGCAATTGACGCCGCTTCTCAAGCAGCCCTCCGCCAAACTATCGGTGAACATTTTGCAGCGGCTGGCGATCGGACGTTCGGCGATCATGGAACCGGCGATCTTCCTGCTGGACGAGCCTTTGTCAAATGTCGACGCCGCTTTCCGCGCGGTCATGCGCACCGAGCTCAAACATCTGCAGCGGCAGTTCAAGCAGACTATGGTCTATGTCACCCACGATCAGCTCGAGGCCATGACCATGGCCGACCGTATTGCGGTCATGGATCACGGCGTGCTGCAGCAGGTCGGCACGCCGCTCGAGGTCTATAACAATCCGGCCAATCTCTTCGTTGCCGATTTCATCGGTTCGCCGGGAATGAATCGGCTGAAGGGCAGGCTGGCGGAGTCGGACCGGGGTCTCGTCGTCGATCTCGGCCCGCTCGGGCGCACCGCGCCGCTGTCGCCGGCCCTTGCCGCCGCAGCGCGAAGGAATGGTGAGCAGGCGGTCGTCTATGGGTTCCGGCCGGAGCGGGTTTCGCTTGCCGGTCCGGGCAAGGGACTCTCGTTGCCGGTCACCTTCGTCGAACGCATTGGCGCTCGCACGGTCGTCCATCTCGGCGACAGCGAGCAGCGGGTGAAAACCGTTTTCGATAATGATGTCGGCCTGCAAGCGGGGGGAACGGCTGATATCGCCGTCGATCCGGAATCGGTGCGTCTCTTCGATGCCGCTGGCGGCACCGCGATCCGGGAGGTGTGAACAATGTCCGGCATATCCTTCCGCAATGTCAGCAAGCGCTACGGCAAGACCGTCGCCGTCGCCAATGCATCCTTTGATGTCAAAGCCGGCGAATTCTTCTGCTTTTTCGGGCCACCGCTTTCCGGCAAGTCGACGATCCTGAAGTTGATCCTTGGGCTGGAGACGCCTGACGAGGGCGAGGTGCTGATCGACGGTCAGCCGGTCAATCATGTGTCGCCGGCGGCGCGCAATGTCGCCATGGTGTTCCAGAACCTGGCGCTGTTTCCCCATATGACGGCGGGTGACAATGTCCGTTTTCCGCTGGTCGAGCGAAAGGTGCCGGAGCCCAAAATCCGGGAGCGCGTCGATGCCGTCGCCGCCAAGCTGCATATCGGCCATCTCCTGCACAAGCCGCCGTCGCAGCTTTCCGGCGGCGAGCGACAGCGTGTCGCTATCGCCCGTGCGCTGGCCCGCGATCCCGTTGCCTACCTGATGGACGACCCGATTTCCGCGCTCGATGCACGGCTGCGCGAGGAGACGCGCGTCGAACTGAAACGCATACAGCGCGATCTCGGGCAGACGCTGATTTATGTCACCCATGACCAGGAGGAGGCGATGTCGGTCGCCGACCGTATGGCGATCCTGGAGCATGGCGAAATCCGCCAGATCGGAACGCCGGTCGAGATCTACGATGCGCCGGTCAGCCGCTACGTGGCGCAGCTTCTCGGCGCGCCGATGATCAACATCATGGCGGCAACGACCGGCGAGCGGGTGGAAGCTGCGGAGGGCACCATCCTGTTGCCACGCGACCGGACGCCCGCCGGCACCGCGCGCATCGGTATCCGGCCGGAAGACCTGAAGGTGGAGCCCTGGCGGGCCGGCCACGAAGGCAAACCGGCCACGGTTTTCGAGGTCGAGCCGCTCGGTGGCTATACCGTCGTGACGCTGGATACGGGCAGCGAGAAGCTGCGCGCACTCATGCGCGGTCAGCCGCAGGTTCAATTGGACAGCGTCGTCGCATTGAGCTGCAATCCGGCAAAAATACATTTTTTCGACCAGGCGGGCGGAGCGCTTGGGCAATGAAGAAAAATCGAGCATTGGGAGGAATAGATGACTGATAGCAAAGGGTTCACGCCCGACCCGCCGGTGCGGGTTCGGGACTACAGGATCGGCTGCATCGGCGCCGGGATGATCATGGCGGAATGCCATCTGGCGGCCTATAAGCAAGCCGGTTTTCCCGTCGTTGCGATCGCGTCGCGGACGCAATCCAAGGCCAACGCGGTTGCCGAGCGCTGGAATATCCCGACGACGCACGCGACGCCGGAAGAGCTGATCGCCGACAGGCAGGTCGAGATCATCGATATCGCCTTTCCGCCGGACCAGCAGCCGGACCTGATCCGCAAGGCGCTGGCAGCACCACATGTCAAGGCGATCCTGGCGCAGAAGCCGCTGGCACTATCTCTTGATGAGGCAAAGAGGCTGCGGGACGAAGCCGCCAAGGCCGGAAAGATCCTCTCGGTCAATCAGAACATGCGCTACGATCAATCGATGCGCGTGCTGAAGCAGATCCTCGACAAGGGTGAACTCGGCGATGTCGTGATCGCGACGATCGAGATGCGGGCCATTCCGCACTGGCAAAGTTTCCTTGAGGAGTATGACCGGTTGACGCTCGCCAATATGAGCGTGCACCACCTCGACGTGCTGCGCTTCCTGTTCGGCGATCCCGAGGAAATCTTCACCGTCGGCCGCACCGACCCGCGCACGACGTTCGAGCACAAGGACGGCATCACCGTTTCGACGCTGAAGTTCCCGGGCAATGTGCTGGCGGTGTCGATGGAGGACGTCTGGTCCGGTCCGCGCGAAGAGGGGTTCGATAGTGACATCTATATCAAATGGCGCGTCGAGGGCACGGCGGGCGTGGCACAAGGCACGATCGGCTGGCCGGACGGCTCACCCTCGACGCTGACCTATGCCTCGAAGAAAACCACCGGCGGCAAATGGGTAACGCCGACATGGGAGACCATGTGGTTTCCGCATGCGTTCATCGGCGTGATGGAGCAACTGCAATATGCGGTGAAGACCGGCGAGGCGCCGGCGCTTTCCGTCGCCGACAACGTCAAGACCATGGCGCTGGTGGAAGCCGGCTATCGCTCGATGGACAGCGGCCGGACGGTCAAGCTCAGCGAAATCTCGATCAACTCATGAATTCCAAGGGAGGAACCACACCATGATGCAGACAGGTATTTTCACCGGCTATTTCCCATATGGGCTGGAGGAGACGGCCCGCAAAATCCGGGCGCTCGATTTCAATACCGTGCAGCTCGACATGCATTTCAAGGATGTCGACGTTTCAGCCGGTCAGATCACCAAGGACAAATGCGTCCGCATTCGCGAGACCTTTCGCGACCATAGCCTGCCGATCTCCTGCATTTCCGGCTATACCAACATCATCCACCCGGACAAGGCCGAGCGCGAGCGCCGAGTCGGCTATCTCAAAGAGATCATCCGCCACGCGCAATATCTCGGCACGCCCTATGTGATCTCGGAAACCGGCACCTACAACACGGAATCGGACTGGGTGCATCATCCGAAGAACAAGACCGAGGAAGGCTTCGAAGAATGCCGCAAGGTCATCGCCGACCTCGCGCAGCACGCCTATGACCACGGCGCGGTCTTCCTGCTCGAAACCTATGTCAACAATGTCGTCGGCTCGGTGGAAGAGACCGTCCGGATGTTCGCTCAGGTCGATCATCCCGGTCTCGGCCTGCTGATGGATCCGACCAATTATTTCGAGACCCATAATATCGACCGCATGGACGCAATCCTCAACCAGGTCTTCGATACGCTCTCGGACAAGATCAAGATCGGCCATGCCAAGGACGTCAAGCGTTCCGGTGCCGACAAGAGCGAAAAGCACGCCGATATCGGCGACGATGACGCGCTGGAAAGCCACACCTTCCGCGGCGTTGGTGAAATCGAACTGCCGGCGCCTGGCCTCGGGGCACTTAATTACGATCTCTACCTGAAGCGCCTGGCGCAGAAGCATCCGAACATCCCCATGATCATCGAGCATCTCGATGAATCGGATGTGCCGCGCGCCAAGAAGTTCCTTGACGGCAAACTGCGTGCTCTAGGTCTCTGATAATAACGCGGCCGGGTTTACGGGCCCGGCGGTCTCTCACAATACCGACAGACGGGATGACATGATGGTCGACTTATACGGAGAGACGAAATCACGCCGCAACATCGCGGCCAGCGCGGGGGCCCTGTCGCAATTTGCCGGCGTGCGGCTGATGACGCTCGGCGATGGCGTCGAGCGCGGTATTCGTATGCTGGAGTTCCGCAGCGGCACCGGCCTGCGCTTCACGGTGTTGATCGACCGGGCCTTCGACATCGCCGATTGTGACTATCGCGGCATGGCGATCGGCTGGCATTCTCCGGCCGGCTTCAAGCATCCGGGCCTAGCCGAATACGAGGGCGAGGGTGGTCTGGCCTGGCTGCGCTCCTTCTCCGGCTTGATGGTAACCTGCGGTCTCGACCATATCCTCTTCATGTATCACGAGCCGGCCGATCATTACGTCTACGGTCCGAAAAAGACCGTCAGCCATTCGATTCACGGCCGCATCGGTACGATCCCCGGTAAGCTTTCCGGCTATGGCGAGCGCTGGGAGGGCGACGACTGTTTTCTCTGGTGCGAGGGGAGTGTGACGCAGGGCACCGTCTTCGGCGAACATCTTGAACTCGTGCGGCGCATCGAGATCAAGGTGGGCAGCAACGATATCAAGCTGACCGACCGGGTGGTCAATCGTGGCTTCTACCGGACGCCGCATATGTATTGCTACCATATCAACGCCGGCCATCCAGTGCTCGCCGAGGGCTCGCGTTATCTCGCGCCGATCAAGGACGTCGTCTGGGCCGCGCATGCCGGTGAAAACTATCGCAAGCAGGGTGTCGGTTACCGCAGCATGCCGGCGCCGAAGATGAATTTCCACGAGCAGGTCTGGCAGCACGAAATGGCGGCCGATACGAACGGTGAGGTACCGGTGGCGCTGGTCAACGACCGGCTGGGCATCGGCTTCGAAGTGGTGACGCGCAAGGACCAGTTTCCCTGCATGTATGAATGGCAGAACCTGCAGGCCGGACAATACGCCGTTGGCATCGAGCCCTCGACCAATCATGTGCTCGGCCATGGTGCTGCGCGCGAGCGCGGCGAGCTGATCTGGCTGGAGCATGGTGAAGAGCGCCGCTACGACAGCACCTTCCGCATCCTTCCCGACACGGCGGCGATTGCGGCATGCGAGAAGCGGATTGCCGGTCTCGCAAAACAGCCTTCCGAAGAGTTTCCTGAACCCTCGGGCAACCATCTGCCGATCGGCGGGCGTTCATGACGGAGATGGCGGCAATGATTTCCGTCGCGAACAAAACCATTCTCTATACTGGAGCGGCCGGCGGACTCGGCACCGAAACGACGCTGAACTTCCTGCGTGCCGGCGCCCGCGTCGTGGCGATCGACAACGATCGCAAAAAGATCGCCAATCTGGTGGCTCTGGCCGAGAAGGAAGGTTTGAAGGGGTTGATCGTGAAAGCGCTCGACCTTTCCGATCTCGCGCATCTGCGCCTCCAGTTGGAGGCGATCTCGGCGGAGGTCGGCGGCTTTGATGTCGTCATCAACAACGCGGCGATCTACCCCTCCAAGCCCTTCGAGGACTATACGATCGAGGAACACCAGGCCGTACAGCGCGTCAATGTCGATGCCGGCATCATCTGCGTGCAGGTCGCCCTGCCGCATATGCGCGCCGAAGGCTGGGGCCGCATTATCAATATCGCGAGCGTCACTGCTTATGGCGGTTGGGCCAATCTGTCGCCCTATGTGCAGTCGAAGGGAGCGCTGATCGGGCTGACGCGGGCCTGGGCAAGAGAATTCGGCGCCTATGGCATCACCGTCAATGCGGTCTCACCCGGTGCTTTCCCGACCGATGCCGAGAAAATCCACCCGGATCCCGAAGGCTATACACGCTTTGTGCTCGAGCATCAGGCACTCAAGCGGCGCGGCCGTCCTGAAGACATTGCCAATGCGCTGATGTTCTTCGCCTCGGATGCGGCCTCCTTTGTGACCGGCCAGACGCTGAACGTCGATGGTGGTTGGGTGATGCATTGATCGCCATGAGGCGTGATCCCGAAAACTGCGAAGCGGTTGTCGGATGAGGTCATGCTCAATCACTCAGATGAAGCCGAGACTGCGTTGCATGGCGGCCTGGAAATGGGCATCCAGCGCCGCCTTGGCAGCTTCTGCGTCGCGCGCTTTGCAGGCGAGGAGGATGTCGAGATGTTCGCGGAGCGTGCGCAGAACCACCGGCGCGGTGAGCTTGCGGTCGAGCCGCAGCAGGCGAAGATAGTTGTGCATGCGCCGGTAGCTCGTCTCGATCAGCGGATTGCGCAGGCTGGCGATGACCGCATTGTGCAGCATCCGCTCCAGCGCCTCCACTTCCTTAAACTGCTCGGGCCTCAGCCCATCTTTTTCGATCGTGGCGATCAGGGCTGTGTGGCGGTCATGGATCGCGTCGATCTCCGCCTCGTCGCCCTGCTCGGCGAAAATCTGGATGGCGGCACGCTCGAGGATGGAGCGGAACTGATATGTTGAGCGCGTCAGCTCCAAGCCGGGCCGCACGAACTGGATACCTGACCGCGGATGGATCTTCAGAATGCCTTCGGCTTCCAGCATGCGCAGCGCATCGCGCAGGGGGGCGACAGGAACGTCAACGATCTCAGAGAGTTCGCTCTGCGACACGAAGGCGCCGGCCGGCACCCTGCGCTCGAACAGCGCCTCCAATATCCGCTCATAGGCCTCGTCGCTCAGGCGCCGCGCCGGCGCCGCATCCTCGGATCGATTGCTATTTTTTGTTCTCTTCGCCACTTGCACTGTTCTCGCGCTTGCCATATTACATTGCACATCTGATAGATCAGATAAACATTTTAATCGATCAAAGTCCAATCCCCATGAGCATTGTAGCTTTTCGCATCACCCGATTCCAATTCGCCCGCGATCGCGTCATCGGCGACAGCCAGGTACGCGCCGACGACGCGAATGTAGCAGCGCTGGAATTGGTTTCCGATAGCGGCCAGGTCGGGCTCGGTTTTATCCAGACGCTTTTTTCGCCTTTGCCGGACCAGACCGAGATCGAGCGCGTCTTCGCGACGGAGGTTTGGCCGGGCCTTGAAGGACAGAAGGCGATTGCGTTGGCGCATCGGGTCAATCGCCCGCGTGGCGGCAATCAGCGGGCAACGTCGCTGCCTTTCCATGAGGCGCTGCAGGTGGCACTCTGGGATCTGGCTGCGAAGGAGGTTGGACTGCCGCTGAACATTCTGCTCGGAAGTCGCCGCAATCGGGTCAAGGCCTATGCCAGTGGCCTCGATTTCCATCTGTCCGATGACGACTATCAGGCGCTTTTTGCCCATGCCGCCGCGATCGGCTACCGCGCCTTCAAGATCAAGGTCGGCCATGCCGATTTCGAGCGCGACCTGCATCGTCTGGCGCTGTTGAAGCAGGTGGTGCCCGCCGGCTCCGAGGTGATGATCGACGCCAATGAAGGCTGGTCGTCGAAGGAAGCGCTGATGAAGCTTGAGGCGATCCGCCGGGCCGGCCATGATCTCCTTTGGGTCGAAGACCCGATCCTGCGGCACGATTACGAAGGCCTGCGCACGCTGCGGCATGCAGCGCCCTGGACGCAGATCAACTCCGGCGAATATCTCGACCTGCAGGGCAAGCGTTTGCTGCTCGAAGCGCACGGCACCGATATTCTCAATGTCCATGGCCAGGTATCTGATGTGATGCGCATCGGCTGGCTGGCGGCGGACATGGGCATACCGGTCAGCCTCGGCAACACCTTCCTTGAGGTCGGTGTGCACATGGCCGTGGCCCTGCCGGAAGTCGAATGGTTGGAGTACTCCTTCCAGAATTTCGATCATCTGGTCGATGAACCTATAGAAATTCGCGATGGGTATGCCTATGCGCCCGACCGGCCGGGGCATGGCCTTGTTTTAAGTGAAACCGCACGGCGCGATTGGTCGCGGCCGAAGCTTTTGCTGCGCGACCAGCTGGGTGCAGCACCCGCCAATCCGCGTCTCAATCTGACGAAATAATTTTTGAGCCGCAGGCTCGCCATCAGTCTCTGGGAGGAACTGAGATGTTTAACACGTTTTCCGCAATGCTCTTGGCCGGGACGGTCCTAGTCGCTGCACCCGCCGTGGCACAGGAAATCACCGTCTGGGACTGGAAGTCCGGCGACCCGGCTGCTGCTGCCTATTATGAGAAGGCCAAGACCGATTTCGAAGCGGCTCATGCCGGCGTAACCATCAAATATGTGATGCAGCCGCTCGATCAATATTACACGCTGCTCGGCACGGCGCTGTCCTCCAACGCCGGCCCCGACCTTTTTCTCATGAACGGCGGCGCGCAAGCCAAGGCCCGCATCCCGGCGCTGTTGAAGCTCAACGACAAGGTGGCCGATCTAGAGAAGACGGTGGTCGGCTGGCCGGAATTTACCGGTGCCGATGGCGGCATCTATGCCATTCCGCTGTCGATCCAGGGCTTCGTCATCTATTACAACAAGAAGCTTTACAAGGACGCCGGCCTCGACCCTGAGAACCCTCCGAAGACCTGGGCCGACCTGACGAAGGTCTGCGCAGCGATCAAGGCGAAGGGGGCAGTTCCCTGTTTCTCGATGGGCAACAAGGAAGGTTACGGCGCCGAATTCTGGTTCTCGGAAATGGCCGCCAATCAATGGACGGCTCAGCAGCAGCAGGATTTCGCCGACGGCAAACTGAAATGGTCGAGCCCGCAGGTAAAAGCCATCCTGCAGAGCTGGGTCGATGCCAACAAGGCCGGCTGGTTCCAGGACGGGCCGAACTCGACTACCAAATTCATGGACGAATATGAAAGTTTCATGCGCGGCGAGGCGGCCAATACCATCGGCCTGATTTCTGATGTGGCGCATTGGAAGCAGTTCGACGATTTCCTTGGCGCTGACAATGATGGCGTCTTCCGGATGCCTTCGCCGACCGTTGCCGCCGACAAGAAGGAAGGCGATCCGATGTTGCCGGTTTCCGGCGGCATCGGTTACGGCATCAACAAGGCCTCGGCGAATGCAGACCTTGCCCTCGAATTCGCCAGGGAACTGGCATCGCCGGCGCCGATGCAGATTTTCTTCAGCGACACCGGCGCAATAGCCTCCAACACCGGGGTCGATACGACAAAGGTGGAGAGTCCGGCCGCCAAGTCCATTCTCGGCTGGCTAAAGACCTACGGTGTGCCGACGGCCCATGCCAACGCCACTGCCAAGGAGCTGGAAGAATGGCATCGCCAGAGCCAACTGCTGCTGAACGGCGACGCAACCGTTGACGCTGCCGCGGCCCGCATGGATGCCGTACAGGCGGATGCGCGGAAATAGCCACAGGATGGAATGACCGGCCGGCCGGGACAGACGTCTCGGCTCGGCTGTATTGAGAAGGAAATATTCAAGTGGGAAGCAAGGCAGAAAGACGGATCGGCCTGTTGTTCGTGCTGCCGGCGATCGTGCTTGTTGGCCTCTTCCGTATATTTCCGCTGGCCTGGGGTTTCATCCTCTCCTTCACCAATTCCGACGGCTTCGGCAAATCCGCCTTCGTCGGCATCGACAACTATGTAGCCGTCGCCAACGATCCGGCCTTTCGCGACAGCATCGAAAATACACTGATCCTGATTGCCACGCTGCCGATCTGGGTAATGTTGCCGCTGCTGCTTGCGATCCTCATCCATCAGGGCGTACCGGGCGGGAAAATTTTCCGTGCCGTCTATTTCTTCCCTGCCGTTCTTTCGACCGTCATCATCGGTTCGATCTTCAACGTCGTGCTGCGCTTCGACGGCAGCCTGAATGCCTTCCTCAAGGCAATTGGCCTGATTCCCGTCGATTGGCTCGGCAACGGTGCCACCGCACTCGGCAGCCTGATTGCTGTGCAGCTCTGGGCAACGTTCGGCATGAGCCTGTTGATCTTCATGGCCGGCCTTTCCACCGTCTCCAAAGAGCTGATCGAGGCCGCAAGACTCGACGGCGCCAAGCCGCTGCAGATCTGGGTTCACGTCATTATCCCGGCGCTGCGGCCGATCATCGAATTCGTCGCTGTAGTAACGACGATCGGCGTTCTGACTTCGATGTTCGGACTGATCTACGTGCTGACCGCGGGCGGGCCGGGCACCGCAACGACGCTGCCGGAATTCCTGATCTGGCTGGAGCAGGGCAAGATGAACCAGCCGGGCTATGCGGCGGCGATTTCCATGGTGCTGTTCGTAGTGATGGCGGGTCTCGCCTACCTGCAAATCCGCATCATGTCCCGCAACGCGAATTTGTGAGGGGCTGATATGTCCATCTTGGCGAAACGGGAAAAGAGGCTGCTCTGGATTGCCTGTGTGCCGATGACGCTGCTGGCGCTCTCCTGCATTTATCCGGTGTTCTTCTCCCTTAACAACGCACTGAAGACCAACAAGGGGTACATCCTCGATCGTTTCGGCCTCGTGACCGATCCGACCTTCGATAATTTTGTGACCGCCTGGCAGCGGGCGCATCTGAGCGACTATTTCGTCAACTCCGTGATCACCACCGGCGGTGCGGTCCTGATTCTGCTGATCGTTTCCTCGCTTGCCGGCTTTGCGCTGGCCATGCTGCGTTTTCCCTTCCGGCGGTTCCTGTTCATGGTGATCCTCGCCTCGCTGATGATCCCGGTGCAGGTAGTGCTGGTGCCGTTTTATCGGACGATCATCGCGCTCGATCTGGTCAATACCCGCATCGGGCTGATCATCTCTTATACGGCGTTCTTCCTGCCCTTCAGTGTCTACATGATGACCGCCTTCTATTCCCGCCTGCCGCGTGAGCTGGTGGAGGCCGCCCGAATGGACGGAGCGACCATCCTGCAGATCTGGTGGAATGTCATGCTGCCGATGGGCAAGCCGGCGCTGATTACGCTTGGCATCCTGAACACGCTCTATTGCTGGAATGACGTGCTGATCTCGCTGCTGGTCCTGCAGAAGGAGCGTACGGTCATGGTCGGCATTGCGGCACTGCGTGGCGAATACACCACCAATGTCCCGTTGCTTACCGCCGGCATCGTGCTCGCCGCGGCCCCCATCGTCATCATCTACGTGGTTTTCCAGAGACAGATCGTCAACGGCATCGCCGTCGGCGCTGTCAAAGGCTGAAACGGATACTTTGAATGTCGCAAATCGTATTGGACAATGTCCGCAAGAAGTTCGGCGCCGTCGACGTTCTTCACGACGTATCGCTGACCATTGAACGCGGCGAGTTCACCGTCTTCGTCGGTCCCTCCGGCTGCGGAAAATCGACCTTGCTGCGAAGCATCGCCGGATTGGAGGAGATTTCCTCTGGCGACCTTTTCATCGGTGGGAAACGCATGAACGATACCGAGCCCTCGCAACGAGGCGTCGCCATGGTTTTCCAGTCCTATGCGCTTTACCCGCATATGACCGTCGCTGAAAACATGAGCTTCGGTCTGCGCATGGCCCATCGTCCGAAGGCGGAAATCGATGAAAAGGTCCAGCGCGCCGCCGCCATCCTGCAGCTCGAAACGCTGCTCGATCGCAAGCCGGCTGCGCTCTCAGGCGGCCAGCGCCAGCGCGTCGCCATCGGCCGCGCGATCGTGCGTAATCCTGACGTCTTTCTGTTCGACGAGCCGCTCTCCAATCTCGATGCGGAACTGCGCGTTCAGACACGAGTCGAGATCGCCAAGCTGCACCAGTCGCTCGGCAACACCATCATCTACGTCACCCATGACCAGACGGAAGCGATGACCTTGGCGCAGAAGATCGTGGTGTTGCGGGCAGGGCGCGTCGAGCAGGTCGGTCCGCCGATGGAGCTTTACGAGGACCCGGACAATGCTTTCGTTGCGGGCTTCATCGGCTCACCCAGAATGAATTTCCTGAAGGCAAAGGTTGACGCCGATGGCCGCTCGCTGCATTTCGGCGATATCGAGGCCACAGCCCCGCGGCTGAAATCGGCACTGAGGCCGGGCGACATCCTGCAGCTCGGCATTCGCCCAGAACATCTGGATGAGGCTGATGGTATCGAGCTGCCGGCCATGGTCGAAGTTGTCGAGAAATTGGGGGGCACCGCCTTCGTTCACGGCAAGCTGGCCACCGGCGAGACGATCGTTGCCGAGAAGCGCGATGTTACAGCCCGCGTGGGAGACGCCTTGATGTTGCGCTTCGATATGGAAAAGGCACGGCTGTTCACCTTGGGCGGAGCGAGAATTCGCTGATGGTTAAGCGCATGGGAATGCTGATCGGCCTCAAGCCGGAAAAGATCGCCGAATACAAGGCCCTGCATGCCGCGCCCTGGCCGGAGATGAATGCAGCGCTGACCGCGGCCAATATCCGTAATTACAGCATCTTCCTGAAGGAGCCGGAGAACCTGCTTTTCGGCTATTGGGAATATCTGGGCAAAGACTTCGAGGCTGATATGGCTGCGCTCGGGGCAAAGGACGTGACGAAGCGCTGGCTTTCGCTGACCGACCCGTGTCAGCAGCCGATGGCGACGGCGCGACAAGGGGAGTGGTGGAGCTTCCTCCAGTGCGTCTTCCACCTGGATTGAGAGGAAAGACATCATGCGCAAGCGGCGTATCGCATCGGCGGGACTGGATCTGACGGAAATCGGCTTCGGCGCGGCAGGGATCGCCGGCCTTTATGTGGAGTGCACTGAAGAGACGGCGCAGGCAACGCTCGAGCTCGCCTGGCAATCGGGCATTCGTTATTTCGACACGGCACCGTTCTATGGCGCGGGTCTGTCGGAAGAGCGTGTGGGCCGCTTTCTGGTCGGTAAGCCGCGCGAAGACTATGTGATATCCACTAAGGTCGGGCGCCTGTTGCAACCGGCGCCGGCCTCCTTGGTTCCTTCCCATGGCTTCGTCGGCGCCCATGCCCGGGCGATCGAATATGACTATTCCGGAGACGGCATCCTGCGCAGCATCGAGGCCAGTATCAAACGTACCGGGCTCGATCGCTTCGATATCCTCTATGTGCATGACATCGGCACCTATGCCCATGCCGAGGGCGACAATGCTCGCCACATGCAAGCGTTCACGCGCTCCGGCATCGCCGTTCTCGATGAGCTGAAGGCAAGCGGCGTGATCAGAGGATGGGGGCTCGGGGTTAACGAAGTCGCCGTCTGCCTTGACGTGCTGGAGCGGAGCCATCTGGATTGCATCCTGATTGCCGGGCGTTACACCCTGCTCGACAGACGGGCGGAGGAAAGGCTTATTCCGCTCTGTGCCGAACGCGGCACGTCGCTTGTAGTGGGCGGCGTATTCAATTCCGGCATCCTGGCCACCGGGGCGGTCACCGGGGCACGTTTCGACTATGTGGAAGCTAATGCCGATATTCTCGAACGCGTCGGCAGAATCGAATCCATTGCAGCGGAAGCGGGAGCTGATATCGCCACCGCTGCTCTGCAATTCCCGTTGCAGAATCCGGCTGTGGCCTCCGTGCTGATCGGTTCGGCCGATACATCGACACTGGGACGCAATCTGATCTCGCTTACCCGATCCGTCGAGCCGATGCTTTACGAAGCCTCAAGGGCTTTTACCTTGCGATGAGGCGGCCCCCTGTGTGGTGCCATCTTTTGCTTTGACCAAAATCAGGGATAGCGACTAAGTAGCAGGATCGGGCGTTGAGAGGGTGTCGCATGGCAGCGACCATGTTTGTCATGCGAATAGCCGGTGGTGACGTTGCGAGGGGATGGTTGGCATTGCATCGCGGTGCAGAGGTGGCTTCATGACCGCGGTTACCCCCTCCGCCCGCAAAGCGCGCCGAAAGGGAAGCGGCGTCACCATGGCCGAGGTGGCCGCGGCTGCCGGTGTCTCCATGCAGACTGTCTCGCGATACCTCCGTTTTCCCGATACGGTGAGCACTGAGACCAGCAGGCAGATCCAGGATGCGATCGAAAAGACGCATTATGTGCAGAATCTTGCCGCCAGCCACCTTGCGTCCATGCGCAGCAATACGGTTGCTGCCATCATACCAACGCTTTCCGCATCGGTCTTCGCCGAAACGATTCAGCATTTCTCCGAGGTGCTGCACCGCGAAGGCTATCAGATATTTCTCGGCAACACGGATTATCGGTCCGATCGCGAAGAGGATGTGATCCGCAGCCTGCTCGGCCGCCGGCCCGACGGACTGTTCATCATCGGCACACATCATACCCGCAACAGCATCGCTCTTCTCAAACGGGCCGGCATCCCGGTCGTCGAAGGCTGGGACATGACATCCCGCCCGATCGATCGGCTCGTCGGCTTTTCCAACGTATCCGCTATCTCCGAAATGGCCGGTCATCTGACCAAAAGCGGCCGCAGGCGCATCGTTTTCGCCGGTGTCCTGCGGCGGGGCGACAGTCGTGCCGCCGAACGCCGCGACGGCTTTGTCACGGCGATCAAGGCGATCTTTCCGGATGAGGAACCGCGACTTTGCATCGCAAGCGACCTGCCTCTTGAAATGGCGTCCGGGGTGGAGCTGCTCAGACGATCACGTGCCACGTTTCCGGATGCCGATGCGGTGATGTTTTCGAGCGACGTGCTGGCATCCGGCGCGCTGCTCGAAAGCGTCCGGCTCGGCATCGCAGTTCCGGATAGCCTCGCCATTACCGGTTTCGGCGATTTCGAACTGTCTCGTCACCTGAATCCGTCCTTGACGACGGTTTCCGTACCCTCCGATGAAATTGGACGGCAAGCGGGCCGCCTTTTGCTCGAAGGCATGCGCGGCAAGCTATCCTCGCCGAAACGCATCGACGTCGGTTTCACCCTGAAGATCCGCGGGAGCGGCTGAAGCGCTGCCATGTTTCCCTTGCCGGGAAAATGGGTCAAAAAATGTTAGCGCTCACTCTGGACAATCCGAAAAGAAGGCGTAGTTTGCGGCCAATGGGAAGCATGTCGAGGGAGGAATGCGTTTATGGGAGTTCTGTCAGGCATACGCGTGCTCGATTGTTCGATCGCGATGGCGGGTCCCTTCGCCGCGCAGAGATTGGGCGATCTTGGCGCCGATGTGGTGAAGGTCGAACCGGTTACCGGCGAATGGCAGCGACATGTCTCTGCCGGCGGTGCGGGTGGCAACAAGGTCAACGTCTCCTTCCTGTCGCTCAACCGCAACAAGCGTTCGCTGGCAATTGACCTGAAATCGCCCGATGGCAAGCAGGTGTTGCTTGGACTGGTGAAAACCGCTGATGTCTTCTTGCAGAATTACCGGCCCGGCGTGGCCAAACGTCTTGGTGTCGATTACGAGTCGCTGTCGGCGATCAATCCGCGGCTCGTCTATGTCTCGATCTCGGGTTATGGCGAAGATGGCCCCTATATGAACCGTCCGGGCCAGGATCTTGTGTTGCAGGGCATGTCCGGCGCTATGCTTTCCGCCGGGCGCGAGGGTGAGGCGCCCACGGCCGCTGGCCAATATCTGGTGGACGCGATCACCGCCTACACGGCCTTCGAGGGCGCGCTTGCGGCGCTCTTCCATCGGGAACGCACTGGGGAGGGGCAGCTTGTGCAGGTCAATATGCTGGACTCGATCACGACGATCCAGATGCAGGAACTCTCCGTCTTCACCGTCGGTCACAAGGCGCAGAAGCGGTCCGCCGAGCCGCATGCGCATGTCTACATCCGCGCGCCCTACGGGGCGTTCGCCACCAGCGACGGCTTCATCATCGTCGCCTTTCCCAAGCTTAAGACGCTTGGCGAAGTGATCGGCGAGGAAAGCTTCCTGACGATGGTCGACGAGATCGATACCTGGTCCCGTCGCGACGAAATCTTCGCCAAGACGCGTGAGAAATTGAAGGCAAAGACGACAGCCGAATGGCTGGAAGCGATGCGGGCTGCTGATATCTGGTGTGGTCCGGTCTATGGCTACGCCGATCTGGTCGAGGACGAACAGATCAAGCACAACGGCACCTTCGTGGAGTATGAACATCCGACCGAAGGACTGGTGAAGACGCCGGGCTTCCCGATCCGCTTTTCCAAGACGCCTTCCGTCGTCGAGCGCGGTGCGCCCCTAACCGGCCAGCACACCCGCGAAATCCTGAGGGAGGCAGGCTACGATGCGGGCGAGATTTCGGCATTGGAGCGCGCGGGAGCGATCGCCTCGGGAGAGCTCTGACATGCAGCGGCTGGAGGCTCTGACCTGGGATCATCCGCGCGGTTACAACGCCCTTGCCGCCGCCGCGCGTTTGCAGGCTTTTGTGGGGAGCGGCCTGTCGATCGCCTGGGACAAACAGCCCTTGGAAGGCTTCGAGTCCCATCCGATCGCCGATCTCTGCGCGCGCTACGATCTCGTTGTCCTCGATCATCCGCATGTCGGCGAGGCGGTTGCCGGCGAATGTCTGCGGCCATTGGAAGAGATTTTTGGCACAGAGGTTATTGCTGGAATCGAGGCTGATAGCATCGGACCGTCATTGTTAAGCTATCGTTTTGCAGGCTCGCATTGGGCTCTGCCGCTCGATGCCGCCACACAGGTGATGGCCTGCCGTGCGGATCTGACGGATGGCCTTACGCCGATCACCTGGGATGAGGTGACGGCACTTTCGGCTTTGACCGGTAAGGTGGCGCTATCGCTTGCCGGCCCGCATGCCATTCTCTCCTTCCTGTCGATCGCCGCCGCCTACGGTGAAGCGCCGGCCGAGGCCGATCCGGATACCCTGGTATCATCCGGGACCGGGAAGGCGGTCTATGAGCTGATGCTCGATCTCGCCAACCGCAGTCCATCATCCGTGCGCGAGAAGAACCCGATCGGCATTCTTCAGCACATGGCCTCGCGGGACGACGTCATTCTCTGTCCGCTTGTCTATGGATACGTGAACTATGCCGCCCCGGGACAAGGCCGCCCCATCGCGTTTCACAACGCTCCGCGCCAAGCGGCGGGTGGCCGGCCGGGTTCGACGCTTGGCGGCACCGGTATCGGCATCTCCCGTCGATGCCCGATAACACCGGAACTGAAAACCCATCTCCTCTGGCTGATGAGCCCTGAGGCCCAGATCGGCTTTATTCCCAGACATCAGGGACAGCCGTCGTTACGGGTGGCATGGCACGATGCAGGCGTCAATGCGCACTGGGGCCGGTTTTATGACAATACTGCGGAGACCTTGGAGGCCGCCTATGTCCGTCCACGGCATAATGGCTACATCGCTTTCCAGACTCGTGCCTCCGCCTTGCTACGGCAAGCGTTCGATACGCGAGCGCCGGCGCAGGCCATCATCGATGAGCTGCAAACCATCTACCGCCAACACCGCGTCGCCGGTGGCGAACGATAGGAACTGCCATGACCGAAGATGTACAATTTTCCATTGATGGCGCCATTGCCACCATCATCCTCAATCGCCCTCAGAAGCTGAATGCGGTCACACCCGAAATGGCGGATGCCATCGTCGAAGCGGTCAAGACCTGCAACGACAGCGATACAATCCGCTGCGTCATCCTGACCGGTGCAGGGGAGCGTGCCTTTTGTGCCGGATCCGACATTCGCGAGCTCGATAGCTATGAGACGCCCTGGCAATTCCGTAACCGCCCGGATTATTGCGACGCCTTCCGCGCGCTGTTGAAGCCGACGATCTGCGCCGTCAACGGCTATGCGTTCGGCGGAGGTCTTGAAACGGCCATGTCCTGCGATATCCGCATCGCTTCGGACAATGCCCAGTTCGCAGCTCCCGAGATCAAGCTCGGCTGGATCGGCGGTGGTGGGATGGCGGCGCACCTTCTCCATTCCATCGGCGCTTCCAATGCCGCACTGATGCTGATGACCGGCGATCCCATACCGGCCGAAAAGGCATTGCAATGGGGGCTTGTCAGCGAAGTCTTGCAATCGGCACAGCTTCTTCCGCGAGCCCGCGCCATCGCCGAGGTCATCGCCTCGCGCGCGCCGATCGCAGCCGAAACCGCCAAGCTCAATCTCAAGGCCGCAGTCTCGATGCCGCTTGAAAAGGCGATCGAATACGAACGCGACCTTCAGACGATCTGTTTTGCAACAGCGGACGCAGCAGAAGGGCGCGCCGCTTTCAAGGAGAAGAGACCGCCGGTCTTTACCCGAAGGTGATTCGGCAGATCGCGCTCGCCGAACATCGGGGATATCTCGCCTACTGCGTATGGCACGATATTCCCGATATCTGGGCCACAAGTGGAAGACAACTGCGAAGATCATATCCGATCCTGTAGAAGAAGCTGCCCACCGGCGCTCCATGCTTCGTAACTTGCTGCTCTTTGATCTCGGTTATCCGGGAAAACAACGTGCTGAGAGATGCTTGCTCCAGGTCGCCCCTCTTCAGTCCGAAAAGAATGACGGTGCGCCCCTGTAGGTCGGCAGGTTTGAACCAGTAGCCGTACATCAGACTATCTTGGCCGAAAGCGCCCCGCCCCACGGAGGTCCGAACGGCATCGTCGTCCACACGATCATAGAAAGCGATCTCGCTTGCCACGAAATACTTGTCCATTCCAGCCAATAGGACCTGCTTACCCGTTTCCTGCTCGACGCTATGCTCGATCAATCCTGTTTCGCGACCGAATTCCTGCCATGCGACAGGCAGCGTCCGGATGTTGCCGAAGTGACCGACCATCGGGAATCCGAGGACCAAATAATGCAGACCAAGCCCGTAGACCACGAGCATGGTCGTCACGGTCGGCACCCATAGCCGTTGTAGCACGCCGTCGAATCGCGACACGTTGCTGCTGGCTGCAACAATGGTCGCTGAGATCGCCGGCAGAAGAGCGAGCCAGAGCGGCCCCGTCCAATTCAGCTTGACCTCATGAAAGAGGCTGAATGCGACGAAGACCAGCAGGGGAACGATCGTATAGATCTTGATAAAGACAGATCGGCGGGTGGCGTCAGGGTCCGCCTTGGTGCCGAATATCCCGGCGTTTCTGGTTGTCAGCGCGGCTATCGCAGCCACCAATCCCAACGGTGTCAGCAGGATGGCAGCGCTGCTGATCAGGGCAGGAAGCGAGAAGGTGGTTGCGCTTTGCAGACGGCCCGAACTCTGGAATGCGAACGACGCCCAACCATGCGTCGCATTCCAGTAGATGACCGGCGAGAAAAGCAGGGCAGCGACCGCGACGGCAAAATAAGGTTCGGGACGCAGCAACCAACGTCGCGCCCTGGCGTCAAGAAGAAGGAAGAGGAGCGTAGCCGGACCGAGGAGCGCGATCGTATATTTGGAGAGCATTCCGAGGCCCACGCACAGACCAACACCCCACCAGGCCCGACGCTTGTCCCCTAGCAGTGCCCGCTCCAGAAAATAAAGCGTTCCGGCCCATGCAGCCGTCAGCGGTACGTCCGGCATCATCATGAAGCCGGTGGAAAAGAAAAACGGCAAGATGGCGACGAGCAGCACGCTGACGAACGCCGCCGATTTGCCGAACAGATTGCGCGACAACCGGAAAGCGAAGAAGCCGGTCACGATCCAGGCGAGATAAGCGCCGATACGGACACCAAACCCCGTATTGCCAAACAGGCTCGTTCCCGCCCATATCAGCCAGGCGACCATCGGAGGATGATCGAGATATCCGATGTCGAGATGCTGCGAGTAGTTCCAATAGTAGGTTTCCTCCGGCACAAGATCCACCAGCCCAAGGAAAACCAGTCGTAAAGCAAGGATATAACCCAGCACACCGATTGCCGCCACGCGCCATCGCACGTCGGATGGCATGCGCGGTCTTGGGGACGGAAATACGAAGAAGGCATTGCCCAAATAATTTACGATGGCGGCGGTTCCGACGCCGAGAATGATGGCGGCTTGAGGGGGCCATCCGAGAAGCTCGACAGCGCCGGCAAGCATGCCGCCGCGCAGGGCGAAAGCAAGCAGGCAGATGGTCATGAAGCGGATGTAACGTCTCCAATCCCGCTCATGGGGGCTTGGCTCGTTGCTGGCAAAAGCCCACTTGGAGTTCAAGATATAGTTGGAGATCGTAGCGACGGCGAAGCTGGCGACATGCGCCGTTACCAACCCCAATCCCGCCCCGAACAGAATCTGGAAGATCAGGAGATCGATAGCCAGCCCAATGAGGCCGACGCCTGCAAAACGGGTCGCGTTTCCAAAGGAAACCGCGCCTCCGCCAAGGACCAGTAGACGGCGGGCATAGTCTATCATGTGCCCCCACCCAATCTTCGTTTCCCCACGCACTCTGTCGCGAAAGATGATCGGGACCTCGGTTAGGCGAAGCGCGTCGCCGCCTTCGGCTATGATCTCCAGACCGATCTTGAAACCGATTGCCTTTGGATCGATCGCCAAAAGCCGCTCTTTGCGCACGGCAAAGAATCCGGACATCGGATCGCGCATATCGGTCAAGGGCCAGGCCAAGGCACCGCCGAGGCGCGAGAGCAGCCGGCGAGACCGCGGCCAGTCCGGCGTGTCGCCGCCCGGCACATAGCGGCTTCCAACCACCATGTCGCTTGTCCCGTCAATGATAGGTCTGACAAGGTTGTGGATCTCCTGCGGCGGATGGCTCAAATCGGCATCCATGACCACCACGATGTCACTGCGGGCATATCTCGCCGCTGCCAAGACATCTCCCGCCAAACTTCCTTTCCCGCCTGAGGCAATAAGCCTAATGGGCGCCTTGACTTCCCATGACCGGACGCGCTCTATCGTGCCGTCGGTCGATCCTCCGTCGGCAATCAAGATCTCCAGTGCGAGGTCACCACCGGATTGCGAAAGCAGGGAGGACAGAAGAATATCGATATTGTCGGTCTCATTGAGAGTCGGAACGACAACCGAAACGGATTGCTGGTGCATCGCGTGATCGGGAGAAACCATAAGCTGAGATGCGTGGACGATACCGGCCGACTTTCGTGGCCGATCTGAAATGTTGTCGGAAGCGCTCACAGGTTTACAGACGAGGAAAAAGCGCCAAGGCGTGTGGACACCAGAGCAACCGTAAACCGGTGCGGTGAGGTCTGAATGCCCAAATAATACACTTGGGCTTGAACTTGCTTCATATGAGACGACTTTCTGTTTCAGTGGGGCGCGACTATCGGCAATGACGCTGACAGCCACCTGAAGACGTCTCTGGGCCTTTGCGACACAATGGGACAAGCTGAATTGTACAGCCGGCGGGCCGGTGCTCAGCCATGAGGTTCGAAAGCCATGGTCATTCAAAAGCCATAAAGCTCGGGAGGTTTGTAACGATACAGACAGATCAAGCATAGTCTCCGCCACCCGCTGGCCAGCATGTCTGTGACGGCAGTTTTTCAGCTTTGAAGGACTGTTCTTGCTGGAACGGGTTTTATCCACAGGACCTGAATGAGTAGGTTCGCCGCGACCAAAGCAGATTTGCGAGGTTCAATGCGATGCACTCCATCACAGACCGTGTTCCGGTTTCCATCATCATCTCGAATTATAATTACGCGCGCTTCCTGAGACGCTCCATCGACAGTGCTTTGGAGCAAAGCTACGACAATACGGAGGTCATCGTCGTCGACGATGCGTCAACGGACGACACGGCCGATGTCGTCGCTTCATATGGATCTCGAATTAAGACGTGCCTGAGAAAGACCAATGGCGGGCACGCTGCAGCCTTCAACACCGGATTTGCGTCGAGCCGGGGCGAGATCGTCCTTTTTCTGGACGCCGATGATTACCTTTACCCGAACGCGATATCCGAAATCGTCGATGCCTGGGAGGATGATACCGTCCAGGTGCAGTTCAGATTGCACATTGTCGATGAGGATATGGAGGTGAAAGATGTCTTCCCGCCTCCGGAACTCCCGTTCGACTCCGGCGATGTCACCCCGAAGCTGCTGCAGACAGGGCGCTATCAGACCACCGTTACCAGCGGTTTGGCTTTCAAGCGCACGGCTTTGAACGTGATCATGCCGGTTCCAGAGGCTGATTTCCGACAGGGCGCCGATGGTTACCTGGTCACCGTAGCGCCTCTCCATGGACAAGTGACGTCGATCGACGCCTGCCTCGGGGCTTACCGCATCCATGGCGCCAATCATTCCGTCTTTGCGGAGAAGCTTGGCCAACGCGCGCGCTGGCGGGTGGAGCATGATTTTCATCGAATGGAGGCGCTGTCGCATCAGGCGGACGAGATCGGCCTGACGGTGCCGTCAGACGTCAATCTCCATGATCCCATCCATTTGGAAGAGCGCTTGGCATCGCTTTGCATGGACAGGTCCCGGCATCCCATAGTCGGCGATTCCAGATTTGCGCTCGGCGCTGCCGGTGCCGCCGCCAGCTTGAAAATGAATGCGTCTTTCCGACGCCGTGCGATGCTGGCGGCATGGTTTCTGTCCGTCGGCGTACTTCCTAGTCGCATGGCGAAAGCGATCCTGTCATGGAAGCTCGTCGCCTCGTCGAGGCCCGCCTTCCTGCTGCGCCTTTCGAAGACCATACGCCACGCTATCGGATAGGTTTTTGTGAGTAGCCCACAAAGACCATGCCAAGCCGGTCAATATCCTTCCGGCGTCATCGCTGACCAACTCGGATCTCGCGAAGACGTCGGTTTTCCCCGCCCCGGATCGACATCCGCATGGCGCAATCTAGTTGCGGGTACTACATTGCCTGGGATCTGAGACGGAGAGCATTGAACTTGGCACAAAGAGCGGGCAACGCTGATCTTCCGCTGCATGGAGGGCGGGTGCCGAAATGGCTCGGTGACCGGATGACGCGTTTGGGCACCGTGATTACCGAGGCCGTGATTCAGCATTACGGGCGTGACGAACTCCTGCGGCGGCTCGCCAGTCCGTTCTGGTTCCAGTCCTTTGGTGCTGTCATGGGCATGGACTGGCATTCCTCGGGCATTACCACCAGCGTCCTCGGTGCGCTGAAACGGGGCCTGACGCCGCTCTCCGGCGAACTTGGGCTGCACGTCTGCGGCGGTCGCGGCGCTCAGTCGCGCAAAACACCGGATGAGCTGGCGGCGATCGGCAATCGTGTCGGCATCGATGGTGCAGCACTTGCGACGACGAGCCGGCTTGTTGCCAAGGTCGACAGCGCTGCCCTTCAGGATGGATTCGATCTCTATCTGCACGGCTTCATCGTGGCGGACGACGGCAAATGGGTCGTCGTCCAGCAGGGAATGAACGGTGATCGACGACAGGCGCGGCGATATCATTGGCTATCCGAAGGACTGACAAGCTTTCTCGACTCTCCACATGCGGCAATCGAGGGACGATGCCAGGGCCGGATCGTCAATCTCGCCGATCGGCGCGCCGACCGATCACGTGCAGGCCAGCTCGATCTGCTGGCCTCCTTAGGGCCGGACAGGATCGTGCGCGAAGTCGCCGCGCTGGAAGCCGAACCGACGGCGGCCGCCGAAAACCACACGCAACCCATGCTGCCGCACCTGATCATGCCGGCACATCATGATGTCCGCGAGACCGATGTGAACATGCGGCGACTGCACGGAAATCTGGCGGCCGCCGCCGATCGCGGGCCGGTGGATTTCGAGGCCCTGCTGCTGACGCCCGGCGTTGGTGCAAGAACGGTCAAGGCATTGGCGATGGTTGCAGAAGTCGTGCACGGCGCACCCTACCGCTTCTCCGATCCCGCCCGGTTTTCGCTGGCGCATGGCGGCAAAGATCGCCACCCTTTCCCTGTTCCGTTGAAAGTCTACGACGAGACCATCAACGTCATGAAATCGGCAGTGCGGAAGGGACGGCTTGGTCGCGACGAGGAGTTGCAGGCGCTGAAGCGGCTGGACGATCAGTCCCGCGTGCTCGAACGATATGTCACCGGTCCTGATCTCAAGGAGATTGTTGCCGGCGAATTCGACAAATCTTCGCTGTTTGGTGGACGCAGCGTATTCGGCTGGGAGCCTCCTTTCCGTTCCGATGAGGATGATGCGGAAAGACGCTCGCGACCGTTAAAACGTTAAGGGGCGGTCAGCTGGTGGACGTGTCGGCCTTTGACATGGTGGACGGCCAGACCAGCGTCAACGTGGCCTCCATCTTGATTTTTTCTGCGTTTATGGAACCGAAAAACGCTCTGCATTGTTACAGGCGACATGGATCAACAGCTACGTTGTCTCGCCACCGCCGCGTCGCCTGCCGAGCAGACCACCTCGCCCGGAAGCGCGCTTGTCTACCTTTCCAACCTGGAGGGTGGCATAGCGCGGAAGCCCGGCAAGAATTCATTTCGTTATTATAACAGCGACGGAACGCGGATCACGGATCCCGATGAACTTGCCCGTTTTGCAGCCCTGGCGATACCGCCGGCCTATGCCGACGTTCTGATCTCGCCCGATCCCAATTCCCATCTTCAAGCTGTCGGGACTGATACGCGGGGACGAAAGCAGTATCGCTATCACCCCGAATGGTCGGCCAAGCGCGATAAAGCCAAGTTCGACCAGCTTTGCGCGTTCGGATCCGCGCTTCCAAGGATACGTGAGAAGGTCGATGCGGACCTGCGGTTGAGAAGCCCGACATTGGATAAGGCTTTGGCCGCAGTGGTTTTGCTGCTCGACGATCTGTTCATCCGGGTCGGCAATGCGACCTATGCCGCCGCAAATGGCTCTTATGGTTTGACCACACTTCGCAATCGCCATGTAAAGGTCGCCGGTTCGAGCGTGCATTTCAAGTTCAAAGGCAAGTCCGGCAAGGAATGGCGCCTGACCTATACCGACCGGCGCATCGCCAATGTCATCCAGCGCCTCCAGGAGCTTCCGGGACAACACCTTTTCCAATATCTTGATGACAGCGGCGATAGTCGTCCGATCCGGTCGCAGGACGTGAATGCCTATATACAAATGGCATCGGGCGGCGACTTCAGCTCGCGGCAGTTCCGCACCTGGGGCGCAACATGCCTTGCCGCTTGTGCACTTGCGTCCATCAAGGCCGGCGAGACACAACGACAACGGGCGCGGCAGATCAATGAAGTGATCGACAGCGTCGCGGCGCAGCTCGTCAACACGCGGGCGGTATGCCGGGCCTCCTATATTCATCCCAGGGTCTTCGAAGACTTCGAGGCCGGCAGGCTCGTCATTCTGAAACAGATGCGTCCAACCACGAGCGTTCGCCTCTCGCAATGGATGGACGACGAGGAGATCAGAGTTCTCCGATGGCTCAAGGCGATCGAGAAGAACGGATCGTAAACCCTGGCTTTCCGCGAGCATGATGAGCGGCTCATCATGGATCCCACAGAACTCCTCGGCCAATTCGATAGGAATTGGACGTTCCTCACTCGCGTGTTCACCCGGTGCGACAATCGAGCGAAAATATTCGCGCATTTTTTGCGGATGCGCGGCAGGTCTTCATGACGATCCCTCCCAAGTTCGCGCTAATCGGCTAGTCGGTCCTGATCGTATTGCTCCGCTTCCGGTAGAGGCTGCAGCCAGCGTTCGCGCCGTCTTACCCAAAGTTCGTAAGTCGGAACCATATTGGTCGGTGCGGTATCGAGCGTGCCGAGCTTGATCTCGGCCTCGACATCGTCATTTGAAAAAAGGCGCGATCCGCAATGAGGACAGAACTTCCTGCCTTCGTAGATGGCGGTCTCGCCCGTCGCAGAGAATGCCTCGGCCTCCCAGATGCCAAAGAAGGTAAAAGCCGAACCGCTTTCTTGGCGGCAGTCGGTGCAATGGCAGATACCGACGCGTTTCGGCTCTCCGCTGACGGAATAGCGGACCCTTCCGCAGCGGCATGATCCATGTCGCAATGTCATTTCAAAGCCTCCCTTTGCATTGACTTGCTGCAGGACGGCATGAGCGCAGCCTGGCGTCCCGTGTGAACCGGAAACCGCCGATATCGATCAAATGTTCCCGATATCGGCGACCTCTCCGGCCGTGAAGTCTTTTCGAGATCGATATTCTCGGAACTTCGGAAGGCCGCTCTGGAACTTGCCGCTATCGCGATTGTTATGGCTGAAAGCTGGAGGAGCAGATGAAGGCGCTTGGTAGTTGGCGGCATATATGTGTGGACATGCAACGCATGTTTGCAGAGGAGACGCCATGGCATGTTGCGTGGATGGACCGCATCCTTCCACAGGTCAGGGAAGTGAGCAGAGCCTATCCGGAGCACACGATTTTCACCCGATTCGTGCCACCTCGTGCGGCCGATGACATGTGTGGTCAGTGGCGAGACTACTACATGAAATGGTGGATGATGACGGGCGAACACCTGCCTTCCAAGATGATAGAGCTCGTTCAGCCGCTAGCGGATCTGACGCCGCCGGCGCGGGTGTTCGACAAGCAGGTCTATTCACCCTGGATCGGCGGCCGATTTCACGCCGCGCTTACGGATGAACAGGTCACGACTCTTGTGGTGAGTGGTGGTGAGACCGATGTCTGTGTCCTTGCGACGACGCTGGGCGCCATTGACCTCGGCTATCGGGTTGTGCTGCTCCGGGATGCGGTTTGCAGCGGCGCGGACGATACGCACGATGCCTCCCTCGTGCTTCTCAACGACCGCTTCTCGGTTCAGCTTGACCTCAGCACCACGGAGGAGTTCCTCAGCTTCGCCGCGAACGCCTAGACCGGTTTTGCTCCGGCGGAAGCGACTTACGTTCACCTCTCCGCTCGGACTAAGGCAGCCGGTAAGCGATGACATAGTCACCGGGCGTGGTGCCGATTGAGCCGTGGCCGCCTGCTACCATGACGACATATTGCTTGTTGTCGTTGGCGGTATAGGTCATCGGCGTCGACTGACCTCCGGCCGGCAGGCGCACTTGCCATAGCTGCCGCCCGGTCGTGACGTCATAGGCGCGCAGATAGTTGTCGACCGCTGCTCCGAGGAAGGCTATTCCGCCCCTGGTCAGTATCGGTCCGCCGATGCCGGGAACACCGACCTTGAAGGGCAGGGGCAGCGGCGTCATGTCATGCACCGTGCCGTTCTTGTGCTTGTAGGCGATTTTGCCGCTCTTGAGGTCGACACCGGCGACGTAGCCCCATGGCGGCGCCTGGCAGGGAATGCCGAATGGTCCGAGGAACGGCCCCATATAAACACCGTATGGCGCGCCTTCGTTACGGTTCAATCCCTGCTCGCTGCCCTTCTCGTCCTGACCTCTTGCCGGGATGTCCGCACGGGCAACGAGCCTTGATGTGAAGGCGAGGTAGGTCGGCATGCCGAACATGATCTGGCGCTCGGGGTCCACGGCGACGCTGCCCCAGTTGAAGGTGCCGAAATTACCGGGATAGATGATCGATCCCTGTAGCGATGGCGGCGTGTAACGCCCCTCGTATTTGTACCGGTGGAACGCGATGCGGCAGGCGAGCTGATCGAACAATGTAACCCCCCACATGTCCTTTTCCTGCAGTGGCGGGGGTGAGAAGGTAAGATCCGAAATCGGCTGCATCGGTGACGTGTGATCTTCGGGAATGGCCCCACCCGGGGCCGGTATCTCTTTGAAAGGAATGAGCGGTTCGCCGGTTCGCCGGTCGAGCACATAGATGTCGCCCTGCTTGGTCGAAGCGACAAGCGCTGGCACCACTGTGCCATCGGAATTCGTCATGTCGAAGAGCACCGGCTGTGCCGGAACATCCATGTCCCAGAGATCGTGGTGAACGAATTGCTGCACCCATTTGAGCTGGCCGGTATTGATGTCCAATGCAACGACTGAGGAGGAGAAGCGCTCGACATTTGCGCTTCGGCCCATCCCAAGCTGATCGGGCACTTGATTGCCGAGCGGAATATAGACCATGCCCAGAGCCTGATCGACGCTGAACACCGACCAGCTGTTCGGCGAATTCGTGGTGTAGGTCTGGCCGGTCGGCAATGGAGTCGTTTCATCCGGGTTGCCGGAGTCCCAGTTCCAGAGGAGCGCGCCGGTCTTGATATCGAAGGCGCGGATGGCGCCGGATTGCTCTTGGGTAGAATAATTGTCGTTGACGGCGCCGCCGACGATCAGCTTGTCCGCTGCGGCAACGGGTGGCGAAGTCGTGTAGTAATAGCCGGCCGGATTATATTTCATTCCGGTCTCGAGATGCAGCACGCCCTGATCGGCAAAGCTCGTGCAGACTTTGCCGTTGGCCGCATCGAGCGCTATCAGTCGCGCGTCTGAGGTGGGCAGATAGACACGCTCGGCGCAGGGTGCTCCGGCAGCCGATGCCTGATCGTGGTAGTAAGTGACCCCACGGCATGTCTGGTGTTGCCGGTTCGGATTCATGCCGGAATTGGCGTCGAATTTCCACTTCTCCTTGCCGGTTTTTGCATCAAGTGCGATCGCCAGATTGTGCGGCGTGCAGAGATAAAGCGTATCGCCCACCTTGAGCGGCGTTACCTGATAGGTCGTTTCGCCAACATCGTCCGGGCGCTTTACGTCGCCGGTTTGATATCGCCAGACCTCCTTCAGATCAGCGACGTTTTGAACATTGATCTGGTCGAGCGGTGAATAGCGCTGGCCGAAAGGTGTCCGACCATATTGATGCCATTCGCCACCTGGTGCGTCGCCGCCCATCGGCGCATTGGCCGCAACGGTCGTCGGCAGATCGCCGGAATGATCGTGTGGATCTGTGGTCATCGAATAGAGGGCGACGAGGATGGAGACGATCAATGGTACTGCGAGCGGCCAGGGATTGGCGGCATAATCAATGCCGGCCGGGCTACGGAAGCCTAGTGGGCGCCTGATCCAAGGGGTCAGCAGCCAGAGCCCGAACAGGATGATGACACCGCCGCGCGGACCAAGCTGCCACCAATCGAAACCGACTTCCCATATGCCCCAGACAAGCGCAGCGAGCACAAGGATCGCATAGAGCCACAGCGCAGCCGCTTTGCGCATGAACAGCAATATTGCGGTCGCGATGAACATGAGGCCGGCAAAGAGATAGAAGAAACTGCCGCCGAGCAGGACAAGCCACAGTCCACCTCCGCCGAGCGACAACCCGACAATCGCCAGTAGGACCCACGTGACAAGAATGGCCATGATCTACTCCAGTATCTATCCGCCGAATGACGGCGATTGATCGAGCGCATGCGGAAACGGCCGGCCACGATCCGCTTGAATATCATGCCCAGCGAAGCAGAAAGTCATGGAAATAATGATGGAGACGACACCGATTGCGGTCGCCCAGAAGCAATTTTGGATCGATCCATGGAGACCTCCAAAACAAAATCCTGGGTTGAACGCCGGGATCGCGAAAATGTTCCCCACAATCGCCCTGTGTCAGGCGTGCTTAAGACTGGCAAACTCGGCTTGATCGGCCTCACCCGAATTAATTAACGAACGTAGTTAATTTTTTAATAATTTTGTGATTACTTATGGAACCACGCGCAGGGCTAACCGTTTCTGCGCCGGACCGGAGGAAACACGATGAATTTCAAAATCGTCACCGCGCAGTCGGAAGTGGAAACCGATGACACCGGAACCTATCCGGACGGCATGGTGGAATTGGAGCACAATCGCGTTGACTTTTCCTCAAGTCGCGAGAGACGCCACCGTAGGTCCCATGAGCGCGACTACGGCGCCGGCAAAAAGCTTGCCCCCATTCCGGTTGGCTTGGTGTAGGCCTCGATCACGTCGGGTGTAGTTTTGGCGGGCGGCGGCTCGCGGCGATAAGGCTTTCGTGGGTCTACCCCTCGGCCATTCCAATGGCTTTATCTGGATTGCGATAGCCGATCGTTAAATATACAGCGCCGCCATTTTGCGCCAGGCACCTGCCCGGTGGGCGCGTCCGCCCCAGACATGCAGTTGATGGCCGACCTGCTTATCGACGAGAAGCTGGCTCAGGTGGCGGTTGTTGTCGAGGAAGGGGTCGGCGTCTCCGATGGTGAGGACGATGTCGACCTGGCGCAGCCTTTCAAGCCGCCATTCGCAAGCAAGCCCTGGAAGGAAGTGCGTCGGCGTGTGGAAATAGACATCGTCGTCGTAGTAACCGTCGAACAGATCGCCAAACGACTCGATCTTCATCGTCAGATCGTAACGGCCGGAAAAGGCGACGAGCTTGCGAAAGAGGTGAGGGTGGCGAAAGACGAGGCTGGCGGCCTGGAAAGCGCCGAGGCTGCAGCCATGCACGATGGTGCAGTCATGGGGGTTTTTCTGCGTCATCAGCGGCAGAACTTCGTTCAGAATATATTCCTCGAAGGCGGCGTGCCGGCGAATGCGATCGGCCGGATGGTGTTGGGATCCGTAGAAGGTTTCGGTGGCCAGACCCTCGATACAGTAGAGCTGAAGATGACCGGCTTGCAATTTGTCGGCAAGGCTGGCGACAATGCCAAGCTGCTCATACTGCCAGAAACGCCCGTCTCGCGTCGGAAACATCAACACCTTGGCGCCGGCATGGCCGAACACCAGTAGCTCCATGTCTCGATGCAGGCGCTGGCTGTACCAGCGCAGGTATTCTCGGTTCATGGCACCTTGAAAAATCGTTCGACCTTTTCGCGAAGGAGCGCATTTTGCTCGCTGCCGCCAACATAATCGAAATGGCCGGCATCGAGGATGAAGATTTCGTTAAATTTTGGCAGTGCGTTTGCGACAGCAAATTGGCAGGGGGGTGCTACGGCAGGATCGAACAGGGCCGTAGCGGTGAGCATTGGTACCTTGATGCGGGCAGCCGCGCTTGCAGCATCGAACAGGCGCAAGGTTTCGAGCACGCTTCCTTGCTTTTTCTGATAGGCTTGGACGGATTGGGCACTGCCGACGGTCGGCAAGGTCAGCCATAACGGCCGGTGTCCGAAGGTCGGCACGACGAGATGCCCGCGATCGATCCGGCTATCGAACGGGATTGCCAGCGCCCCGATACCGCCGCCAAAGCTGATGCCGCTATAGCCGATATGCCCCGCAAGCCAAGGATAAAGAGCAACAAGCGCCGAGACGGCGATCCAAAGATCATCGACGCAGCCGCCGATGATGTAGGAATCCGGGCTTTCGATACCGTGAAGGACATGTCCGCCGGGATCCGCCGGAATCGGCGGACACGCGCTGAGGGACAGCCCGCGAAAGCAGGGAAACAGTATGGCTGTCTCTTTCACCGGCAGATCGAAGTCGGGCAAATCCCTTCCGCCATAGCCGTGCCCGACGACGAGGCCGCGCCGCACCGTCCCATCTCGGGGAAGAAGCAGCCAGCCGCCGATCTGAAATGCGCCGGTCGATGTGTAGCTAACGTCGAGAACGTGCCAGTCGGGACGATTGATCCTGCTGCGGCGAAGTTTCGGCTGGGGGTCGACCGTAACCGCGTGGCGATACCGCTCGATCCAAAAATCGTCGAAGCCCGGCGCTACCTCGGGCGGCTCGATCGCGAGGAGCTGATCGAGCTGCATGCCATAGGTTGGATCAAAGGCGAAGGGGTGTGTCGTTGGAACGCTCATATGATGCTTGTCTCGTGAAAGGATTGGCGACGCAAGCCTTCAACGTCCGCAATGCCGGCAAAACCACGTCATCTGCCTGGCCGGCCGAAGGTCGAGCTACGCCGGCAGTCGGTTTGAAGGGGAGGGTTGCGCAACAGCGTGACGCGTCTTTGAAGGCTGGAACGCTGCTTTCTAAGCGACCGAAGTTTTGACCAATCCTTCGGTGCCCCCCGTCGTGCCGCCTAATGTCTCGAAGTCAAAGAATTTCTGCGTGACGAGTGCCGCCGCGCCCCGTGCCCAGGAGTTATCCTCCCAATCCGGAAGTAACGGAGGAGACGCGCGAAAGGTGTGAATGGCTATGGTCGATCTTAGTGGCCCGAGAAGAGCGTCCCCGAAAGACACGGCTTCACCGCCAGTAACAATCACTCCGATGGGTGTTTCGGCCACGGAGGCCGAGGCGATGCAGGAGGCCGCGAAAACGGCTTGGGAAAGACCCGATCCAGGTCGCGCTCGCCTATGTGTTGCGTCAGCCCTGGCCAGTCATTCCGCTGATCGGTCCCCGTTCGTTGGCCGAACTCAATCACAGCCTCGAGGCCTTTGATATCCAGCTTTCTCCAGTGGAGGTGCGCTGGCTGGAAAATGGCTAAAGTGGTGCGTTTCCAGGAAGAGACATTCGCGTAAGATCGAACGACTGAACCAAATTCATGGCTTCCTCCACGATATTGGCAGTCGACGGCGCAGAGTGCTTAAATTTTCGCCCTCCTCTCTTGAAAACACGTCTTTGGAAGCCAGTTCAAATTTCACCGAATATTGGACAGCTTCGGCACCCGCTGGAGTGTTGTCAGGTCCGGGCAAGGGCGCATTGATCATCATCATTTGTCCTGGAGGAGAACATGACGTTCCGACCGCTTCACGATCGCATTCTCGTTCGCCGCGTCGAGTCTGAAGAAAAGACCAAGGGCGGCATCATCATTCCTGACACTGCGAAGGAAAAGCCGCAGGAAGGTGAGGTCGTTGCCATCGGCCCTGGCGCACGCAATGAGGCCGGCCAGATCCAGCCGCTCGATGTCAAGGCTGGTGATCGCATCCTCTTCGGCAAATGGTCCGGCACCGAGATCAAGATCGATGGTGAAGATCTGCTGATCATGAAGGAAAGCGACGTTCTGGGTATCATCGAAACCCAGGCGGCAGGCAAGAGGGCTGCGTAAGCGGTCTCCCTTCAACCATCAGTCAAAACTCTGCTGCCTATGGAGGAGTGAAAAATGGCTGCCAAAGATGTCAAATTCCACACCGATGCCCGTGACCGTATGATGCGCGGGGTGGATATTCTTGCCGACGCGGTCAAAGTGACGCTCGGTCCGAAGGGCCGCAACGTCGTGATCGACAGGTCATTCGGTGCCCCACGCATTACCAAGGACGGCGTCACCGTCGCCAAGGAAATCGAACTGGAAGACAAGTTCGAGAACATGGGCGCACAGATGTTGCGTGAAGTCGCCTCCAGGACCAGCGATATCGCGGGCGATGGCACGACAACCGCGACCGTGCTTGCCCAAGCCATCGTTCGCGAAGGAGCAAAGGCGGTCGCTTCAGGCATGAACCCGATGGACCTAAAGCGCGGTATCGACCTTGCCGTCGACGCCGTTGTCAAGGAACTGAAGACCAATGCCCGCAAGATCTCCAACAATTCCGAAATCATTCAAGTCGGCACCATCTCTGCCAACGGTGACCCAGAAATCGGACGTTATCTCGCAGAAGCGATGGAGAAGGTCGGCAATGAAGGCGTGATCACCGTCGAGGAGGCCAAGACTGCCGAAACCGAACTCGAGGTCGTCGAAGGCATGCAGTTCGACCGTGGCTATCTCAGCCCATATTTCGTGACCAACCAGGACAAGATGCGGGCGGAATTGGAAGAGCCTTATATCCTGGTTCACGAGAAGAAGCTGTCGAACCTTCAAGCCATGCTGCCAATTCTCGAAGCGGTCGTCCAGTCGAGCAAGCCGCTCCTCATCATCGCCGAAGACGTCGAAGGCGAAGCGCTCGCGACGCTCGTTGTCAACAAGCTGCGCGGTGGCCTCAAGATCGCAGCGGTTAAGGCTCCGGGCTTCGGCGACCGCCGCAAGGCCATGCTGGAAGATATCGCCATCCTGACGGGCGGCACCGTCATTTCCGAAGATCTCGGTATCAAGCTGGAAAACGTCACGCTCAATATGCTCGGCCGCGCCAAGAAAATCGTTATCGAAAAGGAAAACACCACCATCATCGATGGCGCCGGATCGAAGAGCGAGATCGAGGGTCGTGTCACGCAGATCCGCGCCCAGATCGAGGAAACCACGTCTGATTATGATCGCGAAAAGCTGCAGGAACGTCTTGCCAAGCTTGCCGGCGGCGTCGCTGTCATCCGTGTCGGCGGCTCGACCGAAGTCGAGGTGAAGGAAAAAAAGGATCGCGTCGACGATGCGTTGCATGCAACCCGCGCCGCGATCGAGGAAGGCATCCTGCCGGGTGGTGGCGTGGCGCTGCTGCGGGCGGTCAAATCACTCGACGGGCTCAAGACCGAAAATGACGACCAGCGCGTCGGCGTCGATATTGTTCGTCGGGCGATCGAAGCACCAGTCCGGCAGATCGCCGAGAATTCCGGCGCTGAGGGCTCGATTGTCGTCGGCAAGTTGCGCGAGAAAACTGATTTCTCATTCGGCTGGAACGCTCAGACCGGCGAATATGGCGATCTCTACGCCATGGGTGTGATCGATCCCGCCAAGGTCGTGCGCACCGCGTTGCAGGATGCGGCCTCCATCGCAGGGCTTCTGGTAACCACGGAAGCGATGATCGCCGAGAAGCCGAAGAAAGATGCCGGTCCGGTCTTGCCTCCCGGCGCCGGAATGGATTTCTAAAGCTCCCGATGATGGCTCGCCCGGTTGGGCGGGCCACTATCCTTGTTTTCTTCGTACACTTGAACAGCTGGTGCAGGGCAACACTATTCCACAGATTTTGGGTGTACTCCCTACGGGCCGGCGCCGAAAAAGGCCATCCGGGTAAGCTCCGTATAGTGTGATTCCGACACCATCAGAGCGACGAAGACAAGCACCAGGACTGGCGGAACCAGGATGGCATAGATCAACGCCAGGCGTTCCCAGGCCATGTGCATGAAAACGGCAACGATCAGCCCGGCTTTCAGGATCATGAACAGCAGGATCAGGGTCCATCTGAGATAGCCCTGAATGCCGAGATAGTCGACGAGGTAGGAGAAGGTGCTGAGGACGAAAAGCAGCCCCCAAACCACCATGTAAAGTTTTATCGGATGCTGCTGTCCGGAATGTGCCTGCGCCTGTGCCATGATGCCATCCTCACCACAGATAGAAGAATGCAAAGATGAATACCCAGACCAGATCGACGAAATGCCAGTATAATCCCGTGATCTCGACGATCTCATAGTTGCCTTTGCGGCTGGTGAAAAAACCCCGTCTTTCCTGATCGAAGTCTCCCCGCCACACCTTGCGTGCCATGATCAGAAGAAAAAGGACCCCGATCGAGACGTGGGTGCCGTGAAAGCCTGTGATCATGAAAAAGGACGAACCGAACTGCGCCGCCCCCCATGGGTTCTCCCAGGGGCGGACTCCTTCCCTGATCAGTTTGGTCCATTCGAATGCCTGCATTCCGACGAATGTCGCGCCGAGAACGGCCGTCGCCAACATCAGTGCAGCGGTCTTGCGGCGATCGTGGCGGTAACCGAAGTTGACGGCCATGGCCATCGTGCCGCTGCTGCTGATCAAGACGAAAGTCATGATGGCGATCAGGATCAGCGGGATTTCCTTGCCTCCGATCGTCAGGGCGAAAACCTCGCTGGGATTGGGCCAGGGGACGGTGGTCGACATCCGCGCCGTCATATAGGCCAGCAGAAAACAGCCGAAAATGAAGGTGTCGCTCAGCAGGAAGATCCACATCATCGCCTTGCCCCAGGAGACGTTCTTGAACGCCCGCTGGTCCGATGACAGATCAGCCGCGACGCCGCGCAGTCCCACGGGCCGCAGAAGTGGATCGCTTGTCGGTCTTTCAATGGATTCGGTCATCATCGAAACTCCTCAGGTGACCAATTGACGGCAGAGATCGACGAAACTATTTGCCCAGCCGGCAAAGAGCGCAAAAAGGATGAGCCAGACAACGAGCATGAAATGCCAATAGATGGCGCAGAGATCTACGCTCAGGCGGATTTTTGCGAGCACTGGACTGGTCCGGGCGCGGACTGTCGTCCGTCCGAGCACGAAAAGCCCGCCCAGAATGTGCAGGCCATGCAATCCGGTGATCATATAGAAGAAGCTGTTCGATGGATTGTCCGCCAGCAGATAGCCTGCGGACACCAGTTGCCGCCAGGCCAGAACCTGTCCAGCCAGAAAGAGAACGGCCAGTGCGAATGCCACTGCAAGAGCCGTGTTCAGCATCTCGCTGCGGTCAAGCCTGGCTTCGGTTTTTGCCCATTGCAACGAGACGCTGCTGGCGGCAAGGACGGCCGTATTCACCCAAAGCAGTCGTGGGATCGGAATGCTCCACCAGTCGGTGCCGCTGAGGCGCGTAAGATAGGCGCTGATGAGGAGCGTGAACAAGGCGCCGACGACGGCGAGAAAGATGCCGAGACCGACTTTCGCCGTTGTCGCCGATGACCCTTGCATCTGCGGCGCATCGCCTGCCAACCCTGTTTCCAGCCAGGGTTTCGAGGTTAACCGCTGCTTCGCCATCCACCAGACGATTATGCCGGCGATCCCTGCCAGGAAGATCAGAATGGCGCTCATGAGAAGGCCCTTTCGGGCAGTCCGCCCGAGTCCGGCTGGTTCTGCGGCAGGAAGTCCTGTTCCGCTCCGGGGACACTGTAATCATATGGCCAGCGGTAGACGATCGGCAGCTCCTTGCCCCAATTTCCATGAACGGGCGGCGTTTGCGGTGTCTGCCATTCCAATGTCGTCGCGCGCCATGGATTGCCGCCTGCCTGCCTGCCCCAGCGAAGGCTCCAGGCGAGATTGAACAGGAACAGAACTTGAGCTGCCCCGACGACCAACGCAGCGACAGTGATGTACATGTTCAGCGTATGTGCAGACGGCGGGATGAAAGCCGTTTCGCCCAGCTCATAATAGCGGCGCGGCACGCCCATCAGGCCGAGGTAGTGCATCGGGAAGAAGATCGCATAGGCGCCGAGGAACGTGATCCAGAAGTGGATATGGCCCATCGTCAAGTTCAGCATGCGCCCCGTGACTTTCGGATACCAATGGTGGATTGCGCCGAAGATCACCAGGATCGGCGCGACCCCCATCACCATGTGGAAATGAGCGACGACGAACATGGTGTCGGACAGGGGCACGTCGACAACGACATTGCCGAGAAAGAGGCCGGTCAGTCCGCCATTGATGAATGTGACGATGAAGGCCAGGGCAAACAGCATCGGTAATGTCAGATGGATATCGCCGCGCCAGAGTGTCAGTACCCAGTTGTAGACCTTGATCGCCGTCGGGATGGCGATGATCAAGGTCGTGGTCGCGAAAAAGAAGCCGAAGTTCGGATTCATGCCGCTGACATACATATGATGCGCCCAGACGACGAAGCTTAGCGCTGCGATGATGAGGATCGCCCAGACCATCATCCTGTAGCCGAAGATGTTCTTGCGTGCATGGGTGCTGATCAGATCGGAGACGATGCCGAAGGCAGGAAGTGCGACGATATAGACCTCCGGATGGCCAAAGAACCAGAACAGATGCTGGAACAGGATGGGGCTGCCGCCTCCGTGCTGCAACTGCTGGCCCATCTCGACAATGGCTGGCATGAAGAAACTCGTGCCGAGCAACCGGTCGAACAGCATCATGACGGCGGCGACGAAGAGTGCCGGGAAAGCAAGCAGCGCCATGACGGTCGCGGTGAAGATGCCCCATACCGTCAGGGGCATTCGCATTAGCGTCATGCCGCGGGCGCGTCCCTGCAGCACCGTGACAACATAGTTAAGTCCGCCCATCGTGAAGCCGATGATGAACAGGATCAGCGACGACAGCATCAGGATAATGCCCCAGTCGCGCCCCCCCGGCGTCCCCGACAGAAGAGCCTGCGGCGGGTAGAGCGTCCAGCCGGCACCCGTTGGCCCGCCGGGCGCGAAGAAGCCGACGACCAACACGATGACTGCGAGCAGATAGAGCCAGTAGCTCAGCATGTTCGCGTAGGGAAACACCATGTCGCGGGCGCCGAGCATCAAGGGGATCAAATAGTTGCCGAAGCCACCGAGGAACAGCGCCGTCAGCAGATAGATCACCATGATCATGCCGTGCATGGTGATGAACTGATAATAATGTTCCGCGTCGATGAAAGAAAAATAGCCGGGAAACCCGAGTTGCAGGCGCATCAGCCAGGACAGCACCAGCGCTACCATGCCGATTGCGATGGCGGTCAAAGAGTACTGAATGGCGATGATCTTGGCATCCTGGCTGAAGACATATTTCGTCCACCAGCTTTTCGGGTGATAAAGCTCCACATCCTCGACTTCAGCGGGTTGGATAACCCGCTCAGTGCCGGATCCGATGTCGACCATATTCCATCCTCCCTGTTCCCTCCGATGCGGCCTTCCTCCTCAGGTGCGCATGGCACTTACTTTTCCGCCGACGCCAGCGACTTCGAGAAAGTCGGCTGTTGCTGCAGCCAGGCTTGATAGGCAGTCTCGTCATCGACGACGACTGTGCCACGCATCTGCGGATGACCAACGCCGCACAATTCCGCGCAGAGAACCTCGAAGGTTCCAGTCCGCGTCGGGGTAAACCAAAAATAGGTGACCGTGCCGGGGATCATGTCCATTTTGGCTCGGAATTCCGGCACGTAGAAATCGTGCAGGACATCGATCGAGCGCAAAAGCATCTTGACCGGCTTGCCGGCAGGCATATGCAGTTCGCCACCTTCGACGATGACGTCGTCCAGTCCCGCGGGATCACTCTTGTTCAAACCGAGCGGGTTGTCCGGAGTAACATCGCGCGTATCCGCCCGCCCGAGCCGCCCGTCCGCCCCCGGCAGGCGGAAGCTCCATTGCCATTGCTGACTGACGACTTCGACTTCGCTGGCATCGGCAGGGACCGTAACGAACTGTTTCCACACGAATAGGCCAGGGGCGAGCATTGCAGCCACGCCGATCGCGGTTCCCCCCGCGAGCCACCATTCCAACCGCTTGTTTTCGGGCTGGTACGCGGCTCGGTTTCCCGCGCGGTGTCTGAAGCGGAAGACGCAATAGGCCATGAACAGCACGACCACCGTGAAAACGAAGCCGGTGATCCAGAACGTGATGACAATCGTGTGGTCGATGTAGCTCCAGTTCGATGCGATTGGCGTCCACCACCATGGGCTAAGCAGATGGAACGCGATCGATCCCACCACCAGCAGAACGAGAATCAATACGACAGCCATCGGCTCCTCCCTGACCCGGCCGCGAACATTTCCACAATCCCATCGCGAAACGTTTTAGTATTATCTCATGAACGAGTCGGACGGGCAATTGCAACAACTGCAGCGGTTCATCCCGGCAAACCGCACGGGGCATAATGACGCCTTCGGTAGGATCGGCGGCGTCTGGTCGCTGAGCCGAACCTCGCCGATCCAACCGGCGACGCAGGAAACAGCTCGTCCACATCAGGCATTTCGCTATTTGGAGTATTGCTTCAGATAGGCGATCAGATTGGTAATTTCGGTATCATCCTTTACCCCGACGAAGGTCATTTTTGTGCCCTTCACCTTCGCCTTAGGGTCGTGCAAATAGTCGCGAAGCGACGTCTCATCCCATACGAGGCCGGCCTTGCCCGCTTGCTGCATCGCCGGCGAATAGGCGAAGTTCGGATGTGTTCCGGCCGGCCGGCCGAACAGACCGTTCAGCGATGGGCCAATCTTGTTCTGGTCCGTTTCGGCTACATGGCAGATGGCGCACTTCTTGAAAACGGTGGCCCCTGCTGTGGCATCGCCCTGCTGCGCGAGTGCGCCAAGCGGGGAAGCAATGGCAAAAAGCAGACAGATCGGAAGAAAACGGTAAGACATGGCAATCCTCATTCTCTTCATCGCTATCCCAACCGACGCGACTGCCACCTGGCAGTCGCAACGGCTTGGAGGATGATCCGGGGTAAATTTCATTCACGATTTCAAGGCGTGCGGTTCGGATAGGCGGGAACAATCAATTTTCGATACAAGTGCCAGGTCGAATGGCCGAGGATAGGCATGACGACCGCAAGGCCGGCAAAAATTGGGATTGTGCCGACAACGAGCAGTGCTGCGACGATCAATCCCCAAAGTGCGACCGGCACTGGATTGGTAAGTGTGGCGCGCATGCTCGCATCCACGGCCGCGACGGCGCCGACGTCCCGGTCCAGCAGCAACGGGAAGGTCACCACCGTCGTCGCCAGTACGATTATCGCGAAAACGAAGCCGGCTAAGTTCCCCCAAAGCATGAGCGAGAAACCTCGCGAGCTCGTCAGCACGTCTGACAGCAGGACGGATATCGAGGTCACGCCGGCTTCGTCGACGGTCATGGTGTAAATGAACTGCGCAACGATCAGCCAGGCAACGAAAAGCGCCAAGAGCATGAGGCCGACCGCAACGATCGACGGCAGTGCCGGAGATTGACGAACCTCCAGCGCGTGGTGCCATGAGCTATCCGATCCTTGTTCGCGGCGTCGGCTGATCTCGTAGAGGCCGAGAGCCGCGATCGGACCAACCAGGGCAAAGCCCGACATCAAGGGATAGAGCAGCGGCAGCAAGTCGGCACCGGAGCTCCACATGACCAGAAAGATGCCCGCTATCGGATACATCAGACAGAGAAAAACGTAATGGGATGGTTTCTCTCTAAAGTCGTCCAGTCCCAACCTCAGCGCATCGATAAGGTCCGCAACACCTATCTTGCGGACTTCCGGGCGTGCAAATTCGCCGCTCGCACCGGCCATGACATGGAATGCCGCCATAGCACCTCTCCTCCTCCACCATGGTCCGGCTGGCGGTGCAAAGACGCCCGGCAAATTTTTACCGACACGTCAAACCGCAACCGGTGGTCATAGATTTATCAAATCTTATTGCCTTTGTCGCCTATTCCGTAAATTAGATGTTCGTCATTTCTTGCATTGGGCTGGTTGAACTCAGAACGTGTGATTTCGAATAGCTTTCGCGGCGATCCGCTCGCCCGTCGTCCTTCAAGGCATCACCAGCACCTTCGCTTTCGTGATCGCGAAACTCAGTATTCAGATGAGGGCGGCGTTGAGCCGTGGGCGGCGCACGGCGGGCTCGTGCTAGCGCTCGAATGCCTCTTTCAAGCCGAAGCTCTTGCGTTCCCGCAGATCGAGATCTCCTTCGATATGCGAAATATGGTGGAGCATGAGATGGCAGGCCGTTTCTATATCCCTCCGCTCGATGGCGGTGATGATGTCGCCATGCTCCGCATGGCCACAACTAGAGGCACTCGATTGGCCGTAGAGCGCAATCACCAGCGACGAGCGGGCGACGAGCTCCTCCATGAAGCGCTGCATAATCAAATTGCCGGAGATCGAAGCGAGCATGAGATGAAAATCGCCGGATGCCTTGATCTCGGCGCGGCGTGCCGACTGGCCGCGCTCATTCATAAGCCGGCCCTCTTCGAGCAGGAGCTGCTTCAGGTGTTGAACCTGCGAGGGCGTCATCCTCTTCGCCGCCTCGCTGAGAATACCCGGCTCCACCAGACGGCGGGCGGCGAAGATTTGCCGTGCTTCGTCCGGAGAAGGATAGGCCACGAAAGCGCCGCGGTTTTTCTCGACGCGGACAAGCCCTTCATAGGATAGGGCCTGCAGAGCGGCGCGCGCCAGCGTCCGACTGACCTTGAACAGATTGCCGACATCGCTTTCCGAAAGTTTCGTGCCCGGCGAAAGCCTGCGCTCGACGATCGCTTCACGAATAGCATCGCGGATCTGCTGTGCACCGGTTTCAGCGGAATCGTTGGTCTGGAGCGCGTCGGCTGTGGAATTCATGAAGTCGGATACCTGATAATCGGCGGGATGATAGCCATCTTCGTCGCAAAAGTTAAACGGAATTTGTCGCGCAAACCCAGGCGTGATTGTATACGATTTAGTGCGCGTATTGCGGACGAAAGCCTATTTCATGTGCAAACACGTATTTGCCTATCGCAAGGACATCCGTGGGAACTGCAGCAAAAACCCATGAAACACAAGGGGTTGGTGCGACGCAGCAAAACTGGCACGGCAGATGCATTGTCTTTCTCAAACAGAGGGAGACACGATGTCGAAAGCGGCAGAGATCGATATAGCATCCGTTTCGAAGGTCTATGGTACGACGACCGCCGTGCATGCGATCAGCCTGAAGATCCCGGCCGGTTCCTATTGTTGCTTTCTGGGTCCGTCCGGCTGCGGCAAGACGTCGACACTTCGCATGATCGCGGGCCATGAAAGCATCTCGTCGGGCGATATCCGATTAGGAAATATCGTTGTCACCGATTTTCCGCCGGCCAAGCGCGGCACGGCGATGATGTTCCAGTCCTATGCGCTCTTTCCGCATCTCGACCTCGTCGACAACGTCGCTTTCAGCCTCAAGATGAAGGGCGTGGACAAGGACGAGCGTCGGGCCAAGGCGCTTGATATGCTGAAGCTGATGCAAATGGAGGCCTATGCCACGCGGCGTCCGGCACAGCTTTCCGGCGGACAGCAGCAACGCGTGGCGCTTGCCCGCGCGCTAATAACAGATCCCGAAGCCCTGCTGCTCGACGAGCCGCTGTCGGCGCTCGATCCGTTCCTGAAGATCCGCATGCGCGCCGAGCTGAAGAAGCTGCAGAAGACGCTCGGGATCACCTTCGTACATGTGACGCACAGCCAGGAAGAGGCCATGGCGCTCGCCGACATCATCGTCATCATGAACGACGGCAGGATCGAGCAGGCGGCTGCGCCGCGCCAAGTCTTCGAGCGCCCGGCAACGGCTTTTGTCGCCCGCTTCATGGGAGACCACAACGTACTCTCCGGCCGGGTGGCATCCAGTGAAAGCGGGATGCTGACGCTGACCGCCCCTGAGGGGCAGACTTTTTCCGTGCGCGGAACCGGCAGGGATGTGGGCGAGGCTATCGATATCGGCATCCGCACCGACCGCGTGCGCCTCCTGGAGGCCTCGGAAAAGACCCTCGGCTTCAACGGCATCGTCTCCAACATCGAATATCGCGGCGCGTCGGTGAAGATCACCGTCATCGGCGCGGGTAGCGACGACTTCACGGTCATCGCGAGCGACGGCGATTATTTCGCCAAACCCGTATCGGTCGGCGATGCGGTGTCTCTGAGCTGGGCCCTGGAGGATGCCATCCTCCTTGGCCGGGTTTCCGCATGAATCGTAAGCATCACAAAAAGGGGAACTGACATGACGACTGAAACGAAGACAACCAAGGCGGCAAAGGGAATCTCCCGTCGCTCGCTATTGAAAACTGGCGCTGCCGCCGCCGGCGCGATCGCCGGCTCCGGCCTCATCACCGGCTTTCCGACCATCTGGGCGCAATCCAACATCACGCTTCGCCAGTTCGGCACCGGCGTTTCGAACATCAATGCGATCGCCGAGAAGTGCAAAGCCGATCTCGGCATCACGCTGGAGATGACGGCAACCGACTCCGACGCCGCCGCCCAGCGCGCCGTCACGCAGCCGGATAGCTATGACATCGCCGACGTTGAATATTGGATCGCCAAGAAGGTGTTCCCGACCGGCGTCATGCAGCCGATGGACGTCAAGAAGCTCAAATATTACGACAAGATCGTGCCGCTGTTCATTAACGGCAAGCTGAAGCCGGACAGCGTCATCGCCCAGGGCACGGCCCCGCACACGGTCGGCTTCGTCGAAGCGCAGGGCTCCAAGAAATTCGCCAAGGAGCCGACGCAGTGGATGACGATGGTTCCGACCATCTACAACGCCGATACTCTCGGCATTCGCCCCGACCTGACCGGCCGCCCGATCACGAGCTGGGCCGATATTCTCGATCCCGCCTTCAAGGGAAAGACCGCAATCCTCAACATCCCGTCGATCGGCATCATGGATGCCGCGATGATCATGGAAGCCGCCGGCAAGATCAAATATGCCGACAAGGGCAACATGACGAAGGCGGAAATAGACAAGACGATCGACTTCCTGATCAAGACCAAGGGTGACGGCCAGTTCCGTGCCTTCTGGAAGTCCTTCGACGAGAGCGTCAATCTGATGGCGTCGGGTGAAGTCGTCATCCAGTCGATGTGGTCGCCGGCCGTTGCCGCCGTCCGTTCCAAGGGCATCGCCTGCACCTTCCAGCCGCTCAAGGAAGGTTATCGCGCCTGGGGTGGTGGCCTCGGCCTCGCCTCGCACCTCAAGGGCGCGCAACTCGACGCGGCCTACGAATACATCAACTGGTACACATCCGGCTGGGTCGGCGGCTATCTCAACCGTCAGGGCTACTACTCGGCCTGCATGGAAACTGCCAAGCAGTACATGTCGGCCGACGAATGGGGCTACTGGATCGAGGGCAAGCCGGCGCAGGGCGATATCCTGTCTCCGGAAGGCAAGGTCATGGAGAAGGCCGGCGCCGTTCGCGACGGCGGCTCGTTTGAAGCGCGCATGGGCGCAGTTGCCTGCTGGAACTCGGTGATGGACGAAGACCGCTACATGGTCCGCCGCTGGAACGAGTTCATCGCCGCCTAAGCATCGCTTCCCAAATCAATCCTCTCCCCGCAAGCGGGGGGAGGAAGCCGCTAACGGAGAGACCGGAACATGGCGACGATCACTTCATCAGAGACAGACCAGGCAGCACAGAAGGCAGGTGGTGGTTTCGGCGTGCCGCTATGGCTCGTCTCCTATCTGCAGGCAGCGCCGCTCTTCCTGATTTTGGGCTTCTTCTTCCTGCTGCCGATCGCGATGATTGGTGTCGTCAGCTTCTGGGACTATGATTTCGCCGGTCTCTATCCCGCCTTCCTGACCACGAACTACACCGATACGCTGGGATCCTGGGTCACCTGGAAGACCTATCTCAACACGCTGAAATTCACCGCCATCGTCTGGGCGCTGACGCTAGTGATTGGCTTCTGGGTTGCCTACTTCCTCGCCTTCCACATCCGCCGCACCTCGACGCAGATGATCCTTTTTCTCGTCTGCACCGTACCGTTCATGACGTCGAACATCATCCGCATGATCTCCTGGATCCCGGTGCTCGGGCGCAACGGTCTCGTCAATTCGACCCTGATCCAGATGGGCCTCATACCAAAGCCGATCGAATGGCTTCTCTATTCCGATTTTGCCGTCGTGCTTGCCATGGTGCATCTCTACACGCTGTTCATGGTGACGCCGATCTTCAATACGCTGATGCGCATCGACCGCTCACTGTTCGAAGCCGCCCGCGATGCCGGCGCCAGCGGCTGGCAGGTCCTCTGGAATGTGGTGATCCCGCTTGCCAAGCCCGGCATGGCGATCGGCACGATCTTTGTCGTCACATTGGTCATGGCGGATTTTTCGACCGTGCAGGTCATGTCCGGCGGCCAAAGCGCCTCCATCGCGCTGATGATGAAAAACCAAATGTCGCTGCTGCAATATCCGGCCGCGGCGGCCAACGCGGTGGTGCTGTTGATCCTCGTCCTGCTGATGGTCTCCGCCATCCTGCGGGTCGTCGATATCCGCAAGGAGCTTTGAGATGAACCGCGAAAAGCGCAGCTTGGAATTCTATATTCTGGCGATCTTTTTCATTGTCTTCGTGCTGTTTCTCTATGGCCCCCTTTCGGCGATTCTCATCCTCTCCTTCCAGGGACCCGACGGGGGCCTGACCTTTCCGTTGAATGGCGTATCGCTGCATTGGTTCGCGAACCTGTTCGAGAAGCAAGCGGTCGGCGATTTCGGCGCCTCGTTCCGCCGGTCCTTCATGCTCGGGCTGATGGTGATGATCGTCACCGTCGTCGTCTCGCTGCTGGCAGGCCTGGCCTTCCGCCGTCGTTTCCGCGGAGCGTCGCTGCTGTTTTATGCGACCGTTGCCAGTCTCGTGGTTCCGTCCATCATCATTTCTCTGGGCATCGGCGTCGTTTTCCAGCAGGGCGGCCTTCCTCCGGCCTGGTATTCCTCGGCTTTTGGCGCGCATCTGACCTGGACGCTGCCCTTCGGCGTGCTGATCATGTTCGCCGTTTTCAATCGCTTCTCGCCGGCTTACGAGGAGGCCGCGCGCGATCTTGGGGCGACCTCATGGCAGACCTTCCGCCACGTCGTGCTGCCGATGATCGCGCCCAGCCTGATCGGCGTCGGGCTTTTCGGCTTCACGCTGTCCTATGACGAGTTTGCGCGTACCCTGATGACGTCGGGCACCTACAATACGCTGCCCCTGGAAATCTACGGGATGACCACCAACGTCACCACGCCTGTGCTTTATGCGCTGGGAACGGTGACGACACTCTTTTCCTTCACCATCATTCTCGTGGCGCTCGGGATCATGGCCATGCTTGGCCGCCGGCAGGCCAAGAAAAGCTGAGATCATGCGTTTACTGCTCATCAATCCGAATACCAGCGCGTCCATGACGGAAAAGGCGGCGGATGCCGCCCGCGCCGTCGCTGCATTCGGGACGGAAATCATCGCCGCCACATCGCGGATGGGGCCGGCCTCCATCGAGGGATACTATGACGGCGCGCTTGCGGTTCCCGGCCTCCTGAGCGAACTCAAGGAGCAGCGGACGGCGGGTTATGATGCGGCGATCATCGCCTGTTTCGATGATACGGGTCTCGAAGCCGCACGAACGTTTTCGGATGTCCCTATTCTCGGGCTTTGCGAATCCGCCGTCGCGACGGCCGGCTTTCTCGCCCAGCGTTTTACGGTCGTGACAACGCTGGAGCGTTCGCGCGTTCTGATCGACAACCTCATCCAACGCTACGGCATGGGCGGGCGGGCTAAGGTGCGTGCCTCCGATATCGCCGTACTGGAACTCGAGGATGCCGCATCCGGCGCGATCGGCAAGCTGCGGGCGGAAATCGAACGGGCGCTCGAGGAAGACGGGGCGGAGGCGATCGTGCTTGGCTGTGCCGGGATGACCGATCTTGCGCGCGAGCTGCAGGAGATTTACGGCGTGCCGGTAATCGATGGCGTCGCGGCGGCAGTCAAACAGGCGGAAGCTCTGGTGTCGCTTGGTCTCTCCACCAGCAAACGCGGCTCCTATGCCTCGCCGCTTCCGAAGCCGTTCAGCGGCGCGATGAGCGATTTCACCCCAATGCGAGCCTCCGGTTGAGCCATGACCGTTTCATTCGATTGAGGCATTGATCGAAGGGAGTGTGGCGAGCGGATGATCGTCGGTGACGATGGGGCGGCCGTCCTCACTCGATCACGGGCGCAGATCGGTGCTGGAGGCGCAGATCCAGATGGCGCAATTGCGCTTGTCCCTCGACGGCACATAGCTTTGTTCACCGAAGCCGTTACCAAGGCAAACATCGGAATTGGCGACGGCGCGTTCATAGAGCAGACCAGCGGAACTCCACGCCGCCGGATACTGCAGGATAACCGCACGGTTCGCCCGAACGAAGGATTGGATTTCGGCACACGACCTCGTGGCGGTTTGCAGCCGTTCGATTGCGGATGCGGGAGAGGCCGCGAGGACCGCGAGCGCGACAAGCGCGGTGATTTGAGCTTTCATCTGCGTTCTCCTTCTGGGACAGGCGAACTTTCCCACCGTTTCCATCGGCCGGCACCCCGTTCCTTGCTCTCAAACCGAATCATCTCCTTTTATGCGGCGTCTGTCACCATGGGTTGTCGAAAGCGCCATCCGCGATGGTCGCGTGCGGCTTTGCAACTCGACCGATTCGATTGTGGAGCAAGAACCGGAGTTTTGACCCCGCTGGATCAGCCTATCCCTTTGCTCAGGTCGTCGACCGAGATCGATGATCCCTGCTGGATACATCAAAAAGGAAATCCACATGAGCAAAGAAGAAGACAACAAGGCCATCGTCGCGCGCTGGTTCACCGAATTCTGGGGTGAGACCTGCAATCTGTCTGTCGTCGACGACATCGCCGCGCCAGAGATGCTGCTGAAGTACTCATTGCATGAGCCGCGCCGCGGCCATGACAACATCAAGGCTTTCATGACTGGCTTCCGCACGGCATTTCCGAACCTGAATTTCTGGGGCACTGCCGGCCTCATTGCCGAAGGCGATTATGTCGTCGGCCAGTGGGAAGGCGGCGGCACACATACGGGGCCGGCCTTTGCCGATTTCCTGGTTGGCTCGCTGCCGGCCGCGACCGGTCGCAAGATGCATTTTACCGGCACCACTATCCTGCGCATCGAGAACGGAAGGATCGCCGAGGAAATCGGTCTCGACGACGGAGTGACGGCGCTCACGCAGCTCGGCCTCATCAAGGCCGCCTGACGGAAGGTCGCCGCCCATCATCTTGGGCGGCGACCTTTAGGCGATCCTTGGTCATGCAGGAATCGGGTGGCTGTGAGCCTTTCCTGGTGCCACGAATGGCACGCCTACTCCGGATCAGATAGGGACGAATGAACCGACATGACCATGATGCTCAGAAACCGCACGGTCTTCCCAGAAAAGACGGTAGCCGATGATCCGCGTTGGGCACGCATCGTTGCCCGCGATCGGGCCGCAGATGGCCATTTCTGGTATTCGGTTACAACGACCGGCGTCTATTGTCGGCCGTCCTGTCCGTCGCGAACCGCAAACCCCAAAAATGTGCAACTGCATGCCACGCTCGAAGCTGCCAGAGCAACCGGCTTTCGCGCCTGTAAGCGATGCAATCCGGAGGGTCTTTCCGCCGACGGTGAGAACGCCGCAATCGTCGCGCGGGTGTGCCGCTTGATCGAAGAAAGCGAGGAAGAACCGTCTCTGAGCGAACTGGCGGACGCGGTCGGACGCAGCGCCAGCTATTTTCACCGGCTGTTCAAATCGGCAACCGGCCTGACGCCCAAGGACTACGCCTCCGCGCGCCGTGCGGCAAAACTTCGTGAAGGCCTTGCAAACAGCAACAGCGTGACCGAAGCGATCTACGATGCCGGGTTTAATTCGAGCGGTCGTTTTTACGAGAGGGCCACCGATATACTTGGAATGACGCCGACCCAATATCGGTTGGGAGGTGCCAATGAGGATATCCGTTTTGCGGTCGGCCAATCGTCGCTTGGCGCGATCCTGGTTGCGTCGAGCAGGAAAGGCGTGGCGGCCATTCTCCTCGGCAGCGATCCCGACGCGCTGGTGCGCAATCTTCAGGATCGTTTCCCCAACGCCAATCTGATCGGTGCCGATGGGGACTACGAAGCCCTCGTGGCGCGCGTCGTCGGCCTTGTGGAAGCGCCTGGCCTCGGGCTCGATTTGCCGCTCGATGTTCGTGGCACGGCTTTTCAGCAGCGTGTTTGGCGAGCGCTGCAGGAAATCCCTCCCGGCCAAACGGTCAGTTATGCGGAAATTGCCCGCCGGATCGGCTCGCCCAAAGCAATGCGCGCCGTCGCTGGAGCATGCGCCGGCAACAGTCTGGCCGTCGCGATCCCGTGCCACCGGGTGGTGCGGAGCGACGGCGCGCTTTCCGGTTACGCCTGGGGGGTGGAACGAAAACGGGTTTTGCTTGATCGTGAAGCAACCCACGGTCGCTGATATCCCGATGAGCATCTTCGCACGCTATGACGAATCCGTCGCATTCCTGCGCGACATCGACGATGATTGGGCCGCTCTTGTCACATTGGTAGGTCCGTGCCGGCACGATCCCAAAGCGGCACGAGAGCCTTACGAGGCTCTGGTCCGCGCGATAAGCTATCAGCAGCTTACCGCGAAGGCCGGCGATGCAATCATTACCCGGCTAAAGGCGCTTTACCCGGTATCCACGTTCCCGACGCCGGAAAATATCTTTTCCACCGATTTCGATCGTCTGCGTGCTTGCGGCTTCTCCGCAGCGAAGATCGCCACGATCAGGGCGATTGCCGAGGGCACATTGTCCGGTTTGGTGCCCTCGCGAGACGTCGCCGCCACGATGGACGATGAAGAGCTGATTGCGCGGATCGTAACGATCAAGGGGATCGGACGATGGACCGTCGAGATGCTCCTGATGTATTCATTGGAGCGCATGGATATCCTGCCTGTCGATGATTTCGGTGTGCGTGAAGGGTACAGGGCCCTAAAATCCCTCGCCGAACAGCCGAAACCCAAGGAGTTGCGCAGGATTGGGGCCGAATGGGCTCCGCATCGCACTGTTGCATCATGGTATCTCTGGCGTATGCCGCGCAAGCGAGGCAATGTTCTGACATGAGCGCTCCCCTTCAGAATCGCGTCACCCCCTTCGGCGATATCGTGGCGATTTCGCAACGAGGGCTGTTCACGGGCAATCGCGGTATTATCCACGATCCGGCATCCAAAACGCTGTTGAACAGACGCTGGTCGAGCAAGGCATGGCTGGTCTGCAGTTGCGAATACAAGGGCCGTCGCCGCGCTGTCATGGCCAATCGGAGCTGGACCGAACTCTTCTTTCTCGATGAGGCGGTGGCATTGGCCGCGGGCCATCGTCCCTGCTTCTTCTGCAGGCGCGACGACGCCAAAAAATTCCGCGCGGCCTGGGCGGGCGCGAGGGGGCAGGCTGAACCTTCGGTATCTGTCATGGACGCTGTCCTCCACGGCGAACGCATGGAGCGCGGACGTAAATGGATACATCCGGTTCCGGGACCACTTTGTGAACTGCCGGATGGCACGGTTATCGCGGCATCCGGTTCGGCTTACACGATCGCTGATGGTCGAGCTTTTCGCTGGACCGAAGATGGCTATGAGCCGTCGCCGAAGCTTCTACACGCCGAAGGCATGCTGACCCCGCCATCGACATTCCTGGCACTTCGGGCTGGCTATCGACCGATCCTTCACCCGATGATCGCGATATTATCGTCGGATCAGCACCACCGGCCCATTTGACGAACCGCTGGCCGCAGTTTCACAGGCATGGCCAAAAATGAAATTGTCTTTTCTCGCAGCCGAGAAAACTTGCCGATTTGAAAGCAAGGACCGGAGTGAGGGCAGTCGGCCGCAGCTCTAGTGTCGATGATCATAAGGATCATGGAGTTAAGCAAATGAACCTCACCAACATCGATACCTCCTCACGGCCCAAGCCGCCGACGAAGAGTGCGGACACCTCAACCGACATCGCTTATTCGATCGGCGACAACGCCCTAGGCAAAATTCTCGTCGCTCGCAGCGCTGGCGGGGTCTGCGCTATACTGATCGGATCGGACGACGATGAGCTGACGAATGATCTCGCGGCTTGCTTTCCGATGAGCAGACTGATCCCGAACGAGCCGCGCCTCCGCGACGACCTGGACAGGGTCGCTCGGTTTGTCGAGAGACCGGACGCTGGACTTGACCTGCCGCTGGATATGCGGCGCGGCACACCGTTCCAGCGCCGGGTGTGGGACGCTCTTCGCGCAATTCCATGCGGCACGATGGTGACCTACGCCGCGCTTGCCCGACGCATTGGCGAGCCGAAAGCAGCCCGCGCGGTTGCCAGCGCCTGTGCAGCTAACGCGATCGCCTTGGGCATACCCTGCCATCGAGTCGTCCGCAGCAATGGCACTCTGTCCGGCTATCGCTGGGGTATCGAGCGAAAGCGCGCGCTCATCGACAAGGAAGCTAGGCCATGAATGCTCCTTCGAAACTCGATCCATCGGCCTCTGCGGTTCGGTCCGCAGAGGCGCGGGTCGCCGCATATGATTGGCAGAAGCTGTCGGAGGAGCTGAGTGGATTCGGCTGCGCGGTCATGGAGAAGCTTCTGTCGCCCGAGGAGTGCCGGAAGATCGCGGATCTTTATCCGCAGGAAGAGCATTTTCGCAGCCATATTCACATGGCGCGCCATGGGTTTGGCAAGGGCGAATACCGCTATTTCAAATATCCTCTGCCTGATCTTCTTGGCGGTTTGCGCACGGCGCTCTATCCGCGGTTGGCCGAGGTCGCCAACGATTGGAACAACCGCATGGGCATCGATCGGCGCTACCCTGCGGACCATCCAACCTTTCTCAAGCAGTGCCACGACGAAGGCCAGACGCGGCCGACGCCGCTGCTGCTGCAATACGTCCCAGGGGACTTCAACTGCCTGCACCAGGACCTCTATGGCGACCTCGCATTCCCACTGCAGGTAGCGATCCTGCTCTCCGAACCGGGGAGGGATTTCACGGGCGGCGAGTTTGTTCTGACAGAGCAGCGTCCGCGGATGCAAAGCCGCGCCGAGGTCGTGCCGTTACGCCAGGGCGATGCGGTCGCATTTGCGGTCCACAATCGTCCGGTCCATGGCTCCAAAGGGAGTTATCGCGTCAACCTCCGCCACGGCGTCAGCCGCCTTCGTTCGGGCATGCGCCATACCGTCGGCATCATCTTTCACGACGCGAAATGAGCGATGCGCCCGGCCTAATGAAGACAGCTAAGGCCCGTGTCCCCGTCAAAAAGATGTATCGCTTCCTCGTCGAAGAACAGCGTTAGCTTACGATTGTCGTTGATGGCCGTGCGGGGAGGGAGACAAGCGGTCAATCGCTGATCGCCGGCCATGGCGGTGACGACGAGTTCGGGGCCGGTCAGCTCCGCGATTTCGGGCATTGCTTCGATCGACAAGCCGGCTTTTTCCAGGCGCAATGACTCGGGCCGTATGCCGAGAACCAGGTGCTGGCCTTCCTTGACCTTACCCTTGAAGCGTTCAGGAAGGGGCAGGCAAGTGCCAGCGCCTCCCAGCTGCAGCCCATCCGGGCGAACCGTGGTCTTCAGAAGATTCATCGGCGGTACGCCGACGAAAGTTGCGACATAGAGCGTTGCAGGGCTGTTGTAGATCTCTTCCGGCGTGCCCAACTGCTCGATCCTTCCGTCCCGCATCACCGCAATCCGGGTGGCGAGCGTCATCGCCTCAATCTGATCGTGGGTGACATAGACGACCGTCGTCTTCAGCATCTGATGAAGACGCTTGAGTTCTGTGCGCATTTCCATGCGCAGTTTGGCGTCGAGGTTCGAAAGCGGCTCATCGAAAAGGAAAACTTCCGGCTTGCGCACGAGTGCGCGGCCGATTGCGACACGCTGCCGCTGGCCGCCGGAAAGCTGGCTTGGCTTGCGATCCAGCAGATTTTCGATCTGAAGCAGCTTCGCAGCATCGCGAACGGCCTTGTCACGTTCTGCCGCCGGCACTTTACGCATCTCAAGGCCGAAGCCAATATTGCGGTGGACCGTCAGGTTTGGATAGAGCGCATAGGATTGGAACACCATGGCAATATCACGGTCTTTGGGATGGACGCCAAGAACCGAGCGTGCGCCTATCCGCACATCGCCGCTGGTCGCCTCGGCAAGACCGGCGATGATATTCAGCAATGTGGACTTGCCGCAGCCGGAAGAGCCGAGCAGCACAAGGAATTCGCCACTCTCAAGTGCGATATCGATGCCCTTCAGCGTCTCGACCTGACCATAGGTCTTGCGGATATTCTGGATTTCGAGCGCGCTCATCGTGCGGCCTCCCTGGAGGCCTTAAGCTCGCCATAACTGCGGGGAAGGGTGGAAATGGCGCGCGATGCGATCTTTGTTCCTGCAGCCAAACACGCAGAAAGCATTTCGCCGCGAGCCAGTGCCGCCAGGAATGCGGCATTGAAGACGTCACCGGCGCCGATCGTATCGACGACTTTCACCTGAGGCGCGGTAACCGCAACGAGTTGACCATCCCTGTCGATGGCGATCGCGCCATCGGGGCCACGTTTGACGACAACGATCGCCCCATCCGGCATATGCGTGCGAAGATGGCGTGCAGCGTCCGCGGGATCGTCCAGGCCTGCGAGCGTGGTCGATTCCACCTCATTCATCAGGGCGATACCACAGCGCGACAGCCATCCACGCGTGGCGGCGCAATTATCATTCGTCCAGCCATCGAGCGGCCAACCGGTATCGAGTGCGACCGTGATCCTGTGCTCATCGGCCCAGTCGAACAAGGCGTCGTAGTCGCGTGTCAGGTCGTCTGTTAGGAAGGGGCCGCAGACAAGAGCGTAACCGCCGGAAAGCGTCGATCCGTCGAGAACGGCAAGGACATCGGCAAGGCTAAGACGCGGTAGGTGACCACGTGTCGTGAAGAACGTCCGTTCGCCGTCCGGATGTGTGATACCTACCGAAAGCGTGGTGCGCTCGGGTCGTACAGGCCATTTCTCTCCCCGTTCGCCGAAGGCTTCGCGCAGCCAGCGGCCGAACTCATCGTTGCCGACATTGGCGGCGATCTCGAAGTTGATGCCCATCCCATCCCAGGCAAGCGCACTATTCCCCGCCGCGCCGCCGACGCGGAGTTCGTCGTGGTCGACGATGATCTCGGTGCCCGCCTTGGGCCAGGGTGCCGCAGGTCCGAGGATCAAGTCGACATTGACATTGCCGATGACAGCGAGTGGCTTCATTCATTCACTCCGGGTGATTTTCGTCGAGCGGACCGGTGTTCCGGCATTGTCGACGCGGGCTTCGGCAAAGGCGATCATCAGCCGTTGCGCGACCGGCAGCATGGCAAAGATTGCCGCAAGGCCGGTTGCCGGCTCGAAGCGAAGCGTCACGGCTCCCGCCACCGGCTCCTCGCCGGATGCATCGAAGACGACGGTCGGCGCACCGGTTTCCACGGCAGACACGATCATCGCGGTGACAAGGCTTGCCGTACTATCCTGCCCGCGGAAGAGAACGACACCGATCTTCGGCCCGAGCATTTCCATCGGCCCGTGCCGTAGCTGTCCGCCCTCGAGTGAGAAGCATGGGCGGCGGGACAGCTCGGTCAATCCGAGCGCGAGTGCTTCGGCGACGCCCTGCAGCCTGCGGCCTGATGTGACGACCGTTTCGACATTCGCAAGTGCGAAAAGTGCTGTCGCGATATCGACGCTTTGAGGCGACTTGAGCACGGCAAGCGCAGCCACCGGCTCTTCGCCGAGCGCAGCAAGGATCGCGAGATGGAGGGCAAAGGTGACGGTCAGGCTGCGTGTTGCGGCGAAGGCCAATTCCGTGCCGCCGGCACCGACCAAGGCCGGCGCAGCCCCTGCCAGGAACGATTGGCCTTCGAGCGTCAGCCCGAATGTCTCGTCCGTGCCGCCGGTCTCGTTGAACCAGCGCACCACCTCGGCGCTTTCGCCGGATTGCGAGGTTATGAAAATCGTCCGGCCCGCCAGCGATAGCGGCTGGCCGAGTTGTTCGGAGAGCGGCGCTGCGATCGCATCGATGCCGAATGCGCGATAAAGCGGTTCGACCGCGCGGTTGACGGCATGCGATCCGCCCATGCCGAGAAGCAGAAGCCTGCCCGTTCTCTTCAGCGAGGCGGCCGCCTTTGCAGCCATTTTGGAGGCGCCTTCATAGGACGCAATGGCGTCCGTGTGCTGGCGTGCCATTTCGCGATCGATTGCAGCCAACCCCGCTGGCCGTGTTTGTTGTCCGGTCATGATCACCCCTTGACGCCGCCGCTTGTCAGCCCCGATATCAAGGCACGTTGCATGACGAGACCAACCAGCACCGGGGGCAGGGCGGCAAGCACACCGGCGGTCGCTATCAGTCCGTAATCGGATACCCGGCCACCAGCCAGATCGGCGATGGCGACTGTCAGGGTCTTCGCACGCTGGTCTGAAGTAAAGAGCAGCGCATAGAAGAATTCATCCCAGGCCAGCAGGAAAGCGAAGAGCGCCGATGTCGCGACGACAGGCATGGCAAGCGGGAGCGTGATGATCTTCAAAGTCTGGAACAGGCCGGCGCCATCGATCATTGCCGCAGATTCGATCTCTTTCGGAATGGAATCGAAACCGGATTTCATCAGCCAGGTGGTGAACGGCGTGAGGATGGTGAGATAGACGAGCGCAAGTCCGAAGACATTGTTCAGCATGCCGAGATAGGCAAGGCCCATGTAGAGCGGCACGGCGAGCGCCACCGGTGGCAGCATGTAGGTGGCGATCACCATCGAGAGCGACCAGCCGACGGATGGCGTGCGCGATACCGCCCAGCCCGCAGGGATGGCAAGCGCAATGGCCGCGATCGTCGCCATGGCTGCGACCTCGATACTGTTGCGCAGCGAAGAGGTGAAAGCGGCCCCCGTGCTGTTCTCGATCGTCGAGAACAGCAGTCGATAGCGGGAGAAATCCGCCGTTTGCGGCCACCAGCGCAGCGGTTTCGCCGCAAGATCGGCCGCCGGCGAAATGCTCATGACGAACAGCCAGAGGATCGGCGCGAGAATGACGGCGGCCAACACGACTGCTGAGATGTAGATGAATGCCGTGAAGATCGGGCTCTTGCGTTCCATCAGGCGGCACTCCCCACCGTCTTGCGCACCAAGGCGGCATAGCCGGCGGCGAGCACGGTCACCAGCAGCGTTACCACCAGTGCCAGCGAGGCGCCGGATCCGGCGCGCTGAAAGGAGAAGGCTTCCTGATAGACAAGGATCGACAGTGTGCGTGTGCTGTTGGCGGGACCGCCGCGCGTCATGACCCAGATGATATCAAAGACCTTGAAAGCTTCGATGGTGCGCAGCACCAGCGCCACCATCAGCGGACCTGCGAGATAGGGCAGGATCACGAAGCGAAAGCGGGCGATCGGCCCGGCGCCGTCGACCAGCGACGCGGCCGTGATATCGCGCGGGACGGCCTGCAGCGCCGCCAATGCGATCAACGCGACCAGGGGGAAATTCTTCCAGCAATCGGCGACGATCAGCGCCGAAAGCGCGGTGCCGGGTTCTCCCAGCCATGAGCGGTAGGCATCGATCACACCCAGCTGCGTCAGCGCCGCATTCAGGGCACCATATTCGGGATTGTAGATCAACCGCCAGAGCGTCGCGTTCACGACGGTCGGCAGTGCCCAAGGCAGGATCATCAGTGCGCGCAGCGCCGTGCGCCCGCGAAATTCCTGATTGAGCAGCAATGCGGCAAGCACGCCGACCACCATCTCGGCAGCAACGGAAACGATCGCAAAGATGGCCGTTGTGACGAGAGTCCGCTGGAAGTTCGAACCGGAGATCATCTTTGTATAATTGTCGATCCCGACGAAATTACCCTCGGTGCCGACGAGCTTGGCGTCGGTGAAGGAGAGACGGACGGTATCCACCAAGGGCCATCCGATGACGGCAATCATGACCACGAGGAGCGGCAGCATCAAAAGCCACGCGCGGGTTGTCATCCAGGTGCCGGACATTTAGGGCCACCCTTTTTGTTCGTCGGACTGGATTGGAAACGGGCGGCATTTTGCACCGCCCGTCGTAGACGGCCTCAGAGACCGCTGTTATCGGCAGCCGATTTCAATGCATCTTCCGGCGAGGACTGGCCAAGCAGCGATTCCTGGATCGCTTGCTGAAGTGCCGTCGAAAGCTCCTGGTATTTCGGCGTCGTCGGGCGCGGGTACATGGCTGCAAGGCCGACCTTTGCCGCCGCGATCAGCTCTTCCTGTCCCTTGGTGACAGCCGGGTCGTCATAGGAAGACGCCCAGATCGGCAGGCTGAGCTTGGCATATTGGTTCTGCGTGGCCTGCGAGGTCATGAAGCTGATGTATTTCCAGGCTTCGTCCGGATGCTTGCTGGCCGTCGTGATGCCGAGGCCCATCGAACCGTTTACGGCAGAGGCTTCGCTCTTACCTGCAACGCCCGGAGCCGGTACGACACCGACCTTGCCGGCTATTTTGCTGTCCTTCGGATCATTCGCCATGTTGTACATGTAGGTCCAGTTCAGCGCGAAAGCGGCGTCGCCGTTTTCGAAGACCTTGCGGACGTCTTCCTCCAGGAATTCCTTGGAGTTCGGATTGGTAAGGCCGGATGTATAGCTCGAAACCATGTATTTCAGGGCATCGAGACCGCCACCCGACTGGAAGGCCGGCTTGCCGTCCTTCAGCAAGTCACCCTTATAGGCGCTGACGAGCGTCGTGTAGTCGCAGATGGCGGCTTCGGCCTGTGACCAGCTCCAGGCGATCGGTGTCGCCAGCAGTCCCTTGTCCTTGATGGTTTTTGCCTGTTCGGTGAGCTCGTCCCAGGTCTTCGGCGGGGTCTTGATGCCCGCCTTTTCGAGGATTTCCTTGTTGTAGAACAGATATTTGGTATCGAGAATCCACGGCATGCCGAAATATTTGCCGTCATATTGAACCGTGGTCCAGGCACCGGGCAGCACGCCCTTTTTCATGTCGTCTGATATGCGCGAGGACACGTCGACGAGCACTTTGTTGGTCGCATATTCGGCCGGCCAGATCACGTCGAAGAGGACGACGTCATAGCCGCCGCCGGAGCCCTGGGCCAGAACGGTCTTGTCGTGGAGGCCCTCATAGGGAACAAACTCGAGATTGACCTTGATGTCCGGGTTCGCCTTGGTGAAGGCGTCGGTCATGGCGCGTACGTCGGCTTCGCTATAGGCGGCCTGCGCCATGAAAAGTGCGTTGATCGTCGTTTCGGCAAAGGCATGCGATGCAAAGGACACGCCGATCAGTGCGGCGCCGAACAACGTCTTGTTTATGGATTTCAACATTACACCCTCCAGTTTTTGACTTTCACGCGATTTCCGATGGCGGCTTGCGTCGCGACCGGTTGTTGAAAAGGCAGCCGGGAATCGGATGCCTAATCCTTGTCGGATCATCGTCGGGGCCCCTTCCGGCCCGATTTGTTCCCATGAAACTCTTTGGTTTCTTATTAAGTCAATTGTCTTGACTTAATTACTTCTTCAATACTCTACTGGTGTCAAGAGGGAATTGCACATGAACGATACCCGCCCGATCCGCGCCAAGAGCGGCACCAATCACGAAGGCACCAGTGCTCATAATCGCCGGGTGATGATCGATGCATTGCGCGTCAATGGAGCGCTTTCACGCGCGGATCTGGCGCGCGCGACGCGACTTGCGAAACAAACGGTTTCCAACATCATCGACGAGCTCGAACGTGACGGCCTCGTTACATCGCAGCAGACGGTACGCAACGGCCGCGGGCAGCCGTCAACGCCCTATGCTTTGGTCCCGGAAGGAGCGTTTGCGATCGGCCTTCAAATCGACCGGCACATGACAAGGGCGATCGCCGTCGATCTCATTGGAAATGTGCTTGTCCGACTGGAGGCGAAGCTCCCCTCGGGAGGGCCGACGACGGGCACCAGGGTCATTCTCGACCTTGTTGCCGCCGTCCGGCGTCAACTGGCAGCCATCGCAACACAATCCGAGCAGAGGCTCGTCGGCCTCGGCGCGGCAATGCCGGGTCCTTTCGGCCTCGCCGGAAATGGCGACGACCCCTGGATGATGGAGGCCTGGCAAAAATTTCCGCTGCTTGAAACCCTTGCCGTCGGCACCGGCCTCGACGTCAGTATCCAAAACGACGCCGCCGCGGCGACGATTGCCGAACGAATGGTCGGTGCCGCGCATGGGCTGGATCATGCGGTTTGCCTCTATATTGGTTATGGTATCGGCGCAGGTCTTATCCTCGGCGGCGAGCTCTATACCGGCGCGAACGGCAATGCCGGGGAAATCGGCATGGCTTTGTTGGCCGTCGGAGGCAAGTCGACACCGCTTGAACATCGCGCGTCCCTGGCCTCGCTCTACCAATATCTGTCCCTCGATCCAGCCAATCCAGGTCTTTTTGCCAGGATCCATGATCTCGTATCCACCAAAGATCGCCGGATCGTCGAATGGATCGAGGCGGCAGCCTCCGATCTGAGATGGAGCGTACATTTGATCGAAACGGTCTTCGATCCGCAGACCGTCATTCTATGCGGCAGCGCACCGCCGATTTTGGTGGAGCGGCTCATCGCCGCCATGGGGCCATTGCTGCCGTCGCTCGCCGAGCGTCCGGATCGCATAGTTCCACGCTTGCAGGTTGGAATGGCCGACCCTTGGTCCGTTGCGCTGGGAGCTGCTGCCGGGCCGATAAGCTTGGAATTCGATCCGCGCTACGCTGCAATATTGAAAGACTAGCTCCTGTTGTATCGATGCTGATCTGCCAGCTGATCATGGCGATCGAAGGGCAGGATGGCGTCGAGCGCATCAAGCTCCTCGGCGCGATACAGCACCGGATCGGCGGCGGAGGACAGGGCATTGGGCTTCTGCATGACGGTATCGTGCGCGGTGATTTGGCTTTTCCTAATTGACGAGACTCGCCCTCATTGTGTGGAATCTTATCCGGATTTGGTCGCTGACGGCGACAAAACCGCATGAGAAATACTCGCAGAATGCTAATTTCCCACCGTCGTCAGTAAAGCAATCGCGCTCGGATCGTTCCCGGAATCTGGCGAAGCGCATCAAGTATGTCACCCGCTGTCTGGCCGACGCCCTCGGCTTCAATGACGACGTAACCCGTGTCGCCGTACGTCTGCAGGAACTCACCGACGATATTAAGTCCACGGGACGAAAAAATCGCATTCAGACTATTTAGGATGCCAGGGCGATTTTCATGAACATGGATGAAACGCGTGCCGTTTGGACGTGGCGGCAGTTGAACCTGGGGAAAATTGACCGCGCCCACAGTCGAGCCGACGTCGGAATACTCCACAAGCTTCCTGGAGACTTCCCCTCCGATACGCTCCTGGGCTTCTTCGGTCGATCCGCCAATATGCGGCGTCAGAATTACATTGTCCAAACCCTGCAGCGGCGTTTCGAAACGCTCTTTATTTGATGCCGGCTCTTTCGGAAACACGTCCACAGCCGCGCCCGCAAGATGTCCTTCTTTCAAAACCTTCGCAAGCGCTTCAAGATCCACTACAGTTCCGCGGGAATTATTGATGAAAAGGGCTCCCTTTTTCATTCTGCGCAGTTCGGCCTCGGTTATCATGTTCTGCGTCGAACTGGTTTCGGGAACATGCATGGTCACGAAATCCGAGATTTCGAGAAGCTCGCCGAGCGTAGCCATCGATTCCGAATTGCCATGGCGAAGCTTGTCCGAAGGATCAAAATAGCGCACCTTCATACCCATGCTTTCCGCAAGAACGCTAAGCTGCGAACCGATGTTGCCGTAGCCGACGATGCCCAGCGTTTTTCCGCGCACCTCACGACTGCCTACGGCGGATTTGTCCCATCCGCCCTCATGAGCAGAAGCCGAACGCGGGAAAATCCGCCTGGTCAGCATTATGATCTCACCGATCACAAGCTCGGCGACCGAGCGAGTATTCGAATAAGGAGCGTTGAATACGGGGATCCCTCGTCGGCGGGCCGCATCCAGGTCGACCTGATTTGTCCCCACAGAAAAGCAGCCGACCGCCATGAGCTTTTTGGCGGAGCTGAAAATTTCCTCTGTCAGATGGGTGCGTGAACGAATTCCGACTATATGCGCCTCGGCTATAAGGCCTTTGAGCTCCTTGTCATCCAGAGCTTTCGGCAGATGAGTGAGATTGACGTAGCCGGATGACGAAAAGTAATCCACGGCGCTCTGGCTGATGCCTTCAAGCAGAAGTACGGAAATTCGATCGCGCGGAAGAGAAAGCTGTCGGGTCATTGAATTGCTTTCGATTGTCGAATTCGATTGGGCCGAGCTCGCTTGCCGGCCACAAAAGCCCACAGAGATGGCAACATGGTCTAGCGACCATCGAGTGGACGGCGCAAGAACAAACTCCACTCCGCGGGCAGACATAACGCTCTGTTGCGCCAATTCAGCATGGTCAAAAGAATACCGTCTTAACCTCTGACCGAGACCGACCTGGCCAGCCGATCAAGGCGGCCCACGACGAGGACGTCGCCGACTACGAGTTCTCCGACCAATCTGATCAGGACCGGTCCTGTTCATACACCCCCCAGTAACCCAGAAAGGCCATTCCCACAGCAAACATGGTGGCGGAGGCAGAGCAAAGCCCTGTAACGGACCCGGTAGGTGCGCGCATGTTGCTTTTTCCACGTGTTTGCGAGTTCATGACGCGATATCCACGACGGTTGGCTGTCTCTCCCGCAAATATGTCAGGAATTGAGCGCGGCGTGAAGCGCTGGTGGCCCTCTGGGACGGCCGCGAGATTCCCTGCCTCGATATGGGATGCTGGGCGATCGGCGGCCCGTTTTATGCCGGCGACGTACCGCTTCGCCGGGCGAAGTCGGTGACGATCAATCGATCCGCGCTGTCGAGCGGGCATCAGCAAAGCTCGGTCATTTTGCCGCAGCCGACCTAACCAGGTTTGGCGAGGCGGTCCGCAATGCGGAACCCGGCGCTCTGAATGGGTTTTCTCGCCCCGCCGCTACACTGACGTAGCCGAGTGAGCCTCTATATAGCGGCGAAGCGCGGTCGCCGCATTCAGCATATGGGCTCTCATCCGCCGGGACGCCGCCTCCCCATCGCCTTCCGCTATCGCTTGCATGATCGCATCGTGCTCGTCCCTCGACCGGCGGAGACGTTCACCCTGTCGAAGCTGCGTGCGCCGGAAGGCAATGAGCCTGGTGCGCACCGCTATCGCATGTTCGGCGAGGAACGTGTTATGCGTAGCGCGATAGATAGCTTCGTGGAACTCGCGATTGAACGCATCATAGGCGTCGAAATCACCCTTCTCGACCATCGGCAACGAGCGATCGTGCAATTCGATCAGATGGCTTCGCTCAAGCGGCGTCATACGATAAGTCGCCAGCCTTACGCACATCGCCTCGATTTCGGCCGATGTTTCGAACATGTCCATGATGCGCTCGGGCGTCATGCGCGCGACGATAACGCCGCGCCGCGCACGCATCTCGACGAGACCGCTGACCGCCAGTTGACGTAGTGCCTCCCGGACGGGAGTCCGCGAGGCGCCGAAACGATCGGCCAATTGCTGCTCATCCAGCGCCGCACCCGCCTCCAGCACGCCCAACGTGATCTCGTCCGTCAGGGCATTGCGAATGCGGTCGGACAGCAGGCCCCGATCATCAGCATCGTCCTCGCCCTCAAATCCATTTGTCATTTCGCAATCTCCCGGTCTTCCATACGATCGCATTATGGAGCGGCCGCGCAGCGGCTGTATGCAAACACCTGCAAAAGCGCCCATATCGCATGCATATTCAGCTAACATAAACCCAATGGGCATGCAATTGTTGACAGCCACTGCGTTTCAGTATACATAGAAATGAAGAACGCCAGATTTTGCATACATGGAGCACCGGAAATGCCAAACTGGAATACACAAAAGGAGGCACTCGCGCTTCGACGCGATGCCGGCCAGCGATATGCCTCCGGCAAAAAGGTGGCCATGGGCGACCTTCCGCGATTTCTTGAAGCCGTCCTCCGGCCCGGCGATCGCGTTTGCCTGGAAGGCGACAACCAGAAACAGGCCGATGTTCTCGCCAAGGCGCTTGCCGATCTCGATCCCGGAAAAATCCATGATCTTCACATGGTACAGTCGGGCGTCGTGCTTCCGGAGCATCTCGACGTGTTCGAGAAAGGCATCGCCAAGCGGCTGGATTTCTCCTATTCGGGGCCGCAATCGGCGCGCATCGCGCGAATGCTGTTCGGCGGCAAGATCGAACTGGGTGCCGTTCATACCTATCTCGAACTCTTCGCCCGCTATTTCATCGATCTGACACCACAAGTCGCGCTGATCGCTGCCGTCAGTGCCGACAGCGACGGCAATCTCTATACCGGCCCGAACACCGAAGACACGCCGACCGTGGTGGAGGCCACCAGTTTCAAAAGCGGGCTGGTCGTGGCGCAGGTAGCCGAGATCGTGGACAAGGTGCCACGTGTCGATATCCCTGGGGACCTCGTCCACTTCGTGGTCGAAGCCAAGAAACCGTTCTATGTCGAGCCCCTGTTCACGCGTGATCCGGCCGCGATCACCGAGACACAAATTCTGACGGCGATGCTCGCCATCAAGGGACTTTATGCACCTTACGGTGTTCGTCGTCTCAACCACGGCATCGGATTCAACACCGCCGCAATCGAGCTGCTGCTTCCAACCTACGGCGAAAAACTCGGCCTGAAAGGCAAGATCTGCACGCATTTTGCACTCAATCCGCACCCCAGTCTCATCCCGGCGATCGAAGCGGGGTGGGTCGAGCAGATCCACAGCTTCGGCTCCGAGGTCGGCATGGAAGACTATCTCTCAGCACGCTCCGACATCTTCTTTACCGGTCCGGATGGATCGCTTCGCTCCAATCGTGCCTATAGCCAGGTCGCAGGACTCTATGCCTGCGACATGTTTATCGGCTCTACGCTACAAATCGACCTTCAGGGCCATAGCTCGACGGTCACGGCCAACCGCATCGCCGGCTTCGGCGGTGCGCCAAACATGGGGTCGGATCCGCGAGGACGCCGTCATCCGAGCGAACCCTGGCTGAAGGCGGGCGCCGATGCGGATCCTGACGCCTTGCCCAGCCTGCGCCGTGGACGCAAGCTCGTGGTGCAGATCGGCGAGACCTTTGGCGAAAAGAACGTGCCGCTGTTCGTGGAACAGCTCGACGCGCTGGAGCTCGCCGACAAGCTCGATCTCGATCTGGCTCCTGTCATGATCTATGGCGACGATGTCACACATATTATCACCGAGGAAGGCATCGCCAATCTCCTGCTCTGCCGCAACAAGGACGAGCGCGAACAGGCGATCCGCGGTGTCGCGGGGTACACGGACGTCGGCCGGGCGCGCGACCGCAAGATGGTCGAACGACTGCGCGAGCGCGGCGTCATCCGCCGCCCGGAGGATCTCGGCATCGATCCGCTCGAAGCCGACCGCCGCATGCTGGCTGCGCGTTCGATCAAGGATCTCATGCTCGCCTCGGGCGGCCTTTACCAGCCTCCGAGCCGGTTCCGAAATTGGTGATGAGGAAGATCAGCCTATGGAAAAGCTCAGTTTCACAATGAAAGCGACAAGCGCCGCAGCCGGAACGCGTGACCGCGCCATCGTCGGAGTCGTCGGCTCCGGCAATCTGGAAGTCCTTATCGAGCGGCGTCTGCCGGCGGATATCTGCAGAATCGATGTCGCCACGGCGGCGCACGGCTTTGCGGCGGTCTGGGAAGCGGTGATCGAAGATTTCGTGACGCGACGGCCGGCCGGCGGCCTGCACATCTCCATCAACGACGGCGGAGCACGGCCTGACATGGTCTCCCTCCGGCTCGCTCAAGGCGTTCGTCTGCTCGAGGAGCGTGAATCATGACATCCGCAAATAGTTGGTACGAGGCAGGCGCTCGTCAGCGCGTTGCTGCGCTTCTCGACCCCGGCAGCTTCGTCGAATTCATTGGCCCCGAACAGCGCGAAATTAGTCCGCATCTGGCAATCTTCGATCTCCCGGAACAATTCGACGACGGCATGATCGTCGGTCGCGGCAACATCAAAGCGCGGCCCCTATTGATAGCAGCCCAGGAGGGGCGGTTCATGGGTGGCGCCTTCGGCGAGGTGCATGGCGCCAAGCTCACCGGACTTCTCCGTGCCGCCCGGGCGCTTGGCCAAGACGTGCTGATCCTGTTCGATACCGGCGGCGTCAGGCTGCAGGAGGCCAATGCCGGTGAACTCGCCATAGCCGAAATCATGCGCGCACTTGTCGAGGCGCGGATGGCTGGCGTGAAAGTCATCGGCCTGATCGGCGGCCGCGCGGGATGTTATGGAGGCGGTGGTTTGATTGCCGGATGCTGCTCCGCGCTGATCGTTTCGGAACAAGGTCGCATCAGCGTCAGCGGTCCCGAAGTGATTGAGACGAACAAGGGCGTCGAGGAGTTTGACTCACGCGACCGCGCCCTTGTCTGGCGCACGATGGGCGGCAAGCACCGCTATCTGATCGGTGGCGCCGATGCCTTCGTCGATGACGACGTTCCGGCGTTTCGAGACGCCGCCTTCTTGGCGCTCGCGGGCAAAGGCCGGCTCGATATCGATATATTGGAGGCCGAGCAGCAGCGTCTCGAACGACGCCTTCATCGTTTCGGCAAGGCGCATGACGCCGTCGACATCTGGAAAGAGCTTGGCGTCAGCAAACCGGCCGAAATTCCCGGCCTTGCAACCAACGATTTTCTGAGCCGCAGCACAGACAAGAGGGAGACGGCCAATGACGCTCGCTGATATCCTTGCCTCATTATTCCCCGCCGGTCACGAAGTTGCGATCGCGGACAATCTGATTGCCGGTCGCGGAACCATCGACAACACTCCGGTTCATGTCATCGGGATCGCCGGCGAAAGCGCGCTCGGCTGTGACGGGGCGTTCATCCTCGCGGGCCGGGTTCTGGATATCATCAGACAGGACGACACGGCACCCATTCTCGTGCTGATTGATTCCTCCAGCCAGCGAATGAGCCGGCGCGACGAATTGCTCGGCCTCAGCGAATATCTCGCCCATTTGGCAAAAACGCTCCTGCTGGCCGAAGCACAGGGCCATCGAACCATCGGCCTGCTCTATGGCGGCAGTGCCGCCGGAGCCTTCATCGCTACCGCTCTTGCGACGGGCACGCTCGTAGCGCTTCCAGGCGCGCACCCGGCAGTGATGGATCTCCCCTCGATGGCGCGTGTCACGAAGCTCCCGATCGAGGTGCTGAAGGCAAAGGCTGCGACGACGCCGGTCTTCGCGCCCGGACTGGAAAATCTGGCGCAGACTGGAGCCATTCACGCCGTATGGAACCCCGACCAACCTCTTGCCCAGCAGTTTCTCGCACTTCTGGCGGAACCGGCCGGCAGCGACGCCCGCGATCGTTTGGGACAAGAGCGGGGCGGGCGCCCAAAGGCGGCATCTATTGCCGAGCGCGTCGAAAAGGAAGCTTCCCATGCCTGAGGTCTTCCCGCGGCACACCATGGTAAAACCCTCGTCTCGCGCATGGGCCGCATTGATGACGCACCGTCCTGATTTGGGGATTGAACCTCTCGTTGCCGGATGGGCCGACGCCGGCTTTCCGCTTGTCGTCCGGCGAGCGCTCTGTGATGAGACGCCACAGACCATCTCTCTCGGCCTTCCTCTGCCGCCGGCACAGGGCAAGCGCCGCATTGCGCTAACGCTCGATCGAACTGATATCCTGGCCGCCGAGCCGCCGCCATTACTGTCCGACGCCGTGGTATCCGCACCCGTTTCCTGGCACGCGTGCATTGATCGATTGGTCCGCTTTGATCCAAGTGTCCGGACCTTCGGCAGCCTGGCTTGGCAATATCTGACGGGATTGCCTTACCTTTCCGCTGGCTCGGACCTCGACCTGCTCTGGCAGTCGCCGACCGACGGGGAGATCGAAGCGCTGCTTGAGGGCATTTCGGCTATAGAGCAGATATCGCCCATGCGCATCGACGGCGAGATCGATAGCGCGGCGGGCGCCGTACAGTGGCGGGAATTGCGAAATGCCGGCGCGGATAGCGTTCTCGTCAAGACGCTGAATGGTGTAATAGCCGTTCCCCGCGTGGATCTTTTCGTGGGGAGCATGCAATGATCGCCGCGACCCTTCTTCACTCCGCGCCCATGCCGAATCTTGGCAGCGAGGAAATCGGCAGCCTTGCCGCACACTGCCTCCGACTGGAAGTCGAAACCTACCCCAAGCCCGGCCTCGTCAGCCACATTGACAATGGCGCGCATCGCGACATGGACGCCGCATTGTTGATCCGCAGCGCGGAAACGCTTGCGCCCTTTTTCGCCGATCTTGCCGTAGCGGGTGCGGCGGGCGCGGCCATGGATCGACTGCGCGCGATCGGCATTGCCGCCGAACAGGCCATGCTGATCGCGACCGGTGGGGTGAACACGCATCGCGGCGCAATCTTCGGCCTCGGTCTTCTTGCCGCCGCGGCCGGTTTTCGGCAGGCCTACGGCGTCCGCCGCTCTCTTGGCGTTATCATCGCCGAGCGATGGGGACCTGCAATCCTGTCCGGACCCGCCTCGCTCCACAGCCACGGCGCCAATGCGGCTCGCCGCTACGGTGCCGGCGGCGCTCGCGCCGAAGCGGCTCAGGGCCTGCCGTCGGTCTACGAGATCGCCCTGCCGGCGCTGCGAGCCGGCCGGGCCGCCGCTTGCAGCGAGGAGGCCGCACGCGTCCATGCCTGCATGGCCCTGATCGCCTCCGTCGAAGATACCAATCTCCTGCATCGGGGCGGCGCGGAGGGGTTGGCCTTCGCACAGGCGCAAGCCTCGACTTTCCTCCGAGAAGGCGGCGTTGCCCACCCGGACTGGCAGGTTCGGGCGGCCTCGATCCATCAGGCCTTCACGGCCCGCAATCTCAGCCCGGGCGGCTGCGCCGACCTGCTGGCCATGGCGTTGTTTGTCGATCGGTGGGAGACATCATGTTAGCTCTGCTTTGTGGCGGGCAGGGATTGCTGTCCGCGAATATGTTCGATCTCGTCGACGACCGGCTGGAGGCGGCAGCGATATTCGAGGAGGCGACCCAACTCCTCGGCGAAGATCCGCGCGATCTCGTCCACGGCAATTCGGATGATCGGCTCGCGGACAACCACATGAGCCAGATACTCACCGTAACCTCGGCACTGACGATCCACGCCTGCATTCGCGAGCTTCTGCCCAGCCAATTCGCCGTCGCCGGCTATAGCGTTGGCGAGATGGCCGCCTGGAGTATCGCGGGAGTTTGGACCACCGAGACCGCGTTGAGGCTTACGGATGAACGCGCCCGCGCCATGAACGCCGCCGGCGGGTTCGGCGGCCGGCTGGGCTATGTCCGCGGACTGCGCCGGCCAGTGGTGCAGCGTCTGGCTGAACAGCACCATTGCTCCATCGCCATCATCAATCCAGGCGATCTCTTCGTGATAGGCGGGCTTGAAACCGATGTCGTCGCGTTCTGCGCAGACGCATCGTCGGCTGGCGCGACGCGCGCCGATCTTCTCGCCGTGAAAATCGCCTCCCATACCCCGCTTCTCGCAGCGGCGGTCGCTCCGCTACGGCAAGCGTTCGCCGCAGCAACATCCGGTGGACCGACGGCTGGTCGCCTGCTGCTGGCCGGAGGTGACGGCGAGCGTGTCGTCGCCGCGACAACCGCAACAGCGAAGCTTGCTGCGCAGGTCGCGGCTCCAATCGATTGGGCCACCACGCTTGAGGTTCTTTCCGAATTCGGCGTCACCCACGCCCTCGATCTCGGACCTGGCCATGCTCTCGCCGAGATGGCGCACGCCGCGCTTCCCGATGTCCGATGCTACGCGGTCGACGCTTTCCATTCCATAGAAGGGGTCCGTGACTGGATCGTATCCCAATGAACCGCGAGAGCCTTCAACGTCCGTCTATTTCCAGCGACGAGTCGTGCGCGCCACGCAGCATGACCCACCGCTGAGCTCAACGAGCTCTTGGCAAGCCCGATCCTAAACTGCGTATAGTCATCTCCATTGTTGAAATGCCCTGGGCTACACCCATTCGAGAGGGAGCCGCGCGAGATGGCTGAGATTACCAACATGCCATTTTGGTCGAATGTTGAGCGCTCATTCAGCGCAGAATATCATTCCCAACGGCATCAACCAATAAGGCGACGGTACCCGTAACGCAATTGTGCTTGTTCCCTTAATCGCGGTACCTAAACAGAATCGCCGGGCCAGTCTTCATGTCCATGGCGTATTCGGATCACGAAAATAGCTCCGCTCTCTTTGATCCGGTGGACAACGAGATGGGAGCGGATGGATTCTAACCGGAGGCGAAATCTCTTCTCACTCACGCGCAATGCGCGGATTCGCGGCGATCAGGTCGAGCACCGCGAACAGCTCGTCATGATATCGCCCGGCCTGCGCGGATCCGAACAAACGGACACCTTGCGCGGCGATCGCAACAATGTCCTTTTCCGCTTCGATAGGTAGCTAAAACGCACTGTCTGCTGCCGCGCGTCGTTTCCCCCGTGCGACTGCAGCGGTAAAGGGTTCGTCCTTCTACCGGCTGCCAACACCACTTTTGAGACCGTCATCGACGAAGCTTTGCATGGCAGCGATGGCGGCGCACACCCCTCTCAATGCGCACAGGGGTATTGCAGCTAATGGATGTACTCATCTCATTACAACTATCCGCGGTTAAGTCTGAAACAATATGACAATTTCACAACGTTACCGCGTAACAACGCACATAGGCATACCCGCACTGTGGTGAATATACAACATTCGATTGAATAAATTCTTCAAAAAACTCAATCCAAAGGAATTGCAAGATTAGCAAATTGCCACGCAAGCACTTCCGATAGTAGTGAAATCAAGTCGAGGGCGGAAGCCGTGTGCGGGCAGGCAATTGTGCGAGCAACTCCTCCTAGTCGGGTGTGCGCTCGATCTTTGGGTTGGGCAAATGAAAATCGATGAATGGCTGGGTACCGGACTTGCAAGATGTGAGCACTGTCCTGTGACGGAAACCTTCACATCGCAACTCGATCTTGTCAAACGCTGGATGTGCTGCATAAGGCGGCGTGCAAATCATGCCATAGAAGCAGTTCTAGGATTAAACCCTGCTGGTGCGCGTGCTTATACGTCACTTTTTAAGATAGCGCTGATTGTTATTCTGTTCTCTACTGGTCTGACGTTCGCGGCCCCAGGCATCGCCTATGCCGCTTGCTCAACCTTCAATGTGCCCGATGCGAACACGACGCCGTCGACGAACCCGATGGCTTCCGGCGGGTCGATTACTATCAACATCGGTTTTCAGTGTGATCCGTTTGGCCTCAACCCATATCCTAAACAAAACACGACCTTTCCCCAGCATGGATCGGTAAGCGTCGATTCCGCGGCTGGGGTAGTGACATATACAAATAATGGTGATGGAGCCGCCAGCGATAGCTTCGTCGTGGCAGATGCGAGTGGAAACCCTTTCACAATAAATGTGGCAATTGCGGCCGCCACAAGCCCCATCACCGTTTCCCCGGCATCGCTAACCAGCCCGCAAGTCGGCACAAGCTACAGCCAAACGCTGGGCGCAAGCGGCGGCACTGCACCCTATACCTTCGTCCTCACCAGCGGCTCCCTGCCGCCGGGCCTATCCTTCAACGGATCAACGATCGGCGGCACCCCCACGCAGGCGGGTAATAATACAGCGACATTTTCCGTTACGGACAATGGTGGGACAACAACCACCAAGACCTATGCAATCTCAGTCCCGAATCCATCCAACAATATTGCAGTTGCCGCGCCGCCAGCCGCCGGTGTGAATGTTGCTTACAGTGCAACGCTTTCCGCGTCAGGCGCTTTGGCCCCATATAGTTTTGCGCTCAATACCGGCTCAAGCCTTCCTCCGGGACTTTCATTGGCCAGCAATGGTACGATCAGCGGAACGCCAACGTCTCAGGGAAACTTCAGTTTTCAGGTTGCTGTAACTGATAGCAGTCCGAATCTGCACGGCATATCGCCAGGACCTTATTTCAATGTTGTTACGCTTAATCTGAGTGTTCAAAACGTAGCTCCGCCTGTTGCTGGTCCGGTCAGCGCAACAGTGAACCATGGAAGCAGCTCAAATGCGATTACACTGAACCTGTCGGGGGGAACGGCTTCATCGGTGGCCGTTGCGACGCAAGCCTCTCATGGAACCGCTTCGGCGAGTGGTACTTCAATCACCTATACTCCGACAGCAAGCTACGCCGGTCCGGATAGTTTCACCTATACCGCGACCAATGGCGGCGGCACTTCCACGCCGGCAACGGTCACAATAACCGTCAGCCCAGCCACAATCTCGCTCGGCCCTTCGACACTGTCATCTGGCGCTATCGGGACGGCCTATAGCCAGACCATCACGGCCTCGGGCGGCACCGCCCCCTACAGCTATACCATTACCACCGGCTCTCTCCCCGCCGGTTTGAGCCTGTCGCCCACGACCGGTGCGCTTTCCGGTACGCCGACGGCGGCTGGCCCGTTCAACTTTACCATCACCGCGACCGACAGCTCGACCGGGACCGGACCGTTCACCGGTTCGAGGGCTTACAGTTTGACCGTTGCCGCGCCGACGATCGTGGTCAGCCCGTCTTCTTTGTCGGCGGGCGAGGTGGGAACTGCTTATAGCCAAACCATCACGGTATCGGGTGGCACCAGTCCATATAGTTTTGCGATTACCGCCGGCGCTCTTCCTGCCGGCTTGACGCTCTCACCGGGAGGCAGTCTCTCCGGCACGCCGACGGCGGGAGGCACGTTCAACTTTACCGTCACCGCGACGGATAGCTCGACCGGAACAGGCGCGCCATTCGCCGGTTCCAGGGCCTACACGTTGACCATTGCGGCACCGCCGATCACGATCGCGCCGACGACGCTTTCGGCTGCGACCGTTGCCGCTGCCTACAGTGAAACCATTACCGCATCGGGCGGCACCAATTCGTATAGTTTTGCGATCACCGCCGGCGCTCTTCCTGCCGGTCTTACGATGTCTTCGGCCGGTACTTTGGCCGGTACGCCGACGGCGGCCGGCACGTTCAACTTTACCATCACCGCGACCGACAGCTCGACCGGGACCGGACCGTTCACCGGTTCGAGGGCTTACAGTTTGACCGTTGCTGCGCCGACGATCGTGATCAGCCCTACCTCTTTGCCATCCGCGACGGCAGGGACGGCCTTTAGCCAGCCTCTTACGGCCTCGGGCGGTACCGGCGGCTATACTTATTCACTGACGGCTGGCGCCCTTCCGGCTGGCGTGGCCCTTTCCTCGGCCGGCGTGCTTTCCGGGACGCCAACGGTAGCAGGTCCGTTCAACTTTACCGTCACCGCGACCGACAGCTCCACGGGTACAGGGCCCTTTACGGGCTCGCAGGCCTACACACTTACCATTGCTGCCCCGACGATCACCATCGCACCGGGAACCCTGCCGGCCGGCACGGCCGGAACCGCCTATAGCCAGACCCTCACGGCTTCGGGCGGCACCGGCTCGTACACATATAGCCTGTTGACCGGCAGCCTTCCGTTGGGTGTGGCCCTTTCCCCGGGCGGCGTACTTTCCGGGATACCGACGATGGGCGGGACCTTCAACTTCACCGTCAAGGCAGCCGACGGCCTCACATTTACCGGCTCACAGGCCTATAGCATCAGCATCGGCGCACCGACGATCACCATCACACCGGCAACCCTGCCGGCCGGCGCGGCCGGAACCGCCTACAGCCAGCCCCTTACGGCCTCGGGCGGTACCGGCGGCTATACTTATTCACTGACGGCTGGCGCCCTTCCGGCTGGCGTGGCCCTTTCCTCGGCCGGCGTGCTTTCCGGGACGCCAACGGTAGCAGGTCCGTTCAACTTTACCGTCACCGCGACCGACAGCTCCACGGGTACAGGGCCCTTTACAGGCTCGCAGGCCTACACACTCACCATTGCTGCCCCGACAATCACCATCACACCGGGAACCCTGCCGGCCGGCACGGCCGGAACCGCCTATAGCCAGACCCTCACGGCTTCGGGCGGCACCGGCTCCTATACCTATAGCCTGTCGGCTGGCGCCCTTCCTGCCGGCGTGGCGATTTCCTCAGCCGGCGTGCTCTCCGGGACACCGACTAGGAGCGGGACCTTCAACTTCACCATCACCGCGACGGACGGTCTCTTATTTACCGGTTCAAAGGCCTATAGCATAACCGTCGGCGCACCGACGATCACCATCGCGCCGGCAACGCTGACGGCGGGCACGGCCGGAACTGCCTATAGCCAGCCCCTTACGGCCTCGGGCGGTACCGGCGGCTATAATTATTCGCTGACGGCTGGCGCCCTGCCGGCTGGCGTGGCACTTTCCTCGGCCGGCGTGCTCTCCGGGACACCGACTGCCGGCGGGACCTTCAACTTCACCATCACTGCGACAGACAGTCTCTCATTTACCGGTTCAAAGGCCTATAGCCTGGTCATCGGCTCGCCCTCGATCACGATCGCACCGGCCACACTTCCGGCCGCAACCGTTGCCGCTGCCTACAGTCAGACCATCACGTCATCGGGCGGCACCAGCCCTTACAGCTACGCGGTCACGGCGGGTGCTCTGCCGAACGGGCTTACGCTGTCGGCGGGCGGCGTCCTCTCCGGCACCCCGACGGTGTCGGGCACTTTCAACGTCACAATCACCGCGACGGACAGTTCGGGCGGTTCGGGACCGTTCACTGGTTCACGTGCCTACAGCCTGGCGGTCGGCGTCCAGCCTCCGGTCGCGGGCAGCGTTGCAGCAACCGTTACCGCCAACTCGTCGAACAATGCGATCACGCTCAACATCACGGGCGGAGCGCCGACCTCGGTTGCGATCGCAAGCGGAGCTGGCCACGGAACGGCGACCGCATCCGGAACGTCTATCACCTATACGCCGACCGCAGGCTATAGCGGTTCTGACAGCTTCACCTATACCGCAACGAATGGCTCCGGCACCTCTGCGCCCGCAATGGTGACCATGACGATCACTCCGCCGACGCTTTTATTCTCGCCGCCAAGCGGCGCCCTGCCCGCTGGCACGGTCAGCACCGCCTACAGCCAGACAGTCACCGCCTCAGGCGGAACCAGCCCCTATAGCTATAGCGTCACCGGTACGCCGCCGCCCGGGCTGACGCTCAACCACTCGACGGGTGCGATTACCGGCACGCCGACGGCGTCAGGCAACTATAGCTTCTCCATTACGGTCACCGACGCCAACAGCGCCACGACGTCGGCCGCCTATACGATCGCAATTGCACCACCGCTGACAACCTTCGTCTTCTCGCCGGCCGGCGGTGCGCTGACCGAAGCCATGGCGGGCGAGGCCTACAGTCAGCAGATCTCGGCAACCGGCGGCACCGGCACGAAGATCTATAGCCTCGCCTCCGGTAGCCTGCCGAACGGCATGGTGCTCAATATCTCGACCGGCCAGCTGACCGGTCCGCTGGCAACCGGTACGGAAGGGGACTACAGCTTTGCGATTGAGGTCCGCGACGGCAACGGTGCAACGGGAAGAGCCTCCTATACGCTGAAGGTCAAGACTCGATCCGTCGGTGTCGTGGACATGGTCGTCAACGTGCCGGCCGGATCGACGCCTCCCGACGTCTACCTCAATCGCGGTGCGACCGGTGGTCCGTTCACCTCCGCGGTCCTCGCATTTGTGGAGCCCGCCAATGCCGGTACCGCGACCATCATCCAGGGTCAGCTGGCGCAGGCGGGCCCGGTCACAGCCCCGGTCGGCTGGTATCTGCACTATACGCCGAACCCGGCCTATTCCGGCCAGGTCCGCGTCGGCTACGAGCTCGTCAGCGCACTCGGAGCCTCCAACACAGGCACGGTCACCTATAATGTCAGCTATGACGCCGGCAAGGTTGCCGAGGATATCGATAATCTCGTCCATGACTTCGTGCGTTCCAGGCAGAACATGATCGCCAATACGATCGAGGTGCCGGGGCTCCTGCAGCGCCGGCAGATGCAGAAGGCGACCGATCCGATCACCGCGCGCATGATGCCGTCCGAGGAGGGAATGACACTCGGCTTCTCCACGAGCCTGTCGCAGATGCGGGCGGCCAGCGGTGAGGCGGATGCAGCTTCGGCGCCCTTCAACGTCTGGATCGGGGGCGCCTTCCTCGCCCATGACGACAAGAATAAGACCGACAACACCAGCAAGTGGGGCAGCTTTGCCATGGTCAACATGGGAGCAGACTATCTGATCTCCGACAAGGCGTTGCTCGGCCTGTCCTTCCACTATGACCGCATGACAGATCCGACCGATGAGGATGCTGAGCTGACGGGCAATGGCTGGCTTGCTGGACCCTATGCCTCACTGGAACTCGGCAAGGGCGTGTTCTGGAACAGCAGCCTGCGCTATGGCGGTTCCAGCAACACTATCGACACTCAGTTCTGGGACGGCAATTTCAACACGACGCGGTGGATGGGCGATACTTCCATTGAAGGACAGTGGAACTTGGACGAAGAAACCTCGATCTCGCCAAAACTGCGGGCGATCTACTTCTCGGAAAAGGTCGATAACTACACCGTCAAGAACGGTGCCGGCGATGCCATCACTATCGACGGCTTCAACGAGGACCAGTTCCGTGTCAGCCTGGGTGCCGAAATCGCCCGGTCCTTCGTGCTCGAGAGCGGCACGAAGCTGACACCTAAACTCGGCCTCACCGGCGGCTTCTCTGGGCTTGACGGATCGGGTGCCTTTGGTACCGTTACCGCCGGGCTGGCAATGCAGACCATGGACTTCTGGATGCTCGACACGAGCCTGCTCTTCAACATCGAGGGCGACGGCCAGAAATCCGTCGGCGCCAAGGTCTCGGCAGCTAAGAAATTTTAGAATATGCCTCTTACTTCCGCCAATCGATCAATCCTGACGGGAGCCGGCTGGGGGAATTTATGCAATCTATGGCTTCAAGCCGCCCGATCAAGGTCGGTCACATTCTTCTGAGCATTATCCCAATGCAAGCGAAAGCCTTACGCATGCGCAGACCGTGAGGGCAACTCTTCATTTCATTTAAAAAATGTAAGAGACAGCTCTTAAATTTTAAACTCAAAGTCGTCCCAATTTGTTCTTGCATCTAGCGCACTGATTGAGGAATGATGGCGGCAAATAGAAACATTCGGGGTATGGTATGTCAGAAGTTTTTCTCGGTCAGATTATGCTTGCGGGGTTTCAATTTGCGCCTAAGGGCTTCGCCCTGTGCAACGGCCAACTCCTTAGCATTAGCCAGAACCAGGCATTGTTTTCGTTATTAGGCACTTATTACGGCGGCGATGGAAGAACGACGTTCGCCCTGCCTAATATGCAGAGCCGCACCCCCGTCGGTTTTGGACCATCTGTCGATCCCAGTTGGCAGCCATCACCTTACCAGATTGGTGAAACGGGCGGCGCCGAAAATGTGACTTTGGTTGGGCAGCAATTGCCTCAGCACACCCACGTAGCGACCGGTGCGACAAGCAACGGTACCCTGCGCAATCCTAGCAATGCGCTCTATGGCTCCAACACGGCCAATATCTACGGCCCTTCTTCCGGTCCTCAGGTTACGTTGTCGAACCAGACTGTAACGCCAGCCGGCAATGGCCAGCCCCATGACAATATGCAGCCTTACGATGTGATAAATTATTGCATCGCGCTGTCGGGAGTTTTTCCGTCCCGCAACTGACCATCTCCTATCAACCCATTGGCTCGGAGGATCAACAATGAGCACTCCCTATGTCGGAGAAATCCGGCTTTTTGGTTTTTCCCGAGTGCCAAACGGGTGGCTGCCCTGCGACAATTCTCTGCTGCCCATTTCCGAATATCAAGCATTGTACACGCTGATCGGGACGACGTATGGCGGCGATGGACAGACAACGTTTGCGACGCCCAATCTTTCCGGGCGCGTACCAATACACCAGGGTAGCGGCCTGGGCCTGTCGACATATGTCATTGGTCAGGCCGCAGGCAGCGAGAATGTCACGCTTCTGCCCACGCAAATGCCGCCACATTCGCATCCGTATCTTGCCACCAATGGTTTGGCGAATACCAAGTCGGTCGGATCGTCGGTCGAGCTCGGAGCAATCGCTGGCGACACGATGTATGCCACCGATGTAAGCGGGGCGACCGCGATCAAAACATCGCAAGCGTCCACCCAAATAAGCGGATCGACTGTCATGCATGACAATACGATGCCGACACTGACGGTGCAGTATTGCATCGCATGGGCCGGCATCTTTCCCACACAGAGCTGAACCGCGGATCATCCAACAAGGACATTGCTATGACACAACCTTTTCTCGGCGAGATCCAACTGTTCGGTTTCAACTTTCCTCCCTATCAATGGGCATTCTGCAACGGTGCGACGCTTCCGATCCAACAGAACGCGGCACTTTTTTCCCTGCTTGGCACCCAGTATGGCGGTAACGGCACCAGCACATTCCAACTCCCAAACTTTACCAACCGTGCGGGCTGCAACCAAGGTCAGGGGGTAGGCTTGACGGCACATTCCATCGGGGAGCCTTTTGGCAACAACAGCATAACGCTGACCCAGGCGGAAATGCCGGCACACACGCATTCTTTGACCATCTATAGTCAAAGCGACACCTCCAAGCGCGCCGCTTCGCCAAGCGAAGGAAATGCGCTGAGCGTGCCGAGTTCGAGCAGTCCGTTTCTCCCCAGTGCCCAACCGAACACGCAGTTTGCACAGAACGTCATCGGCATTGCAGGCAGTGGCCAACCGCATGAAAACCGCCAGCCCTATCTGGCGGTCAACTTCAGTATTTCGCTGGCCGGCGTCTTTCCAGCCTTCGGTTGACGGTCATGGTACAGACGGGCCAGTTGCCAGAGTTCCCTGCGCGAACGGTTGGCAACAGGCTGTTCGTCACAACATGTACCCTCCGGCCGGCGGGGCTGGATGACTTGACGTTTTTACGCCAGCTCTATCATTCGTTTCGCGCCGATGAACTGGCACGGGTGCCGTGGCCGCCGCAAGACAAGCAGGCCTTTTTGAACCAGCAGTTTAATCTCCAGCATCGCTATTACATCGCCGCATTCCCGCAAACGGACTTTCTGATCATTGAAAAGGAAGGCGTTCGCGTCGGCCGCCTTTACATCGATCTTAGCGCGGACATCTGGCACATTATCGATATCGGTCTGCTGCCCGAATGGCGCAATCGGGGAATAGGACTGGCACTTTTGAATGATATAAAGGCGGCGGCAGTGGCTGGGCAAAATCCAGGCATCATACTGCATGTCGATAAAGCCAATGGACGTGCGCGGAAGCTCTATCAGGCGTCGGGATTTGAGGTCGCCGGAGCTACCGAAACTCACATACGCATGCAATGGTTATCATACGAGGCCATGCCGAAACCCGCCGACGGGCGCTCAGGCGTCAATTGAAGATAGCTTGATAGATGATGCCGTGCTGATCCCTGGCGACTGGCACTAGGAAGATATCGAGGATCCCCAGTGTAGCGTTGTTCAATTTGTAAATCTGTTGTGGCAGTAAAACCTTTGATCCGCTGCGGAACAGCAGCGAAAATGGCGCTCTCGTCATTCCTGGGAAGCCCCGTTCGGGCAAGGGCCGCGCCTCAGTCAGCGTAAAAACAAGGAGGCCCCCTGTCCCCATATCGATTTCAAACCCTTCCCCGACACAGCGGGCGAAATGATCCAGCGTTACAATCCCCATCCCGCCCCCAATGTATTCGCGCCGTATTTGCAGAGGCCATTTCTCTACGCCTTTAATTGAAGTTTATCAAGAGATTAGGCTGAAGCAAGCAGTTCCTGTCCGAGACTTGTCTTTCATGGACATGGGTTCAAAACTTCTTGCGTTTCGCTAAAGATAAATTCGCCCGTGCGACGATCCCAGCCCTGCTTTCGACCTCGCGCGTCTTCAACGCTTTCGTCAATGACAGGGCGGCGATGATAATCGGCAGGCAGACCAGGTATGAGAACCTGATACCGGCGTGTTCGGCGACAAAGCCGAGCAGAGGTGGTGCCAGGAAGAACACGACGAAGGACATTTGCCCGAGCGCTGCGACATTCAGATGGGCCGGGCGATCGGTCCGCTGCGCCGCTGCGGAAACAGCGAGAGGGTAAACCGCGCTGCAGCCGCCGCCCATCAGCGCAAAACCGACCAGCGCGACATAGGGGTGTGGCGCAAGCCAGACGGCGCAAAGACCTGCCACCGAGAGAACAAGCAGAAGGGTTGCAACGGTGCGCGCACCAAACCGGTCGACGAGTGGATCCACAAACAGTCGCGCTACTGCCATGAAGAAGGTAAATAGCGTTAGCCCAAGTCCGCCGACGAAGGGCTCAACCGCAAAGACGTCGCGCATGTAGATGGCTGACCAGTCGATGCCCGCACCCTCTACCAGAAAAGCTGCAATGCCGATCACGCAGAGAGGTAGAAGCCCCAGCGTCGGCAGCGCTATGCTCGGCGCTTCCGTATGCTCGAGCCCGGCGCGGGCCGGTGCGTTCTTCATGCCTAAAATGAAAATCATGCCGACGATCAGAACGAAGGCGAAGGTCAGCGCAAGATGGAGCTGCATTGGAACGCCCGCCTGGCGAACGCCCGAGGAAATGAGAGCGGTCAAAAAGAATCCGAGGCTCCAGAACCCATGTGCCCGGTTCATGACGCCCCGGCCAAGTTGGGCTTCGATGCGGTCGATCTCGACATTGAGATTGATCTCCAGCGCGCCAGCCAGCAGACCTTCACACAACAGAACGAAGAAAACCAATGGCGCGAAGCCGGCCCAGGGGACGGTCGCCAGCAGCGCGGATGTGCCAAGCACCGTCAGGAATGCCGTCCTGCGCGCGCCAAACTGTGCAATGAGCGGGGACGCGAAGGTCAGGGAAATCAGCGCGCCGATTGCCGCGCCGATCAGCGTCAGGCCAAGCTCGGATTTGTTGATGTCTAAGGCCACTTGAAGATCAGGCAATCGAGAGAGCAGGGCTCCCATCGAGGTGGCGAAGAGAAAGAAGCACGCATAGATCCGGTGCTGCGGTTGGATATGCATTCAATAGCTCCAGGATCTCATCGGTTTGAGAGTTCGCCCCTCACTGCAAGCACGGTGAACGGGAAAATTTCGAGTGGCATTCTCGAGATATATTGTGATGGCGATGACCGCAACCGTTGTACTTGGTCGCGGGCGAGTTCAGACCTCATCGCAAGAGCAGCCGTCGATTACCGACAGGCAAGACGGCAAACTTCCGCAGACTACCAGGCGCCAGTGAGGGAGTTGCCGACGAGCGGCACAGTCCTGGGTCTCCCGTGCTGATCCTGAACGGTGATTGAGGCCTGCATTTGCTTAGGCGATTTCCGAAACCAGTTGGTGGCGACGGTGGCGAGGTCTCCGATCATCGGATGCTTGCGCCAATCTGCGAAACGTTGGCTCATTGCCTCAGGCTCAGAGCGATAGAAGAAATCGCCGGATTGGCCGAGGTCGTTGATAGACGGAGCCATTGACAAAAGCGGGCGCTGAAACATCTTCGAAGGCATCGCCAGACCCGGGACACTCTCCGAGAACGTTGGGGCCATGAAGTCGATTGACCAACCGTCCGCCTCGACCCAGCAGTGAAAGTTTTCTCCGGCGCCAGAGACGTAGCCGTCTTCGCGGTGATCTGCGAAAAGGATGCGTGTTCCTTCTAAATTGTATGCGGCGAGCCCGCCCTTCGGTTTCGCTTTCACCTTGTAATGATGTTCGAGGATGAAGGCTCCAAATGTGCTGAAATACATCGACGCTGTGGCGGGATTGGCATCTTCGCCGATCAGCAGGCTGTTGATCACCTTGTAAATCCGATGATAGTCGCTTTGCTTGATCAACACGATCGTTCACCCCATTAGCTCGTGATTTCAGCCATCCCGCATTGCCTACGCGGTCTGGCTGTATCTCCGCTTACCGCTCAGCTTGCGGACGGCCGAGGAAAAGGTGGGGGCGTGCGGTATCGTCGTGTCCAATAAGTCCATCCGATACCGGGCCACGAAGTTTGGTCCGGACTATGCTCTTCGCTTTGGACACAAAGCTGCAAGTCCCAGGGCGGCAGCGCCTTATGGAGCACGACCGGCGGCAAAGGGATCTCGCCGGCAAGCGAAAGTCTCACCCCTCACAGACGAAACATCCGCCGCTCCATCCTCACTTGCGACCAGAAGTTCTCGCCTTCTTTGGGGCCGAAATGCCGCTTTCCCGCTCAAGTTTTTTGCGGGCGAGTTTACGGACACGCCGAATACCCTCGGCCTTTTCACGAGCACGTTTTTCGGAGGGCTTTTCAAAACGCTCCCGCAGTCGGGCTTCCCTGAAAACGCCCTCCCGCTGCAATTTCTTTTTCAAAAAACGGAGCGCTTGCTCAACGTTGTTGTCACGTACCAGAACTTGCATTCCAAACTCCTAGGGATCACTGATGCCTCATTAGATCTATGGGCATTAATGATCAAGGCTTAGAAGACAATTTGCTCAGATTACTCTGTCGCCACTGTTTTCATGAACGCGGTCGCGAATGGCTAGAGGTAAGCTCAGCCATCGATTGGTGGGTCAGAAATGCACATCCGTTTAAGAGCAATAGCTAGTTGTCGGCGGTAGGCGAGGGAGTCAATACTTCCCGCGGAAGACATCTGCCACGAAATCTGTTAGCATAGCGCTTGTCTTCTGAATCGACCATTTCACGATGGAGAGGCAGATGGTTCGCGTCCTTGCATTATCGTTCGTCTTCGCCACGCTCGCGCTATCAACCCTTAACGCGGCGACTGTCGATCCTGCCACTGTGACCTGCAAAGAGTATAATTCGGGCAGTCACCAGGGCATGTTGGATATCATCTCGGCGGTGTATGATGCCACAAGAGGCGACCCCAAGCTTGGTGCGCTCGGTGAGAGCAAGTTGGGCGATGCCATCGACAAAGTCTGCGCTGCAAAGCCAGACGCGAAGGTGATCGACGCGCTGCAATAATCACGCCGTCCCGTCTACGTCCCCATCCTCGGACAGCTCCCGCACAGGCAAATAGACTCTAGCAAGTGTATCTTGAATACGCACCAGGTCTGCAGTAGCGCTGCTTTCGCAGCCAAATGGTGGGTCGCTTTGATTGAACCACGTCGCATGCTTCTGGCTGCTTCCATTCCTCTCGGCGTCACTACGGCCGCGGCTCAAGATCCATTGGCCGTCGATCTCAAACTGGTAATTGCCGTCGATGTCTCCTACTCGATGGGTTTAGAGGAGCTGCAACTCCAACGCACGGGCTATGTTGAGGCGTTTCGTGCGCCTGAGATAGCAAGGGCAGTCAAAACCGGGCCGCTTGGTCGGATTGCGGTGACCTATGTCGAATGGGGTGGCAAAGCCATCCAGATCCTGCCTTGGACCGTCATCGAAGACTCGCTGACCGCCGAGCAATTTGCCGAAACATTGCGCCGTCAGCCTGTGAGGCGTATCTCCTTCACCTCAATCTCAAATACGCTCCAGTTCGCACGAAGAATTATTCGCTCTAGTCCCTATCGGGCAAGTCGGCGCGTCATCGACGTCTCTGGCGATGGACCGAACAATGCCGGGGTGCCGGCGCCTATCGCCCGAAATAACACCGTCGCCCAAGGGATCGTGATTGATGGGCTTCCGATCATGTTGAAGAACGCTCCGGACTCGGCTTCGATCTCTGATATCGATGTCTATTACGAGAAATGCGTCATAGGAGGTGAGGGTGCATTTGTCGTGAAGGTATCGGACGCCAGCCAATTCTCCGCAGCTATCCTTGCAAAACTCACGGCAGAGATATCCGGGCTAAACGTCAGCAGTGTCCTGCAGCACCGGATGAGACCGAAAATTGCCAAATTTGATGAGCCCTACGATTGTCTTATCGGCGAGGAGATGCAGGAGCGTTCGATTGGAAGGTAGATCCGCCAGCGCCACATCAGCAATCTGATCGGCGGCGTCATTTAGAAGACTGGAGACGTGCCGGTCAGTAATGCATTTTCTCGCTTCTTAAATCCTGGTCATTCGGATCATCTCTCGGTCGATTTCAGGATTGCCGCGCCCAATTCGGTTTGAACGATACAATCAATCGTGGAAACGTGACGTGTGGCGGACTTCGTCAATTTGCATGTTCCGTTTCCCGTTAGGGGAGGTCCCACATAAGGGCCTTGGTGCAACCTTTGGAGTTGCGAGAATTCATTTGTTAGTGAACTCTACGTCAAAGTGCACTCGGGGGGGAGGCCATGATCAATCGAATATATTGGATGCTACGAGGTAGATACGCAGTAATGCGTAATATATGGCAACATCCGTTGAACTATGGATCAAGATATCGCGCCATAGGTGATTACTTTTTATGGAACATTGCAAAGATAGCAATGCGCTCAGAGCATGTGGTTTCGGTTGGCGGAAAATTTGATATCATATTGGGGCGTAAGGAAAATTACGGCTCTGCTGTATATTCTAATTCTATTCCCGACTACGAAGAGATGATGTTTCTAGCCCACTTTTTGCGCGACGGAGACCAATTTATCGATGTCGGAGCGAATGTTGGAATCTACTCCATCTGGGTCACAACAATCACGGGAGCGACCTCAGTTGCATTCGAAGCCAACCCTGAGACATACGGTAAGCTCCAGAGAAATATCAGGCTCAATCAACTAGAACACAAAGTTTTTACGCATAACTATGCTGTTGGCGAAAAACGAGGATCAGTCAATATAACGACAAGCAAAGGCGGGCTGGATCACATAGTTGCCGACGGAGTGGAGAACAAGCAGACTGCACTCATCGAGATGGTCGCCCTTGACCACCAGGAGATTGCGCTGAACCCCGCAGCTATGAAGATGGATGTGGAGGGGTATGAGATGAACGCTTTGATAGGGGCGTCCAACCTCCTCAGCAATCCGAATTTGAAAGTGCTTGTCATTGAGTTGCAGGACTGGACCTTGCAGAGATTCGGGACGTCGAAGGCAGAGGTCGTCAGCTTGCTCCAGTCGCATGGATTTCATCAAAGTGCATATGATCCTGAGACGCGCTGCATTTCGGAGCGTTCCGATCTTGCATCTTTGAACGAAATATTTGTCCGAGATACAGAAGCTGTCGCCATAAGAGTGAGGGATGCGCCGAAAGTGAATCTCTCATTTGCGAGCAGGTCGATATAATCCGAACCGCAGCCAATCGCCGAGACGCTCGTCACGCATTTATGCCGAACAGCTGTCCAATGTGTCCGAAGCCTTGGACGACGATACTTTTCCAGCCGGCGTTGCCGCGACTAGAGCACGTCCGTTGAACGCGTAGTCGGAATTTGGATGACAAACGCAGATTGCCCTGCCTTCGAACCAGGAGGTAGGGATGTCACGTGTAATTAGCGATGGCCTTCGAAGTCGTGTTCTTGCGGTTTCCACAGTCGGGATGTCTGCACGTTCCGCCGCGGTGCGGTTTGGGATTGGGATTTCGCCGGCCATTGCTTGGATCTCCAATGCGCGACAGGGTCAACTGATTTCAGGCAAACAGGCCAACGTTCCTGTTCCAGACTGGATGAGCATGAGGCATTTATCATTGGCTTGATCGATGTTGAGAAAAATGAATTGGCTTGCGTGGCCGCTGTCGGGTGACACCCCTGTCACCCACTCAGAAAACCTGCTTAAACTTCGGTCGTGCTAATATATTCCCGGCAGTTGCGGAAGATCAGGCTGCTTTCGGAATCGCCGCAACGATGGCTTCAGCTTCGCCAATCGTGATCAATCCGAGCGTGCGATTGTCAGCCAGGTCGACCAGAGCGGCCGCCACAGAAAATCCGGCGCGGTAGACCACTTCAAAATTGTAATGAAACACTATTCAGGTTGACGTGATCCATTGTCTCTTTCACGCTGATGTCATGAACATTGGTCGTGATAGAGATATGAAATCGTGCTGACGCCGGTCACAGTGTTTCCAATCTCCGAGCTAGAAAAACGGCGCGGTCATTGGTTCGATCCGGCTCAAGGCGATCATTGCGACCTCCTTCAGCGTGAAATTCGCTCAGTGACTTTGTTTATCGATTTGAGGGCCGCGTGGATCTGTGCGACGACCGCCGCGCCCTCGCCAACCGCCGCCGCCACTCGCTTCGTCGAACCCGATCTAACGTCGCCGATGGCGAAGAGGTTCGGCACGCTTGTCTCCAAGGGATGCGGGTGTTGACCGGACCGGTCTGACGCTGCGTCCGCGCCGGTCAGGATAAAGCCGCTTTTGTCACGAGCCACGCGGCATCTGACCCAGTCAGCGTTTGGATCTGCTCCGATGAACAGGAAAAGGTGCCTCAGTGCGAGCTCGAGGTCTCGTTCTGCCGCCGCATCGCGCAGGACAGCGCCTGACAGTCCCGTGCGATCGTTGCCGGATACGGATGCAATTTCGCAGCCGACATGATGGACGACGTTCGACAGGGCGGCGATGCGATCGATCAGATAGCGCGACATCGTCTCCTCGAGCGGCCTGCGCACGACGAGATGGAGCTTTCTAACCTGCGGCGCCAGGTATGCCACAGCCTGTCCGGCAGAATTGCCGCCGCCGATAAGGGCGATCTCCTCGCCCTGACACAACCGTGCCTCGACCGGCGTTGCCCAATAGGAAACGCCTGCTCCTTCAAACGTGTCGATGTTTTGGACCTTCGGGCGTCGGTAGCGCGCTCCGGAGGCGATGACGACGGTTTTGGCGCGCACGGATCGCCCCCCAGTCAGTTGGAGGAAATGCGGCGCCCCTGCGTGCTGAGCCGGCTGGAATTCGAGCACGGCAAGGGGTAGGGCGATATCCGCGCCAAACTTGAGCGCCTGATTGAATGCGCGTCCGGCAAGGGCCTGACCCGAAATTCCCGTCGGGAATCCAAGATAGTTTTCAATCCTGGCTGATGCGCCCGCTTGTCCGCCAGCCGCACGCTCGTCCACGACAATGACTTTCAGACCCTCGGAGGCGGCGTAGACCGCTGCCGCGAGCCCGGCAGGACCTGCACCGACGATCGCGACATCGTAGAGCGCTTGCGGGTCAATGTCGGGCGTGATGCCAAGACACATGGCCGCTTCGAGCTCAGTCGGATGTTTTAGAACGGTGCCGTTCGGACACACCATCACAGGGACATCCTCGGGCGCGACCCCCAACCTCTTGACGAGGGCCTGCCCCTCCTCGTCGACCGTGCAGTCGAGAACCAGATGCGGATAATTGCTCCTCGTCAGGAAGCCCTGAAGGCGGGTCAGGGCGGAACTGCCCGGCACCCCGAGAAGAATGGAGCCCGCACCCCCCGTGTCGATCAAAGCGACCCTTCGCAGAATGAAAGCACGCATGACCAGTTCGCCGATATCGGCCGATCCGATGACCATCGCGCGAAGATGCGGGCCATCGAAGGGCAGGGCGACGCATCCTTCTGGACCCGCCACACCCCTGACGAGCGAGGGGCGGCCCGCGAGCTGGCTGACCTCGCCAGTGAAGTGACCGGGCTTATGGACAACGACTTCGGTTTCGTTCAATGGGCCATCATGGCGGAAGACCTCAAGCGACCCTTCAAGAACGATCCATATCGGTGCGGCTTTTTCGCCGAAGCCGAAGACGGTCTCGCCTGCTTCGAACTTGTGAGCATCCGCGCTCGCGAAGCGTCGGGCTGTCGCCATTTGGCGGGCGGTAAGAACGGGGAACATCTGCTCAATGCGGCTGCTAGAAGTCGACATGGCGGCCCTCCGGTAGTCGTAATGGTTTCAAATATATCGCGGGATCGGACCGTTCTGTGGCGTTTGGTTCGGCAGGTCCACCATCGTCTCGTCGATATAACACCACCCCCAGCCCTCGGGCGGGTCGTAGCCCTCAATGATGGGATGGCCCGTCTCCTGGAAGTGCGCCGTCGCATGGCGGCCTATGGAATTGTCACAACAGCCGACATGGCCGCATTCCCTGCAAAGGCGGAGATGGACCCAACCCTGATCGCTTTCGAGGCATTCCTCGCAACCAAGCGTTCGGGGGACAACATTCCGGATCGTCATCAGATGTCCGCATGGTTTCATCGAAACGCGTCCTCTCGGCTTTTCACCAGCCGTTCCTCAGGTTGAAGACACAGGTATAGCTACTATCAGTGTCTTCGGTTGTCCACGCTGACAATCTGACATCAATTTCTATCTATGACCATCGGACTTAATGAGCCTAGAATTCCGACCATCAACGCAATCGCTCGCGGGATCTCAACAATGATTGGTTGCCTGTTTCCAGTTCTTCTGCTCCTCATCGGCGGAGTTATCGGCGGGGTGCTGGGTGGCACAACTGGAGAGGTTTGGGGCGGAGCCGTCGGCTTCCTGTTGGGGGTAGTGCTCTTTGCTGTACTTATTGGAGTGCTCGCGCGCTCTCGTCACCGATAATTGAAGGCACTTCCTGTTGGAATGACCTGGCGCGGCGCTCGTAAAAGCAGGACTCCCACGGTCCGGAAGCTCACTGCGAAAAGATCGCCCTTAGTCTGTCCACATCGACATTTCGGACATCGGCTGGCACTTCGCTCGCGGGATGAGCCCTAAACCACTCTGCCGCTTCCCGCACGCGATCACCATGCGGCGATGGATACGAGCCGAGGCGCAAGATCCACTCGCGGACTGTCTCCCTCTCTATGCGACCTCTTTCATATCGGTCGCAGACGGATTTAGCTGACGCTATTAGGTCATTGATTTTCAACATATCGCCGGCTCTCCCGGCCGCTGTCGCCTCTCGGCACATATCGGCCGGATGAGAATCCTCGCGAACCCGGAAATGCTGCGCACACGGCCATCCTTGTCAGTGATCACAAATTCACGCTTCAGAGATAGAAATGGTCAGCGATTGCGATGGTCGAAAAGCGAAGCTCGTGGAACTCGTCAACTGTTACGCTCCTGGTGCCGGAACGCCTTCCACGATAAAGACGCGATACTCAGCGCCCTTCAGGCGATGTACCCGGGCGTCCTGGTAAAGCGGACTGTCATACCAGGCCTGAGCAGCATCCATCGTCGGAAACTCTATGATGACGGATCCGTCTACCGCAGGCCCTTCCAGCGTCCTGGACGGTCCGTAGAAAGCGAGAGCCTTCATTTCGTGTCCTTCCCTTGCAAGAGGCGCCATCTGTCCATACGTCTTGAATTCCTCGGGGTTCGTAATGCGGTCACGGACGAATACAACATAGGCGCTCATCTCAGTTCCCTTCGTTCTGCAATCCGGTCATCCTGATCTCCAGTCAGTGACATCGCCAATTGACTTTGTCGAGCCCGCTCCTGCGAAAACCGAGCCCCGCCCGGCTAAATTATCATGGAACTGCTGTGCGACGTTCCGCAATTATGACGTCGAGGCGCGCGCCCTCGTCGCCGAAGAACGTGCACCGGGCTCTTCCAGCCCGTAGCCGGGCACCTATCTCGACATTAAAGGGCATCTTCACGAAATAATGCATCAAATGCTACCGGACATTGCCAGCAGTTAGGATAGGCTCACCTGCCAAACAACGCAGTATAAATGCGGCGAGGACGGAACATCGAAAGCATGAGTGCAATCAGGTCTTCGAGATCGCACGCGTGTCAACCGGACGCGAGAGCATCGCCGAACAGTGTTTCGGCGGACTATCGAAAGGAGTAGCTTTTGTTCGAAACCGAATGAAGCTATATTGCCGAGGTCCGGCAATGCCAAGGTGCCGGAGGGGGTAGAATACTTTCACGAAGTCGCCGTGTAACCGCTTTAACCACGCTTACTGAGCAAGGTAAGGCCGGGACACCTATACCTTTTGTCAGATAAATCCGCAGATTTTCCTGGCGCGCTGAAATTGGTTTTCGCGGCCGAGAGTTGCGAAAGAAACATCGTGGCTTACCGAATTCTCGGTCCACGAGTGTACAGATGACGCTGGTTGTTCTGAGGGCGGACCGTTTCGGGGCCTCGGCCCAGACTAAAGCCCCGATCATGTAAACTCGCATCTGCATCATCATCGATCAAGGAGAAAAGCATGACACAACACGTTCTTTTCATTGTGACCAACGCGGCCGCCATCGGCCCGCACAATCGCAAGACTGGTTTCTTTTTCGCCGAGGTGGCTCATCCTTTCGATGTCCTCGACAAGGCGGGAGTTGCGGTAGAGTTCGCGTCGCCAGCGGGCGGATGGACCCCGTACGACGCGTACGACGAGAATGATTCCGCCCAAAAGGAATTCATGCAGAGTAAGGCTTTTCGTCGGCTCAATCGCAGCCGAAAGCTATCCGAGGTGGATGCTGCGGACTACGACGCGATCCTGATACCGGGCGGCCTTGGCCCGATGGTCGACATCCAGCGCAATTCCGATGTCCAGAAGGCCGTGGTGCGCGCATGGAGCACGGGCAAGCTGGTAACCGCTGTTTGTCACGGACCGTGCTCGTTGCTGGGCGTAGACCTTGGGGATGGCACGCCATTCGTGCGCGGTAAAAAGCTGACATCGTTCTCAAAAAAAGAAGAGTACGATTACGCGCGCGAGGACGTGCCATACGAGCTTGAGGACGCATTGACGGCGCAGGGTGCCGTGTACTCGTCCGCAGCTAACTGGGAGCCCCATGTCGTCGTTGATGGCCGCCTCATCACCGGTCAGAATCCTGCCTCAGCGGGACCACTGGCTAAAGAATTGCTCGCCGCTTTGAAAAAGTCGACGTGAGACCGCTGCGTGGCGGCTGGCCCAGTGGACGTCGATGAACATCCGGCGGAAAGCCGCTGCTTGCGGATTGACGCAACCGTTCCCATCTGTGGTTAGCCACCCTTTAATCCGCAAACCTCTGCGACCGTCTCTCTCCGGCGTGCGCGACGATGGCTTGCGCCTGGGGTGAGGGGGCGCTCCCTCAAAGAGGTCGAGCGCCCTCGGGACAATTTCGATCCCAGCATCAGAGAAGAGTCTCAAGGTCATCTGGTCGAGCGATTTGTAACGACGCCCTTCGCTGCCATAAGCAGCTAGAAAACCGCCGAGTCTTACCGCAGAAGCCATCAAGTCGCTACTGACGACGATCCCGCGGATCATCACGACTCGATGTCGACGAAAACAGGCTCAGATTCAAAACGCTCTCAACACGTTTTCACCTGCAAATCCGAATAGCCGATGGTTTCCGCTCGATTCGAAATCGAATAACATCTCTTCAAGAGAGATTCTTAAAGAGGGCAGTGAGGATGTCTTTGCAGCCGATCCAATACGGGCTCACGAGGGCAGTCGCCTTTGGCATCCTGATTATTCTTCCGGCTGCTTTTTTGGCCTCTTGCTCGACGGTCGGCAGAGCCGGCGACCAATCTGCTCCCGTAGCCGCGAGCAAGTCGGCAGATTCCGTCGATGGCAAAGACAAGGCGGACGAGCGTCGGCGATGGGCAACGAGAGTGCAACGAGATAACGAGTTAGCTCCGAGCGGGTCGCAACCAGGTTCCTATGGGTCTTTCGGCCCTCGTTTCAGTTGGTGATCAGCGGGCTGTTCGTGCGTGACCACTATTCATCTCCATCGAGGAGTCAGCGAACGATTGGCCATCCGTCGAGACGTCGTGAGAGCGACCCGTTGGCTGACCGATGGCGGCGGAAAGAGGAACTCACAGGGCAAGAGCTTGAACGTGGAGCAGACGTGTCAGATCGGAAGGAGCGAGCCGATCGATGAAGCGCGACTAGGCTCACGAGGAATGCGCAGCCATTGGGTCATGTCCGTTATGTTCCCGTCCGGCCGAAACCTTAAGCGATGCAATGGAGGATCGATTACCTCTTCGGATGCGACCTGGGTCCTGCGATAATGTGCTGGGCCAGTCTCTCGTAGTCTCCATCGAAATGATGGCCACCGGGCATGCCAATCACTTGTGCATTGGTGCCCTGCAACGACGGGCAGGCATTGTCGTGATGGTCTTCAGTGCCGTAGATGCACTGAACTATATCCGGACTGATCGATTTAAGGTCATCCGCAGGGTTTCCGCCTTTGCCTTCGGTCTGCAAGCCAAGCCATCCTCTGAGCGAGACCACGTAATCGACCTTGTGCGACATGGCCAGAAGTGAGATCTGCCTGATCCTGCTCTTTTGTTGTCGCGACAGTCTTTTGTAGCTCGCTGGCATCACGTCTGCGCCGAAGGAATATCCGACAAGAAGGACATGCTGAACGTTGAACTGCCTGGTGTAGTAGTCGATGATCCGGCCGAGGTCCTTTGCCGTTTCCCCCGCTGTTCGCTGCGACCAGAAATAACGCAGCGAATCGAGGCCGATGACAGGAATGCCCTCGTTCTGCAACGAGCCGCCGACTTTCGCGTCAAGCTCCTGCCATCCGCCGTCCCCTGAATAGAGGACTGCTAACGTGTCCTTGGTCGGTTTGGCGTCCATGATGTGGAGCGGAAGATTGAGCGGGGGATCATCGCCATATGGCCACCCGCCCGGGTTTACGTCTTGTCGTGCGTTCGCGGGGCCGCCTATGCTCGCGAGCAGGCCGATAGCAATCATCGCGTATTTCAAGATCATTTGAGGGAAACCCCTTTCAGTCTCCGTTCTCGGCACCGCTCACGTCGAATGAACGGTGAATGGCCCGGCACCACGTGGTGTGTATAGTCCGATAACAGCCACAGCAATAGAAGGCATTTGAATGGCGAAGATCATCGAATCCAGCGGCGTGATCATCGGCCAAGCCTCGGGGCCAATTCTCGCCTCGAATGTCCCTTTGTCCTTCTGGGGCGGTGTGGACCCATCCACGGGAGAGGTGATCGATCGACACCATCCGCTCGCGGGTCAGAGGCTGGGAGGCGCCGTGCTGGTGTTGCCGAGCGGAAGGGGATCCTGTTCGGGCAGCGGGGTCCTGCTGGAGCTCATTCTGTCGGGCAATGCGCCCGCCGCTTTAGTTTTCTCGGAGCCCGAAGAGATATTGATGTTGGGCGTCATCGTAGCGCGCCAAGTCTTCGAGCGATCAATCCCGGTCGCGCGCATTTCTCCACTGGACTTCGACGTCCTGGCAAGCGCTCCATTCGCCTGGATCGACGGGGGAGGGGTTCACCTGGAGGCGCCTCCGGTCCTCGTCGCCAACGTCGATCCGAATGGCACCGCCACGGAATTGATCCTAACTGCACGGGATCGGGACCTTCTCGATGGTCTTCACGGGCGCGCCGCTCAGGCTGCCATGCAGATCGTCACCGAGGCGGCTTCCATCTATTCGGCAGATCGGCTTGTGGATGTCACGAAGGCCCATATCGATGGCTGCATCTACACCGGGAACGGCGGTCTCGCGTTCGCGGAAAGGCTGCGTGACTGGGGTGGATCGGTTGTTGTGCCTACAACCTTGAACGCAATCTCCGTCGATCAGCGAAGATGGAGGACGCAGGGAGTGGACGAACGGTTCGGGGTTCCCGCGAGCAGGCTTGCGGAAGCCTACGTCGAGATGGGAGCGATGCCGACCTTCACCTGTGCTCCCTATCTGCTGGACGCGCGCCCGCAGCGCGACGAGCAGGTTGTATGGGCGGAATCGAATGCGGTCGTGTACGCCAACAGCGTCCTCGGAGCCCGGACGATGAAATATCCAGACTATCTCGACATCTGCATCGCGCTCACGGGTCGCGCGCCGCTTGCTGGATGCCATTTGGACGAGGGCAGGCTGCCGCAGATGGTGATCGACGCGTCATCGTTGCGAATTGGCGACGACGCGTTCTACCCTCTCTTCGGCTACTGCGTTGGCAAGCTCGCCGGCAGCAGAATCCCTTTGATCGTCGGCTTGGAGAGCGCGGAGCCGAGCAGCGACGATCTGAAAGCGTTCGGTGCCGCGTTTGCCACGACCTCAGCAGCTCCGATGTTCCATATTGCGGGAGTGACCCCCGAATATCCCAAACGCCCAGATGCATCGGCGATGGATGGGCTTTCCTTGGAGATCGTGACCGCAGATGCGCTCGCGGACGCGTGGCGGGAGTTGAATGGCGGGTATGACGAAGCCCGGATCGGCCTGATCGCTCTTGGGAATCCCCATTGTTCGCTCGAAGAGATCGAATCCCTGGCGAAGCTCTGCCAAGGCAGACGTCGACATGCGGCCGTGAGGGTTATGGTCACTTGCGCGCGCGACACCTATGGTCGCGCGCAGTGTCGGGGTCTTGTATCCACGCTCGACGCATTTGGTGTCGAATTCATCAACGACACGTGCTGGTGCATGATAAGAGAGCCGATAATTCCACCGAACGTTTCGACCATCATGACGAACTCCGGGAAGTTCGCTCACTACGGCGGTGGGCTGACAGGACGGGCAATGCGATTCGGTAGCCTCGCCCAGTGCGTTGACGCCGCCACGAGCGGCCGCTTCAGTAGCAAGCCCCCGAGCTGGCTGATCGGAGCTCCTTCAGCGGTAGCGACGTGAAGCAGGCACCCTTAGGCAGACCAGACGAGAACTGCTTCCGGAGCATACGGACGAAGACTTCCAACCAACCTTCCATAGCAGTCACCAGGGAGCCTCGCGCCCGAAACTCATCCGCTTGCGCTGACTGTGCCGGAACCTTCCACTACGAATTCGTCGACCTGTCCTGCCAGCCAAGTTGCGAACTTTTGGGCCGGGGGATGAGACGTTCGGGCGTGGGGCCGAACAAAATAACAGGCGGCGTCTCTCTGCGAGCGCCAGTTCGCGATTTCGACAATCGAATTCCTCGCGCTGGACGGCGGTCCGGCACGGTGCGCAGATGGGGTCGACACCCATGGAGCCGAGACGAAGACGGATTGACCCCGCCCGAAGTCAGCATGTGGGCGGTCATTCCTTGAGGCGTCGCAGCGGCCGCCACCTCGTTGCTGACCTCTGATGGGAGCTTAATGAGCATGTTCTTGCCCGCAGAGCGACGACTCCTTTTGACCCTCTCGATCTTTTCCGGCGCCTTCACGACAGACGAAGCGGTGAGCGTGTGCGGCGACATGCGGCCTAATCGCCTGGATCTTGATGCCGTGAGAATCGAACAAATGTTTTTCAGCCGTAGCCGTAGCCGTAGCCGAAGCCTAAGCGGTCCGATACGCAGCCGATTGGTGGAATGGAACCAACCCCCGGTCCTTGCCGTTGTAAGCAAGGGAGTCCCACCACGAGCAGCGCCCGTCGGGCGCGAACTCCGAGGAGACGTACATGGATCTCACCACACTTCTCATCATAGTTGTAGTACTTCTGTTGCTTGGCGGCGGCGGCTGGTACGGCCGGGGACGCTGGTATTAAACGACAGTCTACGGCAAACTGAGTGCGACAGGTCGCGCTTTCGCTATCATTCGCCCGTCCGGCTGGCCTACCCGTAAGGCGCTCGAACCCAACTCAGGCGCCGACCGCGGATGGGCAATCAGGTGGGTCGTTTGGTATCTCATCTCGCGACTGCGCACCTGCGACTTCCGCCAGCCGGAATCCAGGTGCTACACAGCACCCATTCCACCTCCAAGATCACCGTCACGGCGACAAAGACGGCCGGCCAAAAAAAGTCTCACCACTTCACCGGTGAAACATCCGCAACCCCATCCCCACCAGCGATGCGGCTGTCGTAGAAATGGCTAAGATGCTCTGCCGGAGGAGAGGGGTGGAGAAGAGGGGGTGGAGAAGAGGATCCATTCGAAGATCTCTTTCTCTTCCACCCTAAGCCGGCGCCCGCGAAACGATCAAGGCAATCCCGCCATCCGAATGCGCAAACTGCATCCAGAACGCAGAATATAGGTCAACCTAAACGCAAAACGGTCTGACGGGATAATGGTGCCCACAAAAATCTTTGCGATAAGCCCGAGACTTCCCGCCGATATGGTGCATGACCCGAAGCGTGTCATTCCGGACAGTAATTTGCGTAGACGATTTACGTCATGCAGGTGTAGGGAGGTTCAGTCGAAGAAGTCCGCATCCTCTTCCCTGAGATATCGCCTAGCCGATTCGGCGTCGATATCGAGGCCCAGCCCCGGCGCTTCCAGTAGGTCCACCATACTGTCCTTCACGATCTGCGGTGGCAAACCGATTACCAGATCCTCCCACCAGGGGTCGGTGGCGCTCGGATATTCGAAAGCGATGTAATTTGCAGGCAAGGTGGCGCAGACATTGATCAACGCGCCGAGGCCTAGCAGGCCGTTGGCAGTCCCGTGCGGTGCCATCAGGATCGAGTGCATGTAGGCATGCTCGGCGACCCATTTGAGTTCGGCAATGCCGCCAACATCGGCTGGATCGGGACCGATAACGCGCACCGCCTGCGTCTCGATCAGTTCCTTGAAATTGTGCCGCAGGTAGATTTGTTCGCCAGTGTGGATTGGCGTCGAGGTGGAGATGGTCAGTTCCCGATAGGCCTGCGGATTGACCCACGGCACATAGTCGCCAGTCAGCATGTCCTCGAGCCACATCAAATTGTACTTCTCTACCGCGCGAGCGAACTTAATCGCATCAGGCAGCATCCAGCCCGGACCGCAGTCGAGCGCCAGGCTGACTTTGTCGCCCAGCACTTCCTTCATCGCGATCACACAGTCGAGCATGTGATTGAAACCGCGCTCGCTGATCACGCCCTGATCCATGGCACCGTGATAGCCCGCCTTCTTCTGCGTCACGCCGTAGTGGAAGCCCTCAATGGTGTCCTTCATGTTGGAGTGGAACGAGATTCCTTGCTTCACCATGAAGAAGTTCTGCGGCTGCTCCATCATCCATTTGACGTCAGCGGCGTAATCCTCCGGCCGATCGCCCGTGCGTTTCTGGCGGATCGAGCCGTTATAGACGCGGACCTTGTCCCGCACCTTGCCGCCGAGCAGCTTATAGACGGGCACGCCCGCAGCTTTGCCGGCAATATCCCACAGCGCGTGCTCAATTGCGCTCACCGCCGCACCGTACGGCTTGAAAGACCCGCGTTGGCGGATCTTCAGCATCACTCTCTCGACGTCGGTCGGGTCCTCGCCGACAAGCGCCTCGCGGAAATGCAGCACAAAGGGCTTGAGGTAGGACTTGGTGAACTCGACTTCGCCCAAACCATACAGGCCCTCGTCGGTTACGATGCGAACGATCGGGTGTTTGCCGATAACCGCACAGCGGAGGTCGGTGATCTTCATCTTCGGTCCTTTTCGCCTTAGCTCCAGGTTCGATCCCAGGAATACTCATCGTCCCAGTGATCCGTAGGCCGCCAAATGCCGGTGACACCCGGCTGCAGATGCTGCGAGATCACCTCGTCGACGACGTCGTCAATCCCCAGGCCCGGCTTGTCCGGAACAGTGATGAAGCCGTTCTTCACCAGCGGCTTGGGAAGGCCCGTGACGATATCGTCCCACCAGTCGACATCGACGGAGTGGTATTCGAGCGCCATGAAGTTTTCGGTCGCCGTCGCCACATGTGCCGCGGCCATTGCGGCGATTGGACTTTCTGCCATGTGGATGGCCATGGCGACACCATGGTCCTGCGCCATATCGCCGATCTTCTTGGTCTCGAGGATGCCCCCACTGGTGAGCAGGTCCGGGTGAATAACGGAGACACCGCCACTCTTCAGCAAAGGCTCAAAGCCCTCCTTGAGGTATATGTCCTCACCGGTGCAGATCGGCACGGTGGTGGAGTCCTGCAGGTGTCGGTATTGCTCGCTATACTGCCAGGGGATCACATCCTCGAGCCATGCGGGCACGTATTTTTCAATTCGCCTGGCAAGGCGAATGCCGTTCTGCACCGAGATATGGCCGATATGGTCGATGGCGAGCGGAACATCCATGCCGATGACCTCACGTACCTCGGCAATGTATTGCTCAAGCAGGTCGAGGCCCTTGTCGGAAAAGTGGAGGCCGGTAAACGGGTGCTGGACATTGTGCAGATCGTACGCAGCGTTGCGGACGCGCCGCTCTTCAATGGTCTTCAACGGCCCGCGACTGGGATGGTCGCGGTACCCCTCAAGTGAGCCGGCAGGAAACACGACCGCACCGGGCACATCCGCGATCTGCATCAACCCCAAATCCATCTTGAGGAAGGTAAAGCCGAGTTCCATGCGCTGCTTGAGGCGCCTGCCGGTCTCGGTGCCGCTCGGCACGGTGGCGTCGGTGTCGCAATAGACGCGCACTTTTTCCCGAAACCGGCCGCCGAGCATCTGGTAGACGGGGACGCCATAGGCCTTGCCGGCAAGATCCCACAATGCGATCTCGACCGCCGATACGCCACCGCCTTGCCGGCCGTGCCCACCGAACTGCTTAATGCGGCGAAACAGACGGTCGATGTCGCAAGGGTTTTCGCCAAGCAACCGGCTCTTCAACATCAGCGCGTAGGTGGCGCTCGCCCCGTCGCGCACCTCACCAAGCCCGACGATGCCCTGGTTGGTGTAAATCTTGAGCAGCGCTGAGGTGAATGGCGCGCCGACAATTTCCGCTACCCGCATGTCGGTGATGCGAAGGTCGGACGGCTTGGAATGCGTATTTACCCGATTGAGCGCCTCGTCGGCTCCATCTGCCTCTGGCATGATTTATCCTCGTTTTGGTCGGCGGGGCACGTCGCCGCGCACGCTGGAGCGGCGTAGAGCGTTGTTAGCTAGTCCAGCTCTATCTCGTGGCTCTCAAGGTAGTCGCGGTTCATTTCAACGCCGAGACCAGGTTTGGGTGTAAGCTTGAGGCTGCCGTTCGAAACATCGAGAGGTCTATCGATGAGGTGATCGTATTTGCCCAGATTCCACTCCGACGTTTCGAGTTTGTAGAAGTTAGGAACGGTCATCATCACCTGGGCTCCCGCAACCACGTTGATCGGCCCTGCGGCGTCGTGCGGCGAGACCGGGATGTAGTAGGCTTCGCATAGCGCAGAAATCTTCTTGAGTTCGGTAATGCCACCGGTCCAGGTGACATCCGGCATGATGTAGTCAGCGAGCTTGTTCTCGAGCACCGGCACGAAATCCCACTTCGTGTGGCCGCGCTCGCCCCACGAGATCGCGGTACTGACCTTCTCACGGACCTGCTTGAGGGCGTTGAGGCTCTCGGGCGGACAGGGCTCCTCGAACCAGTCGATCTGACCAGCTTCCTCGAGGCTCCGACAAAGGCGGATGGCGGTGGGAACGTCGAAGCGGCCATGTGCATCGATGAGGATGTCGATATCAGAGCCCGCCGTTTCGCGGATCAGAGCCGTGAGTTCGGCGGCTTCGCGCTCGTCTTTGCGGGTCATGCTGCCATCGAGGTAACCGTCCCGCTGTTCGCGAGGCTGTCCATCGACGGTGCGGCCCTGGTGGGGGAAGGGATCGAACTTGAGCGCCGTGTGGCCGGACTCGACGATGTCTCGAATTTCGCGGACCACAGCCTCTTTGCTGGTAAACTTGACCTGGTTGGGATGGGTGTAGAGCGCAATTTCATCGCGTACTGGTCCGCCCAACAGCTCGTAGATCGGCTTACCAAGGACTTTGCCTCGGATGTCCCAGAGGGCTATGTCGATGGCGCTCACGCATTCGACTGCGGCGCCGCGACTGCCCATGTAGGTGAAGCTGCGGAATACCTTGTGCCACAGATACTCGATACGCGCCGGATCCTCGCCTGTTACAGCGGCACTGATCTGCCGCAGGATTGTGCAGAGGGCGCGATTGGCGAGCCTTGTCGTGGTGGTGATCTCTCCCCAGCCGCTCACCCCCTCGTCGGTGGTCACTTCGACGAACAAATACTCTCCCCAATAAGAAGCATCGGATCTGATTAGCCACGGCCGTACGCTGGTGATTTTCATCTCAACTGCCTTTAGTGAAGTGGTCGGGATAACGATATTCCAGGCTATGTATTTATCCTGCCCGAGCGGCGTTACGCGCGCGCATGTGTTCGAGGATGTGCCGGCCGGAGCCCTCAACATGGCGTGCAATGAGTTCGGCTGCCTCGTTCGCATTTCCCGCTTTTACATGCGCGATGAGCTCACGATGCTCGCTAAGGATCACGGCACGCCGGGCGAGGGTGAAGTTGAAACGCCGGCTTACGGCTCGAAGCACTTCACGATGCTTCCACCAAAGCTCGGCGGCATGGCGGTTATAGTGCTTCTGGTACATCACGGTATGAAAGGCAGTGTCCAGCTCGCTGTGCCTGAACGTGTCGGCGAAGTTGTTCTCTTCAATCAGGCTTTGGATGCGTTCGAGTTCAGCAATGTCCTCGACGGTGGCCATATTCACGAACCATCGCGTCAGTGCCGGCTCGATCAACACTCCGATCTCGTAGATGTCCCGAACAAAATCCTGATCTATGGGCCGAACGCGCGCTCCGCGGTTGGGAACGAGGGTGACAAAGCCCTCCCCGCGCAACAGTTGCAGAGCCTCGCGCACAGGGTTGGTTGAGGTGCCGTGGCGCCGGGCGAGATCGGTGACCACAAGCCGTTCGTTGGCAGCGAGCCGCCCTTCGATGATGTCTTCCCTGATCAGTTGATAAAGGGAGGCACCCTCGCTGGAGGCCCCGATGGCGTCGATCCCTTCGGGCGGCTGCGCTTTAAAATCGCTTGTTTCGGCCAAGACTGTCCCCAATCAATACACACATTGCTCGGATATCACGCGAGGCTTCTGCAAACAATGTACGATTTCTTTGATTGACAGGCAATCTGCAATCTGAAAACGTATGATGAGGTCGAAGGGATACATTGGGTGGAAAGTCCCGCGGCCGGGGAGCAAAGACCGCTCGCCTCGACGCAGAGCGGCATGGGAGAACCTGGAGGATACCTATGACGAGGATTTCACTCGGCGGTGCCGTCCTGCGCGCCACCGTCTCCACAGCTTTGATGGTATCGTTGATGTCCGCGTCGGCGCTCGGTGCGCCGCCGGTCGACTTGAACAAGTGGTCGCCGCAATATGTGCGCTCGATTGCCGGCACACAGAATTTTGACACGGCGGGCGATTGCGCCAAGGTCACCCCGCTCGACTACAAGGGGCGACTGACTTTCTGGTATCAGGGCGTGTTCGAGGGCGACCCCGACCTCCTGCGGCAGTATTACAAAGAGTTCTTCGAGACCTTCCGCAAAACCTATCCAAACATCCAGCTTGAGGAACAAGCCCTCACCTATAACGACCTTCTGGACAAGTTCCGGACCGCGCTCTTGGGCAATGCAGCGCCCATGGCGGTCCGCCTGCAAATCCTGGGTGGCACCGAGTTCGCCTCAAAGGGCTATCTGCAGCCGCTCAAACCCGAGGATGTTGGGTATTCGACCGAGGACTTCTGGCCCGGCGCGATGAAGGCCGTGACCTGGGAGGGCGTGACCTACGGCATTCCAACCAACAACGAGACGATGGCGTTCATCTGGAACGCCGACATCTTCAAGCGTGCAGGCCTCGATCCGGACAAGGCTCCAGCAACCTGGGACGACGTCGTCAAGTATTCCAAGCAGATCCACGACAAGCTCGGCATTGCCGGTTACGGACTCGTGGCGCGCAAGAATGCCGGCAATACGCCGTATCGCTTCATGCCGCAGCTGTGGGCCTATGGCGGCGGCGTCTTTGACGAGGCCACCGCGAGCCCGACTTATAAGCAGGTCGAGCTAAACAGTGCGCAGAGCAAGGCGGCGCTGCAAGCCTCGTACGATATGTATGTTCGCGACAAGTCGGTTCCGGTTTCGGCACTCACCAATCAGCAGGCAGATAACCAGCCACTGTTCCTCGCTGGCCAGCTCGGCATGATGGTCTCGCACCCGTCCGACTACAACGTCATGCTCGACCTGCAGAAGAAGACGACGGGCAGCGACAAGGAAAAAGCGCAGACCGTCATAGACAACATGCGCTACGGTCTGATTCCGACTGGCCCTGACGGTAAGCGTGCCGTCGTGTTTGGCGGCTCGAATTTTCACATCCTGAAGCCCGAATATGTCGAGGGCGGCAAGGTGGACGAGCCGGCTGCAAAGGCTCTCGGCTGCATGTGGGCGAGCCCCGAATGGTCGCTGAAGATGGCCTACGCCGGCTCGAACCCGGGAAACCTTAACGGCTTCAAGACCAAATGGATGAAGGAACGTCTGGACAATATCAAATTCCTCGATGTCACGACTTCGATGTTGCCATACGGCATCCCGTTCCCGGCGCTGCCACAGTCCCCCGAGATCATGAACATCATCGTCCCGGACATGCTGCAGAATGCCCTCACCGGAGCGATGACCGTCGACCAGGCAGGGGACGACGCAGCCAAGAAGGTAAAAGACCTGATGGACGGCGGACTCTAGTCCACGCCTGCCGATCTGACCGGCTGCGCCTCGATTGCAGCCGGCTTCTTCCGAAGAATAAGGGCAGGGCACAGTGACGATCTTGACTGGCAAGGCCGAGGGTGGCCGAAGACTGCAACCCGCTAGGTCCGGCGTGCTGCGAAAGGTTTGGGAGCATCGCGCTGACTACGCGTACGTGCTTCCTGCGATCGCCGTGATGCTCATCGTCATAGCCTATCCAATCTACTACACGATCGAGCTGTCGTTCTTTAATACACCGCCTGGCCTGCAGCTCCGGGACAAGATTTTCATCGGCCTCAACAACTACACCGCCATCCTCACAAGTCCGGTGTTCTGGAAGGTCACCTCGAACACTCTTATCTGGACACTGGGATCCACTTTCATCTCATTTGTCCTGGGGTTTGCCAGCGCGCTGGCGCTCCATCGTGACTTTGTCGGCCGTGGCATCCTGCGCGCCGTCCTGATCATTCCCTGGGTCATCAGCGCGGTCGCCGCGTCCTATATCTGGAAGTGGATCTACCATTCGGACTTTGGGATCATTGGCGCGGTGCTGGTTGGCCTCGGATTGGCGGACCGGCCGCCGAATTTCATCGACAACGTCAACACAGTGCTGCCCTCGCTGATCGTCGTCAATATTTGGCGAGAGTTTCCGTTTGCCATGATCATGATGATGGCTGGCCTGCAGACGGTTCCCGACCAGTTGCTGCGCGCCGCAAAAGTCGACGGAGCCAACGCATGGCAGCGGTTCTGGCACGTCACCTTTCCGCACTTGAGAAACGTCTCGACGGTGACGATCCTTCTGCTCGCAGTCGCAAACTTCAATTCTTTCATCATCCCCTGGATCATGACCGGCGGCGGGCCGTCGAACGCATCGCATATCTGGATCACCCACATTTATGAACTCGCCTTCGGCCGCCAGCGCTGGGGAGTGGCATCGGCCTATTCGGTGCTGCTGTTCCTGATCCTGATGTCGCTCGGCTACTTCTACGTCCGTGCGCTGAGCGGCAACGAACAGAAGGGTGGAAGCGAATGAGCGCGATTGCAGAGACTGCTTATCGAGGCCAGGCGCGGCGCCGTATGCGCGTCGATGGATGGCGGTGGGGCGGACGCATCTTCCTTGTGTTCATGCTGCTTTACACCGCATTGCCGATGATCTGGATGCTGATCACCTCGATCAAGTCCGGCTTCGCGGCCATGCAATTCCCGCCGCAATGGTGGCCGGACCAACCCACCCTTGCCAGCTACCAGAAGCTGCTCGATCCGCAAAATAGCGTCGGCCAGGACTTCCTGCGCTTCTTCTGGAACAGCCTTTTCGTCTCCACCGCCACGACCATCCTTTCGGTGATCGTGGCAGTTCCCGCGGCCTACGCGTTTTCACGCTTCACCTTCCCAGGCCGGAACTTTCTGTTCTTCGCCGTCTTGCTTCGCAACATGTTCCCGGCAGTGATCTTTCTCGTGCCGCTCTTCATCCTGATGCGCGCGATCGGGCTGGTGAACACGCATGGATCGCTCATCCTCACCTACCTGACATTCGGCCTGCCGCTGGCAATCTGGCTCCTCAAGGGCTTCTACGACAACATCCCGGTGCAACTCGAGCAGGCGGCGCGCATCGACGGGGCAACGCGATTCCAGGCCTTTGTCTTGATCGTGATGCCGCTCTCGGCGCCAGGAATCATCGCCACGGCGATCTATTCCTTCATCGGCGCGTGGAACGAGTACATCTACGCCTACACCTTCCTCTCCAAGAACGAGCAGTTGACACTGCCTGTCGGCATCCAGCGCTTCTTCTCGGAAAATACAACGGACTTTCCGGGCCTGATGGCGGCCAGCTTCATGATGAGTGTTCCCGTCGTGGTTCTGTTCCTCGTCCTGCAACGATACTTCGTCCGCGCCCTTACAGAAGGCGCAGTTAAGCACTAGGGAGTTGCCGGTGGCCCACGTCGTCCTCAAAGATCTTGTCAAGACCTATGGCAGCTTCAAAGCTGTCAACGATGTTTCGCTGACCGTCAATGACGGCGAATTCGTTGCGCTCGTCGGCCCTTCAGGCTGCGGCAAAACAACCACGCTCAATCTTGTAGCAGGGCTGATCCCCATCACATCGGGCGATATCGTGATCGGGGACCAGGTGGTCAACGACCTCGACCCCAAGGACCGGGACATCGCAATGGTGTTCCAGAACTATGCGCTCTATCCGCAAAAAACGGTCTATAAAAATCTGGCGTTCCCGCTGCAGATGCGCAAACTGCCAAGGGAGGAGATCGACAAGAAGGTCAAGGAAGCAGCGCGAGTGCTCGACATGACGCAGCTGCTCGAGCGCAAGCCGCGCGAGCTTTCGGGCGGGCAACAGCAGCGCGTGGCCCTGGGCCGCGCCCTCGTTCGAGATCCGGCCGTATTCCTTATGGATGAACCACTCTCCAACCTCGACGCGAAGCTGCGCGTGCAGATGAGGTCGGAGATCAAGCGCTTCCACCAGGACCTCAAGGCAACGATCATCTATGTGACGCACGACCAACTCGAAGCCGTGACCATGGCCGACAGGATGGCGGTGATGAACGGCGGCTACCTGCAGCAATACGATTCACCGGCGCAGGTCTTTGCCCATCCGGTGAACATGTTCGTCGCCAGCTTCGTCGGCAGCCCGGCGATGAGCCTTGTTCCGCTGGAGGCATCAACGGCAAGCGGCAATACTGTGTTGACCGGCGCGGAGGGCTGGCGCCTCGAGCTCTCGCCACACAACGCCCAGAAGGTGGCGAGGGCAACCACCAAAAAAATCGTGCTCGGCGCACGTCACTCGACGATCAAGCTGCACAAGAGTGCGGTGCCAGGAAGCATTCCTGCCAAGGCCTACACGGTGGAGCCGACCGGAGACGTCACCTTCGTACAAGCGTTCCTGTCCGGCGCCATCGTCAACGTCAGCGTGCCGCCGACCATTGCCGTCGCGCCCGACGAGCCGATTTGGCTCGAGTTCGACCAGGAGCGGATGCATCTGTTCGACGGCGAAACAGAAATGGCCCTCAAGGCCAACTGAGACAGAGCCGATGCGTCTGGAACGGGGGGTTGGATGACTACGAAGCTTAAAATCACCGCTATCAAGCCCTATCCAGTATGGGTAGGAACACGCAACCAGATGCTCGTGAAGGTCGAGACCGACAACGGCATCTTCGGATGGGGCGAGAGCGGCTTGAGCGGTCGCGAGAAGGCCGTGGTCGGCGCGATCGAGCACTATCGCGAGTTTCTCATCGGCCGCGACCCGATGCAGATTGGTCGGATCTGGCAAGAAGTTTATCGCAGCCAATACTTCGAAGGCGGGCGCGTTCTGCAGGCGGCGATTTCCGCCATCGACATTGCCCTTCATGACATCAAGGGCAAGGCGCTGGGGGTGCCGGCCTACGAACTGTTGGGCGGCAAGCAGCGCGACCGCATTCCTACCTTCGCCTCGACCGGTGACGAGGCCGAGGGCGATGTTGCCATCGAACGAGCCCGCGAACTAAGCGCACTGGGGTGGCAGGCGATCCGCTTCTTTCCCATCGGGCACAACAGCAAGGACATCTTTGAGCCGCGCGAATCGATCGGCGCTACCGCAAGCATGCTAAACACGGCGCGCGAGGTGCTGGGCGACGACGTCGTCCTCGGCATCGACTATCACCATCGGTTGTCGGTGGCACAGGCGGCGAGCTTCTGCAACAAGCTCGGCCGTGGCGTGCTTGATTTCCTTGAGGAGCCGATACGAGACGAGACACCGGAGGCCTACGAATCCCTGCGCACGATGACCGACATCCCGTTCGCCATCGGCGAGGAATTTGCCAGCAAGTGGCAGTTCCTGCCCTACATCGAGCGCGGCATCCATCAGTTCAACCGGCTCGATGTTTGCAATGTTGGCGGGCTCACCGAAGCGATGAAGGTGGCTGGCTGGAGCGAGGCGCACTATGTGGACCTGATGCCGCACAATCCTCTTGGCCCAGTCTGCACGGCCGCGACCATCCATTTCGCCGCCGCGGTGGCGAATTTCGCTTGGCTTGAGACCAGGGTGCCCGAAACAAAGCTGGGCTTCGACAATTCCGACTTCTTCCCCGTGCAGCCACGGCTCGACGGCCCGGACTATCCGGTCAGCGATCTGCCGGGGCTCGGCGTCGAGGTCAACGAAGAGGCGGTCAAGGCGGAGAGCTTTCGTTTCTGGGAAGCGCCTCACCTGAAGCGCCGCGACGGTTCGGTTACGAACTGGTAGTTTCATCCAGCGGAGACTGAAATGACGCATACTCCCGACATTACCCGACCGCCCAAAGAGCTGATCGACGCACTGAAGGAAATCGGCGCCGCGACCGTTGCCGGCACGCTCGGCCACATGGGTTTCCGCAATCCGCACATGGTGGGTCCCGTGGCGCAGAACCACGGGAAGTCGATCGTCGGGCCGGCGCTGACGCTCCAGTTCATGCCGCAGCGGCCGGACCTCTTCACCGAGGGAGAATATGCCGATCCGGAGACGCAGTTGCACCGGCACGTGCTCTATCACGCGCAGGAGGGCGATGTGGTCGTGGTCGACGCGCGCGGCGACATGAGTTCGGGGGTCTTTGGCGATATGATGTCGACCTATTTCAAAGGCAGGGGCGGCGCTGGCATCGTAATCGACGGGTGCATGCGCGATCGGCCCAATGTCGAGAAGCTAGATCTCCCCCTATGGCTGCGTGGCTGGACTCCCAACTACCATGTGCAGACCAGCATCTATCCCAATGCCGTCAACGTTCCGATTGCCTGCGGCGGTGTCACGGTAATCCCCGGCGACATCATCGTCGCCGACGATGACGGGGTGGTGGTGCTTCCCGTCGCAATGGCCTCGAAGGTAATCGAAGAGTCGCAAAAGCATCACGATTGGGAGGAGTTCTCACGCGTGAAGCTTATGGAGGGAGGGTCGTTGCAGCGCTACTATCCTCTGCATGACGATGCCCGCGGAGAATACGAAGAGTGGCGCAAAACAAATCGCTTGGAGAACCGGAGTTAGCCTAACCTCTTCAAGGGTGGCGTGAGCGACGGCGGGTTCCGGCGGCAATGCAAGCCCGATGGCCATCGGCTGAGCGGCAAGACGGGAGCGCGGAAAATGCGCCCTCGTCGGCATATCGCAGGCTTCGATTAAACTCGACACCATTGACCATTTTTTTAACAGTTGTGACTACTGTGATGGCCTGGCGCGATCAACGACTGCTGCAGGCCAAGGGGAGGGGTCGCGCCGGAGAATGAGCCAATTTCCTGGGGCGGGGGCTAGTTTATGGCGCTGATTGATCGACTGTTGCAGCGTATGCGGATCGTGACCAAAGTCCTCTTCTTCGTGGTGCCTCTGGTCATCCTCATCGCCGGCATCGGTCTTTTCGGTTATTTCACCGCCGGTACGCTCAATGGCCAGATGACCCTGACCCGGCAGACGATCGAAACCCTTTCCAGTTTTCAACAGCTGCGATCCTCTCTGGCGGCCTTTACCGATCTCCCGATATCGGCCACGCGCGAACGATTGATCGCCAGCATCTCCGATCAGCAGAAGGGAGCGGCGACGCTTGATGCCATGTTGATCGATCCGGCGCAGAAGCAGCAGATTGCTGCCGTGCGCGAACTCGGGGCTAAGATGCAGGGCGGCGCCGATGCGCTTTGGGCTGTGTCACAGGAGCGTGTAAATACCGAACAGGCGATCGACGACGCGGTGGCCGGGCTGTTCAAGGAAAGCCAGACGGCGCGCAAACAGCTCGACGTTCTCCAGGATCAGGCGAATGGCAAGGAGACCTTCGTACGGGCGCTTCTTCTCGATGCTTCAGTCTACAAGAATCTCGCGCAACGCATTGCAAAGTTGCGCAAGGCGACCGCGCAGGCCACCGCCCCCGCGGATATCACCGGCGCTCTCGGCAGCCTCCTGCCGCCGCTCGTCAAGGAGGCCGGCGGCAGCGCCGCGCTCGCCTCCGACAAGGCCAAAAGCCAGCTTGCCGCGCTGAAGCCGGTATTGGACAAGCTCGCCGCGATAGCCAAGGACAGCGCCAGCCTTACGCTCGACAGCTACGCTCCTGTCGACCAGGAGCTGCAGGGCTTCGAGGAGAAGTTTGGAAAGCTTGCCTCTGGGAATGCGGATACTGCGATCGAGCGCTTTGTCGGCATGGATGCGAGCATCGCCACCCTTCGCTCGATGGTGGCGATCGTCAATACCGCATTCAAATCGATTGACGACCTGCGCCTGCACTTAAGCGAACTGAACAGGCGAGTCGATGCCGAGGCGCGGGATGCCGTTCTCGCCGATCTCAAGGCGCTGCGTGAAAGCGCTGCACAGCTCGTACCCTTGAGCGGGAAAAACGCCGCCTTGCAGGATCTTGCCAAGAAGATCGAGCCGTCCCTTGCCTCGATCGAAAAGGATAGTTCGCTTCTGATATCGATCGCCGACCGGTGGCGCGCGGACAAGGAGGCGGCGACCGCACTGGTGGCCGATGCAAGTCACACGCTCGAGCAGTTCGTCAGCACGGCACAGGAGAGCGGCAAGGAAATCAGCCAGCGTTCGGCGACAATGTCACTTGCGGCAATGATTGCGGGCACGGTGCTTGCGATCATCGGCGGCCTCATGCTGATCGAAACGCTGCGCGGGCCGCTGAAGCGGATCACCCAGACGATGATGAGACTTGCCGACGGCGATCTAAACATCTCCATCGGTGACGGCAAGCGCGGCGACGAGATCGGCGACATGATCCGGTCCGTGACCGTCTTCCGCGACCAGGCGCTGGAGAAGACCAGGCTGGAAGAGCTTGCCGAAGCAAACAGGGCGCGGGACGAATTGGAGCAGGCCCGCCGCGCCGCCGAACAGGCGCGCATCGAGGCGGAACAGAGCGAGGCTTTGAACGCTCTGTCCGATATGCTCGGCAAGCTCGCCAATGGCAATCTCGCCGCAGAGATGAGCGAGGATCTGGCCGCCGATTATGTCGCCATGGCCCGCACCTACAATCACGCCATCGACGCGTTGCGCCTGACGGTCGCCGAGGTTCGCAACTCGACCTACGAGATCGCCGAGGGCAGCACCAATCTTTCCGGCGCCGCCGACGATCTGGCCCGCCGCACGGAACAGCAGGCGGCCTCCCTCGAGGAGAGTTCGCGGGTGCTCGGCGAACTCACAGCCAGCGTGCGGACGACAGCCGAAAACGCGCGCCAGACGTCGCTTTCGGTCGCCGAGGCGCACCGCCAGGCGGAGCATTCCGCGGCCGTCGTCGCCAAGGCCGTCGATGCCATGGGCGCTATCAACCGGTCCTCCGAAAAAGTCAGCAGCATCATCGGCGTGATCGACGAGATCGCCTTCCAGACCAATCTCCTCGCCCTCAATGCCGGCGTCGAGGCGGCACGCGCAGGAGAGGCCGGCAGAGGCTTTGCCGTGGTTGCTCAGGAAGTGCGCGAGCTTGCTCAGCGTTGCGCCAAGGCTGCCCGCGAGATCAAGGATCTCATCTCCACCAGCGCATCGCAGGTCGGCGCGGGCGTCACGCTCGTCGAGGAGACCGGCCAGGCGCTGTCGGCCATCATGGAACACTTCACCTCGATCAACGGGCTGGTGCAAGTCATCTCAGCTTCCACGACCACGCAATACAAGGGCATCGACGAGGTCAACAACGCCGTTCGTGATGTCGAGCACATTACCCAGCACAATGCTGCGATGGTGGAGGAAAACACCGCGGAGATTCACCGGCTTCGGCAACAGGTTGAAGTCTTGAACGAAAGAATTTCCCACTTTCAGACTGCCGATGACGGGAGGGCGTCGCCCGCCGGCCGATGTCGCTGGTCTCGTGAGGGATGACTTCGGGAATCTCGCCGGAGGTGATTTCCCAAGCGTAACGCGTGCCTGCCATTGCCGCTTTCAGGTCAATGGTTATGGTTCCTGTATATGCTGCGATCCGGACAGGGATCATTTCTGCCACCGCCGAGGTCCGAGCCGGGGTGGCCGAGCCGTTTAGAAATCGGCCACTTTGCCCCAGGCGGATCCCCCGAAGCGGTCGGGATGGTAGGGCCTGGGATCGACGATCGGCTCGTCGCCTGTGACGATATCGGCAATCAGATGGCCGGCGCCCGGCCCGATGCCGAAGCCGTGGCCGCTGAAGCCCGCAGCAAGGATGAAGCCGGGCAAGCTGGCGATCTCGCCGATCCCCGGCACGCCGTCCGGCGTGCTGTCGATATAGCCCGCCCAGGCCGCTGCGATCTTGGTCTCCTTCAAAGCAGGCAGAAGCTCAAGCGCCCGTGCATGCGTCAGCGCAACGGTCGCCTCGTCGACCAGCGGATCGAGGATGCGCATGCGCTCCATCGGCGTCGGTCTGTCGAGCCGCCAGCGTGCCAGAGATTCGTGACCCGAGCGAAAGCCCTCCAACCCGCCTGGTTTGAGACTGCGCCAGCGCCGGGCGAACATCGGCAGGAACTGCCGCGCGAAGAGGAACTGCTGTGGCGTCGGATCGACGCGGGCGCGGCCGCTGATCGCCAGCGTATGGCCGCCATCGCGGCGTCGCGTCACCGACACCGCTGATGTATGCAGGGCATCCGGCAGGCCGCTAGCGCCCGGGGATACGGAGAGGATCGAGGAGCGTATCGAGGCTTGCGGAAATCGAATGCCGAGTTGGCGGCAGAAGGAGGAGGCCCAAGCGCCGCCGGCCAGGATCGCGATTTTCGTCCGGATCGTGCCATGCTCAGTGACGACGCCGGAAAGCCTGCCGCCTTCGACGTCGAGGCCGCGGGCCGCACAGGACTGATGCACCGTGCCGCCGAGTTTCAGGATCGCACGCGCGACGGCCGGCGCAGCACTCGCCGGATCGGCCGTGCCGTCGGTCGGCGAAAACACTCCGCCTTTCCATGAGACGCCGGTGGCACGCCCGCGTTCGCTCGCCTCGGCGCTGCTCAGCATGTGCGTTGTGACGCCGACCGAGCGGGCGAAATCGCGCCAGCGTGCCCAGCCGGACAGTTCCTCGTCGTTATTGCTCAGATAGAAGAGGCCGCAGCGACGGAAGCCCGTCTCCTCCCCGGTCTCAGTGGCGAAGCGCTCCCACAGGTCGAGGCTCTTGGTCGACATCGGCAATTCTCGGGCGTCGCGGTTCTGCTGGCGGCACCAGCCCCAGTTGCGGCTCGATTGTTCGGCGCCGATAAGGCCCTTCTCGACGAGGGCGACCTTCAATCCCCGCCGGGCGAGATAATAGGCCGCGAAAACGCCGACGATGCCGCCGCCGATCACCACCGCATCGGCAGCAGCGGGCAGTTCCGGCGTGGTGTCGACGCGATTGAGCGGTGCGGGCATGGGATGGTCTCCACTTCAGGCATTAGAGCGCCGCGCTTCTTTTCAGACGCGCAAAGGACGCTCTATCACCTGGATCTGCGCATAATCTTTTCCGAAATTCGGAATCGATTTTCGGGGTTATGCGCTAGTCTAGCGGATCCGCCGCCACGCCTTTGCCGGAGATCAGCCGGCGGCAGCAGAAGATTCCGTCTTGTGGGGAGACCTGCAGCCGTTTGTGCTTCGGCCCGTCCCGCAACATGGTCGACAGCTCTTCCCTATGTGTTAAGGTCGGTGTTGAAAGTCGCGGCATAATCTGCTGCGTCGTTGGCGATCTCAAGCAGCGAAGGCGTGCGATGAAACTCGACCGGATCGACGTAAAAATTCTCTACGAGCTGCAGAAGAATGGCCGCGTCACCAATGTGGAGCTCGCCGAACTGGTCAATCTGTCGCCGAGCCCCTGCCTGATGCGGGTGAAGAAGCTGCAGTCGGAAGGCTATATCGAAGGCTATTCGGCCCAGATCAACGTCAGCAAACTGGGGCAGACGCTGACTGTTTTCACCGAGATCACCCTGAAGAACCACCGGCAGATCGACTTTGCCCGCTTCCTGGCGGCGATCGAGAAGGTCGATCAGGTGATCGAATGCCATCTGGTTTCAGGCGGCTACGATTATCTCTTGAAATTCGTCACCGCCGGGATCGACGAATACCAGACGATCATGGAGCGCCTCACCGACATGGACGTCGGCATCGACAAATATTTCAGCTTCGTCGTGCTGAAGTCACCGATCATCAAGGCCCACATGCCGCTCACCACCTTGTTTCCGCTTTAGCCGGCGAGAAGGACCGCGGCGGAGCTACGCTCCTGAATGACGACTGCATGTTCTGTGGTTCGCAAACTCCCCTTGGCCGAGTATCCCAACGCAATCTTTCAGGGTTCCGGACCGACCTCACACAACCGCATCATCTATCCGATCCATCGGTCCTGCGCAGCTACCGAGTCTCTCTGTCGCAGGTTGTTCTCCCCATAATGGAAAGCTTCATACTGGTTGGAAGGACTTGCGACAGAATTTCGGGCTTGTTTTCCAAAGCCATATTCGCTGCCACTTGCAGATCTCGTGCCTTGGAGCCCAGGCGTTTCAACACGACCTGACCGGGTGGGCGCTGGATCTGGCCGGCACCGTCCTCTCGAAGCAGAATCGGCGCTCAGTGCCGGCAATAGGCACGCACCAGTTCCGGATCCTGCTGAAGGCCGTCGAGCCAGGCCGGATCGAGTGTCGGCACCGATGAGAAGAGCAGTTGCGAATAGGGATGTTGCGGCGCGTTCACTGTCGAGGACGTGATTTGCTCGACCTTCCGGCCTCCATACATCACGACGATCTCGTCGCAGATCGCCTCCACCACCGAGAGATCGTGGCTGATGAAGATGTAGGAAAGGCCGAGTTCGCGCTGCAACTCCTTGAGCAGGTCGATGACCGCGGCGGCGACCACCGTGTCGAGCGCCGAGGTGATCTCGTCGCAGAGGATCAGCTTCGGATCGGCGGCGAGCGCCCGGGCGAAGTTGACGCGCTGCTTCTGCCCGCCCGAAAGTTCTCCCGGCCGGCGATGGCGCAGATTGCGGGGCAGGCGCACCATGTCGAGCAATTGATCGATGCGGGCATGTCGCGCTTGTCGATCCATGCGGTGGTAAAAGACCAGCGGCCGGGCAAGGATGTCCTCCACCGATTTTGCCGGGTTGAGGGCGGTATCGGCATATTGGAAGACGATCTGCATCTCGCGCAACTGATCGCGCGAGCGCTCGCGGGCGTTGCGGCGCAACTCCGTGCCGTCGAAGACGATCTTGCCGACCGCCGCCGGCAGGATGCCGGCGATGGTGCGGGCGAGCGTCGACTTGCCGCAACCGGATTCTCCGATGATGCCGAGATTGCGGCCTTTCTCCACCTTCAAGCTCACATGCTCGACCGCACGAACAAGCGGGAGGCCATCGGCCTGGCGCTGCCCGTAGCCCGCGACGAGATCTTCGATCTTCAGAAGCGGCGCCGTCTCGCGCTCGATGGGGGCTGCTGCGGCGCGCAGTTTCGGTTCGAAGGCTGCGAGCAGCTCTCTGGTATAGGGGTGCTTCGCATGGTTGAGGATCTCTTCGGTGGTGCCTGTTTCCTGGGTCTCCCCGCCCTTCAAGACCACGATGCGGTCGGCGATCTGGGCGACGACGGCAAGGTCGTGCGAGACGTAGACGCCCGATATGCCGCCCTTTTTCATCACCGATTTGAACGCGCGCAACACTTCGATCTGGGTGGTCACGTCGAGCGCCGTCGTCGGCTCGTCGAAGATGACGAGGGTCGGATCGCCGATCAGCGCCATGGCGGCGGCCAGACGCTGCAACTGGCCGCCGGAAACCTGGTGCGGATAACGGCTGCCGATCGTCTCGGGTTCCGGCAGCGACAGCGCCCGGAAGAGCTCGACGGCCCGGGCACGCGCCTCGTCCGGTGACATAAGCTGATGAATACGCGTGACTTCGATCACCTGATCCATGATCGTCGTGGCCGGGTTGAAGGCGGCGGCGGCCGATTGCGGGACGTAGGCGACTTCGGTGCCGCGCACCTTGGCGCGCTGCTTTTCGCTGAGCCTGACCATATCCTTGCCGCCGACCGAAACGCTGCCGCCGGAGATGCGACAGCCCGCGCGGGTATGGCCCATCAGGGTCAGCGCGATGGTTGTCTTGCCCGAGCCGCTCTCGCCGATCAGCGCGACGATCTCACCCTCGGCAACGTCGAGGCTGACACCCTTGATGATCTCGACGCGCCGGCCGGAATCGGTGGTGGCCTCGACTTTCAGGTCACGGATTTCGATGAAATTGCTCATGACGCACTCCGGTCGCGGATCTTCTGCGGCAGGTTGTCGATCAGCAGGTTGATGCTGATCGTCAGGCTGGCGATGGCAAGCGAGGGAAACATCACCGCCGGCGCACCGAAGGGCAGGCCGCCGATGTTTTCGCGCACGAGAGCGCCCCAATCGGCATAGGGCGGCTGGACGCCGAGGCCGAGGAAGGAAAGCCCGGAGAGCAGCAGAACGATGAAGACGAAGCGGATGCCGAGATCGGCAAGCACCGGCCCGACAATGTTGGGCAGGATTTCGGAGCGAATAAGATAGAGAGTGCTTTCGCCGCGGATGCGCGCGACGGTGATGAAATCCATCGCATTGATGTTGACGGCGAGCGCCCGCGCGAAGCGGTAGGCGCCGGGGATGTAGATCACCGACAGCGTCAGGATCAGAACCGGGACCGAAGAGCCGACGGCAGCAACGACCACCAGGCCGAACAGCTTGCTCGGAATGGAATTGAGGGCGTCGAGGAAGCGGCTGAGGATCGTGTCGAGCCAGCCGCCGGCGACCGCTGCGATCATGCCGAGCACCACGCCGCTGAAACAGGCGATCGTGACCGCCGCCAGCGAGATGCCGACCGTATAACGCGCGCCCATCAGGATCCGCGAGAGCATGTCGCGGCCGAGATAATCGGAGCCGAGCCAGAGTTCCCGGCTCATCGGGCCGAAATAGTCGAGATCGACGATCTCGCCGACGGGGTAGGGGATGATCCAAGGCGCGAAGATCGCGACGAGCGCCCAGGAAAGGATCACGGTCAGGCCGATCGCGCCGACGATGTTGAAGCGATAGCCAAGCCGGGTTCCGGACAGCCGGTCGGACGTGGTCTCGGAGCTGGTCATTGTCATCGGAGCCTCGGGTTGGAAAGGATGGCGATGATATCGGCGATGGTGATCAAGAGCAGATAGCCAAGGCAGAAGATCATCGCGCAGCTTTGGATCAGCGGCAGGTCGCGGGTGGCTACGCCATCCAGCATCAGCTTGGCGATGCCGGGATAATTGAAAATGGTCTCGACGATGATGACGCCTCCAAGCAGATAGGACAGCGAAAGGGCGACGGCATTGACGATCGGGCCGAGCGCATTCGGCAATGCATGGCGAAAGACGATGCGCGGCCGCGAAGCGCCCTTGAGCAGGGCCATCTCGACATAGGGCGTGGCGAGCGTCTCGATCACAGCGGCGCGGGTCATGCGGATCATCTGGGCTGAGACGACGAAGGTCAGCGTGATCACCGGCATGGCATAGACGCGCAAGATGTCGCTCAGGCTATGGACCTCATTGGCCAGGGAGAGCGCCGGCAGCCATTTCAGATAGACGGCGAAGATCAGCGCGGCGGAGGTCGCGACCATGAACTCCGGCACGGAGATGACGCCGATCGTGATCACCGTGACGACCCGGTCGTAAACCGTACCGCGCAGCATGGCGGAGGTAATCCCGAGCGTGAGCGCGATCGGCACGGAGAAGAGCGCGGTGACGCCGGCAAGTTTCAGCGTGTTGACGAAGCGGCCGGCAATGAGCGCAGTAACCGGCATTTCGTTGGCATAGGACGTGCCGAGATCGCCTTGCAGCAACCCGACGACCCAGCGCAGGAAGCGGAAGAGGGCCGGCTCGTCGAGATGCATGGCCTTGCGCAGGCCTTCGACGGCTTCCGGCGTGGCGGCCTGACCGAGCAGGATGGTCGCTGTATCTCCGGGCAGCAGCGTTGTCGCGAAGAAGACGGCGAAGGAGACGATCACCAGGGTGATCAGGGCGATGAGCAATCGGCTCAGCACCAGGGACAAGACCTGGTTGTTCACGGACGCCTCCTTGTTGCGTTTCGAGTTCAGTTCCGGAAGAACCGGGGCTTGGGCTGCAGCCCCGGTCCCTTCATTTTATCAGGCTTCGAGCCAGACGTATTCCGCGAAGGCGTATCCCATCTGGCCGCCGAGCGGGTTGGGCTCCAGACCCTTGAGCTTGGCGGCGGTGGCATCGACGTTCGAGAGATAGGCCGGGATGATAGTGCCGGCTTCGTTGGCAATCATCACCTGCATCTCGTCGTAGATCGCCCTGCGCTTCTCCTGGTCGAGCGAGCCTCGCGCTTCGATCAGCATCTTGTCGAACTTCTCCGACTTGTACTGGCTCTCGTTCCAGGGGGCCTGAGAGGAGTAGAGCAGCGAGAACAGGATGTCCGGCGTCGGACGAGGATTGATATTGCCGAAGTGGATCGGCGCCTTGAGCCAGTAATTGTCCCAGTAGCCGTCGGAGGGAACGCGCTGGACATCGAGCTTCAGTCCGATCTCGGCGCCTGAAGCCTGAATGATCATCGCCATGTCGATCGAGGAGTTGGCCGCCTCGGAAGCGATCACCGGAATGGACTGACCAAGGACGCCGGCCTTGTCGAAATGGAACTTCGCCTTGTCGGGATCGAAGGCCCGCGGCTTCAGGTCGGCATTGCGGTAGAAGTTGGCGGGGGAGACCGGCTGGTCGTTGCCGACTTCACCGAGGCCGCGCAGCACCGACTTGACGATCTGCTCGCGGTTGACGAGGTACTTCATGCCCTCGACGAAGTCGCGCTTGCTGCCGGGATCCATGTCCAGCCGCATATTGAGGTTGGTATAGTTGCCCGAGGTGGTTTTCGACAGGAAGAAGCCCTCTCCCTGGGCCTCGACGAGCCGCATGGAGCGCGGATTGATCGACGCTGCAAGGTGGATGTCGCCCGACAGCAGCGCGTTGACGCGGGCATTGTCGTCGCTGATCGCGAAATATTCGAAGGAATCGACGTTCGGGCCGGATTTCCAGTAGTTCTTGTTCTTGATCCCGATCGAGCGAACGCCCGGCTCGAACACTTCCTTGACAAAAGCGCCGGTGCCGTTGGCCTTGGTGAAATCGGTCGTGCCGTCGGAAACGATCATGAAGTGATGCATCGACAGGATGGTCGGCAGGTCGGCATTCGGATCTGCAAGAGTGATCTCGACGGTCTGTTTGTCCACGACCTTGAAGCCGGTCATCTGGGCGGCGATCTTGGCGACCTTCGAGCCGACGGATGGGTCGAGATGACGCTTCAGCGAGAAGACCACGTCGTCGGCAGTCAGCGGCTTGCCGTCGTGGAAGGTGACGCCCTTCTTCAGCTTGACCGTCCAGGTCTTCGCATCCTTGGATTCGATCGCTTCGGCAAGCTCCATCTGCGGCGTGCCTGATCTGTCGAGGAAAGTCAGGCGGTTATAGAAGGAGCAGCACCGGACATAATCGGTGGAGAGCGACGCCTTGGCGGGGTCGAGCGTATCGGCCGTGGAGGACGACCAGCCGGCCGCCTTGAGCGAGCCGCCGGAAACGGGCGTGGCGGCGAGCGCCTTGCCGGCGCGGCCAAGCACGAGCCCGCCGGCTGACATGGCCACGCCGCCCGCGAGCATCATATGCAGCAGCTCGCGGCGGGTCGCGCCACGACGGATGGCGGTCTCGATCATGGCGTCGTCGGATCTGGTCCAATTGGTGATCTTGTCGTTCATCTCATTCCCCTTTTCTTGTGTGGCGGGCTGCCCGTTGCGGGCAGGCCCGATCTGCTTTCAAAGTTAGGCGCGCGCGGCGGCCACGGCATCGGCAAGGCCTGCCATGGACGTGAAATGGTAATCGGGTTTGGTGAACTCGGCCGGCTCGATCGTGCCGCCATAACCCTTCTCGGCATGGCGCCGCTCGATCCAGCAATTGGTCAGCCCGAGTTTCCGGGAAATCCCGATATCGTGGTATTGGCTCTGGGCGACATGCAGGATGTCGTCCTTCGAATGTCCTTCCGAGGCGACGTAGGCGAATACCTTCTCGAAGAATTCGGGATCGGGTTTCTCGGTCCCCGTATCATCCGCGGTGAAGGCGGCATAAAAAGGATTGCCGAGTTCCTTCTCGAAGAAATCGAATGCCCAGCGCCGGGCGTTGGTCATCGCCACGAGGCGATAATCATTCGAAAGTTTTGCCAGCGCAGCGGCGCTGTCTGCGAAACCTTTCCAGCCCTTGGCCGAGTCCCGCAGCCGTTCGCCGTATTTCTTGTCGGCGGGCAGGCCGAGCTTCGGCGCGATCGCGAGGTAGACGCGCACGAGGTCGTCGGGAAAGAGGTCGGCATTCTCGGAGTAGCGGGCCGCGCGGTAGAGGCTGAGCGCCTGCTCGCCGTCGACTGCGCCTCCCACCTCAGCCGCAATCTCGGCGAAGCAGGTCTTGAGACCGCCTTCGAAGTCGATGAGCGTGCCGACGACGTCGAAGGTCATATATTTGAATTCCGGAAGGCTCTTGCTCACGTGAATTCCCCAGTGTTCGGCTCCGGTGGGAGCGCGGCTTGTCGAAGAAGAATATTCTGTTCCCGTCGGCGGGATCGTTGTCCCGCTCTTGTGTCGAAGGCCCGTATTGCCGGGATCCGGGCCTTTCGTTGATTTCAGTGTGTCACCTGCACCGCGCCGGATTCTCCGAAAAGGCGTCATGAGGCGGCAGAAAATACCGAATCTGACCGTTTCGCGATATTCTCAGGCCTGCAGCACCCGGCGCACATCCGGGTCCTCCAGCGTCTCGTCCAGCGTGACGCGAGTGCGCTCGACGATCGCGTCTATCTCCGTTTCGGTGCAGCAGAGCGGCGGCGCATAGCCCAGCACGCCATTGCCGAAGGCGCGGATGACGAGGCCGTTCTCCCAGGCGCGGTCGAAGATGCGGCGGGCCGGTTCGGCGGATGCCGGCAACGGCGTCTTGTTCACCTTGTCGACCACCAGTTCGACGGCGGCCAGCATGCCGCGGCCGCGGACGTCGCCGACGAGCGGATGATCCCTCAGCGACTCCAGGCCCTGCATCAGCCGTGCGCCGGCCCTGACGCCGTTTTCGAGAAGGCCGTTTTCGTAAAGCTTCAGGACTTCGAGCCCGACCGCGGCGCTGACGGGATGGGCCGAATAGGTGTAGCCGTGGCCGACGGCGGCAGCGCCCGCGCCCTCGGCAATCGTTTCATAGACGTGATCGGACATGAAGACGGCGCCCATGGGGACGTAGCCGGAGGTGAGGCCCTTGGCGGTCGTCATGAAATCGGGAACAATCCCATCCTCGCTACAGGCAAAAAGCGGGCCGGTGCGGCCAAAGCCGGTGATCACCTCGTCCGCCACGAACAGGATGTCGTGCTGGCGGCAGAATTCGCGCATGGCCTTCATCCAGCCTTTCGGCGGCACCAGCACGCCGCCCGAGCCCTGGATCGGCTCGACATAGAAGGCGGCGACGCGGTCCGGCCCGATCGCCTCGACCTTGCTTCTCAGCGCGGCAAGCGAGGCGTCGATGATTGACTGCGGACTGTCGCCCGCCGGGTTGCGATAGGCGTAGTGAGACGGAATTTTATGCTGCCAGTCGAAGGGAAGACCGAAGCCGGCATGGAAGGCGGGCAGCGCGGTCAAACCCGCGCCGACCGTCGAGGAGCCGTGATAGCCCTGTTCGACCGAGATGAACTGATCGCGCTGAGGCTGTCCTCGGGCATTCCAATAGTAGCGGATGAAGCGGACCGTGCTGTCCACCGCATCGGAGCCGCCGAGCGTGAAATAGACATGGTTGAGATCGCCCGGCGCGCGGTCGGCGAGTTCACCGGCAAGCCGGATCGCGGGCTCGGAGCCGAGGCCGAAATAGGCCGTCGCATAGGGAAGCTCGCGCATCTGCCGGGCCGCCGCCTCGACGATGCTTTCGTGGCCGTAACCGGCATTGACGCACCAGAGGCCGGCGAAGCCGTCGATCAGCTGCTTGCCCGATGCGTCGGTGACCGTGGCGCCCTTGGCCGAAGCCAGCACGCGCACGCCAAGCTTTTCATGGCCGCGATAGGAAGCGACCGGATGAATGAGGTGGGCGCGATCGAGTTCGATGAGGGAATTGCTGTACATGAAGATCTCCGGATCAGCCGAGTGCCTGGCTGGCGAGGGCAAAGGTGGTGGCGGTTGGATCGGCGGCGTCTTTGGCCAACGGCTGCCTCATTGTGATGCCGCCGCCGACATGGACCAGCCCCTGTTCGGCGAGCCATGGGGAGAGCCCGGTCTCGTCGGTGGTGTCGACCCTGAGGAACCGTCCGGGCCGCCTGGCGATGAAATGTTCGATGAGTGTCTTGGCTTTGCTAAGGTCGGCGGCCACCACGGGTCCGATCACTTCGCCGCGGCCGAAAGGACGCAGGCAGGCGAAGCCGGAAATGCGGCCGCCGCTGCGAATGACGGCGAATTCGCCGATCCCGGCAAGATAAGAGAGCAGTCCTTCTCGATCGGCGCCAAAGGCCAGGCGATCGAGTGTCGCGATGGCAGGGAGATCGGCGGCGGTGGCTGCTTCCGTTTCCGCCGGGGCAGCGATTTCTCCGGCAAGGCCTTGGTGCTGCAGCACGGTTCCCGTCTCGCGGAAGCCAAGCTTCTGGTAAAGCGGCAGGCCTGCCGTCGTCGCCACCAGCCTCAGCGGTCGGCCACCGGCGGTCAGCAGTGCGGCGTCCATCAGTCTGCGGCCAAGGCCGCGGCCGCGCATCGTCTCATCGACGATGACCATGTTGATGGTTGCACAATCGCCCTTGTATGGCGTGACGAGCACGGTGCCGACGACCTTGCCGTCCTCGATCGCCACCATCCCCTCGCTGAGGGCGAGCGCCAGCTGCCAGTCTTCCGTCCGGTGCGGCCAGCCCGCCTGTTGGGAAAGCGCGACGGCGGCTTCCAGATGGTCGGGGCCGAATGGGACGATTTCGATCTGACTTGCTTGCATGGGGGCGTCCTTCATGTCGTGCCCGCCAGTCTGCCGGAGCGCCGGCGGGCAGATCGTCTGAAGGCCATGGTTCAAGCAGTATCTTATGGCTTTGCTGCCATGGACCACCGCATCTTATGCTAGAGCCGATCGATATTCGTCGACCCCAGATCCCGTCAGTGCATCATCGCCAGCGCTGCCGTAAAGAAATCTTCGCCTCCGAAGTTTCCTGATTTCAACGCCAGAAGCATATCGCCCTGGGTATTGCCGACCGTGCGCAACACCGGCACGCCGGGCGCAATCTCCGGGCCGATCAGAAATGCCGGAATGGCGAGCCTATCGACCGCCGCCCCTGAGGTTTCACCGCCTGCGATCACAAGGCGCCGCACGCCTCTCTGCACCAGTTCGGCTGTGATGATCGAGGTCGCGGTCTCGATCGCGTGGCCGGAGGCTTCTCGTCCATAGAGCGATTGCAGCCGGGACACGGTCTCCGGCGCGGCACTTGCGGCGATCACCACAGGACCGGCGGAGATTCTGTCTCCGGCCCAGGAAATCGCCGTGGCGATCTCATCCGGGCCGGCAAGCAGCCGCTCCGGATCGAGCCGCAGCACGGGCATCGACCGTTCGGCGACGTCGAGTTGGCGCAGCGTCGCCTTGGAACAACTGCCGGCAACGATCGCGGACAGCCCGCCGACGGGGCGAATGGCGTCCGCCGTCGTTGCACCGCCGGAGGATATCCGGCCGGAGCGGACGAGGGCGCGGGCAAGGCCGAGGCCGAGGCCGGACGCACCTGTCGATACCGGTGTTTCCAATGCGATCTCGCCGAGCGTTTCAAGATCCCGTTCGAAAATCGCATCGGCGATGGCGATGGTGACGCCTGCCGTGCGTAGGGCATCGAGCTTCGCCTTGACGGCATCAGGCCCGGCCGCGATGGCGGTGAGATCGACCAGTCCGACGGCGTTGCGCGATTGCCGGGCGAGCACCCGCACGAGATTGGCGTCATGCATCGGATTGAGGGGATGGTCCTTGAGCGGGCTTTCGTTTAGCGGCTGGCTGCCGACGAAGAGATGGCCAAGATAGACGGTGCGTCCCGTTTCCGGAAAGGCAGGCGTCACCAGCACGGAGCCGCCGCCGGCCGCCTCGCTCAACGCCTCGGTGACCGGACCGATATTGCCGGCATCGGTGGAATCGAAGGTCGAACAGATCTTGTAAAGCACATGGCCGGCGCCCCGCTGGCGTAGCCATCGCTCGGCGCGGGTCGCGGCCGTCACGGCGTCCGGGGCGGGGACGGAGCGGATTTTCAGGGAAACGACCACGGCGTCGACATCCGGCAACGCGAGTGTCGGATCGGGGATGCCGACCGTCTGCACCGTGCGCAGGCCGTTCTTCGTCAGCGTGTTGGCGAGGTCGGAGGCGCCGGTATAGTCGTCGGCGATTGATCCGAGCAAAATAGCCATCGTCTAGCTCCGTGCAAAAGGTTTGAACCAGCCAAGACCGTCCAGCGTGTGGCCGCGTGGGATGTATTCGCAACCGATGAAACCGCCATATCCCAGGCGGTCGATTTCGCCGAACAGATAGGGATAATTCAGTTCCTCCCCGTCCGGTTCGTTGCGGGACGGCACGCTGGCGATCTGGATATGACCGGTGATCGACAGCAGGCGTCGCAACGCCATGACGACGTCGCCATGGATGATCTGTCGGTGATAGATGTCGAACTGGAGTTTCAGGTTTGGCAGGCCGGATTCGGCAATCAGCCGCTCGGCCGCGCCGAAGTCGTTGAGGAAGTATCCCGGCATGTTTCGTCCGTTGATCGGCTCGAGCAGCAGATCGATGCCCTTTTCCGCAAGCCGCTCGGCAGCATAGGTGAGGGAGCGCCGGTAAGAGGAAGAGGCGTCTTGGTCATGAGGGTCGGCGATGCCGGCCATCAAGTGCAATCGCTTGACACTCGTCGCCGCCGCATAGTCCAGCGCCCGTTCGACATCGGCTTTCAGCGCATCGAAGCGTCCGGGAAGAGCGGCGATGCCACGCTCGCCGGCTGCCCAGTCGCCCGGCGGCAGGTTGAACAAGGCTTGCTGCAGATTGTTGCGGGCAAGCCGCTCGGCGATTGCCTCCGGCGGGGCTTCATAGGGGAAGAGATATTCGACGGCGGTAAAGCCAGCATCGGCTGCGGCGTCGAAGCGGTCGAGGAACGCCCATTCGTTGAACATCATCGTCAGGTTGGCGGCGAAAACCGGCATGTCTCGTGTTCCCTCTACAGGCTCTGCGGCTCTTTGGCGGAGCTGGGCAATTCTGCGCCGGAAAGCTGGGCATAGAGCCGCGCCAGCGAGGAATCGTCGTCGCGGCCCATGCCCGCTCCAGCGGCGGCCAGATACATCTGCAAGGCCGCTGCCGCGAGCGGCACCGGGTAGCGCTCGGAGCGGGCCATGTCCTGGACGATACCGAGATCCTTGACGAAAATCTCGATGCTGCTCAGCGGAGTATAGTCTCCGGCCAGCACATGCGGCACGCGGTTTTCGAACATCCATGAATTGCCGGCCGAAGCCGTGATCACCTCATAGACTTTGTCGAGGTCGAGGCCCTGCTTGGCGGCGAAGGTAATGGCCTCGCAGGCGGCGGCGATGTGCACGCCGGCGAGAAGCTGGTTGATCATCTTGAAGGCAGCACCTTTCCCGGCCGCATCGCCTAGCTCGTAGACCTTGCCGGCCATGGCCTCGAGTCCGGGGCGCGCCGTGTCGAAGGCCTGTCTGGAGCCGGAAGCCATGATCGTCAGTGCGCCTTGCGCCGCCTTGGCGGCGCCGCCCGAAATCGGCGCGTCGAGATAATGCAGGCCGAGAGCCTCCACCCTTTGCGCCAGGTTGCGTGCAATGGCGGGATCCATGGTGGCCGACGAGATGAAGACCGCACCGGCCTTCATCGCATGCGCGACACCTTCTGGTCCGAACAGTACGGCCTCGGTCTGCGCGCCGTTGACGACCACGGAGACGACAATGTCGGCGCCCTTTGCCGCATCGGCGGGGGTCGCCGCGCCGCGCCCGCCCTCGGCGATGAAGCGGTCCACCGCCGCCGGCGTGATGTCATATCCAATGACGTCGAGACCTGCGCGCTTCATCGACCGGGCCATTCCGAGCCCCATGGAACCAAGACCGATGACGGCTGCGACAACGGCGGAGCCCGGATTTTCAGCAAGCGGTGACATGAGGAGGTTCTCCATCTCCTGAGGAAGGTCTGTGCCCTCCGGGTAGCGTCCCGGAGGGGCTCTAGAGCGCCGTGCGTCTACAAGACGCGCTAATGACGCTCTAACATTTTGAATTTGCGCATAATCCTTTCCGAAAATCGATTCCGATTTTCGGGGTTGTGCGCGAGTTCAGCGATTGACGGTTTTCGCCGGAACCGTCAACACGGCCAGCGAACCAATGACCAGCGCGGCCGCCAGCAGATACATGCCGGCGCTGTTGGTGCCGGTGAAGTCTTTGAGATAGCCGACCAGAAACGGCCCGAGAAACCCGGCGAGGTTGCCGACCGAATTGATCCAGGCGATGCCGGCCGCAGCGCCGGTGCCGGCAAGAAAAGCTGTCGGAAGCGACCAGAAGAGCGGCGCGCAGCTGATCGCGCCCGCTGCCGCCAGCGAGAGGCAGACAATCGACACCGTCGTGCTCGTCGCCATGGTCGCCGCGACAAAACCACCGGCGGCAATCAGAGCCGGGACGACGAGGTGCCAGCGGCGTTCACGCAGCCTGTCGGCGGAACGTCCGAGTGCCAGCATCGCGACGAATGTGCAGATATAGGGGATCGCCGAAATCAGGCCAATATTCAGGTTTCCGCTGACGCCCGAGGCCTTGACGATGGTCGGCATCCAGAAATTCAGCCCATATTGCCCGAGCACGAAGCAGAAATAGATCAGGCACATCAGCCAGACGCGACGGTCGGTCAGCGTTGCACCGATACTGTGCGGGCTTGCCGTCTTGCCCCGGTTCTCCGCCTCGATATTGGCCGTCAGCACGCGCTTTTCCTCATCGTTCAGCCATTTCGCGCCCTGGATCGTATCATCAAGATAGAAGAACGTCGCGACACCGAAAAGAATGGCCGGAATGGCTTCGATCAGGAACATCCACTGCCAGCCGGAAAGACCATGCGTGCCGTGAAAGCTGTCCATCAGGAGACCCGAAAGCGGATTGCCGAAAATGGCGGATATCGGGATCGCCGACATGAAGGTGGTGATAATCCTGGCGCGGCGGTGGGCCGGATACCACGCGGTCAGATAAAGAATGATGCCGGGGAAAAATCCGGCTTCGGCCACGCCCAGCAGGAAACGAAGGACATAGAAGACGGTTTCCGACGAGGTGAACATGAAGGCGGCGGAAATGATACCCCAGGTGACCATGATGCGGGCGATCCACACCCGCGCGCCGACCTTGTTCATGATGATATTGCTCGGCACTTCAAACAGAAAATAGCCGATGAAGAAAATGCCTGCACCGATGCCGTAGGCGGCTTCCGAAAGGCCGAGTTCACTCGACATTTGCAGCTTGGCGAAGCCGACATTGACGCGGTCGAGATAGGCGACCACGTAGCACAGCATCAAAAAGGGTACGATGCGCCAGAAGACCTTGCCATAGGCACGGTCTTCCGCGGCTTCAGCGGTATATGCGCCAGCGATTGGCGCCTGCGTCTGCAGCGTCATGATTTTCTCCTCCGATTGTTGCCGCGGTCCCTGTCGATCCTCCTGCGGCACGCCGAGCCGTTTTTGGCAGCGCTGCCATTTTCATTAATCCATTTTGGCAGCGCTGCCAACAGCAAATTGGTAGCGCTGCCAAAAAAACCTTGCTTCTTGGCGGGAGCAGTGAAAAATGGGTACAACGCGGGTCATCGGCCGACAGGCTGAACGACCACCTCGAAAGCCGGGTTCAAACGTAGCGATGGAATTCAAACATCAGGCGACGGTCACGCTTGCCGAGGTCGCGGAGGCGGCCGGTGTCGGCGAGAGCACGGTGTCGCGCGTGCTGCGCAACCATGGTTCGTTTTCCGGCAAGACGCGGGAGCGGGTGATGGCCGCCGTCGAGCGGCTGGGTTATGTGCCGAACCGGATCGCCGGAACGCTCGCCTCCACCGGGTCGCGTCTTGTCGCCTTCGTCATTCCGTCGCTCTCCAACATCGTCTTTCCCGATGTGCTGCGCGGCGCCAGCGCCGTTCTGGAGGAGAACCGGTACCAGGCGGTTTTCTCCGTGACCGATTATGATCCGGGCAAGGAGGAGGCGCTCGCCGCCGCGATGCTTGCCTGGCGGCCGGCGGCGGTCATGCTGGCGGGATACGAGCACACCGAGGGCACGGTGAAGATGCTGCGCGCCAGCGGCTGCCGGATCGTGGAACTGCTCGATCTGGATGGCGATGCTCTTGATATCGCCGTCGGCTTCTCGAACCGCGCGGCCGGGCGGGAGAGTGCGGCCTTCCTGCTGAAGCGGGGTTACCGCCGGATCGGCTATGTCGGTCACGACCTCAACCGCGATACCCGTGCCGGCAAGCGGTTTTCCAGTTTTTGCGAGACGCTCGATGCGCATGACGCACCGCTCGTCGCCCGTGAAATTCTCGCCGGCGCCTCGTCCGTCGAAAACGGCAGGCTGGGATTGGAGCGGCTGCTTGCCCGGACGACCGATCTCGATGCGGTTTATTTCTCCAACGACGACATGGCGCTGGGTGGTTATTTTCACTGTCTGGCTCAAGGGATCGCGATCCCCTCGAAGCTCGCCATTTTCGGCTATAACGGCCTCGATATCGGCCGGGTAACACCGCAACCACTGTCGACCATCCGAACGCCGCGCGTGGCGACGGGACAGATAGCCGCCCAGATGGTCGTCGCCAACGCGCCGCCGCAGGCCGTCGATCTCGGCTTTGAACTGATCGAAGGGGCAACTGCGTAATATTGGAGGAACTGTCATGTCCGACGCGCGCCTGCGTGAGGAAATCTGCCGATACGGCCGCTCGCTGTTCGAGCGCGGGCTGACGCCCGGTTCGTCGGGCAACATATCGTTGCGGCTTGAGGACGGCGGCTGGCTGGTCACGCCGACCAATGCCTCGCTCGGCTTTCTCGACCCGGCACGGATCTCCAGGCTCGATGCCGAAGGCCGGCTCCTGTCCGGCGACAAGCCGACCAAGGAAATCCCGCTGCACACGGCCCTCTACGACACGCGCGGCAGCGCCCGCGCCATCGTCCATCTTCACTCCACCCATGCGGTGGCGCTGACCATGCTGCCGGAGATCGATCCGCGCGCCGCCCTGCCGCCGATGACGCCATATTATCTGATGCGCGCCGGCGAAACCGCGCTGGTGCCCTATTATCGTCCGGGCGATCCGGCGGTGGCCGATGCCATCCGCGGGCTGGCGGGCAAGTATTCGTCGGTGCTTCTGGCCAATCACGGACCTGTTGTCGCCGGCGACAGCTTGGAAGCGGCGGTCTTCGCCACTGAGGAACTGGAGGAAACCGCAAAGCTCTATCTGCTGTTGCGCAACCTCAATCCCCGTTTCCTCAGCCCGGCTCAGGTGGCCGATCTCGTCAAAACCTTCGGCCTCGATCTTCCGTCGCATCACGATCATGATCACGACGGTGATTGAAGGCGTCACTCCGCCGGCCGTTGACTGCGGGCGAATGCGCGCAACCTTCTGCCAAACCCCGCTTTCGATACGATAGATTCTGCTTCCGATGCTGCCAATTCAGGCGAGCTGCGGGGGAAGCGGTGCTTATGATTGTGACACGTCCCCAGTTCCGGTCATTCAAGGATACGCAGATGACGACGTTCCGTCCGAAATACATCACCTTCGACTGCTACGGCACGCTGACCAACTTTCAGATGGCGGAAGCGGCCCGTGATCTCTACGGCGAAGAGCTCGACGAGCGGCGCATGGCGGAGTTCATCAAGAATTTCGCCGCCTATCGGCTCGACGAGATCCTGGGCGACTGGAAACCCTATGCCGAGGTGGTGCACAATTCACTCGAGCGGACATGCAAGCGCAATGGCGTGACCTTTCGCGATGAAGCGGCAAAGACGATCTATGAGCGGGTTCCGACCTGGGGGCCGCATCCGGACGTGCCGGCCGGGCTCGCCAAGGTCGCCAGGGAAATCCCTTTGGTAATCCTCTCCAACGCGATGAATTCGCAGATCATGTCGAACGTTGAAAAACTCGGCGCGCCCTTCCATGCGGTCTATACCGCCGAGCAGGCGCAGTCCTATAAGCCACGCTTCAAGGGCTTTGAATATATGCTTGATATGCTCGGCTGCGGGCCGGAGGACGTGCTGCACTGCTCGTCCTCCTTCCGCTATGACCTGATGTCGGCCCACGATCTCGGCATCAAGAACAAGGTCTGGGTCAATCGCGGCCACGAGCCGGCCAATCCCTATTACGGCTATGTCGAAATTCCTGACATCTCGGGCCTGCCTGGCGTCGTCGGGCTCTGACGGAGGCACGCGGATGCAGTTCGAATCCTACTGGCACGACACGGCACCAGCCTTTGCCGGCGGCGCACAAGGCCCCGTCGAAGGACATTACGATGTCGCCGTCATCGGCGCCGGCTTTACCGGGCTTGCCGCGGCGCGCCAGCTTGCAAGGGCCGGCGTCAAGGTCGTGGTGCTGGAGGCCGAACGGGTCGGCTGGGGGGCATCGGGACGCAATGGTGGACACCTCAACAATGGGCTCGCCCACAGTTTCCTCTCCGCCAAGTCAGCACTCGGCGCGGAGCGAGCTGTCGCGCTTTACAGGGCACTCGACGATTCCATCGACACGATCGAGGCGATCATCGCCGAGGAGGGGATCGACTGCAATTTCCGCCGCGCCGGCAAGCTGAAGCTTGCTTCCAAGCCGCAGCATTTCGATGCCATTGCCCGCAATTTCGAGGCTGTCCACAAAGAGGTCGATCCGGATACCGCACTTCTGACTGCCAATGAGCTGAAAGGCGAGGTCGGCTCGCCCTTCCATGGCGCCATGCTCTCGAAGAAGAGCGCGATGATGCATATGGGCCGCTATGTCGCCGGGCTCGCCACCGCCGCTGCTCGCCGCGGTGCCACCATTTTCGAAAAGGCGGCGGTGACGGCACATCGGCAGGGCAACGGCCGCCACAGCCTTACGACTGGACGCGGCACCGTCACCGCCGACCACGTGCTGGTCGCGACAGGCGCCTATACGCCGTCGCTCTTCAGTTATTTCCGCCGCCGGATCGTTTCCGTCGGCAGCTTCCTGATCGCCACCCGTCCGCTGACCGACGCCGAAATTGCCGCGACGATGCCGGGCAACCGCACCTGCGTGACGTCGATGAACATCGGCAATTATTTCCGGTTGTCGCCGGACAATCGGCTGATCTTCGGCGGTCGCGCCCGCTTTTCCGCCACGTCGGATCAGCGATCGGACGCAAGGAGCGGCGATATTCTGCGCGCCAGCCTGGCTGAGATCTTTCCGCAGCTTGCCGGCGTCGAGATCGACTATTGCTGGGGCGGGCTCGTCGACATGACCAAGGACCGCTATCCGCGCGCCGGCTATGTTGATGGTGTCTGGTATGCCATGGGCTATTCCGGCCACGGCGCCCAACTCTCCACCCATCTCGGCATGATCATTGCCGACGCCATCCTCGGCAAGGCCGACCGTAACCCAATCAAGGGTCTCGACTGGCCGGCCGTCCCCGGCCACTTCGGCAAACCGTGGTTCCTGCCGCTGGTCGGGCTTTACTACAAGACGCTCGACCGCTTCCAGTAACGGGCCGGATCAGTCCGATTGCAGCCGCTGTTCTAACCGAAGCGGCGCGTCACGCCGATCTGGATAACCTTCAAACAGGCGCATGAACGATGAGGTCAGGAAAGGCGAGCGGGGCAGTGTTGTTGCAAATGCCACGAAACTTCAGCGTACCGAAACGGATGAGGTCAGCCGCGATCCGGCGAGCGCAATATTCCTTACTGAAAGGCTACACGGCCTTTAACGTCAACAGATCGAGTGCTGTCTGAGCATTTCACACCCCGCCGCATAGCCGCCTGATCCTGTCGAGCGGATAAAACACGCCGATGCATTCTTTGCCGCCACGGGCGCAGACATCCGGCGCGGCGGCAATCGCGCTTTCTATCCGCGGGGCGAGGATCGCACACAGCTATCGCCCTTCGAGACTTTCAGGGATGCGGAAAGCTGTCACGCCACACCCGCGCATGAACGCGCGCGTTGGACTAAATCCCGCCTCGACTGCGATTTTGGGCGCAAGCGGCGGGGCGATGAAGACTGCTGCCAAAGAACTGGTCGCCGAACTTGGTGCGGTTTTTCTGTGCGCCGATCTCGCCATCACTCGGGAGGTGCGCGAGTCGCGCGGCCCCGCCCTCGAAATCCTGGGCGCGACTTGCCTATCAATGCTCTCGGAAGCGTTGAGGCTGTATTTCATGACATGGGAGCGGGAATTGGGATCAAGTACCAGAACACTTTCCTGGCGCTTTCAACCGGAACACGGGGAATGGCTTCGTCAACGGCTGACCAAAAACGATGGAGACTGCTTTGAATGCTGCCATTGCACTGGAGTTCATGTGGCGTGCTATCACGCGGATTTTGATCTGGCGCCCAACAGGACTATCAGGCCGACGCGATCTCGCTGACAACGCTATTCAAGCTTACGCTGCGGCATGAGTATGAAACCCAGCGACAGCATCAATGGTATCCCTGACCAGACGATTTCGACGCCGGGCGATGCCCAGTCGAATTGATAGAGATAGAAAGCCCCGCCAAGCCGGGCCGCCAGGATGTCCAGGCACGAAATCAATCCCAATCTGGATGCATCGACATAGGAGAACGCGAGGGCCGTTGACGGTATGTTGGCGATCGCCATCGCGGCGCCCGCGACAAACATGACGAAGATGAGGCCGCTTGCGGAATCTATTGGCAAGTTCATGAAAATGATCAGACCCGCGCCAGCCAGGATTGCCGAGACCATCAGGCACTGCGGAAAATAGACGCTGCTGACCCTGCCCATCATATAGCAGACGATGGTGAATGAAACCCACGGCGACGCTCCGAGGAGCGCCAAGTAGGTATCGGTGGCCCCGCCATGAGCAGCCCTAAGCGGAACGGAGTAGATGAGCCAAGTCACTTGGCCGTAGATGACGAAAACCGTCACAAGAACTGACAGCAGTCCCTTCCATGACATCGACGGCGATCTGGTGACCTCCATGGAGGAGGCCCTTTCAGACACCACCGCCGTGGATTTCCCAGCTAGAAAGAAAGCCAGAACCGATAAGAGAACGATCAAAATCACCGAGCTGCGAAGAGCGAACATCTGCGCGGCCATGATCAACGCCAGGGGCGCGATTACGCAGACGGCTCCTGTCGTCGTTGCCCAGTAGGAAAGATACTTTGTATTTTCCTTGTGCATGACCGAAATGATGGAAGGGATAAGCGGCGAGAAAATCCCCGCTCCCAGGCCCATCAGAATTCGCGCTGACAAGAGACCGTAAAAGGCGCCCGAAGAGAACAGCAGAACCGCCCCGGCCAAAAACAGGACAAGCCCCAATCGAAACAGGCTCAGAAGGATATGCGGAGTCCGGGCAAAATAGGAAGGAACGATGCCCGCGACCAACGCGATGTTATAGGAATATGCGAGAAGAACGCTGTCTGCGGCGTTCATCTCGTATCCCCTGGACAAGCTTGCCAATATGATCGGAAAAATGGAGATATCGGCTGTGTAGGCAGATGCGGCCGAGAGCACCGACAGGAAGAGCAGCCTTCCGCCTGACGGCTGCTCCCTCATGTCCGTTTGGACTTTCGTGATTGCCTGGCGTAGCTGCCCTTTTCCCGCTTTGGCCCCACTCGATCGACAATCGTGCTTTTGTACGCCGCCCAGTCATCCTCCCCGAACTCATCGAGGGATTCCACAAAGCCGAAGTCTCTGACGGTCCCAAGAGACAGGAAATCGAAATTTACCGGAAACACCTGCAGGATCGGTTGGTTTCGCCGATAGATGATCTCGGTGTCGGTCTTCAGGATTTTGATGTTCGTGAAGAGCGGGCCGAACCAGGCGTCCGTCTCGACGATGCCTTCGTAAGTGAATGTGTGATTGTTGGGAGTGTGATTGATGGGGGACCGAACATAGGCGAAAACTCCGGGGGGCGTTTTCAGGACGAGCCCGCTCCACAATTGGAACGAACCGCCCTCCGGCACTGAGGATATGAACGGCGGAGAATATCCGTGCACCTCGGCGGGCGCGGAGGCATTGAAGTGATCCTTGAATTTTGGAAACTGGAGAGTGTCCGCCTGTATCCAGCTGTCGATCCCCGCGCATTTGAAAAGGATGACCTTTCCATCCCATACCACGCGGAAGTCGATGGGTGGAAACACGTACCATCCCAGCTGTGATGCCAGCCTGACCGGCTCGCAATATCGGTAGGCTCGAACAGGAAGCGTGCCGGAAGCGGAGGAATCCGCAGGGATCGGCTTCACAGCCGAGGGGACCATGCGCAAAAAAGTTATGCCGACGTCGCCGTCGGACTCCGGTTGAACCAAGCTGCGCATGATCTGATCGCAACCCTTATGCTGCGTCGTCCATCAGGGCGATGTTGAAAGCAGGGCTCTTGTTCGCGATATGGACTCTGCCGTCATCAACGAAGTCGGCAATGTCAAATGCAGGACTTTTATTTGCAATATGCACTTTGCCATCGTCGACGAAATCGCCGATGTCGAACATGGGACTTTTGTTGGCAATGTGAACGCTGCCAGCGTCCGCAAGGTCAGCTGCTTTGTATGCGACTCGCTGGCTGGCGAGTGAATCATCATGTTTCATATCACCACCTATAGTAAAGCGACGAGACTGTCGCACACGCAAGCTAACATCACATTTGCCTATGTCAACCTCACCCTGACCTTGGGACCAGGGGCTGACGTTTTGCTTCTGCCGGCGTCCGGAGCGTCGAAGAGCTTCCACCAGCGTATCGCCAATCAGAGCAGTTGTTTTCAGGGGTGGGCCGCAGGTTGTGCCAAGAGCGTCCCTACCCTCAATTGTCGACCATAGGGTTTTGACACTGTCCTTACATTGCTCCCTGTTTCCCGCAACCTTGGTCAGAAAGGGAGACTTTCGTGTCGGAAATCGCCCGGGTGTCCCTAAGCGCTGCCGACATAGTACGCGGGTCCTGGCCGATGCGTTTTGCCTGTTGCCATCGCGCCAGCGCTCCGATCATCCAGCGCCGGGATCATGTCCCGGCGCCCTTTGCGTTCTGTCGGTCAGGCGAGCCCGCCGATGTGGAAGCTCTTCATTTCCAGGTATTCATCGATGCCGCATTGCGCGCCTTCACGGCCGAGGCCGGACTGCTTGACGCCGCCGAAGGGGGCAACCTCGGTGGAAATCGCCCCGGTGTTCAGGCCGAGCATCCCGAATTCCAGCGCTTCGGCGACACGCCAGGAGCGTTTCAGGCTCTCGGTGTAGAAATAGGCGGCTAGGCCGAAGGGCGTGGCGTTGGCGATGCCGATCGCCTCTTCCTCAGTGTCGAAACGGAAAAGCGGGGCAACGGGCCCGAAGGTCTCTTCGCTGGCAAGCTGCATGTCGGTGGTCGCACCGCCGAGCACCATCGGCACGGCATATTGACCGCCTTCAGGCACGAAACCTGCGGTGGCGAGGATCCTCGCTCCCTTTTCCACCGCATCGTCGACATGACGCTTGATCTTCACGATCGCCGCCTTGTTGATCATCGGGCCGATATCCGTGCCGGCCGCCGTGCCGGCCCCGACCTTCATGGCCGATACACGTGCGGAAAGTTTGGCGGCAAAGGCCTCGTAGACGCCGGACTGGACGAGAAGGCGGTTGGCGCAGACGCAAGTCTGCCCGCCATTGCGGAATTTCGATGCGATCGCGCCTTCCACGGCAAGATCGAGATCGGCGTCGTCGAAGACGATAAAGGGCGCATTGCCACCGAGTTCGAGGCTAAGTCGCTTGACGCTGTCGGCTGCGCCGCGCATCAGCAGCGAGCCGACGCGGGTCGAGCCGGTGAAAGAGATCTTGCGGACGGTCTCGTTCGCCATCAGCTCGTCGCCGATCCGGGTGGGCAGGCCGGTGACGATATTGATGACGCCCTTCGGGATGCCGGCGCGCTCAGCCAAGACGCCCAGCGCCAGGGCCGAATAAGGGGTCAGGTCCGATGGCTTGATGACGACGGTGCAGCCTGCGGCGAGTGCAGGCCCGACCTTACGGGTGATCATCGCATTTGGAAAATTCCACGGCGTGATGATCGCCGACACGCCCACCGGCTCCTTCAGAACGACGATCCGCCGGTCCGCCGTCGGCGAGGGGATGGTCGTTCCGCCGATGCGGCGCGCCTCCTCGGAAAACCATTTGATGAACGAGGCGCCGTAGCGGATTTCGCCGCGCGCCTCCGTCAGCGGCTTGCCCTGCTCACGGGTGAGGATCAGCGCCAGATCCTCGATATTGTCGAGCATCAGATCGTGCCAGGCTTCCAGCAATGCTGCGCGCTCGGCATTGGTCTTTGCCCGCCATGGACCGAAGGCCCTTTCCGCCGCGGCGATTGCCGCCCTCGTATCTGCTCCGTCCATGTCGGGCACCGTGCCCAGCACATGCTGCGTCGCCGGGTCGATCACTTCGATCGTATTCCCGGCGGCGGCCCCACGCCATTCTCCGTCGATCAGCCCTTGCTGGCGAAGCAGGCTGCTATCCCTCAGTCCGTTCATTCTGTTCTCCATTGATCAGTCAAGTGCCGAAAGCACCGATGCGGTGATCGCGTCGGTCTTGTCCTTGCCGGGAATGGCGCCGATGCCGCGTGCGGTCGTCGCCTCGATTGATGCCATCACCTTTGCGGCGGCAGCCGTTTCTCCCAAATGCTCCAGCATCATCGCGCCCGACCAGATGGCGGCGATCGGATTGGCGATGCCGAGATGGGCGATATCGGGGGCGGAGCCGTGGACCGGTTCGAACATCGATGGCGCCGAGCGATCGGGATTGATATTGGCGGAGGCTGCAAAGCCGAGCCCGCCCTGGATGGCGGCGCCGAGATCGGTCAGGATATCGCCGAACAGGTTGGAGGCGACCACGACGTCGAGACTATCGGGCGCCATGACCATGCGGGCGGCCATGGCGTCGATATGGTAGCTGGTCACGTCGACTTCGGGATATTCGACAGAAAGCCTCTGGGTGATCTCGTCCCAGAAGACCATCGAATATTTCTGGGCGTTGGACTTGGTCACCGAGGCAAGCTTGCCGCTGCGCGCACGCGCTTGCTCAAAGCCGAAACGCAGGATGCGCTCAACCCCCTTGCGGGTGAAGATCGAGGTCTCCACAGCCACCTCGCTGTCGGTGCCCTGGTGGACGCGGCCGCCGGCGCCGGAATATTCGCCCTCGGTGTTTTCACGAATGCAGAGGATGTCGAAACCGTCGGACCGCAACGGTCCCTGCACGCCGGGCAGCAGCCGGTGCGGGCGGATATTGGCATATTGCACGAAAGCCTTGCGGATCGGCAGCAGAAGCCCGTGCAGCGAGACGGAATCCGGCACCTTGTGGGGCCAGCCGACGGCGCCGAGCAGGATGGCATCGAAGGACCGGAGCGTTTCGATGCCGTCGGCGGGCATCATGCTGCCGTTCTCCAGATAGAAGTCGCAGGACCAGGGATAGCTGGTTGCATCCAGAGAAAATTCGTTCAGGCGAGCTGCCTTTTCGAGCACGGCCCAGGCTGCTGCCGTCACGTCGCGGCCGATGCCGTCTCCGGGCAGAAGGGCGATCTTGTAGGTCTTCATCGCAGGTCCTTACAGGCTGATGAGCACACTCTTGCTCTTGCGGTTGGCGAGATAGGCTTCGCGGCCGAGATCCTTGCCGATACCGGACTGCTTGTAGCCGCCGGTCGGCAGGATATGGTCGCGCGAGCGGCCGTAGCGGTTGACCCAGACGGTGCCGGCCTGCAGGCGGCGCGTTACGCGGATGGCGCGCGACAGATCCCGGGTGAAGAGGCCGGCGGCGAGCCCGTAAGCCGGATGGTCGGCGAGGCTCAGCGCCTCCTCCTCGTCCTCGAAAGTCTGCATGGTCAGCACCGGTCCGAAGATTTCCTCGAGAACCGCCGGCGACGTTGCCGTCACGCCAGACATCAGCGTCGGCGCGTAGAAATAGCCTTCGCGGTCGAGGCGGTGGCCACCGGTGAGGCACTCGGCCCCGCCGTCGACAGCGGCGCGGATGATACCGTCCATGCGGGCGATCTGGCGTTCGGAGATGACGGGCGAATAATCGGTCGCTTCATCCCAGGTGGGGCCGGGGCGGATGGCCGCCAGCCTCTCGACAAGTGCGGCCGCGAGCGCGTCCGCCACCTTCGCCTCGACGATCAGGCGGGAACCGCAGACGCAGGCCTGACCGGCGTTGGAAAGAATGCTGCCGGCGATTGCGCCCGCAGCAAGCTCGAGATCGGCATCGGCAAAGACCAACTGCGGACTTTTGCCGCCAAGTTCGAGCGTCATCGGCTTGACGCCGGTGCGAGCGATATTGGTCATGATCGCCGAGCCGGCCGCAGTCGAGCCGGTAAAGCTGACCTTGGCGATGCCGGGATGTCCGGTGATCGCATTTCCGGTGGTCGGGCCGTCACCGAGCACGATGTTGACGAGACCGGCCGGCAGACCGGCCCGCACCGAAAGTTCGGCGAGATAGAGTGTCGAGAACGGCGTCATCTCCGATGGTTTCAACACCACCGCATTGCCCGCCGCCAGCGCCGGGCCGAGCTTCCAGCCCGCCATGGACAGGGGAAAATTCCAGGGCGTGATGGCGCCGACGACACCGTAGGGTTCGGTCATGATCATGCCGAAATTGGTATCGTCGGTCGGAACGAGGTCGCCGCCTTCCTTGTCGGCGAATTCGGCAAAGAAACGGATCTGCTCGGCAGTGACGGCGATGTCGCCGGCGACGAGATGACCGATGGGCCGTGTCGACGAGAGCGCTTCAAGCCTGGCGAGGGTCTCTGCCTCCGCCTCGATCAGATCCGCCCAGCGCTGCAACGCCACGGTGCGCTCGCGCGGCCGCACGCCGCCCCAGTTGCTCGTCCTCAACGCCTTCTTGGCGGTTTCGACAGCGTGGTCGACAACTGCTGCGTCAGCCAGCGGGCAGCCCGCATAGGCCTTGCCGTCGGAGGGACGATGCATGTCGATCACGGCTTCGGCCGGAATCAGCCGGCCGCCGATGAAATGCCCGACGGGCAGGGAAATCGTGTTCGGATCGAAGCTGAGTGTCATCGCATGTCCTCGGGGTGGGCTGAGGCAAGCCTAACCGGGGAAAGCGAGCAGCATTCATCGACCGGCGACGCCGCAGCGGCGAAAAATTGCGTTTTCGCCGCTGCGGCCAGTCAAATCTACGGCGTTGGCATTACGACACGGTCACGTAGATTTTGCGCACCGTCTCGATCGTCTTCCAGACGCCGACGAAGCCGGGCTTCATGACGAAGCTGTCGCCGGCTCTGTAGACCACCGGTTCGCCACCTTCCGGGGTGATCTCGATCAGGCCGGAAAGGATATGGCAGAACTCGAACGTCTCCCCCTTGATCGAGCGGGTCTCGCCAGGGGTGGCTTCCCACACGCCGCTATGAACCGTCTCGCCGCGGGCGACGTCCTGCGCCCAGGTCTTGAAGGCCGGGTTACCGGAGATCAGCCGTTCGGGCAGCGGGCCGGACTCGCGCGGCGTGGAGGTCGGGTTGGTGTCGATCGTCTTGAGAAGGGACATGATTTTGCTTTCCTGGGTTAAGAATTCAGTAGCCGCGGCTGCGATCGATCAGTCCGATCGGGTCGAGGCCCGCCTGATAGCGTTTGATGTTGCCGATCACGGCTGCTGCGGCGGTTTCAGCTTGGGTGACGCTCGCAATGTGCGGCGTCAGCAGGATCTTCGGGTGGCTCCAGAAGGCGTGGTCCGCGGGAAGCGGCTCCGGCTCGGTGACGTCGATAACGGCGCCGGAAAGATGCCCGGCGTCGAGTGCGGCGACGAGTGCCCGATGGTCGAGCTGAGCGCCGCGACCGGCATGGACGAGCGCCGCACCAGCCGGCATCCTGGCGAAGAGGCCGGCATTCAGGAAGCCGCGCGTCTCGTCCGTCAGCGGTAGCAGGCAGACAAGAATATCGGTGGTATCAAGCAGAGTATCGAGGCCGTCCCGACCGCTCAGGCATCGGATGCCGTCGATCTCGCGCGGGCTGCGGCTCCAGCCCGAAAGTGGAAAGCCGAAGGGTAGCAAGCGTTCGAGCACGGCGGTTCCGAGCATGCCGAGCCCGAGCACGCCGATGCGGCGGTTCGAGGCCTGCACCGGCGCGACCGCCTGCCAGGTCCGGCGCCGCTGCTGGTCGAGATAGGTCGGCAGGTCGCGATGGAGCGCAAGTACGGAAAGCGTCACATATTCCTGCATCATCTTGATTATGCCGTCCTCGACCATGCGCACCACCTTCACCGACGTAGGCACGGCATCGATACGGAACTGGTCGATCCCGGCACCAATCGAAAAGAGGATTTCGAGATTGCGGTAGCGCGCGAGATCATCCGGCAGGGTCCAGGTGATGAGATAGCGCACGGCCTCGGTTTCGACCGACTTGGGATCCATGGAGAAGGCGATGTCCGGTAGTTCGCGCGCGAAGGCTTCGGCGAAGATGGCGCCGCGCTTCGCGTCCGAATTGAAGAGAAAGGTCATTGCGTCGGCTCCTTGATCTCGTGCTTCAGGCGCAGCGGCGACCGAGCGCCTCGACCATCGCCTGGCAGGCGAGCAGTTCACCAGCACGGATGAATTCATCCGGCTTGTGGGCGCGGCCGATGTCGCCCGGTCCGCAGATGATCGCATCGATGCCGGCGCGCTGGAAAAGCCCGGCCTCCGTGCCGTAGCTGACGGCGGCGAGCGGCTCGATGCCGGTCAGTTCGCCAAGCAGCGCCGCAAGCGGCGCGTCGGCGGCAAGCGACAACGCCGGATAGGCGCTGAGTTCGCGCCATTCTACTTGGAAACCACGCTGCGACAGCGTCTCGGCCGATGCTCGCAACGGCGCTAGCAGCGTTGCCGGATCGACGCCGGAAATGGCCCGCGCTTCGAACTCGGCCTCGCAAATGTCGGGAATGATATTGACCGCCTGGCCGCCCTTCAGCGTGCCGACCTGAAGGGAGGAGTAGGGCGGTTCGAAAACATCTTCGAACGGCCCGGAGGTCAGCCGGTCGGCTTCGGCGCTGGCGTAAACCAAAACGCTGGTGATGGCATGGATCGCATTCAGCCCCTGATCCGGGCGCGAGGAGTGGCCTGCCCGGCCTCTGACCGTCAGCCGGGCGGCGGCCTTGCCCTTATGGGCGCGGATTGCCCGCATGCCGCTCGGCTCGCCGATGATCGCTCCAAGCGGAGTTGCGCAGAGCTCCGGCAGGCGGGCGATCATATGCGGCGCGCCGCGGCAGCCGGCCTCCTCGTCATACGAAAAGGCAAGGTGGATGGGCCGGCGAAGCGGCATGGCCGCAAACGCCGGGACGGCGGCGAGCACGGCGGCCAGGAAGCCCTTCATGTCGGTGGCGCCGCGACCGTAGAAGCGGTCCGCTTCGGCCCGCAGGCGGAACGGATCGCTGGTCCAGCCGCCTTCGGCGGCGGGGACCACGTCCATATGGCCCGAGAGGATATAGCCCGGCGTTTCCTTCGGGCCGATCGTGGCGAAGAGGTTCGACCGGTCGCCCTCCGGACCGGGAAGCTCCGTGACAACAACGCCGTGGCTTTGCAGGTAGTGCCGGATCCATGCGACGATCTCGGTGTTCGGCGTGCCGACGACCGAGGGAAAGCCGACGAGCCTTTCGAGAATTTCAATTGCCTGCATGGGATTCTTCACAGCGCGGCGGGATTTTTGGGGTGCTTGTAACTGGGCTGACGGGAGGCGACATTCCGGGTCCTCACGGTGAACGGCGATTGGCGGCCGATCCGGGCCTGGTCAATGACTCTAAAGGCAGGCGCAGGCGTTATTTGCCGAATGCGCATCGGGATTTGGTCGATTGTTGTGTTTGCGCGCGCTTCCCCAGTGAATTGTATCGAACGATCTGTTCTAGTCTGGTCACAGAAGTTTCCGAGCGCAGGCTGGGCGAGACAATGCGGCAGGAGGGCCGGGTGAGTGAACTGACATCCGAATCCAGGATCGTCGACAGTTTCGAGATGCGCCTTGCCGGGATCGACAGCGTCGATCTCGACAAACTGCATGCGCTTTCGATGACCGTCGCCTGGCCGCATCGCGCCGAAGACTGGCAATTCATGCGTGAGTTCGGCGAGGGCGTCGTGGCGATCGATGAAATCGGCCGCATTCTCGGCTCCGCGATGTGGTTTCCCTATGATGCGCAATTTGCCACGGTCGGTATGGTCATCACCTCGCCGCGCCTGCAAACCAACGGTGCCGGGCAATGGCTGATGGGCCACGTGCTGGATCAGGTCGCCGGGCGCCACCTAGGGCTGAACGCGACGCGTGCCGCGCGACGTCTCTATCGTTCCCTGAATTTCATTCGGGAGGCATCTGTCTTTCAATGCCAGGGCGAAGCGATATCGCCGCCGGATGTGGAGCCGCCGCCCGGCGCCGTGATACGGGCAGTCGAGGCTGGAGATCTGGACGCGATTGCGCAATTGGATTGCGTGGCCTTCGGCACGGAACGCAAGCTGCTCCTGGCCCGGCTCATGGCTAATTCCAAGGGTATCGTGTTGAGCCGCGCCGGCAGGATCGAGGCCTTCTCGCTTTGCCGGCGGTTCGGGCGCGGCCATGTCATCGGTCCGGTCGTGGCGGGCAACGATGCGGACGCGATCGCCGTCATCCGTCCGCACGCAGGCGAGCATAGGGGGACGTTCCTGCGCCTCGACACACGCGAAAAGGGCGGAACGTTTTCCGATTTCCTCTCCCGCTGCGGTCTTTCGGTCTACGACATCGTCACGACCATGTCGTTCGGTGGCCCATGGCTCCCGCATCCGGAGCGTCAGGCAGCGCATGCGCCGAAAACCTATGCGCTCGTCAGCCAGGCGCTCGGGTGATTTAGAGCCTTTCCGGTTAGATTGCAGCATTCTGTTGGCTCAAACGGAGTCGGATGGTCGACCGGCCGGCGCGCGTCGTCGCCCAGTTCTACGGCCAAGCCGGCCGGTCGATCAGCCGGCCCGTTTCAGCCAACCCTCCCGCAGATTTGCCTTGCAAATCTGCAAGACTTTAGAATCGCCGGACGCACTTATCGCTTCGCCACGGCGAGGCGGTGCGGCCGATGGGCCCGGCATCTTTCCGTCAGGGCAAAGGCGATCGGCTCGGGCGTACCTCGGGGTACTCCCGAGCCGATCGCCTTTGCCCTGACGAAAACCTGCTCCGGCAGAATGCTGCAATCTAACCCGGAAAGGCTCTAAGCGCCGGGACAGACGGGCATGTCGGTCAGAGCCTGCCGGCGTTCGAATTCCGGCCGGAACGAACGATATTGCCAGAGACCCTCTGGGCCTTGCCTCCGGTACACGGTTTCGAGCCAGAATATCGTATCGTCGATCGGCAAGACGGGATGCCACGCATACCATTCCGACCAAATTTTTCCTGTCGGATCGCTGTCCATGATCGCCGCTCGCCTCCTCACCGATGCAATTCGAACATCCTCACGGCGTGGGAGCCGCTGGTCTCGATTTCCTGGAGTCGAGATCGACAACCGATCGTGAGAGGTCTGATTTCTGCTTCCTGCGATCCCAGCGTGCCTCGGAAAATGTTCTATGATGGAGAATAACAGTGAGGAAATATTCTTCAATAGAGATCATTTTCCCGTATTGCGCGAAGTCTTCCTTATCGCCCGTCGGGAGATGTTTCAGGTTGCAGGATGTGGCTGCGTTGACGAATGATTTTCGTCGATGGATGCAAGCTCGATTGGGCGTCGACCGGCGATGAGCCGCCGTGTTCCGTGACCCCTGATCTGTTTGGGTGATGGTTGGATGCTCAGCCGATCGAACGCAGCCCGAGATAGGCCGCCAGACTGACGGCGGAAAGGGCGATCGTCAGCTTGGGTCTCGCGTCGTCAAACATTGCGGCCAGTAAAAGGCCGAGCATCAGAATGACGGATTTTGCCCAAAGATCCTGGTCGGAGACGGTGAAAGCGATCGCTGCCAGAAAGACGGCACTTGCGACGACTGTTACAGGGGCGGACTTCTCGGCGAGATCGCCGCCGGCGAAATACGGCAGCAGAAAACGCCGCATGCTCAAGCCTGAAGCGACGCTCAGAAGAAGACAGGTCAAGACAAGGTGCAACATGAGGTCGTCGCCGATCGATCTGCAGATAGGTTTGCGGATGCAAACCGTGTGCCAAGCTCAAACCCTCAAAACGTTGTCCGACAGAGGCAATGTCGTAGGTTGCATGGCTATTTCCGCGGCGACCCGACCCTTTTTTCGGCAATCGCTTGCCTGCCGGCTTGCGTTTTTTTGTCCGGTGCCGAAACCGGCTTGAGCAATGTCGATGATTTTTATATAGAGAATTATCTCTAGCCTTAATTCCGAAAACGAGATCCTTTCATTGGACCTTTCGTCGATCGACATATTCCTCGCCGTCGCCAGCGACCGCAGCGTTACCAAGGCCGCCAAGGCTGTGGGGCGGGTGCCGTCGAACGTGACGACGCGCATCCAGCAATTGGAGGAGGACCTCGGCGTTTCCCTCTTCAGCCGCGATGGCAAGAAGATGACCCTGACGCGGGAGGGCGAGACGTTTCTTTCATATGCCAACCGGCTCAAGGCGCTGGCGCTGGAAGCGCGCCAGGCTGTGCGGCCTCTCGCCCCATCGGGGACGTTGCGGGTCGGCACCATGGAGAGCACGGCGGCAAGCAGGCTGCCGGCGGCACTGACGCAATTCAACCAGATGTGGCCCGATGTATCGCTGCATCTGACGATGGGGGCGTCCCGCGATCTGACCCGCGATGTTCTCTCCGATGTGCTCGATTGCGCGCTGATTGCCCGCCTGCCGAAGGCGATGCGTGAGGAAGCCTCGGGCTTCGATGCCGAACTCAAGGCCCTGGAGATGGAGCCGGTCTTTGTCGAGGACCTGTTGATCGTACTGCCATCCGGCCATCCCGCCATCAGATCCGCCGCCGACCTGCGTGTCGGGGCGCTCGCCGCTTTGGAGCCCGGCTGCACCTATCGCCGGATCGCCGAAAACTGGGTGCGCAAATCGAGCGCCCTGCCGACCAGCGAGCTCGGCTCCTACCACGCGATTCTGGCAAGCGTTGCGACCGGCAATACGGCCGGCGTCATGCCGAGATCCGTTCTCGATCTGATGCACTGGCCGACGTCTGCCCAGACTTACCAGCTGGGACCTGTCGAGACGCTGCTCGTCTACCGCAGGAATGACCGCCCGAGCGCGTTCAATGCGTTCCACGAAGTGCTCAGCGCGACAAAGGGCAGAGATATCAGACTGGCAGCAAACTAACTCGCACCTGCTCTTCCTTCATCCGCCAGATAATCCTCGTTCGAAATTGGTCTTGTCATGCAGTTTCCCGTTTCCCCGAAGGTGGGACCGAGCCGCTTCCGCCGCTTCCGTCTGTTCTCACCGATCCTGGCCGGTGCGACCTTGCGGGAGCGATTGATCGCATGCCTCGGCGCTTTGCTGGCCATTGGTCTGACCGGCGTCATCAGCGGCTATCTGTTCGGGCAGGGGCCGCATCTGCCACTGATCGTCGCGCCGATGGGGGCGTCCGCGGTGCTTCTTTTCGCGGTGCCGGCAAGCCCGCTGGCGCAGCCATGGTCGATCATCGGCGGCAATACGATTTCAGCGCTGATGGGGATTGTGGCCGCCTATTTCATTCGTGATCCGATCATCGCGACCGGTGTCGGCGTTTCGCTTGCGATCGGCGCAATGTCCTTCACGCGCTGCCTTCACCCTCCGGGAGGAGCCGCGGCCCTGACCGCCGTGCTCGGTGGTCCTGTCGTTGCCGGCTGGGGCTTCCTCTTTCCCTTCGTGCCCGTCGCTTTGAACTCCTGCATTCTCGTCGGCCTTGGCCTGCTGTTCCACAAGCTTTCCAAGCGGAATTATCCGCACGTCGTTCTCAAGGCGGAGAACACCCATCAGACGATCGACCTGCCGTCGTCCGCGCGGGTAGGGTTCCGCGAGGAGGACGTCGATGCGGCTCTCGAAGCGCTCGACGAAACCTTCGATATCGACCGGGCAGACCTCGGCCGACTGCTGCAGCAGGTCGAGCTGCAGGCGGCCATCCGCTCGAACGGCAAGATCAGCTGTGCCGATATCATGTCGCGTGACGTGATCGCCATCGGGGAAACGTCGGAACCGGATGCTGCGCGTCACCTTCTCTTGAAGCATAATATCCGCACCCTGCCGGTGAAGGACCCGGAGGGCCGTCTCATCGGCACCGTCGGCCTGCGGGAATTGTCCGGAAGTACCGAGACGATCGCACACGCGATCTCGAGGCCGGCGGTGGCGAGACCTTCGGATGCCGCTCTTTCACTGTTGCCTGTGCTGACCGACGGGCGCACACATGCCGTCATCGTCGTTGATGACGATTACCGAATCCTCGGCCTGATATCGCAGACGGATCTCCTGAGCGCCGTGGCGCGATTGCTGCCGAACGACAGCGCGCCGGTTCCGGTTGTGGCCTGAGAAAGCCGTCGGCGTCATGCGCCGGCATTACGCGCCTGGCAAATCCGCTTTATGCCGCGCCACCCGATTGCGGCCCGCCTGTTTGGCGAGATAAAGCGCCGCATCGGCCTGGCGCTGGAGTTCCTCTACCGAAATTGCCTGACTGTTCGGCGCGTGAGTGGCCACTCCGATGCTGAGGGTGACGTAGGGAGCGACGCGGGATGCGGGGTTGGGAAGGGAGGCGGCTTCAACCCGCTTGCGAATATTGTCGGCGACGGCAACCGCCTCCTCGCCATCCAGTCCAGGAAGCAGGACAAGAAATTCTTCGCCGCCATAACGGGCCACGTGATCGCGACCGTGCCTCACGCTGCTCTGAATAATGCCGGCGACCTTCACCAGACAGCGATCACCCTCGGCGTGCCCAAGGCTGTCATTCAGGTTCTTGAACTGATCGATGTCGCACATCAGCAAGGAAGCGCCTTCGGGACAGGGCTCGTCGATGCCCCAGAGGCGATTGAGCATCTCCATCATCCAGCGCCGGTTGGCGATGCCGGTCAGGGGATCGGTTCTCGCAAGCAACTCGAGGCGCGCATTTGCGTCGGCCAGTTCCGCCACGCGGCTTCGGTCCCGAAGTTCGAGAAGGAAGGCCTTCTGGGCCAGGATCGTCATCGTGCGTCGCGCCACAACGGTTGCGACGACACCACTTGCAAAAAACAGCGTCGCAGCCACGGCGCTTCCCAAGTCAAGCCCCGGATTATGAAGCTGGAAAAACAGATACAGACCGAGCGCCGATGCTGCGATCATCACCGTCCAGGCCATCGGGACGGCGAAGATGATCATCGCGGTAATCGCCACGACCAGCATGATGTTCAAATGCCGCTCATAAAACGCGCCACCGGCGCTGACGCCCACCAGGGCGACCGAGAGCAGGATGAAGAACATGCCGGCGATCAGAGAGAGCCCCTGCAGCCAGGATGCGCGCGGTTTTCGCCAGACGAAGGCGGTGGCCAGGGCTGCGGGCGGAAGGATGCAGGCGGGCAAGAGCATCGACAGCACGATCGGCAGTGGAAGCAGGATGGCGTTGAGGCCCAAGGTCACGCCATCAAGCAAAGCGACCCAGATCATCCAGGCGCGAATGATCTTGGCCGCCTGCGACCACGAACGTTTCCGAAAAAGTCCGTGAAGCTCGCCTTCCAGGCGGATGTCGCGTGTGCGGCCCGCCAGGAGGCGCTCGACCTCCGCCATGACAGCTGGACTTCGCACCTGAAGCGGCGTCCGCGTGGATGCGCTCGCCGGGTTCACCGAAACTGCGTTCTCCTGAACGTCCATCTGAGCGGATTTAGTGGAGCATCTCCCGCAGGCAAGAACAATGAAGCTTCAGACCGTGTTTCCTTGCGCCCCAAAGTTGTCGAAATGATCGGTTTGCATCGATGTGGCACACATCGCTCTTGGTCATCTCCAAGGCCGGTACCGGGTTGTAAGCGGCTTTAGAAAATCTTGCTGCTCTTCAGGACATGCTCCACGCCGCTTTGAACGTGCTGCCTGAGAACAGCCTTTGCACCTTCGCCATCCCTGCCCAGCGCGAGCTCGAACAGCAGCTTGTGATCGTCGACCACCGCCTTGCCGCGGAAGCTCTCGGCCAGCAGGTGATAGCGAAGGAAGCGGTCGAAGACCGAGGAAAGGCTCGCCATCAACGTCGCCGAATTGCAGGCAGAAACGATCGCCTGGTGAAATTCCCAGTCGTAGCGCACCCAATCGATCGTGCGCGAGGCATCACCAGAGAGCAGCCGGCGCTCCGCAGCCGCGAGCTTGTGATGCGCGGCGACGATCCGGCCTTCCCATTCCAGATCGCCGGCCGCAAATGCAAGGTCCATCGCATGGGTCTCCAGCACGATGCGCAGATCGGCGAGTTCCATCAATTCCTGGCGTGAGGCGGGACTGACCTCGAAGCCCCGTTGCCCTTCGGCGATTACCAGATTTTCTGTCGTGAGGCGGCTCAGGATCTCGCGCAGCGACGACACGCTGATCGAATAACGCTCCTTGGCCTGCTCGAGCTTTATCTTGGTGCCGGGCGGCAATATGCCGACGATGATATCCTGCCTCACCTGGCGAAAGACCACGTCACTGATGGTTTCGCCTGTTTCGCCCGATCGCTCGAGCACGGCTTCTCCTGATTTCACTTCCGTTCTCCGCGATTCATGGTTCGAGCCGTCACTACCGCAATGCGTTGCGGGCGAGTGCATGCTCCACGCCGTCCTCGATGTGGACGGTCAGGACCTGCTTCGCCATCTGCTGGTCCCGCCTCAAGGCAGCATCCAGAAGCTGCTGGTGTTCCTTAGCCGCGATTTCGCCGCGATAGGACAATGCGACCATCTGATAGCGCAGATATTTGTCGAACACGACGGAATGCATTTCCATCAGAAGCTTCGACCCGCAGGCGGAGATCAGCGCCTGATGGAATTCCCAATCATATCGCTTCCAGTCTTCCGCCTGGCCGGTATCGCCGGTGGCCATCACCCGCTCCATGCGCGACAGCTTGTAGTGAGCAGAAACCAAGCGGGCTTCCCATTCCACGTCACCGTATTCGAAGGACTGTTCGAGCGCGTGGGTTTCCAGCAGCAGACGAAGCGCCGCAATCTCCCTGAGATCGGTGGCCGACACGGGCGAAACCTCGAAGCCGCGCTGCCCTTCGGCAACCACCAGGCCTTCGGACGAGAGCCGGTTCAGAATTTCCCGCAGGGTGCTGACGCTGGTTTCGTATGTTTCTTTGAGGCTTTCCAGTTTCAGCTTCTGCGCCGGCGCCAGGCGGCCGAATATGATATCCGCACGAATGCGCCGGTAGCTGCTTTCCGCGACGGTTTCATTGGTTGTATTCAGCAACTTCGATTCTTCTCTGACATTTTTTCGATCCTCCTATATAATTGGCTATCCTCGTCACATTCAATCGCGCGTGAATGCCTGCGGAAACTAATTTTTCTCATAGGATCGCGGTAACGCGAGTTATTTACATTTTCGGCAATCCTTCCGGCCGCATCAGCTTCTTCAGGGCGGCAATACGGAAGATGGCGTTCGGTGCGCCGTAGCCGCGATAGTTCCGCCGCTCGACGATCTCGAAGAAGAAGCCCTCGCCATAGGTGCCGCTGTAGAGCTGGAAATATTCGCCGTGTTCGTCGCGGTCGTAGAGAATGTTTTCCGCCTTCAGCCGCTCGGTCAGCTCGGGGTCCAGGCCGAAGCGGGCTTCGACATCACCATAATAGTTCGGCGAGATGTGCAGCGGCCGGAAGCCGTTTTTGCGAAGTGCTTCGGCGGTGGCGAAGATATCATCGGTATCGAAAGCGAGATGCTGGATGCCCGATCCGAATGTTTCCGCGATGAAATGCCCGGCGAGTGTCCGGCGGTTTTCCGCGCCGTTCAGGGTGATGCGCAGCGAACCCGATGCGTTCTCGACCACCTGGCTGCGGACCACGCCGGCCGGATCGATAATATCGACCATCGGCGTTTTATGGGTCTCGAAGATCGAACTATAGAAAAGCAGCCAGGTCAGCATTTCGTCATAGGCCACGGTCTGGGCGACGTGGTCGATCCTGAGCAGATGCGCAGGCACAATTTCAGCCTCGTCTTCGACGGGCATGAAGTCGATTTCGGAGAAGCGGCCGAGATCGCTTTGGTCATCAAGCAGATAGATCAATCCACCGCCGACACCGCGTATCGCCGGGATTTCGACTTCACCGGCGGCGACCGGCTGGCTGAATGGCTCGGCGTCAAGCGCCACGGCCCGCGCGAAAGCCTGTTTCGCATCGTCCACGATCAGCGCCATCGCATAGGCCGAGGTGCCGTGGACGGCAAACGACGCGTTGGTGAAACCCTTTTCCTCGGTATTGACGATGAGGCGGATGTCGCCCTGCTGGAAAATGCTGACTTTCTTCGAACGATGCGCCGCCGTCTTGCGGAAGCCGAGCGTGCGCAGGATCCCGATGAGATCGGCAGCATCTTCCTCGTCGGTGGAGAATTCCACGAAACCGACGCCCCTGACCGTCGCCCGGTCCGGCATGGAGGCAACGCTGAGAGTTTCCGTGCCGGGAGCCCGGCGTACCTGGTCGCCGAGATAAATCAGCGAGCGATGGCCGTCTGCCGCGATCGAGCGCGCCTGCCCGCCGCGGAACTGGTCGTTGAAGATTTCCAGCGAGAAATAGCCGTCATAACCGGTCGCGGCGACGGCGGCGGTAAAGGCCGTGACCGGCAGGTCGCCTTCGCCCGGCATATTGCGGAAATGCCGGCTCCAGTAGAGCAGGTCCATGTCGATCAGCGGCGCATCGGCGAGTTGCACGATGAAGATCTTGTCCTTCGGGATGGAGCGGATCGAATTGATGTCGATCTTCCGTGACAGCGTGTGAAAGCTGTCGAGGATCAGGCCGACATTCGGATGGTCGGCCCGCCGGACGATCTCCCACGCGTCGCGATGGTCGTTGACATGGCGGCCCCAGGCGAGCGCTTCGTAACCGATCCTCAGGCCGCGCTTCGCCGCCCGCTCTCCGAGGTCGTAAAAATCCGCCGCAGCGCGATCGACGCCGCCGAGGGAGACCGGCGAGACGTTGGAGCAGACCAGCACAAGATCGGTGCCGAGTTCCTGCATCACATCGAACTTGCGCTCCGCCCTGTCGAAGGTTCTCTGCCGGTGGGAGGCCGGCATGCCCTCGAAATCGCGGAAAGGTTGGAACAGGGTGATTTCCAGCCCGTGATCGCGCACCATCTTTCCCACATCGGCAGGACTGCCATCGAAGGCCAGGAAGTCGTTCTCGAAGATTTCGACACCGCCGAAACCGGCCTTGGCGATTGCCTCCAATTTTTCGGGCAGCTCGCCGCTGATTGAAACCGTCGCTATCGAAGTCTTCATCCCAGTCTTCCTCCTTTTTGGAAAGCCGTTTCCACACCTGCTGGTGCAGATTGATTTCATAATTTAAGCCTGGATTTCCATGTCGAAATCGATTTTATCATATATTATCGAAAAACTCTGTTGATTTAAAGATACTCCCATGGCAGTTTTGCATGGTCGTCAGCAAACGGAGTGCTGACAGGGTCCCCATGGGATCATGAGAGGAGGAGCACGAAATGTTCGAATTGAAAGTGAAGCGCCGTCACGCGTTGTTTGGAGCGGCAGCGCTTGTGGCCGCGTTTTCCATGGCGCAGCCCGCTGCCGCCGTCACGCCCGCCGAGATCAAGGCAAAGGGCAAGCTGGTCGTCGGTATCCAGGGCGACAACCCGCCGTGGGGCTTCGTCACCAGCGCCGGCAAGCAGGATGGCCTCGACGCCGACATCGCGACGCTGTTCGCCAAGGAGCTCGGCGTTGAAGTTGAATTCGTCCCGCTCGAAGTCAATAACCGCATTCCGGCGCTGACCACCGGCCGCGTCGACGTGCTCTTCGCGACCATGGCCATGTTGCCCGATCGCGCCAAGGCCGTGCAGTTCAGCAAGCCTTACGCTGCCAATGCGATCGTGTTGATCGGTCCGAAGGACAAGTCGATCAAGACCAATGAAGATATGGCTAATCTGACGATCGGCGTCGCCAAGGGCGCAGCCCAGGACACCCAGGTCACCAAGAACGCGCCGGCGACGGCAACCATCCGCCGTTACGACGGTGATGCGCCGAGCATCCAGGCTCTCGCATCCGGCCAGGTCGAGGCTCTGGGGGGCAATATTTTCTATATGGACCGCGTGGAGAAAGCCGTTCCCGGCAAGTTCGAGAACAAGCTCGAATTCCAGAAGCTCTACAACGGCGCCTGCACCCGTCTCGGCGAGAAAGAGCTCAACGCCGAGCTGAACACCTTCATCGACAAGATCAAGGCCAATGGCGAACTCAAGAAGGTCTACGACAAGTGGATGAAGGTCCCGGTTCCCGAATTCCCGGCGAGCCTGGAAGGCATTCCGTTCACCGTGAACTGATCCGCGGTTCTCGGCCGTACTGACCACTTGCAAGGCGGCATCCGCACGACGCGATGCCTGCGCCGGTGCTGTGCAATGCACGGTACCGGTGCACCTGGAGCTTGAAAATGAGCAACACGATCTTTGTCCTGAACGGGCCGAATCTCAACCTTCTCGGCGAGCGCGAACCTTCGGTCTACGGCACGACCACACTTGCCGACATCCGGGACCGGTGCCATGCCAAGGCCGGTGCGCTCGGTTTTGTCGTGGATTTTCGACAGACCAATTTCGAGGGCGAACTGGTCGAGTCCGTGCATCAGGCGCGCAAGGAAGCCTGTGGCATCATCATCAACCCCGCCGGATACACCTTCACGTCGGTCGCCCTGCTGGATGCGCTGAAGACATTCGATGGGCCGAAGATCGAGCTCCATATCTCGAACGTGCATGCCCGCGAAAGCATCTATCACAATTCGCTGATCTCCCGCACCGCGACCGGCATCATGATCGGCTTCGGCGCCCGAGGCTACGAGTTGGCCATCGAGGCGATGGCCGGAATGGCGAAGGCATCCTGATCTCCAGGGAAGAACCATGAACTACACATTGGATTTCACCCCCGTTATCGATGGCCTGCCCGATCTCCTGGCCGCCTGTCTCGGCACCTTCCTGCTTGCCATCTCAGGCATGATCCTGGCCATTATCATCGGCATCGGCGGCGTGGTGCTCCGCCAGTCCCGTTTCAAGCCGGTCCGCTGGCTGGTGATCGCTTTCATCGAGATCATCCGCAACACGCCGTTCCTGGTGCAGATCTTCTTCATCTATTTCGCCCTGCCGCTGGCAGGCGTGCGGCTGGATCCGACGCCGACGGCAATCATCGCGCTCGGCATCAATGGCGGTGCCTACGCGATCGAGATCATTCGCGGCGGCGTGCAATCGATCTCCAAGGGGCAGGTGGAGGCAGGGCTGGCGCTCGGCCTGCACAAGGCCCAGGTCTTCCGTCTGATCGTCCTGAAGCCGGCGCTTCGGGCAATCTTCCCGTCGCTGACCAGCCAGTTCGTGCTGCTGACGCTGTCCACCAGCATCGCGTCGGCGATCTCGGCCTATGAGCTGACCTCCGTCTCCCAGCGGATCGAGTCCGACAGTTTCCGCAGCTTCGAGGTCTATTTCACCGTGACGGCGTTCTACCTCGTCATTTCCTGGCTGATGATGCGTCTCTTCGCGTTCTTCTCGGCCCGCTACTTCAGCTATCCGGTCAAGTGAGGGCGCTTCATGGGTCGCGATGAATTTTTCTTCCTGCTCCTCGGCCTGAAATGGACGGTCGCCCTGTCCGCCGTCGGGTTCGTCTGTGGCGGCATCGCCGGGCTCGGCATAGCGCTGGCAAGGACGTCGGGCATCCGGTCGATCGAGCGGATCACCGCCGGCTACATCGCCGTCTTCCAGGGCACGCCCCTGCTGATGCAGCTCTTCGTCGTTTACTATGGCCTGGCTCTCATCGGCATCAGGCTCGACGCCTGGGCCGCTGTTTCCGTCGGGTTGACGCTGCATGCAAGCGCCTATCTCGGCGAGATCTGGCGCGGCTCGATCGAGGCGGTTCCGCGCGGCCAGACGGAGGCGGCCAAGGCGCTTGCCCTCAGCTATGTCTGGCGGATGAAGAATGTCATCCTGCCGCAGGCGCTGCGCATCTCGCTTCCGGCAACGATCGGCTTCCTCGTCCAGCTCATCAAGGGCACATCGCTTGCGTCGATCGTCGGTTTCACGGAGCTGACCCGTGCCGGCAACATCGTTTCCAACCAGATCTTCCAGCCGCTGACGGTCTTTGCCGTGGTCGGCGCCCTGTACTTCCTGATGTGCTGCCCCCTGACGATCTACGGCGCGCGTCTCGAGCGCAGGTTTGCGGCATCGGCGCGGTAGGCAACGCTCATGACGCGCAAGCCTCCCACAATTTCTGAAGACGGAGTTTAACGATGAGCGACCGCTCGACTACGGCGAATGCCGCTGAGATGATGATTACGATGGCGGGCGTCGAGAAGTGGTATGGCGCCTTCCAGGCGCTTCACAACATCGACATCTCGGTGCGTAAAGGCGAGAAGATCGTCCTGTGCGGACCATCCGGCAGCGGCAAGTCGACGCTGATCCGCTGCATCAATCACCTGGAGACATACGAGAAGGGTGAAATCCGCGTCGGCGGCATCCTTCTCGGGCATCAGTCGAAGACGATCGATGCGGTGCGCCGTGAGGTGGGCATGGTCTTCCAGCAGTTCAATCTCTTTCCGCACCTGACGGTGCTGCAGAACTGCATGCTGGCGCCGATGAAGGCGCTCAGGCTCGGCAAGGCGGAAGCCGAGGCGAGGGCCCGGCAGTTGCTTGAGCGTGTCAAGATTTCCGAGCAGGCGGAGAAATATCCCGCCCAGCTTTCCGGCGGCCAACAGCAGCGTGTCGCAATCGCCCGGGCGCTTTGCATGCGACCCAAGGTGATGCTCTTCGACGAGCCGACATCGGCGCTCGATCCGGAAATGGTCAAGGAAGTGCTGGACACGATGATCGACCTCGCCAGGGAAGGCATGACGATGATCTGCGTCACCCATGAAATGGGTTTTGCCCGTCAGGTCGCCGACCGCGTCATCTTCATGGCGAGCGGGGCGATCGTCGAGGAGGCGTCGCCCGTCGAGTTCTTTTCCAACCCGAAACACGAGCGCACGCGGAAGTTCCTGGGCGAAATCCTCGGCAGGCACTGACGTGTCGCGGATCTCAGCGCAATGCCTGCCGGCGCCGCGTCATGTCGCGCCGCCCTCACGAAAACAGCCTTTGCCCAGCCGGTTGGCCGGCCGGGCGTTCGAAGCCGCCCAAGGTGCTCCCATGCCGCAGCCAAAGCGAAATCCAGAAGGTTCAAGCCGATGATCAGCGGCACCACGAAGCTCATCGCGCATCTCGGCTATCCCACGCATTCGTTCAAGGCCCCGCTGATCTACAATCCCTATTTTGAAAAGAACGACATCGATGCGGTCGTGGTCCCGATGGGATGCCGGCCGGAAGACTATCCGGCGTTCCTGAAACTGGTCTTCCGGCTTTCCAACATCCATGGCGCGCTCGTGACCATGCCGCACAAGATTTCAACCATGGCCTTGCTCGGCGAAGCCTCGAAGAGCGCCCAGGTCGCCGGCGCCTGCAACGCGGTGCGGCTCGGCCCAAACGGCACGCTGATCGGCGATATGTTCGACGGCGAAGGCTTCGTGCGCGGCGTGCTGCGCCGCGGCCGCCAGGTTCGCGGCAGCCGGGCGATGATGATCGGCGCGGGCGGCGTCGGCTCGGCGATCGCCGCCTCGCTCGCGCAGGCAGAGATTGCCGAACTCGCGCTCTATGACGCCCATGTGCCGATGATGAACGGCCTGGCCGACCGGCTCCGTCTCCACTATCCCACTCTCAAGGTAACGACCGGTTCGGCCGATCCCGCCGGCTACGATATCGTCGTCAATGCGACGCCGCTCGGGATGAACGACAACGACCCCCTGCCGCTTGACGTGTCGCGCATCTCGCCCTCCGCATTTGTGGGGGAGGTGGTGCTGAAGCAGGAGATAACGCCCTTCCTGGCCGCGGTGCGGGCGCGCGGTTGTGAATTCCAGGTGGGGGTCGACATGCTGTTCGAGCAGATCCCCGCCTATCTCGAGTTTTTCGGCTTTCCGACGACCACCGCAGAAGAACTTCGGGCGATCGCCAAGGTGTGAGGCGGTCTGCCCTTGAGCAAGGAGCGAATTTCGTGTCCCAGAAAATTGTGCTGATGGGAGCAGGGCTGATCGGGCGGGAGCATGCCGCGCTGCTGCGCGCCAATCCCCGCGTCGAACTGGTCGGCGTCGCCGACGTTTCCGAGGCGGCGAAAGCCGTTTCCGACGAGTTCGGCGCGCGGTATTTCACCGACATGGGCGAAATGCTCGATCGCATGAGACCGGACGGCGCCATCATCGCCCTGCCGAACGCCCTGCACGTGGAAGCGGCGCTCGCCTGCGTCGAGCGCAATATTCCCTGCCTTGTGGAAAAACCGATCGCCGACTCGCTCGATGCTGCGATTCGGCTCGTCGCGGCGGCCGAGAAGGCTGATGTGCCGGTGTTGATCGGCCACCAGCGACGCCACAGTCCCGATATCGCCAAGGCTCGTCAGATCGTGGCCGACGGCATCCTCGGCCGGTTGGTCGCGGTCAACGCCATGTGGATGACGGACAAGCCGGCTGCCTATTTCGACGCGGCATGGCGCCGTGAGCCGGGCGGCGGGCCGCTGCTCATCAACCTCATCCACGACATCGATTGCCTGCGCTTCATCTGCGGCGATATCGACGAGGTCATGGCGTTCACCTCCAACGCCGTTCGATCGTTCGAGGTCGAGGATACGGCGAGCGTCAGCGTTCGCTTCGCAGGCGGTGCCCTCGGGACGCTTCTGATGAGCGACACGGCGGTGTCGCCGTTCAATTGGGATACAGCGGCCGGACAGGCGCTCTATTTCCCGCACCAGCCGGAAAATTCCTACCATCTCGCCGGCACGAAGGCCGCATTGTCGATCCCGTGCATGGATGTCTGGCGACACGAGACCGAAGCCGGCCACTGGCAGCATCCCCTGGTGCGCCAGCACATCACGCTCGACGGCAGCCGCGCTTACGAAAACCAGCTCAACCATTTCGTCGATGTCATCGAAGGCAAAGCCGAGCCGCTCATTTCCGCCCGGGATGGCGCGATGACACTTGCCACCGTGCTGGCAATCGCCCGGGCCGGCCGGGAGAACCGCACCGTCGCCGTTTCGGAAATGCTGGCCTGAACCTGCTTCGAGCGCCCGGCGACGACACGGCTCCAAACATGACAAGGACTCGAGCATGAGCACTATCTACGTTCTCAACGGACCGAATCTGAACCTCCTCGGCAAGCGCCAGCCGCATATCTACGGGCATGAGACGCTTGCCGACGTGGAGAGGGACTGCCGCCGGGTGCGGACGAACTCGGGCACCAGATCCGCTTTCACCAGAGCAATCGCGAATACGAGATTATCGAATGGATCCATGAGGCGCGCGAGGACGGCGCCGGTATCGTCATCAATCCCGCGGCCTTCACCCACACCTCGGTCGCCATCCTCGATGCGCTCAACGCGTTCGAGCAGCCGGTGATCGAGGTGCACATTTCGAACGTCCATAAACGCGAGAGCTTCCGGCACCATTCCTACGTGTCGCTGCGCGCCGACGGCGTAATCGCCGGTCTCGGCACGGAGGGGTACCAGCTGGCGATCCGGCGTATCGCCACGTTGATCAAAATGTCAGGCCCAAGTGCAGTTTAGCGCCTCCAAGTCGCCTGTTTTCTGTTGCGGCATAGGTTGTCGCCGACAGTGTTCGAATGCAGCCTGCGACCAGCCGGCGCTCCCCTGTGGTCGGAGGCGGATCATGCGGAGGTGAGCGCGACGTTGTGTTTGGCTTGCCGCGCCTCCACGCTGTTCAGAGCGCCTTTTGCAATTCCGGCAGGAGCTGCGGCGCCACCACCTTGCCGGTCTGGCCGACCTGCCAGTCGTTCGGCGCATAACCGGCATCGACGGCGGCACGGCTTGCCCCGACGGCAGCCCCGAGCTTGTCGGCAAGCGGCAGGATGACCTCCCGGAATTTTTCGGCAGAGCCGAGCGCCCGGCCACCGGAGATGATGATCTTCGCAGACGTCAGTTCCGGACGGTCGGAGGCCGACAGCGCATCGGCGACAAAGCTCGAAAGGCCAGGGTTGGAAACCGCCGCGACCGTCTCGATCGGCGCGGAGCCGCCTTCGGCTGCGGAGGCGAAGGAGGCGGTGCGCACGGTGATGACCTTCTTGGCATCGGTTGCCTGCACCGTCTGGATGGCATTGCCGGCATAGATCGGCCGCTTGAAGGTATCGGACGAGACCACCTCGATGATCTCGGAGAGCTGGGCGACATCGAGCAGGGCAGCGACGCGCGGCAGCACATTCTTGCCGACCGACGTCGCAGCCGAGAGGATCGTGTCGTAGCTACCGGCCAGCGAGACGATCAGGTCGGCCAGCGGTTCGGCCAGATTGTTGGCCAGCGCATCGCTTTCGGCCAGCAGCACCTTGGAGACGCCGGCAAGCTTGGCAGCCGCATCGGCAGCGGGCTTGGCGCCCTTGCCGGCGACCAGCACATGCACGTCGCCGCCGATCTTGGTTGCGGCCGTCAGCGCCTTGGCGGTCTGGTCGGAAAGGCTTGCATTGTCGTGGTCAGCCAGAAGAAGAATGGTCATGATAAGGGCTCCCTGGTTCTGGCTTAAAGCACGCCGGCTTCGTTCTTGAGCTTGTCGACCAGCTCGGCGACCGACTTGACCTTGACGCCGGCCTTGCGGCCGGACGGCTCCTCGGTCTTCAACACCTTGAGGCGCGGCGCTGTGGAGACGCCAAAGTCGGCAGGAGACTTCTTGTCGAGCGGCTTCTTCTTCGCCTTCATGATATTCGGCAGCGAGGCATAACGCGGTTCGTTCAGGCGCAGGTCCGAGGTGACCACTGCCGGCAGCTTGATCTCGATCGTCTGCAGGCCGCCATCGACTTCGCGGGTGACGGTCGCCTTGCCATCGCCGATCTCGATCTTCGAGGCGAAGGTCGCCTGGGCCGAACCAAGCAGTGCCGCCAGCATCTGGCCGGTCTGGTTCGAATCGTCGTCGATCGCCTGCTTGCCGACGATAACAAGGCCGGGCTGTTCGGCATCGGCGACAGCCTTGAGGATCTTGGCAACCGCCAGCGGCTCGACCGCATCGTCGGTCTCGACCAGGATCGCCCGGTCGGCACCCATGGCGAGTGCCGTCCTCAGCGTCTCCTCGGCCTTGGCAGGACCGATCGACACCACGACAACCTCCTCGGCCTTGCCGGCTTCCTTCAGCCGCAGCGCCTCTTCCACCGAGATCTCGTCGAACGGGTTCATCGACATCTTCACATTGGCAAGCTCGACACCCGTGCCATCCGGACGAACCCGGATCTTCACGTTGTAGTCGACAACCCGTTTGACTGGCACGAGTATCTTCATGGGTGACCCCCTTTATTTCTAGACTACCGGCCGTCAATGCGGCCGTTCGGCAAGCAATGCCCAGAAGGCGAAGAGCGGCGTGTCGAGCGACCTCATGGCATGTTTGATGCCAGGGAGATTGTAGAAGGATCCGCCGATACCAGGCGAAAACCAGTCCCCTTCCCCCTGCTGGAATTCTCCCTCGGAAAGCACGAGGTAGACTTCCTCCGGTGCATGGTCGTGATCGGGGTAGCGCATGTGAGGCGCCATCAACGTCACGCCGATCCACAGGTCGCTCCGCTCCTCCAATCCTCCCGGGCCGATGATCATCGCATTGGCATGGCCATCGACAAAATTGTCGCTGGCCGTGTGGTCATACTTGGTGCGCCGACGCCATTCAAGCATTGGCTCGATGCCTTTGAACCCCTCGATCAAACGCGCCAGCGAAGGATAGGACGGATCGATCGAGAGCGCCACATCAAGGAGCGCACACACGGGCAATCGACTTCCTTCCCCTGCGCGTGCATCTCCCGGGCATTCCAGCGCCGTAGAAATCTGACGAATCGAGCGACGGGCTTCCGGCGCCCTGGCAAATTGGTCGAAAGCCACGAAAGCCGCATCCACGAAAATCTGGAGGCTTTCATTGCGCAAACTCATGTCATCACCTCCCGAAACGACCCGCCGACAGGCGGCTGATCTTGCGATCAGATATCTTTTGCGATGCGCAGTCCGTCATAGACGGCGGCATGCGTGTTGCGTGCGGCCACGGCATCGCCGATCCGGAACAGCTGGAACCTGCCGTCGGGATTGCGGACGATGGACTGGGGTTCTCCAGACAGAAGCTGGTCGTGCGACATCTCACCGAGATTGCTCGAATTGGGTTTCAGTTCGAAATAGAGCTCATCGAGCGGGATGGTCCCATGATTGACGACGATCTGGTCGAAGCTGTGCTGCCTGGCAATCCCGCCGTAATCGCTGCCGATATGAGCGACCAGCTGGTTGCCGCTCTTCTCGACGGCTTCCAGACGGTAGGTGACGGTGAAGGTCACGTCGTGCTTCTGAAGAGAACGCATATAGGGCACCAGGTTCATGGCCATGACCTCAGGCGCGAAGGACCGGTCCGGCGTCATGATCTCGACCTTGGCGCCTGCCTTGGCGATGAACTCCGCCGCCTGCAGGCCGGCATGGTCGCCGGCATCGTCGAAGATCAGCACGTTGGTTCCAGGCTTCACGTCGCCGGAAATGATGTCCCACGAAGAGACCACCAGCTCGTTGCCGCTCGTGAGAACCTCGGTATGCGGCAGGCCGCCGGTCGCAATGATGACGACATCGGGATTTTCGGCCTCGATGGTGTCGGCTTCCGCCCAGGTGTTGAAGTGGAAGGTGACGTCGCATTTCTCGCACTGGCTCATGCGCCAGTCGATGATGCTGATCATCTCCCTGCGGCGCTCACTCTGGGCGGTGAGCCGGATCTGACCGCCGGGATTGTTCGCCGCCTCGAAAACGACGACCTGATGGCCGCGTTCCCCGGCGACGCGCGCCGCTTCCAGACCGGCCGGGCCGGCGCCGACGATGACGACTTTTTTCCTGGCGTCGGCCTTCGCCACGATATGCGGCATCGTCAGTTCGCGGCCGGTGGCGGCATTGTGGATGCAGAAGGCGGCGCCGCCCTGGTAGATGCGATCGAGACAGTAATTGGCGCCGACGCAGGGGCGGATATCCTCTTCCCGTTTTTCGATGATCTTGCGGACAATGTGCGGATCGGTCATGTGGGCGCGGGTCATGCCGATCATGTCGACTTTCCCGGCCGCGATCGCGTGACGCGCGGTCGCGACGTCCGGTATCTTGGCAGCGTGGAACGTCGGAAAATTGGTCGCGGCCCGGATTTCACCGGCAAAATCTAGGTGCGGAGAGTTTGCCATGCCCTGGATCGGAATGACATCCGTCAAACCCGCATCGGTATCGATGTGGCCCCGAATGACGTTCAGATAGTCAATGAGGCCGCTATCGCGGAGCCGCTTGGAAATCTCCATGCCTTCGGCCTTGCCGGTACCGCCGGGAAGACATTCGTCGGCGGTATAACGAACGCCGAGGATGAAGTCGTCACCCACCCTTTGCCGGATCGCCTTGAACACATCGAGACAGAAGCGCATGCGGTTTTCGAGAGAGCCGCCATAGGGACCATCGAGTTCGTTGGTCAGCGGCGACGCGAACTGGTCGATCAGATGGCCGTAGGCTTCCAGCTCGACACCGTCCATGCCGCCCGCCTTCATGCGCTCCGCAGCATCGGCGAAATCCTTGATGATGCGCTCGATGTCCCAATCTTCCATCTTCTTCGGGAAGGCGCGGTGGGATGCCTCGCGATGATGCGACGGCGCCACGACCGGCAGCCAGTCGCCCTTGTCCCAGCGCGTGCGCCGGCCGAGATGGGTGAGCTGGATCATGATCGCCGCCCCCTCTTCATGCACGGCGTCGGTCATTTCCCTGATCCACGGGACGATCTCGTCCTTATAGGCGAGCAGGTTGTTGAAAACCGGCGGACTGTCCCTGGAAACCGCGGCCGAGCCTGCCGTCATCGTCAGCGCCACGCCGCCCTTTGCCCGCTCCACCGTATAGGCGCGATACCTCTCCTTCGGCATGCCGTCTTCCGGATAGGCAGGCTCGTGGGAGGTCACGATGAGACGGTTGCGCAGCTTCAAATGCTTGAGCTGATAGGGCTGAAGAAGGGGGTCATTCGACATGGGCCGTGGTTCCGGATTAAAAACGTCAGAGGAGACGCTAAGCATAATGTACATAAGTGTCAACGAGGAAAACAAATGGGTCGTTATTTTCGACACTGATGTACATTTTTCTTGTGCGTGGTTTGATAATTTGATAGGAAACAACCCATGGATCAGGCTTTGAACGACACTGGCTGGCGCGGATCACAGGAGGGATGGCTGGAAGCAGCGTACCACTCGCTGCTGGATTCCGGGGTGGATTCGGTGAAGATTCTGCCGCTGGCGAAGAAGCTCAATCTCTCGCGCACGAGCTTCTACTGGTTCTTCAAGGATCGGGAGGAGCTGTTGGCCGCGCTTGTGGCGCGCTGGCGCGATAAAAACACCGGCAACATCGTCAAGCAGTCGGAAGCTTATGCGGAATCGCTTGCCGAGGCGATGCTCAACGTCTTCGATTGCTGGCTCAACAACGATCTGTTCGACGCCAGGTTTGAATTCGCCGTGCGCAGCTGGGCGCTGCAGTCCGACGAGATCCTCGCCGAGGTCCGACAAGCCGATCAGCTTCGCCTCGAAGCCCTCAAGCGCATGTTCATCCGGTTCGGACTACCAGAAACGACATCAGATGTCAGAGCGCGAACAACTTACCTCGTTCAGATCGGCTATATCTCCATGCAGTCCAGGGAGGAACTCGCCGTCCGCATGAAACGGATTCCAGAGTATATTGCGATCTACACCGGCGAAGTGCCGCAGCAGAGGGAGCTCGATCGCTTCTTCTCCCGGCATGGCTATAGGCCCGGTTAGGGAAGGCCGAGATGAGCGTTTCCTTGAGGATCGGTATCATTGGCGGCGGCGGATGGCTTGGCGGAGCAATCGCCGGCTCGATCCTCGATGCCGGCCTGGTCGGTCCTCGAAATCTCTCCCTCTCCTATCGCAGCGAGCCGCCGCGCCGTTTCCCGAATTCTTTCCTGACCACCGACAATCAGGAACTTGCCGACCGCTCGGATGTGATCCTTCTCTCCGTTCGTCCGGCCGACTGGCAGGCCCTGGAGTTCGATGCCGGCGGCAAGCTCGTCATCTCGGTCATGGCGGGCATCCGCTTGGACACACTTTCGGGACGCCACAACACCGCTCGCATCGTCCGCGCTCTGCCGAATGCCGCTGCCGAAGTAACCAGATCCTATACGCCCTGGACTGGCACAAGCGACGTCACGGAAGACGACCGGGCAGTCGTCCGCGCCATTTTCCAGGCATGCGGATCTGAGGACGAGGTCGGAGGGGAAAGCGACATCGACTATCTCACCGGCCTCTCCGGATCCGGACCGGCATTCCCGGCGCTGCTCGCAGCCGCCATGATGAGCGACGCCGTCACCCATGGCCTGCCGGCGGAGATTGCGCAGCGGGCCGTCAACTCGGTGATGACCGGCGCCGGCCGCCTGTTGGAGCGCCGTGACGAATGTCCTGACGACGTCGTTCAAACCTTTCTCGCCTATCGCGGCACCACCGCAGCAGCCATCGAAGGCATGCGCGCTGCCGGGTTCGACGCTTCCGTCGCCAAGGGACTGTCGGCGGCATTCAAGAAATCGGTGAGTATGGGAGACGCTTCCTGACAACCGTTGGAGCGGGTTCCTGCGGCGCCCCGCTCGTCAAAATCGGCCGCTAAGCAGAGGGAACGAAATGAAAAAACTACTTGCATCGACATGCCTGACATTCGGCCTGATCGGCGGGGCGTCTTTCGCCAGCGCCGCCGAATGCGGCAGTGTGACCATCGCCAGCATGAACTGGCAGAGTGCAGAGGTTCTCTCTAACCTCGACAAGTTCATCCTGAACGAAGGTTATGGCTGCGAGGCCGACATCACCGTCGGCGACACCGTCCCGACGATCACCTCCATGGCCGAAAAGGGCCAGCCCGACATCGCGCCGGAAGCCTGGATCGACCTGCTTCCCGATGTCGTCAAGAAGGGAACGGATGAAGGCCGGATCGTCCAGGTCGGCTCTCCGCTGCCCGATGGCGGCGTACAGGGCTGGTGGATTCCCAAATATGTTGCCGATGCCCATCCCGATATCAAGACCATCGGCGACGTGCTGAAGCATCCGGAACTCTTCCCCGATCCGGAAGATCCGAAGAAGGGCGCCATCTACAACGGGCCGCAGGGCTGGGGCGGCACCGTCGTGACCACGCAGCTCTACAAGGCCTTCGAAGCTGAGAAGGCCGGCTTCACCCTCGTCGATACCGGCTCAGCGGCCGGCCTCGATGGTTCGATCGCCAAGGCTTACGAACGCAAGGAAGGCTGGGCCGGCTATTACTGGGCGCCGACCGCGCTGCTCGGCAAGTATCAGATGGTCAAGCTCGAAGCCGGTGTGCCGCAGGATGCAGCCGAATGGAAGCGCTGCATCACCGTCGCCGATTGCCCCGATCCGAAGCCGAACGCATGGCCGGTCGATCACGTCGTGACCTTGGTTGCCAAGCCCTTCTCGGAAAAGGTCGGGCCTGAGGTCATGGACTATCTGACGAAGCGCTCCTGGAGCAATGACACGGTCAACAAGCTGATGGCGTGGATGACCGACAACCAGGCAACCGGCGAAGATGGCGCAAAGCACTTCCTGAAGGAAAACAAGGACCTCTGGACAAAGTGGGTCTCGCCTGAGGCAGCCGCGAAGATCGAAGCTGCGCTTTAACGCCGACTATTGCGGTGCGCTCAAAGCGCACCGCCTCTCGCTGCCGATAAAATCAAAAAGACTGCCGCGGCTCTTTGAAGAAAAAGGGGAACCGAATGGAATGGTTTTATAAATTCCCGCATATGGATGATGATGCCCTTCGCAATCTGAAGAAGGCGATCGATGACGGCTTTCGCGCCTTTACTCGCAGCTATGGCGACGCGATCGAAAGCCTCTTCTCCCCGCTGCAGCATTTTCTCATCGCCGCCGACCGCTTCATGACGCAGACGCCGTGGCCGATCATCACATCCATCATCCTTGTCATCGCATGGTTTGCGAGCCGCAGCCTGAAGATCGTCTTCGGCTGTCTCGTGACACTGCTGCTGATCGGCTATTTCGACATGTGGGACGATACGATGCGGACGGTCTCGATGATCTTCGTCTGTACCGTGCTCTCGATCGCCATCGGCATCCCGATGGGGATCCTGATGGCGCGTTCCGACCGGCTGCAGCGCGTCATCAACCCGATCCTCGACGTCATGCAGACCATGCCGAGCTTCGTCTACCTGATCCCTGTCGTCATGCTGCTCGGCATCGGCAAGGTGCCGGGACTGATCGCCGTCGTTATCTACGCCATCCCGCCTATGATCAGGCTGACCGACCTCGGTATCCGCCTGGTCGACAAGGACGTGCTGGAGGCGGCCGACGCCTTCGGGACATCGAGCTCGCAGAAACTGTTCAAGGTCCAGCTGCCGCTGGCGCTTCCCACCATCATGGCCGGCATCAACCAGACCATCATGATGGCGCTCGCCATGGTCGTCGTCGCCTCGATGATCGGTGTCCAGGGTCTTGGCCAGCCGGTTCTGAAGGCGATCGCCAACCAGTACTTCACGCTGGGTATTTTCAACGGTCTTGCCATCGTCGGCATCGCCATCATCTTCGACCGGGTCAGCCAGGCATATGGCAAGAGGCTCCAGAAGCATCGGGAGATCGTCCATGGCTGATCAACGTTTCGGCGGCATCAAGATCCGCCATCTCTACAAGATCTTCGGTCCCAATCCTGCCGCTTACGTCGATGCCGTCCAAAAAGGATTGTCGAAGACCGAGCTCAACCAAAAGCATGGCCACGTGCTGGGCTTGAGCAATATCAATATCGAGATACCTTCGGGCCGCATCCAGGTCATCATGGGCCTTTCGGGTTCGGGCAAATCGACCCTCATCCGCCACATCAATCGTCTGATCGATCCAACCGCCGGCGAAGTGCTTGTCGACGGCGTCGATGTCGTGAAAATGAACGAGACCGAATTGCGGGCGTTTCGCCGGCACCAGACGGCCATGGTGTTTCAGAAGTTCGCGCTTCTGCCGCACCGGAATGTTCTCGACAATACCATCTTCGGCCTCGAAGTGCAGGGCATGGAGCGTTCGAAAGCCGTCGACGTCGCCATGCGCTGGCTGGAGCGGGTCGGTCTCAAGGGCTTCGAGCAGAAATATCCCAACCAGCTCTCCGGCGGCATGCAGCAGCGTGTCGGCCTGGCGCGCGCCCTTTCCAACGATGCGCCGGTCCTTTTGATGGACGAAGCCTATTCGGCGCTCGATCCCTTGATCCGCACGGATATGCAGACGGTCCTTCTCGACATTCAGAGGGAGATCAAGAAAACCATCGTCTTCATCACCCACGATCTCGATGAGGCCCTTCGCCTGGGCGACCAGATTGCGATCCTGCGCGACGGCGAAGTCATCCAGCAGGGCACCAGCCAGGACATCGTCCTGCGTCCGGCGGACGATTACATCGCCAATTTCGTCAAGGAGGTTAATCGCGGCCGCGTCATCCATGTCGAAGCCGTCATGACCCCCCTGCATTCCGGCGCAGTACCCGGCGGATTGACGATTGCGTCAGGCACGACAGTCGAAGAGGCCGTCCGGATCCTGGCATCGGCGCCGGACGACGATGCCAGGGTGATTTCACCATCAGGCGAAGCATTGGGTCTCGTCACCTTCCGCCAGCTCGCAGGCGCGATGGTGAACTCGCAGGAGGCGGCTCCTCGACGCGATAGTGCCCTTTCGGTCGCACTTTGAAGCTTCGCTTGCGGCCGTCTTTCCGCTTCGATGGCGACACCGATATCGGGCACGTCGCCATCGCAGGAAATGGGAAGTCGACGCCGCGCCGGGCGCCCTATGCCTTCTATGAGGGCAGGCAAGCCGCATTGGAGCTGCGATGACCGGGCAGAGGATGAGAATGCCCATCGACGAGCTCCGCCAACTGGCGCTCGAAGCTTGTCTGGCCTGCGGCAGCAGCCCGGCCATGGCGAGGGCGCTCGTCGATGCAACGCTGTCGGCTGCCCGTTTCGGGCGCCCCGAGCTGGGTTTTCCGCATTTCGTCGATTATCTCGCCAGCCTGCGCGAGGGGCGGATCAACGGAGACGCCAAGCCCCGCTTCAACCATGTGCTGCCGGCCCTGATTCAGGCCGATGCGGATGGCGGCATAGCGCAGCTCGGATTTGACCTCATTTACGACGACTTCACGAAACGCGTGAAAACCTTCGGCATTTCAGTCTTCACGCAGAAAAACAGCTATACCGCCGGCGAACTGGGATATTACATCAGGCGCCTGGCTCAGGACGGATTGATCTCCATCGCCGTGGCCAACGGCCCGCCATTGATGGCCGCCGCCGAGGGCGGTGAGCGCGTCTACTGCACAAATCCGCTGGCCTTCGGCGCGCCCATGCCGGCCCCTTTGCCGCCTCTCGTCATCGACCAGGCGACGAGCGCTACGGCCTTCGTCACCCTTGCCGAGGCGGCCAAGGCGCAGTCGCCGATCGCTCACGGCATCGCCATCGATGAGACCGGCGCAATCACCACCGATCCGGTCAAGGCGATGCTCGGCGCGCTCCTGCCCTTCGGCGGCTACAAGGGCGCCAATATCGCCCTTGTCGTCGAGATGCTCTCCGCGGGTCTTTCCGGCGCCGCGTGGTCGCTGGATGCAGGCCACTTTCTCTCAGGCGAGCATCCGGTCAATGCCGGAATGACCGTGATCGCGCTCTTTCCCGCAGCAGTAGATCCGGATTTTCAGGCGCGAGCCACGGCCCAATTGGAGCGGCTGCGCACCAAGGGAGTTCGCATCCCCGGCGACAGAGCGATGTCCGCATGTACCGCGGAAACCGATAGCCTCGAAGTCGACGCAGCGGTGCTCGAAACGATCCGCCGCTTGTGCCTTCAGTGAAAGCAAATCATTACCAAGCCGAAGAAGCGCGCGCACTGCGGACCAGTGCGCAACCATGGCGACAATGTCCTCGTTCGGCTAATTGAGAAACTAAAGATCTCTATCCACTTTGCGCAGCGCATTGCGCAGAACAGACGGCTTCAGGGGAGCGGCTTCATATACATTTTGCGCAAGATCAGTCCAGACTGCGCCACGAAAAGCCGCTCGGCCGACAATATCGGGACCGGACAATTGCTCCATAGCTGAGGAACAGTAAGATCAATCCCGACCAATGCCATGATGGTTTGCGGTCCTAAAACCAAACCCGTTCATCCATCACCCCCAAAAGGATGGAAGGGATCATACATACGCACTCCATCCCGTGCGTATGGCTGCATGCCTGTCAGCCTGCCGAAGGCCCTCTTTAAGCGGTCCACTATAGAACCTTCGGCAGGCGACTGCGCGACTTGCGAAATCGGAGGCCCACTCGATAAGCTTCAGATATCGCTCCTCTCGGCAAGACCCGCTGCATTTGAGCCCGCCAAGCGCGGCCGCGGTTTTTTCGGACGTGCCAAGGCCGCTCTATCACTTTGAATCAAAATCCTAAAACGCGTCGCATGAATTCGCATTGGCGCGATGCGCTGTATAGTGGCCTGGCGGATACACGCGATAAATTTACCCTTCTGCGTAATCGTTTCATCATCAGCCCGATGGCTTGCCAACTGTTCCCAGTTCTGCCAGTTCCTGCCGTCAGGCTGCGAAAAACGGATGCGATGGGAACTCTTGGCAATGCATTTAACGGGTTGGTTTTATTGACGCTTGTCACGCCCGCGTTTGGTCTGCATCGGCTTACGCAAACCACCGATCCCGATACCGACACCAGGTGCAGATTCCCCTGCTCCGCTGAGACCTGCTGCGCTGCATGCTCCGATCGGCTAATATATAGCCACGCCTCACCAATCAATTGCGTCCACAGGCCCTGACGAAGCGGAGGAGGATGATCGATGGTATCAGGCGAAGCGATTGGAGGTACGCGCATCAATATGTCAGCGCTATCATGGATTGCGCCGGCATTGGCGAGCGACGGAGAAGGACAAGTCAACACAGCCCCATTGAAACGATAGGAGCGGCATGACGGACAATAGCACTGCCCCATTCTCATTTCGATTTAGCGGTTCGTCCTTCGACAACATGGTCGAAACGCTGGGCGGCGCCTTTGGCGCATTTGATGCCGAGCCTGTCGGCCGCAGCCAGGACTTCCATTGGGGATTGGATTTCTCGGCATGTGACAGTGCCGTCCTGCTCACCGGTTATCATGAGGCGGAATTTCAGTTCAATATCGAGCCGACCGTCGATACGGCCGAATATCTGTCGATCGTCGTGCCGCGCAGCGGCGGCATGGGGGTCACCTATGGGTCCCGCGTCGCCGAGGCCGGGCAAGGAAAATTGCTTCTTTACAATAATTTCGAGCCCAACAGCGTCATCATGCATGGGCGATCGAACGTCATCGACGAGTTGCTGATCAACTGGCCGCTCATCCTCCAGACGATCGGCCAGACTTTCGAGATGCCGTTCAGCGGCTCTCTCGACCTGCTGCCCGAACTGGATCTGTCCAAGCCGGAAGGCCGGTTGATCAGCAATCTCACGGAAACGATCATCGCGGGCATGCGCGACGATGGTCCCTTGCTGCAGTCGCCGATCGCCATGGCGCATATGACGCAGGCGCTGGCCGATCTGGTCGTGCGCCTGGTGCCGCACCGGCTGTCGCATTTCCTGGAGAATGGCCCGGCCCTGATCGCTCCCCGGCATGTCCGCCGGGCGATTGAATTCATGCACGCCAATATCGATCAGCCGATCACCATGCCGAAGGTCGCCGAAGCGGCCGGCGTATCCAGCCGGGCGCTCGAAACCGGTTTTCGTGCCTTCAGGGGAACCTCTCCCGCCGCCTACCTCTTGACCCTTCGTCTGCGTGCGGCGCGCCAGGATCTGCTCGATCCCGAGAGCAAGGACACCATGAAGGCCATCTGTCTCAAATGGGGCTTCTTTCATTTCGGCCGGTTTTCCGCGGTCTATAAAAACACCTACGGAGAATACCCTTCCGACACCAGGAAGCGCGTGATCCGGCGATGATGGCCTCGGCTTGCGGCGAGTAAGCGGGCAGCCCGCGGCCGACGCAAGGGGCTACGCCTCGTCCCTCGGCGGCAATGTGTAATGCACTCTCATCGTCCTTGGATCGCGCTTGACGATCTGCAGCACGCCCTCGCGTTCCGCCAGGGCGTTGAGTTCCCTCAGCACGAGAGAATGCGCTATCCCCAGCATGCGCGCAAAGGTGCGGCTGTCACGCGCAATCCCCAGCTCCGCGGCGACGAGCAGGCCGGCTTGTATCGACGTCAATTGGGCATCTCTGCCTTGCGCCGCCGCGACGAGGGCAAGAAAGCGATCGACCTCGGCTGCCTCTACGCTCACGCGGCTTTTCGCCGGCGGAAGGACACCATGATCGATTTCGAAGTGGGCGTATCGCTTTCCCTGCCGGCGCTGCCAAGCGGCACGAGCACGTTCAGTTCGGGGTAATAACCCGCTATGCTTCCCCGGGGGATGTCATAGGGCACAAAGCGGAAATTCTCAGCGATGCGCTCGATACCGTCCTCATGCTCGCCGACCACGTCGACCCGGTCGCCGGCCTCGGCATGCATCGCCTGCAGATCCGCCGGGTGAATGAAGATGACCTGCCGCTCCCCGTAAACGCCGCGATATCGGTCATCGAGGCCATAGACCGTCGTATTGTATTGATCGTGCGACCGGAAGGTCTGCAGGGCGAAACGCCCCTCACCCCTTCGCGCCCGCTGATGCACCGTCTCTTCCGGAAGCGGCTCGGCAGAGAATGACGCCTTGCCTGCCGGCGTATCCCACTCCCGGTGGGCAGCCGTGTTGCGCAGGTGGAAACCGCGCGGCTTGCGCAGGCGCGCATTGTAATTTTCGAAGCCCGGGATAGTCGCCGCGATATGATCGCGAATGCGGTCGTGGTCGCCGGCGAGCTCTGTCCAGTCGACCACGGCGGCGCCGACCGTCGCTTGCGCAATGCCGGCAATGATGGCGACTTCCGAGAGGAGATGCGGTGAGGCAGGGCGGTTGATGCCGGCGGAACCGTGCACCATGCTCATCGAATCCTCGACGCTGACGAGCTGGGAGTTGCCCGCCGCGTTCAGATCCATCTCGGTGCGCCCGAGGCACGGCAGGATGAAGGCGGTTTCGCCGGGCATGAGATGCGAATGATTGGGTTTGGTGGCGATGTGCACCGTCAGCTTCAGCCGCCGCAGCGCCTTCTCGACAAGGGCGCTGTCGGGGGTGGCGCGGGCGAAATTGCCGCCAAGCCCGATGAAGGCCTCGGCCGAGCCGTCGAGCATCGCGCCGATGGCGGCAAGGACATTGTGGCCATGTTCGCGGGGAACGGCGAAGCGGAAGTGTTTCTCCAGCACATCGAGGAAATCGTCCGACGGCTTTTCGTTGATGCCGACGGTGCGGTCGCCCTGCACGTTGGAATGCCCGCGAACCGGGCAAAGGCCGGCACCCGGCCGGCCGATATTGCCGCGCAGGAGCATGAAATTGGCGATCTCGCGGATCGTCGCGACCGAATGCAGATGCTGGGTCACGCCCATCGCCCAGGTGCAGATGACCTTCTCGGCGTTGATATAGACATCGGCGGCCCGCTCGATCTCCTGCCGGCTCAGTCCCGATTGGTCCTCGATCTCAGCCCAGCCCGTCGCCTCGACCGCTGCCCGGTATTCCGCAAAACCCGCGCAGTGTTCGGCGAGAAATGCATGGTCGAGAACGGAGGGCAGACCGGCGGCGACCGCTGCCTCTTCCGCAGCCAGCACGGCCTTCGCCATCCCGCGCACCGCGGCCATGTCGCCGCCGAGTTGCGGCTGGAGATAAAGGCTGGCGATGTCGGTCGAACCGCCGCGCAGCATCTCGATCTTGTCCTGCGGATCGGAGAAGCGCTCCAGGCCGCGTTCGCGGATCGGATTGAAGACGACGATGCGCGCGCCGCGGATCGCCGCCCGGCGCAAGTCGCCGAGCATGCGGGGATGGTTGGTGCCCGGGTTCTGCCCGATCACGAAAATCGCATCGGCCTCTTCGAAATCCTCCAGAAGCACCGTGCCCTTGCCCACACCGACCGCCTGGCGCATGGCGATGCCGCTTGCCTCGTGGCACATGTTGGAGCAGTCGGGAAAATTGTTCGTGCCATAGACGCGCACGAAGAGCTGGTAGAGAAAGGCCGCCTCGTTGCTCGCCCGGCCGGACGTATAGAATTCCGCCCGGTTGGGATGATCGAGCCCCTTGAGAACGGCTCCGATTTCGGCGAAGGCATCCTCCCACGCGACCGGCAGATAACGGTCGCTCGCCGTATCGTAGCGCATCGGATGCGTCAGGCGGCCGTTGAGTTCCAGCTCATAATCCGTCAGCCGGCGAAGCTGCGATACCGTATTGTCAGCGAAGAAAGCGGGCGTTGCCCGCTTCTCCGTCGCCTCCCAGGCGACGGCCTTCACACCGTTTTCGCAGAATTCGAACGACGATCCGTGTTCCGGATCGCCCCAGGCACAGCCCGGGCAATCGAACCCATCCGGCTGGTTCGCCTTCAGCATCGTCCGCGCCCCGGAAATCGGCATGCCGCTTTGAAGCAACTGCTTCCCGCAGCTCTTCAACGCGCCCCAGCCGCCGGCTGCCGCCGATTTCTTGCCAATGAATTTTTTGTCCATGCGCCCTGTATTGTCGAAGCGAGGAAAACATCAAGGCCGCAGGAGCGATGGATCGATAGGAAAAACCTATCAAGGATTCAATCAACCAACGTCCTTCATGGCATGCCGTTCGTCGGGCGAATGTGCCAGGATGCGATTGCGGCCTTGCGTCTTGGCGTCGTAGAGCGCCGCATCGGCCTCCGTCAGGAGACGGTTCGGGTTGACCCTCAAGGTGGCGCCGGTCGCGCAGGATATGCCGATACTGGCGGTCACTCGTCCGAATTCGCTGCCGGAATGAACGATATTCTCCTGGTTTAGGAGACGTGCGAATTGCTCGGCAACGATCATTGCCCCTTTCGCACTGGTCGCCGGAAGCAGAACCACGAATTCCTCTCCGCCGTAACGTGCGACGATGTCTGCCGGCCGGCTGACGGACTGGCGAAGGCACTTGCTGACGACACGCAGGCATTGGTCTCCGGCGGGATGACCGTAGGTGTCGTTATAGGCCTTGAAGCGGTCGATATCGACCATCAGCAGGCTGAACGGCGTGTTCTTCCTGGCGCTGCCGGTGGTCTCGCGTGCGAAAGCTTCGTCGAAGGCCCGACGATTGACGACGCCGGTGAGCCCGTCGGTCTCGGCAAGGGACTTCAGTTGCTCCGCCGACAGCCTGAGCGCGATTTCCGCCTGCTTCGTCGCGGTGACGTCCGAGACGACGGCCATCGCCGTGCCGTCTTCGGCAAGCCTTGTCCGGATGCTGCGCCAGTCGCCGTTATAAAGCTGGACCTCTTCGTCCTTGTTGCTGTGCAGCGCAGCACTGGCGACCTTGATCCATTCTTCGAGGTCATTGTCCGGAATACCGGTGCGCTCGTTTGTTTCGGCGACGCGGCGGAGAATGTCGCTGATATGGGCGCCAACCACGCGCGCATCCCCGGATAGCGGAAAGGCGGTGCGATACTGCTCGTTGCAGAAAACAAGGAAACCCTTGCTGTCGTACATGGCGATACCGTCGGACATGCCGGCCATCGCATGCGACAGCAGGTTCTTGCTTTTGCGCAATTCCCGCTCCAGGACGGTACGCTCCGTAATGTCACGTGTTACGCCCGCAAGGCCGATCACCCGCCCCTGCCTATCGCGCAGCGGCACCTTGGAGGCGAGCAGGGATCTGCCTTCGATATGCTCGGTAGAGTCGATCAGAGGCACCCCGGTGTCCATAAGCTGCTGTTCGAGATAATACAATTCTTCAGCGAGCGGGCGCGACAGGAGATTAAAATCTGACAATCCGGTCATCTCCGCCGTCGTCTTGAAACGATAAAGGCGGATCATATTTTCGTTGACGGTGATGAACCGGCTGTTTCGATCCTTCACGTAGAGATAGTCGGGCGACTGCGAAAATGCGGTCACCAATATGCTTCGCTCCAGCGCCCATTGTTGGGTCTTCAACAGAATGAAACCACACAGCGCAGTCGCCAGGCAGTTCAATACGGTCATGGGCAGACCGATCATGGCCAGCACACGGGCGTGCACCAGGGTGGGAAGCGTCGCCATCAACACGACAAGAGAGGCGCCGAGCGCGAGGCCCAGCAGGCCAACGTCCATGAGCCGGGGAGATCTCTTGCGGATCCAGAAATTGCCAATCAGGCCGATGCCGGTCGCGACAGCAATCGCGACGAGACCGTCGATCATTGCCGTGCCGCCGACCCAGAAGCGAAAGGCCATCGCCAGCGACGCCGCAAAAGCCGCCGCGATCGGCCCGCCGAACATGCCCGCCAAAGCAAGCGGCGAGAAGCGCAAGTCGATATAGAGGCCGGGATTGAATTCGACGGCCAGCAATATCGATCCGATCGAGGCCGCGCCGGCTACGATTCCGAAGGCGATTTTCTCCTGCCTGGCCGAACTGCGCTGAAACTGGATCGAAAAATGCGCCCAGAGCGAAATGGCCAGGCACACGAAAGAAAGGTTGCCACCGAATTGCGTCCAGATGCCACTCACTGCGTTGGATCCACCTTCCAATACATGTACCGAACTGATCATAGGGCAACACTGGTTTGAGCTTAGTTAAATCGGAGACCCATCAGGCTATTTCATTTGCAGATGCGTCTCCGGGCCGAAGCGAGTGCTGGAGACGGTGAAGTATGCGCAGGGCCTTGCTGCCAGATTTGACGACATGAGAAAGACGCTGAACCGGATTGAAAGGTCATGCCCGAAGACGGCAGGAGACATCATGTCCGCAATGCGCTGCAGTTCAACGGATAGCGCCCGATGCGATAAGGCATGCTTAACAACTGCATCCTGGGCCTCGGGACATCTATCCGGATAGCGCAATAGTTGCGCTATCCGGATAAGCATGCGCATTTGGACTATCGTGTTGCGCACCAAAGCGCTCGTGAAGCTACGAGAGAGATCGCGCCGCTGCTGTTCATAACGCACCCGCGGTCACGATCCCGGCTCTTTCACTACTTGCAGATCGCCGCAGCCAAAAAGCCACGCATCGCCTCGCCATAGGGCGGCCGCATCATGTATTCCGCTTCCACCATCTTGCTCTGGTGATAGACGGCGCGCGGATGCGAGAAGGCGAGGAAGCCGAATTTGCCGTGATAGGCTCCCATGCCCGAATGGCCGACGCCGCCGAAGGGCAGGCCTTCCGCCGTGACGTGGCTCATGCAGTCGTTGACCGTCACGCCGCCGGAGGTCGTATTGTCGAGGACACGGCGTTCCTCTTGCCGATCCTGGCTGAAATAGTAGAGAGCGAGGGGGCGCGGCTTGGCATTGATACGATCGATGACGTCGGCGATATCGCGATAGGCAATGACCGGCAGCACGGGCCCGAAGATTTCCTCCTGCAGCACGCGCATGTCTTCCGTCGGGTCGAGGATCAGGGTCGGGGGCAGGCGATGGGCCGATTGCTGGGAGAAATTCTCCGCCGCCGGGTTGATCTCGACGATCCCAGCGCCCTTGGCCCTGGCATCGTCGATCAGGCCCTGGACGCGGGCGTGATGGCGAGCGTTGACGATCGAGGTGTAATCGGGATTTTCCTTCAACGCCGGATACATCGCGCCGACCGCCGCGACCGCGTGTCCGGCAAAGGCTTCGACGCTTTCCTCAGGTACATAGACATGATCGGGCGCCAGGCAGATCTGGCCGGCATTCAGCGTCTTGACCGTCATGACGCGGCGCGCCGCGTCTGCGAGATCGGCCGAGCGGCCGACGACCACGGGCGACTTGCCGCCAAGCTCGAGCGTCAGCGGCGTCAGGTTTTCCGCCGCCGCCCGCATGACATGATGAGCGATCGCGGTGCCGCCGGTGAAGATCAGGTGGTCGAAGGCCAGCGATGTAAAGGCCGTGCCCGTCGCCGGTCCGCCCTGAACGACTGAGATTTCCGTTTCGTCGAAGGCGCCGGCGATGAGCTCCGCCATCAAGGCCGATGAGGCCGGCGTCACCTCCGACGGCTTGATCATGGCGCGGTTGCCGGCGGCGAGAATGCCGGCGAGCGGCGCAAGGGCAAGCTGATAGGGGAAATTCCAGGGGCTCAGGATTCCGACAACCCCCTTCGGCTGATAGACCACTTCAGCGACCGCATCCGGGAACAATGCCTCGTGTTGCTCGGGCTTCAGCCATTCGGCAAGATGGGCCTTGGCATATTTGAGCGAACCGACGCAGGTGAAGACGTCGAGAAGCAGGCTCGCCTCGACGCTGCGGCTGCCGAAATCGTCCGAGAGGGCCGCGGCGATCGCATCCTTATGATCGACCAGAAGGGCGATGACGCGGTCGATGCGATCGATGCGGGTCTCGATGCTTGGCGGCCCTTCCCTCAGGAAAGACGTCTTTTGCCGGTCAAGCAGCGCCTTCATGGCATCGGCACTGGTATCGGTGGCGATCGGGGTGACGGTGTTCATTGTTTCCTCCCTTGAACGATGTCAGACGGCCGGCTGGCGTACGATCGGTTTCAGCACGATGCCCTTTTCCGAATCCTCCACCGCCTGGTTGATGTCGGCGAAATCATAGAAGGTGACGAGCCTGTCGAAGGGGAAGCGCCCCTGCCGATGCAGATCGATCAACAGCGGGATCAGCACATCGGGATTGGAATCGCCCTCGACGATGCCGCGGACGCGGCGTCCGCCGGAGAGGATATGGGTGAGATCCAGCGTCAGCGTCGCGCCGTGCGGCGAGGCCCCGACGATGCCGCAGGTGCCGCGCGGCGCCAGCACCCGCACACACTGGTCGATGACGGCGGGCACGCCGGAGGCATCGATCGCATAATCGACGCCGGCGCCGGTCAGCGCCATGATCGCGGCAACCGCGTCGCTTGTCTTGCCGTTGACGATATCGGTGGCGCCGAGTTCCGCCGCAAGCGCCAGCCGCGTCTCGTTGACGTCGACGGCGATGATCCGCGAAGCGCCGACGACCCGCGCCGCCATCACCGCGGCAAGACCGACGGAGCCCATGCCGAAAACCGCGAGCACTTTTCCCGGTTTGACCTTGAGCGCGTTCATGACCGCGCCGGCGCCGGTCTGGATGCCGCAGGCAAGCGGCCCGAGCAGCGCGAGATCGGCATCTCCAGGCACTTTCACGATATTGCGTTCATGGCACAGCGCATGGCTGGCAAAGGAGGATTGCCCGAAAATATTGCCGTGAACCCGCTCCCCCTCGTATGAGAGCCCGCTCGAACCATCGGCACGCGCACCGAAGAAGTTGCGCGGGAAGAACTCGTGGCAATAGGTCTCCTCATGATCGTTGCAGCTCGGGCAATGGCCGCAGGAGTTGAAGGTCATGACCACGTGATCGCCGGGCGCCACTTTGGCGACACCCGGCCCGACCCGCTCGACGATGCCGGCGCCCTCGTGGCCGAGCACGACCGGCTGCGGCACCGGCAGATGTTGGTCACGCATGACGATATCGGTGTGGCAGACCCCAGTCGCTACGACGCGAACCAGGATTTCCCCCTCGCGCGGCTCCTCCAGATCGAGCCTTTCCAGCGAAAACGGCATATGCGGCGCACGCGCCACTGCGGCATGGATTTTCATTCTATCCTCCTCCCGAAATCAACGCGCCCTCAGCCGCGCTTGTAGGCGCCGAGCCCCGGCTGATAGGTCTTGTCGTCGAGGAACTGTTTCAGCCCCTCGTCGCGCCCCTTGGTCTTGTCGAGAAACAGCATCTGCTCCAGCTTGGCGTAGATGTAATCGTCGGCGAGATCCCATGGCAGGTTGCGCACCCGCTTGTAGGTGTCCTTGGCAGCCTTCAGCGTCACCGGATTCTTTTCGAGCAGGCTGGCGCAGATCTTGCGGACCCGGGCTTCAAGCTCGGCCAACGGCACGGCCTCGTTGACGAGACCCATTTCGGCAGCCTTGCGCCCATCGAACAGTTCGCCGGTCATGATGTAATAGAGCGCGTCGCGATGGCGCATCACCTCGGCGACCGCGCGGGTAACGTTGCCACCCGGCAGAATGCCCCAGTTGATCTCGGAGAGGCCGAATTTCGCCTCCTCGGCGGCGATGGCGAGATCGCAGGACACGAGCGGCGTGAAGGCGCCGCCGAAGCACCAGCCATTGACCATGGCGATCGTCGGCTTTTCGAAATACATCAGCCGGCTCCACCAGTTGCCGGACTGGCGCCGCGCCTTCAGCGTGGCATCACGCGGCTTGCCGTCATTGTCACGGAAATATTCCTTCAGATCCATGCCGGCCGACCAGGATTCGCCGGCGCCGCGCAGGACGAGGACGCCGCAGCGCTCGTCGCCCTCGAGTTCGTCGAGCACCTCGAGCATCCGGGCATTCAGGGCCGGATTCATCGCATTGCGCTTTTCCGGACGGTTGAGGGTCACGAAAGCGATGCCGTTGTCGAATTCGACCAGAACCGGCGATTTCATTTCAGTCATGGTTTACTCCATTGGTTTCGGCGTGAAGGCGCAAGCCGCGTCACAAGGCCTGTCGTTGAAGGGTTTCGTCGGAATGGAACTGGCGCAGCACATGTTTCTGCACCTTGCCGGAGGCGGTGCGGGGAATGGTCTCGACGAAGAGGATGCGGGTCGGACGCTTGAAGGCGGCAAGCCTTGCCGCACAATGGCCGGCGATCTCATCGCCCGTTGCCACGGCACCCGGCCGCAGCACGATATAGGCGACGCCGCATTCGCCCCACCTGAGGTCGGGAATGCCGACGACCGCGGCATCGAGGATATCGGGGTGGCTTGCGAGCGCCGCTTCGACCTCGGCGGGGTAAATATTCTCGCCGCCGCTGATATACATATCCTTCAGCCGGTCGGCGATGCGATAGAAGCCGTTCGTTTCGCGCCGGCCGAGATCGCCGGTACGGTACCAGCCGTCGGTGAAAGCGGCCGCGGTTTCCCGCGGCTTGTTCCAGTAGCCCGGCGTTACCGCCGGCCCGTGCAGCCAGAGTTCGCCGATCTCGCCGTCGTCAACGTCGCGGCCGTCCTCGCCGACGATGCGAATGTCGAGCAACGGCGCGGGAAGACCGACGCTGCCGGGATTGTCCTGCACGGCGCGCCGGTCGATCGGCACATGCAGCACCGTTCCGGCCTCGCTCATGCCGTAGCCGTTGACCAGCGCAACGCCGTCGTCGAGATAGCTTTCGATCAGCGCCTGCGTCAGCGGCGCGCCGCCGACGAAGAGCGCATGCAGGCCGGAAAGCGCCGCGGCGCTATAGGCGGGGTCGTTGCGCAAGGCGAGCGCGATCTGCGGCACGGCGAAATAATGGGTGATGCCGCGCTGCCGGTCGGCAAGGGCTGCGAGCGTGCGCGCCGGCGTGAAGCGGTCGGAAATGACGAGCGTGCCGCCCAGCATCAACGTGGTGCGCGCCACCGCGATCAGCCCGATCGTGTGGAAGAACGGCAGATCGCACAGGGCGACGGAGCCTGGCCCGATCTCTCCGACCATGGAAAAATTGATGGCGGCGAAAAAGGCGTTGCGGCGGGTGATGACGACGCCCTTCGGCTGCCCCGTCGTGCCCGAGGTGTAGAGAAGCACGCAAGGTCCATCGGCATCGGCGGGCACCGGGCCGGCCGGACGACTCGCCTCGATCCGCGCGGCGAGCCCGGCCGGGCCATCGGCCGTCGATATCACCGCCATTTCGGGATCGACGCCCGCGACGCTTACCACCGTTGCCGCGAACTCCTCGTCGTGAACGAGCAGAGCCGGCGTGCAATCGGCGAGGATCGGCCGAAGCTCGGCGGCGTTGAGGCGCCAGTTGAGCGGCACGTAGATGGCGCCGGCACGCTGGCAGGCAAAGGCAAGCACGATCGAATCCGCCGCGTTGCGCGCCAGCATGGCGACCCGCGCCCCATCCCGCCGCGCTCCGAGCATATCGCCGAGCAAGCCGGCGCAGCGGGCGATCCGCGCATCGAGCCCGGCATAGCTAAGCTGCCGGCCGGTGGCGATCTCGAACAGAGCCGGACGGTCCGGTGCGACGCGGGCGCGGTAAAGGATCGGATCATCCGTGACCAGTCCGCAATCTGCCGACGAAACTATCCCGGAAAAGGAATGCGCCATGTTCTCCTCCCATGCCCGCCGCTCCTCCGCAGCAGGCATCAATATTGTATGTAACACATACTAATATTTTTCAACTGAGATGCAAGAGGCTGTTCAAGGCAAATGCGATCGTTCGAATGGACGCGGGGAAATCCGCGATGCCGATATTGACTAACCCGCTGATTTTGATGGTTATGACCCCGAACGAGGCGAGAGCGAACCATGGGCACAAAATCACCGCAGGACGATGTCGAGGGCGAAGACGCCCCCGCGACGCCGGCGCTCGACGTCGGCCGGCTTGGCGATCTGCTCGGCTTCCATCTGCGCATGGCGCATGTCGCAATCTATCGCGACTTTGCCGAAACCATGGAGGAGCTGGCGCTGACGCAGAAGCAGCTCGCCGTGATGGAACTCGTCGCTGGCAATCCCGGCGCTTCGCAGATCGACCTTGCCAACACGCTCGGCACCGACCGGGCGACGATGATGGCCCTCGTCAACCGGCTGGCCGCCCGCGACCTGATCGAACGCCGCCCCTCCGCGGCCGACCGCCGCCGCCAGGAATTGCATCTGACGAAGGCGGGACGCGCGGTGCTCGCGCAAGCGCGTGAACTGATCGACAAGCACGAACAGCGTTTCCTTGAGCTGTTTTCGCGCGACGAAATGGACGCGCTGCTGAAAGCGCTGAAACGGATATACAAGGGGAGCTGAAATCCGCGCGCTTGGGAAGCGAGCCGCATCCAAGCTGATAGATTTCGCTTGGGAAAGTCCCGTGTTATGATCCCGGCCCTGGCGTCGTCCGCCGTGGGTTCTGCACACGGAGACTTGTCTCATGAGTGAAATGGACGTGCTTTTTGCCACCCTGCGACAGGCTGCTGACCCGCAGACGGTCGAGTGTATCGAAAACGTCGTCAAACATGGCTCGGATCGCGATCTCAATCGCATCAATGCGCTCGCCTTTGCCGACCAGCATCATCTCGATGAAGAGAAAACGATCGCGGCACTTCTGCATGCCGCCCGCATCGGCGTCTTCGAGATGACCTGGAACGTCCTTTGTCCGGGATGCGGCGGCGTCCTCGACAGCGGCGCCACCCTGAAAGGGGTCGTCCAGGACACCTACCATTGCGCGCTCTGCGCGGCCGGATACGAACCGACCCTCGACGAGATGGTCGAGGTCACGTTTACCGTCAGTCCGAGGGTGCGCAGGATTGCCGCCCACGACCCCGATCGGCTGCCTCCGCTTGAATACTACCGCCAGATCTTCTTCAGCTCCGGCGTCGACCTGCCGGAGGACCTGGAGGCGAAGTTCGATCGCATCCAGCTGGAGATGATCGAGTTGGCGCCGGGCGAGAAGGCTTTCGTCTCGTTGCAACTGCCGGCGCAGTTCGTCATCATCTTCGATGCGGTCACCCATTCGGCGCAGTTCATCGATGTGCAGGGTGAGCCCACCGACGAACGTCAAACCCTCTCGATGATCATCAGCCGGACGCATGCGCTGAACGAAACGCTGACCCTGCGTCCCGGTCTGCTGCGGCTCACCCTCGAGAACCACACCGATCGCCGAGTGGTGCCGAATGTCTGCATCGCCGGAGACGAACTGCACGACCTCCTGGGCCGCAGGCGGCCTTTTCTGACGGCCAAGCGACTGCTGACGAACCAGAGCTTCCGGGACATCTATCGGACCGACACGCTTGACGTCGACCAGCGCCTGAAGATCACCAGCCTGACCTTCCTCTTCACCGACTTGAGGGGCTCGACCGCGCTTTACGAGCGCGTCGGAGATCTCGCCGCTTTCGATCTGGTGCGGGCACATTTCAGGGTTCTTCACGAGATCGTCGCCACGGAGGCCGGAGCCGTCGTCAAGACCATAGGCGATGCCGTGATGGCGACCTTCCCGAGCCCGGACCGCGCGGTGGCGGCAGCACTCAGGATGCGCGAGGCGATGCTGCGGTTGAATGCCGAACACGGCAGCGACGATCTTCTGCTGAAGATCGGCATCCATGAGGGACCATGCCTCGCCGTCAACCTGAACGACCGGCAGGACTATTTCGGCCAAACCGTCAACATCGCCTCCCGCGTCCAGGGCCTTGCCGATCCCAATGTGATCATGACGACGGAGGCGATCGTCGGGGATGCCCAGGTTTCGGAGATCCTCCGCGACGGCGGCATCTCCTCGGTCTCCCGGCTGGCGGAGCTTCAGGGCATCGGGCGGGAGGTGAGGATTTTTGCGCTGTCGTGAGCTGGGCTGCTCTTCGAGGTCAAGTTGTTGGTTTCCACGCGGAACTGAGCCGGTTTTTCCACCGAGAAGTGAGCCACCTCTGAGTATGGTTTTCTGATCAGGGTTTGGTCAATGGGCTGGCTTTTTCTCCTCTCTTTTGCGCCGCGGCGGCCGAACTGGCCTTGAATCGGAAGCTGTCATTTCCGGTTTCCAGGATGTGGCAACGGTGGGTCAGGCGGTCGAGCAAAGCGGTCGTCATCTTGGCGTCGCCGAAGACTGTGGCCCATTCGCTGAAGCTTAGGTTGGTGGTGATGATGACGCTGGTGCGCTCGTAAAGCTTGCTCAGCAGGTGGAAGAGCAATGCGCCGCCCGAAGCGCTGAACGGAAGGTATCCGAGTTCATCCAAGATCAGCAGATCGAGACGAACCAACGTCTCAGCGATCTGACCGGCCTTGCCTTTGGCCTTCTCCTGCTCGAGGGCGTTGACCAATTCGATGGTCGAGAAGAAGCGGACCTTTCGGCGATGATGCTCGATCGCCTGGACACCGAGAGCGGTCGCGATATGTGTTTTTCCCGTGCCAGGCCCGCCGACGAGCACGACATTCTGCGCTCCGTCCATGAACTCGCATCGGTGCAGTTGGCGCACCGTCGCTTCGTTGATTTCGCTGGCGGCGAAGTCGTATCCGGAGATGTCCTTGTAGGCCGGGAAGCGGGCAGCCTTCATGTGATAGGCGATGGAGCGGACCTCGCGTTCGGCCATTTCCGCTTTCAGCAACTGGGACAGGATCGGCACGGCCGCATCGAAGGCTGGCGCTCCTTGCTCGATCAGATCCGTGACCGCTTGGGCCATGCCATACATCTTCAGACTACGCAGCATGATGACGACGGCGGCGCTGGCTGGATCATGATGCATGGCGACCTCCTACGATCCGGACACGCAGCCCGTCATAGCGTTCGACATTGGCCTTGGGTTCGCGCAGCAAGGTCAGCGCCTGTGGTGTGTCGATATCGGGACCATCACTGGTCTTGCCGTCGATCAGCCGATGCAGCAGGTTCAACACATGCGTTTTGGTTGCCACGCCGGCATCCAGAGCCAGTTCCACAGCGCGGAGGACGACCTGTTCGTCGTGATGAAGAACGAGAGAAAGGATATCGGCCATCTCGCGATCACCGCCGGGGCGGCGAAGCATCTGGTCCTGCAGTTGTCGAAAGGCCGGTGGTAGTTCCAGGAAGGGTGCGCCATTGCGCAAGGCACCGGGCTTGCGTTGGATGACGGCAAGGTAGTGTCGCCAGTCGTAAATCGTCCGCGGCGGCTTGTCGTGACTGCGCTCAATGACCCGCACATGTTCGCAAAGAACGTTGCCCTCGGCTGCAACGACCAGCCGCTCGGGATAGATTCGCAGGCTGACGGGCCGGTTCGCAAACGATGCGGGCACGCTATAGCGGTTTCGTTCGAAGGTGATCAGGCAGGTGGGTGAGACCCGTTTGCTTTGCTCGACAAAGCCGTCAAACGCGGCAGGCAGTGTCATCAATGATGCCCGCTCATCAGCCCATACATCCGCAATCGTGCCGGGCAAGGTGCCATGCGGTGTCTCCCGCCACAGGTCCTGGCAATGCTGTTCCAGCCAGGCGTTCAACGCCGGCAGATCGGGAAAGTCCGGCATCTGTTGCCACAAACGTGGTCGGGCATCCTGAACATTCTTCTCGACCTGCCCTTTCTCCCAGCCCGCAGCAGGATTACAGAACTCGGGCGCAAAGACGTAGTGGTTCGTCATCGCCAGGAAGCGGATGTTGACCTGCCGCTCCTTGCCGCGGCCGACGCGATCGACCGCGGTGCGCATATTGTCGTAGATCCCTCGCGCAGGCACACCGCCGAAGACCCGGAAGCCGTGCCAGTGGGCGTCGAAGAGCATCTCATGGGTTTGCAGCAGGTAGGCTCTGACCAGAAAGGCCCGGCTGTGCGCCAACTTGATATGCGCGACCTGAAGCTTCGTGCGCTCGCCGCCGATCACGGCATAGTCTTCACTCCAATCGAATTGGAATGCTTCGCCTGGGCGGAAAGACAGAGGAACGAATATGCCTCGGCCGGCCGTCTGCTGCTCAGCCCGCCACTCACGGGCAAAGGCAGCGACGCGACCGTAGGAGCCGGTAAAGCCCAGAACCACCAGATCGGCATGAAGTTGCTTCAGCGTTCGGCGCTGCTTGCGTGACCTCCCGGCCTCGGTCTTCAGCCAGCCCGAGAGTTTCTCAGCGAATGCATCAAGCTTGCTCGGCCGCTCCGGTACCGTGAACGTCGGCTCGATCGTGCCCGCGCTCAGATACTTCGCGATTGTGTTCCGCGACAGCCCGGTGCGCCGACTGATCTCGCGGATCGATAGCTTCTCGCGCAACGCCATCCGGCGGATAATGTTTAAAAGTCCCATGTGGATCACTCCGTTGCCCCCGTCGCTCTCCGCGCTGGGGGAAGGTTCACATGGCTCAATTCTCAATGGAAATTATGCGCCTAACCGGCTCAGTTCTGCGTGGAAACCAACACTGATCGCCTCCTCAATAACCGAAGATAGTAAGATGCCGCGAGGGCCATCGCCAATTCCTTGCACTTCGTCCGCGATCAGAACATCTAACTTCAAAGCTTCGTGCGAGGATTGAACGAGTTGGAACCTCTCTTGCGTCATCACGTACAGGGCACGCCCAGGTATCGCTATGTCGTTGGTGAATGGTATCGTGAACAGTTCCGGGGCATTCTCCCCAATCAAGCCAAGCCAGGAACTCACGTCTGTAGCCACTTGGTTCACCAAGGCGCGACTGGGTACTAGGTATGCTGCTTGTTTGATCGAACCGAGCTGAAACCCGTTTCGAAGAAAGGCTTGAACAACGAAGGACTTACCTGCTGAGGTGGGTGCGGATACAGAGACGTTGAGCTTGTCCCGTAGATTAGACCAAAGTGACGACTGAAAGTCAGTGAAATCGATTTGACTGTCGCCAATTAACGTCGAGTTGTTGCCTCGATGAATTTCACTCTCAACCGCTATCCTTGCGGGAAAGGTGCTGGGGCTTACGTTGTAGCGACGCATCGCAAATGCCGAAGCAGGGAAGTTACCCAACCGGTTTAGCACAAGAAGCATGATTTCTGCTGTAGTCGGTTCAGAATCACCGAAGAGTGAGGTGGCAGCAACGGCAATCTTGTAGGCTGTGCTTCGGTGTTCTTGACTTGAGGAGCCAGCCATAATCGTGGCCGACCTTGATAAGCGAACCAAGGCATCCCGATCTACGAGATCAACTGATTCGCGCAAAACAGACTTGCGCAAGTGTCTTACGAGAAGATTTCGAGCTTCGTCATGAAACTTGCTATTGCCCCAAATCCGCTCAGAAAGAAGTTCAAGCATTTGGCCATCCGATTAACGCTTGGAATTTATCTCTAAAACTTTCGGCTTTCTCGACAGGAAGCAGAAAAAACTCGAAGTTTACGTTTTGCAGATCAGCCTTCTTTAGATGCTCGGGAAGACCCTCTAAAAATTTCTTAGCCTCTGCTTTGAAGTATCCCCACGGTGACGGCCGTCTTGTGATGTGAAGCCGAACATTGGAAGTCCTGGTGGTAGCACTGGGAGTAGTCCTATGACGAAGCAGCATATTGAGGTGATCACGTCGGTCGAGCGTCGCCGGCATTGGTCTCGCGAAGAGAAAGAACGGTTGGTAGCGGCGGCGTTAGAGCCTGGAACCGTTGTCTCGGATGTGGCGCGCTCGGCCGGGATTCATGTCAGCCAATTATTCCGGTGGCGCAAAGAGCTCTGCCAGATATCAGCGCCGTACGTGCCTCCATTTATTCCGATTGAGGTCGTGGCGGCGTTGCCAGCTCCTGAACCGTTGGAGGCGACACCGGCACCTCGACCGCGCAAGAAGACAAGCATCGTGACGATCGAGCTTGGCCGCGGCCGGTGCATTCGTGTGGACAGCGATGTCGATACCGACGCTCTGGGCCGCATACTCGATGTCGTGGAGCGACGATGATCCCGATTCCGAGCGGTGTGAAAGTCTGGCTGGCGACCGGCTATACGGACATGCGGAGGGGCTTTCCTGGCCTGTCGCTGATGGTGCAGGAGACGCTGAAGCGTGATCCGCATAGCGGCCATTTGTTCTGCTTCCGCGGCAGGAAGGGCGGTCTGATCAAGGTGATCTGGCATGACGGCCAGGGTGCCTGCCTGTTCACGAAAAAGCTCGAACGAGGGCGTTTTATCTGGCCATCAGCGGCCGACGGCACTGTGGTGATTACGCCGGCGCAACTCGGCTATCTGCTCGAAGGGATCGACTGGCGGATGCCTCAAAAAACGTGGCGTCCGAGCTCGGCTGGATAGTGGAAATGGCTGGAAAGGCGGGAGCGAATATGATTCCATCTCGCCATGACCGATGCGGCCGATCAGCTTCCCGACGACCTTGCCAGCGCGCATGCGATGATCCTCGCCGAGCGCGCGGCACGCCGTGAAGCCGAGGCCGTTGCTGCCCGCGCCCAGGCGGTGAACTCCCATTCGGATGCACTGATCGCACGGCTGAGGTTGGAGATCGAGAAGCTCAGGCGCGACATCCACGGCAGCCGCTCGGAGCGCAAGGCACGCCTTCTCGAACAGATGGAATTGCAGCTCGAAGAGTTGGAAGCTGATGCCAGCCAGGACGAATTGGCTGCGGAGCTGGCGGCAAAGTGCTCTACGGTCCGAGCCTTCGAACGCAAGCGTCCATCTAAGAAGCCGTTTCCCGAGCACCTGCCGCGCGAACGCATCGTCATTGCTCCGCCAACAAGCTGCCCATGCTGCGGCTCGGCCAAGTTGGTGAAACTGGGCGAGGACGTTACCGAGACATTGGAAGTGATCCCGCGCCAGTGGAAGGTCATCCAAACAGTGCGCGAGAAGTTCTCGTGCCGGGAATGCGAGAAGATCGCCCAGCCGCCGGCACCCTTCCATGTAACCCCGCGCGGCTTTGCAGGGCCAAACCTTTTGGCGATGATCCTGTTTGAGAAGTTCGGTCAGCATCAGCCGCTGAACCGGCAAAGTGAGCGCTATGCCCGTGAAGGCATCGACCTCAGCCTCTCGACGCTTGCCGACCAGGTTGGCGCTTGCACCGCGGTCTTGAAGCCCTTGCACGGATTGATCGAGGCGCATGTGCTGGCCGCCGAGCGTCTGCATGGCGATGACACGACCGTGCCGATCCTGGCGAAAGGCAAGACCGATACCGGGCGCATATGGACCTATGTCCGGGATGATCGGCCGTTCGGCGGAACATCACCGCCAGCAGCTCTCTATTATGCCTCGCGCGATCGGCGGCAAGAACACCCGGAACGGCATCTGACGACCTTCACCGGCATTCTGCAGGCTGATGCCTATGGCGGCTACAATCCGCTGTTCAAGGCAGAGCGCCATTGCGGTCCGCTGACCCAGGCATTGTGCTGGTCGCATTCGCGTCGCAAGTTCTTCGTGCTTGCAGACATCGCTACCAACGCCAAACGGGGGAAGAACGCGACGCCGATCTCGCCGATGGCGCTCGAGGCCGTGAAACGGATCGATGCCCTGTTCGATATCGAGCGTGACATCAATGGTCTCGCTGCAAGCGAAAGACTGGCGCGACGTCAGCGGGACAGCCGTCGTCTTGTCGAAGAGCTTGAGGCTTGGATGCGGGCCGAGCGGACAAAGCTGTCGCGCAGCTCACCGGTCGCCGAGCCAATCGACTACATGCTAAAGCGCTGGGACGGCTTCACCACCTTCCTGGGCGACGGGCGGATTTGCCTGACCAACAATGCCGCCGAACGCGCGCTGCGCGGCTTTGCGCTCGGCAGGAAATCGTGGTTGTTCGCAGGTTCCGATCGTGGTGCCGATCGCGCGGCCTTCATGGCGACGATGATCATGACCGCCAAGCTCAACGATATCGATCCGCAGGCATGGCTTGCCGATGTCCTGGCCCGAATTGCTGACTTGCCGATGACACAGCTTGCAGAGCTGCTGCCGTGGAATTGGACAGGTCGGCGCCCCACGATGGGGTTGGCGTCATGACCGTCGATCGCATCGCCAGGCTACTTATCCAACTCGACGATATCGAGCCTTTGATCTGGCGCAGGGTCGAGGTTCCACTCACGATGAGCTTGAAGGGGCTCCACGATGTCATTCAGGCGGTGATGCTGTTCCAAGATTATCATCTGTTCGAGTTCAAGGCTGGTGGCCGGTGTTACGATGTGCCGGATCCAGAAGACCTCTATGAGCGAAAAACCTTTGCGGCTCGCAACGTCCGCATCGCGGCGCTTATCGAGCGTGGGATCGCGACCTTCAAATACACCTATGACTTCGGCGATAACTGGCAGCACACGATCACGGTCGAGGAAGTAGAGGATGGTAGTCCGGGGATCGAATATCCGCGCTTTGTTGATGGTCAGCGCCGAGCGCCACCGGAAGATGTTGGTAGCACCTCGGGGTTCGAGGAATTCCTGAAAGTCATGGCGAAGCCGCGACACCCGCGGCATCGAGAGTTTGTGCGTTGGTATGGTGGCCGCTTCGACCCCGTCGATATAAGCGTCGATATCGTTCAAGACCGTGTTGCTAGACTTGCCCGCCGTCGGACGCTTGGAAAGGCTGGCTTTGCGAAGAGCCAAAACCAGCAGCACTGACTAAATCTGAAAAACACAGAACGAGGCATCATGGGTTATCGCAACTCCGCCCTGTACACCTTGAAATACGTGGCAACGATGCTCAATGAGGACGAAGACTTCTTGCGGGAATGCTCGATTGAGATGTTCTCCGAAGATGGCTGCGTGTCTGCATATGACGACTATCCAGCCTCAGAGCTCAGCGAGCACATTGTCTTGTTTACCGAAGTCGGCATCGAAAACCTTCAACAAATTATCCGCAATCTTCGCGGAGACGCCAACCCGCCATCGAAGCTCGTTGCAGAACGAAACCGTAAGAAGCCGAGGCTACTGCGGCCCTGACCGGATGGTTACGCTTTGAAGCTGGTGACGAAATAAGCTTCGAGTTCGTTATCATCTAGATTAGGGTCTTTGGGGCCGGGGAATGCGAACACCAGAAGACACGAGAAATACGTCTTTCGCGCATTGCTAGCCTCGTTGTACGGGTCGAGATAAGCAATGATAGCCTCGCGCTCCTCCGCTTTGGCATCGCCCAAATCCAAATAGTCTGAAACTATCTCAATTTCTCTTTTTTGCTGATTTTTGGAATAAAATTCCGAAATTGACTTTAGTGCAGCACTTAAAGCGCCGCCTATGGATTTGTAGGCTTTGGATTCTCCCCAGTATAAATGTAGGGTATCGTCGGAGTTGTCATACCTTCCGTGTATCCCGTCTGTGCCATGGACCGGCATGTTGCTGCTGGTCTTTAAGTACATCTTAGAAACTATTTGAGGAGCCTTAAGTATCCACTCGTTAAGGAGAAACAATATTATTTCCCCAGCCTCTCCGCTTCTTTTGTCGCCCTTTTTGCCTTGATAAACAAATCGGTCGCCTTCTTTACAAGGCCGGTGTAAGCGATCGCGGCTTCTTCTGGTCCGTGCGGAATTGCGTCCTCGTAAGCCTTTTTTATGTCCTTCCTTGGAAGGCAAAACGGTACGATACGATGATGGACCGCCTCTAGTAACTCATCGAGTTGAGGCGCGCCGTCACGAAATGCTGGATAGTTTCCGCGGATTTTGATCCGCTTCCCTGATGTTGATACGTCGAATTCAACATGCCGTAGTCGGGCGCTTAGTTTTTCATGCTTGCCAAGAAGGCTGGAGAATAACTCCCCCATGTCATTCAATGCTCAATGCTCCCAATTGTGTAATTTCAATAAACTAATCCGAGGATGTGAACCGCGCCGGGTTTGCCGGAGGCTATTTGGTTTAAGTTATGCGGCCATGGCTGGTTCGTCCAGCATGGCGTAGTGCTGCTCCTCGGCTTCGGCTGGCGGGATGTTT